>Ga0070738_10001332_pt1 | contig 51126 bp, 38 predicted proteins | sample Coa_R2_2_FD_66446 | JGI IMG/M metagenome (GOLD analysis project Ga0070738, IMG submission 66446) | Surface soil microbial communities from Centralia Pennsylvania, which are recovering from an underground coalmine fire - Coalmine... | ecosystem: Environmental > Terrestrial > Soil > Unclassified ... | reverse complement strand
CACGGCTAGGACTCTCATGCCTCTGTCTGACTCCGTTGGTGCGTGCGGAGTTCCCGCTCTAGCGCCCTATCGGCTGCGGCGACGCGCGAATGGCCCGCTCAAAGGCCCACCCGCGGATGTGATTAATCTGTTCCTTCATGGTGCGGGAGAGGGGTACGATCTTCACGGCGACGCCAATCAGGTCCTGCTGCGTCACCGGGCGGTCTTCCAGCCGCGCCTTGGTGATCGCTGCGATCACGCACTGCTCAATCTCGGCGCCGGTCCAGCCGGTGGTGAATTTGATCAACTGCCCGAGTTGGAAACTGGAAACGTCTACGCCGCGCCGCTCCAGGTGAATTTTGAAGATCTCGATCTGCTCCGCCTCGAGCGGCAGATCCACAAAAAAAACTTCGTCGAATCGCCCCTTGCGGATCATCTCGGCGGGAAGCAGGTCAATGCGGTTGGCTGTCGCGGCGACGAAAAGGCCGCGAGCCTTTTCCTGCATCCACGTGAGAAAGAACGCGAAGATGCGGCCTTGCTCACCGCTCGATTCCGTGGAAGTAATCCCCATTTCGATTTCGTCAAACCACAGAACCGCCGGCGCCATGTCCTCCATGGTCTTACACGCCTCCACAAACGCCGCCTCCGGCTTGCCGTGGCGGCCGGAGAAAATTTCGAGCATGTCGATGCGATAGAGCGGAAGCTGGAAGCTGGAGGCGATAGCCTTCACTGAAAGGCTTTTGCCGCAGCCGGGAATACCCATGAGCAGAACGCCCTTAGGCACGATATCGGCTGCGAGGCTCTCGCGTAGATGAAAGAGTTTGCGCCGCTCCAGAAGCCATTTCTTCAGACCTTCCAGGCCGCCGATTTCGTCGACGCTGGTTTCCGTGGGGATGAATTCGATCACTCCGCCACGATTCACCAGCAGGCGCTTTTCCTCCAGGAGCGCTGGAGCCGATTCAGGGCCGAGGGGGCGGCCGGTCGACAGGGCGCGCTTGAGCGCAAAGCGGGCTTCGTCGAGCGTCAGCCCTTGGAGAGCGGGCGCAAGCTGGCGCGCGATTTCGGCGGCGACCGAACTCTCCTCGCACATGAGAGCTTCCAATTCCACCAGGTCGGGCGGGTGAAGTTCGAGCAACAGAACGCAGCGTTCGATTTCTTCCGGGATCGACCGGACCGGAGAGCTGAGCACGACGAATTTGTTTTGGCCCTGGCAGCTTTCATAAAGATCGCGGAGGCGGCGGCGGATTTCGGGAGATTCCCGCAGCGGCTCGTGAAAATCCTTGAGATGAAAAAAGCCGGCCTCTTGGCAGGCGGCGATGAAGTCCAGAGCCTGGCGGGCGGTGTTGGCGTTGCGCTCAGGGTGCGCGCCATCGCGCCGCAGGCCCTCGGTCAAGCTCCAGGTCCACACGGACGCCGCTCCGAACTGGAAAAAGCGGCCGCTGAGCTCGCGCAGGACTTTGGCGACCCGTTGCTCCTCCGATGAGCGGACGTACACGATGGGCCGGCCGGACTCGAAGATGTCGCGGAGGGATTTTGCGGCGCGGCTTTCGGCGGCTTCGGCGGGGGAAGCGGTCTTCATCAAGGCGTCTCTTCGGCAACACGCACAGCCAAACGCGGCGGAGTTTGCGAGATCGGCATGACGCCGCGCCCTGAGCGCTCCTCCAAAATAACAAGACGCCGCGGGCAAGCATTAAAGTTGATATAATTCCGCGCAGTTGTTACAGGAGCCAAGAGGAGGACTCCATGCGCCCTGTCACGTTATTGCTCGCCTTCGGAGTGGCCGCCGCCGCCGTTTACTCCGCCGAGACTCACCCGTTTACGGACGCCCAAAAGAGGTTCTGGTCGCTGCAAGCGATTTCCAGACCCACGCCGCCGCCGGTGAAAGACGCGCCCTGGGTGAAGACGCCGGTGGACGCCTTCGTGCTCGCCAAGCTCGAATCGGAGGGACTGCGGCCCAATCCGCGCGCCGATAAATTGACGCTGCTGCGGAGGGCCACAGAGGACATGACCGGTCTGCCGCCGACGCCGCAGGAGATCCAGCAATTTTTGAGTGACAATTCGGCCGAGGCTTGGGAGAAAGTGGTGGACCGGCTGCTGGCATCGCCCGCCTACGGGGAACGGTGGGGACGCCACTGGCTGGACGTGGTGCGCTACGCCGACAGCAACGGGTTCAAGGCGGACGAGACTCGGCCGAATATGTGGCGGTACCGGGATTACGTCATCAAAGCCTTCAATGACGACAAGCCCTACGACCGGTTTGTGAAAGAACAGATCGCGGGAGACGAACTGTATCCAGGCGATCCCGAAGCGCTTATCGCGATGGGCTACAACCGCAATTGGACCGATGAGACCAACGCGGCGGGGCTCATTACGCGCCGCCAAGAAACGCTGGACGATATGACGGCCATTACGGGGCAGACCTTTTTGGGGCTGACCTACGGATGCGCCCGCTGCCACGATCACAAGTTCGATCCCATCCTGCAAAAGGACTACTACCGGCTGCAAGCGTTTTTCGCCAACACCGTCGCGGGCGATGGCCCGATTCCGATCAAGGATCCGGTAGAGCGCCAGAAATACGAACAGCAGAAGGCTCTGTGGGAAAACAAGACTGCGGACATACGCGCCGAGATGGCGAAAATTCTGGAACCGCTGCGGGCCGCCAAAGCCGAAAGCGGCGCCCACACCTTCGAAGAATCCGTAAAGACCGCCATCTTCAAAAAGCCGGAGGAGCGCACTCCATGGGAGGCGGTGATGTATAAGACGGCCGAGCCGCGGGTGGCCTTCGACGAGGAGCCGGACGCGCGTACGCTGCGGAGCCTGAAAGGCGACGCGGCCAAGCGCTATCAGGAGCTGAAGAGACAGCTAGCGGAGTTCGATCCCCTGCGGCCGCCTCCGCTGCTCCAGGGGCAGTTTATGGTGGATTTGAGCGCGACGGCGCCTCCTACTTACGTTCTTCGCGGGGGCAATCCGGATCTGAAGGGCGAGGAGGTCCAACCCGGATTCCTTTCGATTCTCGACCCCAGCGACGCCAAGATCGCGCCTCCGCCGGGATTGAACTCCACGGGGCGGCGGAGCGCGCTGGCCTCCTGGCTGACGGATCCCAAAAATCCTCTGCCGGCTCGGGTCATGGTGAACCGAATTTGGCATTATCATTTTGGCCACGGCATCGTCGCGACACCGGGAGATTTCGGGCGGATGGGGGCGCGGCCGACCCATCCCGAGTTGTTGGATTATCTTGCGTCCTATTTCGTGGACAACGCCTGGAGCATTAAGAAACTCCAGAGAATGATTCTGCTTTCGAATACCTATCAACAATCGGCTGATTTTGTGGCGGCCGCGGCGGAAAAAGATCCCGAAGACAAATGGCTGTGGCGCTGGCCGCGCAAGCGCCTGGAAGCGGAAGCGATTCGGGATTCGATGCTCGCGGTGAGCGGTCTGCTAAATCCGAAGATGGGCGGGCCGGGAGTTTTTCCGCCGCTTCCTCCAGGCGCCATCGCCGAGCTTTCGGCGACGGCGGCGGCGGGCGGATGGAAAAGCGAAAAAGATCCCGCCGAGAACAATCGCCGGAGCGTTTACATTTTCGTGCGCCGGAACCTGCGCTATCCCATGTTGCAGGAGTTCGATTCGGCGAACACGTTTGAGAGTTGCGATTTCCGCAAGCCCACCGTGACGCCTGCCCAATCCTTGGATCTAATGAACAACGAGCTGGCGCTCGATTGGGCGCGGGCGCTGGCGGGCCGGGTGCTCAATGACAGCGGGCTGACGCCGGAGGCGCAAATCGAGCGTGCCTTCAGACTGGCCTATGGCCGGGCGCCAAGCAAGGAAGAAGAGAAGCTGGCGTCCGATTTCATGGCCAAGCAGATGGGAATCTTGGCGGAGCGGTTCGCCAACGGCGGCAAGGATAAGCCGCCCGTCCCAGCCAACCTGCCGGGGGGCATCGATCCGGTGCGCGCGGCGGCCATGGTGGACTTAGCCCACATGCTTTTGGACTCGAACGAGTTCCTGTATTTGAACTGATGCGGGCCGGGCTCGCGTCTTTTGAGAGAACCAAGCGGATAGCAGAATGCGAGGAGGCTGCGGCATATGCCCGACATGTTAAACACTTTGAAGCATCACTGGAACGTCAGCAATCGCCGGGAATTCTTTACCCGCGCGGGGAGCGGCCTGGCGGCGATCGCGCTGGCGGCCATGGCTGAGGAAGACGCGCGCGCCGCCACGGCGGATCCGCTCGCGCCCAAGCCGCCGCATGTGCCCCCACGCGCGAAATCCGTCATCTGGTGCTTCATGGAAGGCGGCCCGAGCCAGGTGGACCTGTTCGATCCCAAGCCTCTGCTGGACAAGCTGGCGCTTCAACCCGTGCCCCCTTCGTTCCATCCCGAACAGCTCCTGACGGCGCAGGGGGCCAAGCCCAGCGACGGGCTGTTTCCTTCGCGGCGGCGGTTCCAGCAGCACGGCCAAAGCGGCCTGTGGGTTTCCGATTGGCTGCCGTTTATCTCCCAGCATGCCGACGATCTGGCGGTGATCCGCTCGGTGACCTCGGACGCGGTGAATCACGTAGGCGGGGTCTGCCAGATGAACACAGGCGATATTCTTGCGGGACGGCCTTCGATGGGGGCGTGGGTAACCTACGGGCTGGGCAGCGCGCGGCGCAACCTGCCGACCTTCATCGTGATGCAGGACGACAAGGAAATTCTGGGCGGCGTGCAGAATTATGGCTCGGGTTTTCTTCCCGCCACGTATCAGGGCACGTTGTTCCGGCAGGGCGACACTCCGATTTTGAATCTGAAACCGCCTGCCGGAGAGACCGGCGCGCAGCAGCGCGGCAAGCTGGATTTTCTGAGCGCCCTCAACGGAATTTATGGCCGGGGGAAGGAGGACGACACCGAACTCGACGCACGCACGCGGTCTTACGAACTGGCCTATCAGATGCAATCGGCGGCGCCGGAGGCGGTGGACTTGAGCAAGGAAAGCGAGGCGACGAAAAAACTCTACGGCATGGACGATCCGGACACGGCGGTGTACGGCGCCAACTGCCTGATGGCGAGGCGGCTGGTGGAGCGAGGCGTGCGTTTCGTGGAAGTTTATAGCGGCTCCGGCTCGGGTTGGGACGCGCATCAAAACGTGGAAAAGAATCACACCAAATGGTGTAAGGCCTCCGACAAGCCGGTAGCGGGATTACTGACGGATTTGAAATCGCGGGGCATGCTGAAAGACACGCTGGTGGTATGGGGCGGCGAATTCGGACGAACGCCGTTTGCTCAGGTGGCGGCGGGGCAGACGCCGGATCAATACGGCCGCGACCACAACCCCTGGGGCTTCACCATGTGGATGGCGGGCGGCGGAGTCAAGGGCGGGCAGACCATCGGCTCGACCGACGAAATCGGCTTGCGCGCGGCGGAGGAGCCGCACCACGTCCATGACGTGCACGCCTCCATTCTGTATCTGCTCGGCCTGGATCACCTGCGAACCACCTATCTGCGCAACGGCCGCATGGAGCGTCCCACCATGACCGGCGGCCATTTGATCGAAAAGCTATGGGCTTGAGATTCGCGCTGCTTGCCTTGGGCTGGAGCGCCTTTGCGCAGGGCTTGCCCGACGGCCCGGATAAGGACTTGGTGGAAGCCATCTGCACGGCGTGCCACGATTCGGCGCGCATCGCGGCAAAACAGGGCTCCAAGGCGGACTGGCAGGCCAAGGTTCTGGAGATGCTCCAGGAATGCCCGGACGTGACCGAAAGCGAGCGCAACCGCATCGCGGAGTATCTGGCGCGGAATTTTCCCCGCCGCGTAAATGTGAACAAGGCGTCCGCCAAGGAGATTGCGGCCGGGTTGGAGATTTCCGCGCAGGCCGCGGAGGCGATCGTGCGCCGCCGCGAAGAAAAGGGGGCCATTCAGGGGCTGGAGGATTTGAAGAAAATTTTGGGAGTGGAGGCAGCGAAGGTGGAGGCAATCAAAGCTCGAGTGGAGTTTTGATTCGCCGGCCTTCGGTATCCTGGGAACGACATGCGCCTGGCATATGTGCCCGTTCTCCTTCCTTTGCCGCTCGCCGTCCTTTTGCCGCTCGCCGCCGGGACTGTCTCCTGCGGCTCCAAGCCCGCGGCCGAGCCCAAGCAATATCCCCTTCGCGGCCAAGTCGTGCGGCTGGACCCGGCCGCCAAAACGGCGACCATCGACGCGCAAAAAATCGAGGGTTGGATGGAGGCGATGAGCATGGAGTATCCGGTGAAGGACCCGAACGATTTCGCCAAGCTTCAACCCAACCAATGCATCGACGCAACGGTAATGGTGCGGGGGACCGAATATTGGGTTGCGGACGTGAAGCCCGCGCACGTGGCGCCCGGCGCGTGCCTGGGGACAAAAACGCCTGCCGAAACCAAGTAAGCCCATTGCCAGTTGCGCGGCGCGGCCCGTATGACACCATAGAATCAGACTGGCCTATGCGATTCAGCGCTTTTGTTTCCGCCGCCGCGTTCGCGGTTTCGGCGCTTTGTCAGACGCCGCCGCGCCCCGAACAAGGCCGCGCCGCCGCGTCATCCCTGCGCGATTTAAGCGGCTCCTTCGAAGCCCTGGCCGCGCGCGTGCGCCCGGCGGTCGTGCAGATCTTCTCGACTGGCTACGCGGCCGCCGAGGATAGCGACGCCGGAGCGAATACCGCGCTTTTGACCAAACAAACCAGCACCGGCTCGGGGGTCATTCTCTCGCCTGACGGCTACATCGTCACCAACAACCACGTGGTGCAGGGCGCGCGCAAAATTGAGGTGAAACTGCCGACGCCGGATCCGCGGCGCGCCTCGGAAATGACTTCGCCCGCCAAGGTGGTGGGCACAGACCGGGACTCCGATCTGGCCGTAATCAAGATTGAGCGCGTAGGCTTGCCCACGCTGGAGCTGGGCGATTCCAATCAGCTTCGCCAAGGCCAACTCGTTATGGCGTTCGGCAATCCGTTGGGTCTGGAAGGGTCCGCCTCCATGGGCATTGTCAGCTCCACCGGGCGGCAGATCAAGGCGGACGATCCCCACATGTACATTCAGACCGACGCACCGATCAATCCGGGCAACAGCGGCGGCCCGCTGGTGGACATGGACGGCAAAGTCGTGGGAATCAATACGTTCATCTTCACCCAATCGGGAGGAAGCGAGGGCATTGGTTTCGCTGTGCCGAGCCGGACGGTGCGCAACGTCTACGACCAGATCCTCAAAGACGGGCACGTGCATCGCGGCCACATCGGCGTGGTGGTGCAAAGCATCACGCCGGTGCTGGCGAAGGGGCTGGGGTTGTCGCAGGACTGGGGGGTGATTGTCAGCGACATCGAGCCCGACGGTCCCGCCTCGGATTCCGGCCTGAAAATCGGCGACATCGTGAAGACTCTGAACGGCAAGGAAATGGAAGACGCCAGCCAGTTTGAGAACGCGGTCTACCGATTGAATCTGAGCCAGACCGTGGACCTGGGCCTGATGCGCGGCGCGAATTCGATTCACGTGACGGTTCCGGTTCACCAGCGCGAGGACGATCCACAGCGGTTCGCCGACCTGGTGAACCCGGAAAGCAATCTGGTGGAGAAACTGGGAATTCTGGCGATTGAGTTGAACGACCGGCTGACTTCCATGCTGCCGGATTTACGGCACGATTTCGGCTTAGTGGTGGCGGCGCGGTCTCCGAACCCGCCCTATTCGGGCCCTTCCTTCGAGCCGGGAGACGTAATCTACGAACTGAACGGAACCCCGGTGGTGAGCGTCAAACTACTGCGAGACGTTCTGGCATCCAAAAAAGCCGGCGACGCCGTGGTGCTTCAGCTCGAGCGGGACTCGAAACTCATCTATTTGCCAATCGAGCTGGAATGACCAAGATCGCTTTGCTGGCCGCGGCGGCGGGTCTCAAGATGACCAGCGCGATTTCGACCAGGCCCGCGCCCTCCTGAGAGAGTCGATGTGACGCTCAGTTTCAGCAGCGCCGCCCCGGTTTCTTTTGCGCGCGTCGATTTTTAGGCTATTGCGGGCGCGGCGCGGCACAATGGAAGCAGGCATGCCGACGTTCGTCCGGGTATTGGCTATAGGGTTCGCGGTGGTCATTTTGCTGCTGGCGATGGCTGCGGCGATTGGCGTCAGCAATGCGCGCTCCAGCGGGCGCAACGCCCTCAGCCTGGTCCGGGATCAGCTTGTCATCTCCCGCCTTCTCGACGACGTGGAGCGCGAGCAGGAGGTGCTGAACACGGTCTTCTATCGTCTTTCGCGAACGCCCGAGATCGTGGACCGCGAGCGCGTGCTGGCCGACCTCGACCAAACCGACCGCGACGTCGAAGATTTGGTCCGCAACGCCGGCATTGCTCAGGGGGAGGACGCTTGGCGGAGCTTGCTGGAGGCCATGGGCGAATTCTCGGCGGAAGCCCGGCGTCTGCTGGCGGGCAAGACGGTGGGCCCGGACAGCACCCGGAATCTCTTCATCCGTCACGAACAGGTCACCGCCAGCGTGGCGAGTCTGGTGGATCTGAGCCTTCAGCGCGGCATCGCTACGCAGGAACGCATCAATGGGCAGACGGCGCGCGTAGCCGCGGAATCCGCTCTATTGGTGGGAGGATGCCTCGCGGTAGCTTTGGCTTGCGCGGTGTTCAGCGTGCGCGTCGCCGCGCGCCTGTTCCGGACCATGGAGCGCCAGACGAGCGAGCTTTCCCGCGTCTCTTTCCGGATGTTGGAGCTGCAAGAATCCGTGGCGCGGCGCTTCTCGCACGAGCTGCACGACGAGCTTGGCGGCTCGCTAACGGCCATTAAGACGAATCTCGCGGTGCTCAGCTCCACCGAGAGGCTGGACCCCGGCGCGCGCAGCCGCCTGGAGGATTGCAACAAGCTCATTGACGAGTCCATCTCCAACGTCCGGGAACTTTCTCAGCTTCTGCGTCCCACCATTTTGGACGACTTCGGCTTGGATGCGGCGCTGCGATGGCTGGTGGAGAAGTTTCGCGAACGCACTCGAATCGCCGTGGATTACCGCACCGAATTCGAAGGCCGGCTGGCGGACGAGTCCGAAACCCATCTGTTCCGCATCGTGCAAGAAGCCCTTACCAACGTGGCCAGGCATTCCGGGGCGGGGCACGTTTCGATTCATCTGGGCGCCTCGGACGGCGCGATCCGGCTGACGCTGGCCGATAACGGCCGCGGCCTCGCTCCGGGGGCGCGTCCCGGCATGGGCATTTCGGGAATGCGGGCGCGCGCGCGGAGCGCCGGAGGGGAGCTGACCTTTCACTCGATGCCCGGAAAGGGCCTCACCATCGAAGTGTGGGTCCCCCGCAAGGCTCCGGCCGACGGGCTCGCGGCTGGCGCCTCCCTGACCGAGCCCGTCCGTCATGTTCCCGCATAAAGGGGGGACGCTAAGCAAACTATGATCCGGATTCTTCTTGCCGACGATCACGCTCTGGTCCGCCAGGGATTCCGCATGATTCTGGAGGCTCAGCCGGACATGGAGATCGTGGGCCAGGCCGGCAATGGCAGGGAGGCAGTGGAGCTGGCTTCGAAGCTCTATCCGGACGTGGCCGTGATAGACGTGGCGATGCCGGAGCTCAATGGCATTGAAGCCACGCGGCGCATCGCTACGGTGAGCCCCCGGACGCGCGTGCTGGCTCTCAGCATGCACAAGGACTCAATGTACGTCCGCGAGATTCTTCGCGCCGGAGCGCGCGGATATTTGCTCAAGGATTCTGGCGACGCGGATCTGGTGGCGGCCGTCCGTTCGGTCGCCAAAGGCGACGGTTACATCAGTCCCAGCGTTTCCGGCGCGGTGCTCTCGGATTACCGCCGCCATGTGTCGGACCCTCTGGATCTGCTCACCAGCCGCGAGCGCGAGGTGTTGCAGATGATCGCCGAGGGCAAGACCAACAAGGAAATCGCCACGTCGCTGAATCTGAGCGTCTACACCGTGGAGGCGCATCGCGGGCGGGTGATGGAAAAGCTTAACCTGCATTCCACGGGAGAACTGGTGCGGTTTGCGCTGAAAAACGGCCTCATCGATTGATGGGTCCAAAGTGGCCGGCGACGTGCGGCGCTGTCACTACAAGATTTAGAACCAAAACCTAAAAGACCACAATATACAGCATGGAAAGTCTTTACATCCCGCCCTTTTCGATATAGTATGGAAATACTCCCCCTTCTGAAGATCTGTTAGGAAGGATCATCGTGCTCAAGCTCAAACGAGTCGATATTCAGGGCTTCAAGTCGTTTTACGACCGCAGCGATCTGCGCTTTCATGGGGCCGGCATCGCCGCGATCGTCGGTCCGAATGGCTGTGGGAAATCCAATATCGGGGACGCCATCAGTTGGGTTCTGGGAGAACAAAGCGCCAAAAGCCTGCGCGGAAGCCGCATGGAGGACGTCATCTTCGCGGGAACGCGCGACCGAAAGCCCCTGGGGATGGCGCAGGTCACTCTGACGATGGTGGACCCGGAAGCGCAAGCCGAGGAAACACAACCATCGGCCGCGGCTCAGTTAAACGGCCACTCCAACGGAGTTCACTCGCCGCTGAGCAAATCCGGAGAGATCACCATTACCCGGCGCCTTTACCGCTCCGGCGAAAGCGATTACTTGATCAACGGACACAGCGCGCGGCTGCGGGATATACAGGATCTGTTCTCGGGCACGGGACTGGGCCCGGAAAGCTACGCCATCATCGAGCAGGGCCGCATCGGCCAGATCCTTTCCAACAAGCCCGCCGACCGCCGGGCGGTGATCGAAGAAGCCGCAGGCATCGGGAAATACAAAACGCGGAAGCGGCTGGCCGAAGCCAAGCTGGAAAGCTCGCGCCAGAATCTCTCGCGCGTGTTCGACATCCTGGAGGAAGTGGGCCGGCAGGTGAATTCGCTCAAGCGGCAGGCCGCCAAGGCCCGCCGCTATGAAGAACTTCGGTCGGAGATGCAAGCGGCGCTGAGGCGGGCTGTCGCCGGGCGATTTCAAACCCTGGAGCGCGAGGCGGCCAAGCTGGCGCTCGATCTGAATCAGGCGCAAGGTTTGTTTCAAGAACTCTCCCGGCACGTGCAGCAGAAAGAAAACGAGCACGCTTCGGTTCAGGAGTCCTGTTATCGGACGGAAGCGGCGCTGACCGGTGCGCGGGCTCGCCTGGCGGCGCTGAATCTGGAAGCCGAGCGGACTCGCGGACGGCTGGAGATGCAGTCCAGGGAGATCGTGGCGATCGGCGAACGCCTCAGCGCGGGCGAAACCGAGACGCAGGAACTCGAGGCTCGCCGCCAGCGCCAGCAAGCGGAGCTAGAAAACCACGCCGCGACGCTCGCGCAAATCGAAGCCGAGAGCGCCATGGCGCGCGAAACTCTGCAAGCCAGAACCGCCGAGCGCGATAGGCTCTCGGCCGATCTCCGCGAACGCGAGCGGGGAATCGAGGCTTCGCGGCAACAGGTATTGCGGCTGCTCGGAGAAACCTCTACGCTGCGCAACCAGCTTGCGCAAATCGATGAATACCTGGCGGCCATGGAACGGGAAGCCGCCCGGTCCAGCCGCGAGGCCGAATCGGCCGCGGCCGATCTCGCGCGCATTGAGCAGGCCAAGGCCGGGCTGTCGGAGAAGCTGGCGGCGCGGCAGTTAGAGCTGGAATCGCTCGCGGAGCGCCGCGCCAGGGTAGAAGAGGAAATTAAGCAACGCCAAAGCCGCTTGATCGCGGCGCGGGCCAAGCTGGAAGACGCTCGCGCCCTGCTTTCCCGCCAAAAGGCCCGCAAGGATTCTCTCGAAGAGATTCTTTCTCACCGCGCTTACACCACGGAAAGCGTGAAGCGCCTGTTCACCGCCATGGAAAGCGGCCGGGCCGATGGATTCAAGCCCGCGGGAGTGCTGGCGGATTTTCTTGAGGTGGCCGATCCTGCCTGGGAGAAGGCCTGCGAAACCTTTCTGCACGAAGAGCTGGAGTTCGTGGTGGTGGCGGATTGGCGCGAGGCCGAGCAAGGCGTCGAGTTGATGTACGCCGGATCGGACGGACGAGCCACCTTTCTGCTGCACCCCGATCGGGCCATGGTCCCGCTGCGCCCGGCGCTCGCGCCGGACAACCCGGCCCGCCCGCTGGCCGATATCGTCCGTTTTACCAACGGGCTCGCCTCGGCTCCCTTGGAACTTTTGCCGCGGCTCGCTCGGTGCTTCCTGGTCTCCAACCGGGAAGTGGCGAGGCGGCTGGCCGTCGAAAACCCCGATTGCTTCTTCTTGCTGCCCGACGGCGTCAGCTATCACGGCTATGCCGTGAGCGGCGGCCGCAAGACCGGGGGCGGGCCTTTGGCGCTGAAGCGGGAACTGCGGGAACTCATCTCGCAGGTGGAGCATCGGCAGCGGGAGGCCGATGCCTTGGCTTCGGAAATCGCGGATCTTGAGCGCGCGGCGGCGCAACTCGCGCAGGAGCTGGAGCACGTCCGCCACCGGCAGCAGACCGAGGAGAAGGACGCCCTGGCGCTTGACCACGAACAACGCAAGCTCGCCGAAGAGCATGCGCGCGCCGCTTCCCGGCTCTCGGTGTCGCGCATGGATTTGGAGCGCCTCACGCAGGAAAGCGCTCGCGTTCAGACTCAGCGCGAAGAAAGCCTGAAACTGGCTGCCGGAAAGGATCAGGCCCGCCTGGAGCAGGAGCAGGCCATGGAAGCCGCGCGCGCACACCATCAAGCCTTGCAGTCGCGCGCGCATGCCGCCGCCGAGGAGCACGCCGTTCTGCGTGCGGACCTGGCGGCGCGCGAGGAGCGGCTGCGCTCCCAGAAGGCCGCTTTAGCGCGGCTGGAAGAGCAAATTTGGCAGTCTGGCGCGCGGCGCGAAGAACTGCTGAAAGATTTGGAGCGGATGGGCCTGGAGCGGGCCCGTCTGCTGGCCGATAACATCGAGTTGGATCGCAAAGCCTCCGAGCTGGCCAACGCCGCCGCCGCCGCAACCGCCGATGTCGAGCGGCTGGCCGCCGAGGAAATCGCCGGCAGAAGCTCGCTCGCCGCGCTGGACGAGGCTCTGAAAGCGATGCGAGCCGAAGCCCAAGCGGCCCAGGAACGGCGGGCGGCGATCGAGCTGGAGCTGGTGAAGAAACAAGGCGAGCTGAAATATCTGGACGAGACCAGCCAGAAGGAACTCGGCGCGCCTGCGCCGGAAGTCGCCGCGAGCGCCGGGGAGGCGGCCGGCATCCAGGAAACGGTGGAGGAGGCCGAGCAGCGCTACCGCGAGACGCGAGCCAAGATGGACGCCTTGGGACCGGTAAATCCGCAAGCCCTGGAGGAGCATCAGGAAGCCCAGCAGCGTTACGACTTCCTAAACATCCAGCGTCAGGACCTGCTCGATTCCATCCGCGACACCGAGAAAGCGATTCAGGATCTGGACGCCGAATCGCGCCGCCGCTTTAAGGACGCCTTCGACGCCATCAACGAGCATTTCCGCGAAATGTTCCGCACGCTGTTCGGCGGCGGACAGGGCGAAATGCGGCTGACCGACGAGTCCAATCTGGCGGAAAGCGGCATCGACATCATGGCGTCTCCTCCCGGCAAGCGTCTGCAAAACGTGGCGCTGCTTTCTGGCGGCGAAAAGTCGCTGACCGCCATGGCGCTGCTGATGGCGATCTTCCGCTATACGCCCAGCCCGTTCTGTGTGCTGGATGAAGTGGATGCGGCCCTGGACGAGCTCAATATTCAGCGAATGACGCATCTGATCAAAGAAATGTCCCGGGAGACTCAATTCATCGTGATCACCCACGCCAAGCGCACGATGGAGGCGGCTCAGGCGCTGTATGGCGTCACCATGCAGGAGCCCGGTGTCTCCAAACTCGTAAGCGTTCGTTTTGAGCCCCTGGCCGAAGGCCGAGCCGAGGTGGTGGAGCTGGCGGCGGTGTAGCCGCCCATAGACGGCGTCAACTTCTCCGGTTCCCTTCCTGCCTTTCTACCGCCGGCGGCTCGATCCACCCCTCCGGCGGAAAAATTGCCGGGGGCAGGCCGTCCCGATGGAGCACAACACGGAACTTGCCGCGCCCCAGCGGAGCTTCCATCTCCACCACCCGCCCGCGCGCCGTCTTCACTTCCGCCGGTCCGCCTTCGAATTCAATTCCCAAGGCCGCGGAACCGGCTCCGTCGACCCGGACGAACAGCTTCTCGCCGTCCGAACCGTAGTAGATATCGCGCAGCGGCGGCTCGCCGGAATGCATCGAACCGGAGCGGAAGTCGGGTCGGTAGTGGCCGGCGCCCATCCACTCAAACGGCGATGTGACCTCTCCATCCACCGTCACCTTCAGCGCGTTTGCGGGAGGCTGGTGAATCGCGCCGGGCTGCTCCTTCAAAATAGGTTGGGACAAGATGGCGGGCGGCGTCTCGCCCAAGGCCCGATAAACGTTCGATAGATGATCGCGATATAGCTCGTCGAATTCGGCCCGGTTGTCGCTGGAATGCTCCGGCCCGTACCACCAGCACCAGTCGCTTCCTTCAGAAATCAAAAGTTCCTCGAACGCCAGCGTGCGCGCCTGCTCGGAAACCGAGGACTGCTTGCGGTCGTAAGTCTGCCGTGCTTCCAGCAGCCGCTCCCAGGCCTGGTTGTCTTCTTCGGCGCCGATCCATATGTCGAAGTTGGCGTTGATCCACGAACCCGGAAAAATTCGATCCAGCGGCTCCGCCTCATGATGTGACAGGGCTTCGGAAATCGTCCTGGCCTCCAGATCGGGCGCGTCTGAAATGCGCCGATACAGCTCGCGCAGAAAGGGACGGCCGTTCGCCTCGTACCAATCCCAGGCGTTTTCCCCATCCAGAATAATCGGAACCAGCATGTGGCGGCCCTGCGTATTGGCGCGAATGCGCGAAAGAAAATGCTCCGCCGCGTCGGCCGCGGCCCTATGCTGGTATTCGAATCCGATCAGGTCGCTCAAGTAGTGATCGCGGAAAAGCATCCGCATCTCGCAGCCTTGCTGACGCCATACATACGCCCGGTACGTTTCTTCAACGCCCGCGTCCCGGCCGAGCGTTCTGGCCAGCACTCCGTTGTCCGTCGCCGTCCACGTGAAACCGCAGCCGGCCGCGATCGCCAGCGCTTCGTCGGATACCGATCCCTCCGAAGGCCACAAGCCCGTTGCCGCGACATCCAGCTTTTCCCGCACATAAGACCGCGCGCGCCGCAACTGCTCCCGCGCGTCCTGCGGAAATTGGAATCGCGAAGGCAACGCGACGCCTGGATGAGAGGTTGCGGCAATTTGCGAATCGCAAAGCAAAGGCAGAATCGGATGGTAAAACGGCGTGGTGGAGATTTCGATCTGGCCGTGGGCCGCGAATTCGCGATAGACCGGCAGCACCCGTTTCAGCGCCGCGCGCTGCCGCGTTTCCAGCAGCGCCTGATCTTCCCTGTTATACGCCCGGCCTTTGCGGACCAGCTCCCGAAGATCCGCGTCGCGCGCCAGCAGGTCTTCGTCGAACCATGCCAGTTGATTCAAAACCTGCAAATCGCGAATGTCGGAGGTCGATAGGTCCGGCCGCTGGTTAAACAACTCGCGGTAGCGCGGATAACGGTCCAGCATGCGCGGGCTCACCTGGAAGAAGTACTTCACGACGAACGCGCGTTGCGCGGCGGTAAGATCCTCCGCCGGAAGCGTGGCGCAATCGAAAAACGGATCGGAGGCCTGGCCGCCGGCGTAGTCTTCAATTTGCGCCAGCATGGAGGGAACTAAATTGAACGTCTGCCGGATGTGAGGAAATTCCGCCAGAATTTCCACCATTCCCGCGTAGTCCTTTAAGGCGTGAAGGCGCGTCCAGGGAAGCTTATATTGGCCGGTCAACAAATTCTTGTAGAACGGCTGATGCATGTGCCAGAGAAAGCACAGCGTGGTCACCGGCTGAAAAAGCTCCTCACGGGCGATGGAGCGTGCTCTCCTTTGATCGCCAGATACAGAATGTCGTTCAGTTCGTCGTCGTCGATCTGATCCGCGTCGCGGAAATCCATCTTTGCCGACTTTGCCGCGGTGGCCGAGATCTCGGGATTTCGCTGGGTCAGCGAGATTCGGGGGGGTTCGGCGGCGTAGGGAGCCGGGTTCGCAACGGCGGCGAAAGCCGCCGTCAGAGGACGCGCCGCAGCGTCAAACTGCGTCATGGGGCGAAGCCCCAAAATAAGCTCGATGGTGCGCATCACGGAAGATTGGTTATACAGGGTGCTGTCTACGGCGCCGCGCCGCGTGTATGGCGAAATCGCCAGCAGGACAGAGCGGTGCGAATCGACATGGTCTGGGCCGTTCTGCGCGTCGTCTTCGATCGAGAAAATGGCGGTCGAGGGCCAGAAACGGCTCTTTGAGATTCCTTCCACCACCAGGCCCAGCGCGTAATCGTTATCGGCGAACAGCGAAAGGGGCGTGAGTTTTCCGGGCGTAGTCCCGTTGGTGTGGTCGTTGCCCAGCCGCACGATCATCAGCCGGGGCATCTGCCCGCTGGCTTCAAACTGCTTCAAATCCTCCAGAAAAACCCGGGCTCGCTCGACGTCTGGATAGTCCAGATCGAAGCTGCGGTAGCGCATGTTGACGATGCCTTCCAGCGAAGGATCGTTCACTTTCGCCACTTGCACTCCATCCGGGCCGGCCTGCTTCTTGTTTTCGACGAACTCCCCGTAGTCTCGAACCGAAAGACCCGCGGATCGCGCGTTGGACCAAATGTAGCCCGCCGGCGGCGTATTGGCGGGCTCGCCGCCCTCGTATCCGTAATACGGCAGCCTGCGGGCATATTGACTCGGCCAGGTCTTTTGCGTGTAGTCGGGAGCGATGCCGGCGGTGGACCAATTGTGGCCGTCGGCGCTTACGTCGGCATTGGAGTAATAGTTATCGAACAGCACGAATTCGCGAGCCAGCTTGTAATGATTCGGCGCGGCCGATTCGTCGAATAGCGTCAGGGAAGGGTCGCCGTTGCCTTTGCCGATTTTTCCGAAGACCTGATCGTACGTGCGGTTCTCTTTGATGATGTAAACCACATGCTGAATGGGCGACGGTTTTTCGGGCCGCGAATAAATGACGCTGTCCGGCGGGACATTCGCCGCCTCGAGCTGCGAATCCCGGTACGGGGAAAGCTCCATCGCCGCGCGCGTATACTCGTCGAGGCTCTCTTGCGTCAGCGGATCGACCACCGACATGGTTCCCGTCTGCATGGATGCAACATATTCGCGCCGTCCGTCGCCTTGCCTTTCCTCGAGCGCCGCGCTCATCGGACCGGGGAAATGCGAATTTGGATAGCTTCCTCCGCCGCGTCCATTCAGAATGAGCAAGCGGCCGTCCGCCAATATGCGCACCCCCACGGGATACCAGCCGGCGGGAACGAATCCTTCCACGCGGCCGCGCTCCCCGGAAATGTCGGCCACCGCCGCCACATTCGCGTCCGAGCACGCCACAAATAGCCGATTCTGATCCGGGCTCAACGCTAGGCCGCTGGGAGTCATGCCCGCCGGCTGCCGCGGCGTCATGGCCACGTTCAACGTCTCCGCGATCTTCATGTTGCCTGCGTTATCCACCCCCACCACGAATACCGAGTTGGTGTTGGAAGCTGAGACGAACAACCGGTACTCGTTGGAATCGTCCGAGACCTTGCGCCCGCTCAAAGCCATGTCCGTGGTGTGCGGGCCGAGGCGAATCCGCGACCTTTCCAATCCCGTCTTCGCTTCGTATTGATACACCGCGCCGTCCGCCCAGCTCGAAACGAAGTACGACTTGCCGCCGGGATCGAAAAGGATCTTGTAGGGACGGCGGCCGGTTTTATGATGCGCCGTGACGCGCCCGCTCTGCGCATCGATTACGGCGATCGAATCGCGATACAACTCCGCGGCGTAGAGAAAGCGGCCGTCGGGGGAAACTTCGACGTCGCCGATAAAATCGAATGCCCCGGGTTTAGAGCCGGGCGAGATTTCGATCTGCCGGACCGGTTTTAACTCGCCCGCCGGGGAGAAGGAAAACTCGAACACGCTGTATTTCGAGCCGCCGCCAACGTAAACCTTGCTCCCGTCCGGCGAAAAGGTCAGCCCCAGCCAGCCGTCGGCCACTGGAACCCTGGCCATCTCCTTCATCCCATCGGTCGCGATCACGGCGACCGATGGCGGATGATAGCCGCCATTTAGCACCAGCAGATACTTTCCGTCTTTGGAAAGAGCCGTCGACATGGGCAGCGTGTCCAGAGGGATCTGACGGCCCACGGGTTTGATCCGCCAGCCCGTCGGCAGCATAAAGCTTCCGTCGGGCATTTTGCCCACCTGCTCGCGGCCGGATGGCTGGGAGCAGAGAACTGAAACGCAGAAAATCAGTATCGCGGGGCGCCAGTGGGTCATAAAAGCTCCATTCGGCGTGCTGGAACGAAACCATTGTACCGGTCCGGGAAAACCCGCAGGCGAAGCTGGAAATCGCCGCGTTACGTTCCGGTTACATGACCTCGCGGGTCTCATAAGAAGAATGCCGGATCGGGCGACATGTCCGCGAATTCTCAACCCGCGTATGGCCCGCTCGACATAGTCCCGCCGATCAGCCGCGGCGAACGGGCCCCAAGAGCTGTTTTGGGCTGGAAGCCCGACGCTCTGCTTCTGGGCTTGGGAATCTCGTGCGCGCCGGCGTCGGTAGCGATCTCCGAATCGCTCCTGGCGGGCGCCTTGCTGTTCCGGCTTATCGCGCTGGCGCGGCGGCGCGAAAAACCCCGCTTTCCTTCCCTCATCCGATTCTGGTTGGCCTGGGCCGGATGGGAAATTTTGGCGTGGCTGCATTCCCCGGACCTGCGCGCCGGCCAGGGTGAAATGCGGCACCTGCTGCTGCTCGCGTCGGCTTTTGTGGTCACGCCCGCTCTGAATCGCGCCACGCAACTCATCGCCGTTTGGCGGGGCGCGGTCGCCGCGGCGACTCTCAGCTCGCTCTTCCTTATTGGGCGCTTTTTCTTTCGGCTTTTTTTTCACGGCGCACAAACCAACCCGGTGATCTACCTTCGCGGCGGGGGATTGCTGAATCACTGGATGGTGTATGGAACGGTTGAAATCGTCGTCTTTGCCGCGCTCTTGGAGTTGCTTCATCATTCTCCGGAGCAACGCGGGTGGCTGCGGCCGGCCATTCTAGTGAATGGCGTGGCGATTTTCCTGAGCCTCACGCGAATGCTGTGGATCTGCTCGTTGCTATTGCTAGCCGTTCACCTGGCTTGGCGGCGCTCCCGTTGGGCGTGGGCGGTTCCAGCGATGCCGTGTGTTTTATTTTTCCTGGCTCCCGGCCCGGTCCGCACCCGCATCGTCGATTCTTCTCGCCCCGGCTACTATTCCAATGCCGAGCGCGTTCAGATGCTGAAAGCCGGCTGGAGAATGGTTCGCGCCAGTCCAATTCTGGGCGTCGGCCCTGGGCGCGTCGAAATGTTGTACGCAAGCTTTCTATCGCCCGGCGACCCCATCCCGGCCTATCACGGCCATCTCCACAACAATTTGGCGCAATTGGCCGCGGAATTTGGCCTTCCCGCGGCGGGCGCGGCTATCGTCTTCGTCGTGGCGCTGCTGCGGCAATTGTGGAAGCGATGCAAACGCGCTGAGGATCGCGATGAGCGGTTCGTTGGAAGAACCTCCATTTTGGCGCTCCTGGGATTTCTCACGGCGGGCTTATTCGATTACACCTACGGGCACTCGCTGGGCCTGATTCTAATCGCGTTCGCGGTTCTGACGCCTCTGAATTTGCCCGCGCGAAAATCTCCCGCCTCACCGCGATGACGGCCTATGGTTGGCGGCCCAACGCGACGGCGCTCTCTGGCTACGCCACGATGCAGGCCCAATCGCCCGACGCATCCTGAAAACCCGATAAGATTCGCCTGCGCCCCACCCGCTCCAATTCGGGACGCAACGCGCCAAGAACCTCCTCGCCGATGTTGGCGACCACCACATCGAAAGCCGCGGAGCGAACCGCATCGGCGCTGCCCAGGAAAAACGGGACCGGTTTGGCCGCATCGGGATCGAGATCGCAGGCGATCACTCGGCGGGCGCCCAACAGCTTCGCCGCCACTGACAAAATTCCCGATCCGCTGCCGACGTCCAGCACGGAATCGCCCGGACGCACGATGCGCTCCATTGCCTCCAGGCACATCCTTGTGCAAGGATGCCGGCCCGTCCCGCACTGCATGCCCGGGCTAATTTCCAGGCGAATTCGGCCCGCTGGCGTGGGCTCCGTCCGCCACGGCGCCGCCAGAAAAAATCTCTCGCCCACCAGCGTCGGCGGCCAGGCGTCCTGCGTGTGGCGGACCCAGTCGCAATCGGCAATGCGGCTGGGCTCTCCGAAACCACGGGCCGCTTCGCCATCTTCAAAGAAAGCCTCCAGGAATCCGTGGCCTTCGACGATTCCGGTGGTCCCGGCTTCCCACAATTCCGCGACGACGCGATCGTAGTCCGCAGGCTCCGGCGAAAGTCGCACAAAATACATTAGCCCTGAACCCGTTTCTGTTTTCCGCTCCAGAATTTCTCCCGCAACTCGAGCTTGCGGATTTTGCCGGTTCCGCTTTTGGGAAGCGGCTCGTCGCGGAATTCGATAATCCGAGGCAGTTTGTACCGGCTCAAGCGTTGTTGTAAATGAGCGCGAAGATCCTCCTCGGTGAGCGCGGCGCCCGGCTTCCTCGTAACGATGGCGGCCGGAATCTCGCCCCACGTGTCGTCGGGCGCGGACACCACCGCGCATTCCAGAACGGCCGGGTGCGAACCAATGGCCTTCTCGATTTCAACCGACGAAACGTTTTCCCCGCCGGAAATAATGATTTCTTTTTTGCGGTCCACGATATTGACGTAGGATTGTTCGTCCCAGACGGCCATATCGCCGGTATGAAACCATCCACCCGCGATCGCGGCGCGGGTGGCTTCCGGATCGCGATAATATCCCTCCATAACCTGATCGCCGCGGACGACGATTTCGCCCACGGTGGCGCCGTCGCGCGGAACGTCCTTTCCCTGGGCGTCCACGACGCGAATTTCGGTTCCAGCCGTGGGCCAGCCAGCCATCGCTTGCCGCTGGATGCGATCCACCTCGGATTCGTACGGCGCCCCATTCCATATCGACACCGTAAGCACGGGCGAAGTCTCGGTGAGGCCGTAACCAGACACGCATTCGCAACCCGAAAACGCCTTCTCCACGCGCTCCACCAGTTCCGGGGAAGAAGCCGCGCCGCCAATCATGATTCTCCGCAAGGACGTGGTATCGAAACCGGCTCGATCCGGACAGTGCAGCAGCGCCTGAGCCATGGTGGGCACCATGCACATATCCGTGGCGCGATGTTGTTGAATCAGGCGCAAAACGGCGGACGGCTCAAAGCGCCTCAGCATCACCTGCTTCACGCCCAGCATGGTGGACGCCTGCGGACGCCCCCAGCCATTGGCATGAAAAAGAGGAATGGTGTGAAGCTCCACCATCGTTTCGGGGTTCTTGTACAGGGCCGCCACCGAAAGCGCGTGAAGATAAAGCCCCCGGTGGGATAGCGCCACGCCCTTGGGCGCGCCGGTGCTGCCGCTGGTGTAGAACAGTTCGGCAATGGACATCTCATCGATTGAACGGACATCGGCGCGGCCCGGCTCACCCAGGCTCAAAATCTCTTCATAGGAAATCTCCGCGGGGTCCGCCGGATCGTCCAGCGAAACCCAGCGCTCCACCGATTTGCAGGTCTGGCGCAGTTGGACCGCCATCGGGGCAAATTCATTCTCGAAGATCACCATCCGGGGGCCGCAATGCCGCAGGATCTCGGTCAGCTCGGCCAGGGAAAGACGGATGTTCAGCGGCGCGATGATTCCGCCAGCCTGCACCACACCGTAATAACCTTCCAGCAACTGATGGTTGTTGAAGCTCAGATAGGCCACGCGGTCGCCCGGCTGAACGCCCAGCCGGACCAATCCACTCCCAAGCCGTTCCACGCGCTCGCCAAATTCGCGATAGGTGAACTGCCGTTCGCCGCAAACCAGGCCGATCCTGGATCCAAATACGTCGATGGCGCGATGCAAACAACGGAGAGGAGTGAGCGGAAGGAACATGATTAAGGCCTCAGCTCCGTGGTCTGCGCGGGCTCCCCAGGCGGACGTTCCATTTCGCCCGCGCGCTGCCGGTCGCGCGCCGCGCCGGCCCGGTCCCCCAAGTTGAATTCCGCCGTGGCGCGCGCGCGATAGACGAACGGCGCCGACGGGCGCAAAGCAATGGCCGCGTCGTAATCCTGGATGGCTTTTTCATGTTGTCCGAGCATCTCGTAGACTTGGCCTCTTTGATAATAAGAGTCGACGCCCGGCTCGACGGCAATGGCGGCGCCGAATTCTTCCAGCGCCCGCCCCGTCTCGCCACGGTCGCGGAAAATCGCCCCTCGGCCGACATGCGCGGCGGCCAATTTCGGATTCAACTTCAGCGCCCGGTCGAAATCCGCAAGGGCGGCGTCGCCCTGCAGCAGGATTCGGCGCGCAAGACCGCGCTCCAGATAAGCCTTGGCGGATCGCGGCCAAATTCGAATGGACCGGGTGAAGTCGTCCGCCGCAATCGCCGTCTCGCCCGCGGCGGCCAGCCGCATGCCGGCTTGATAGGCGGCTTCCGCCCGCTGGGGCGCGCCGTGAATATACAGGCCGGCGGCTGCGCCCAAAGCGCCGATCGCCAAAGCGGCAACTGCGCCGGTGCGCATCCAGCGGCGGCGCCGCCGCACTTCTAAAGCAACCGGCTGAAGCGGAGGAGGCGGCTTAAAAGCTTCCCAAAACCTCGTCCAAAACGAGGGCGCCTCGACCTCCCATGCGCGCCGCGGAGCGGGAGGAGGGAGCTTGATCGCGTTCCAGAACCGCCGGAGGAGCGAATCGCCCATCGAACCCACACTTATAATAACGGTTCCTTCGCCGGCCGGGCGCTTACCATAGGATCTTGTGCGCATCGGAATCCACACCTCGATTGCCGGCTCGCTGGAGCGCGCCGCGCTCAAGGCTGTCGAACTCGGCGCCAACACTTTCCAGATCTTTTCTTCCAGCCCCCGGCAATGGAAGGCTCCGCCGCTGAGCCAGCCCGCGATTCAACTCTTCCGGCGCGCTCGGCAGCGGCACGATCTCCGGCCCCTGGCGATTCATGGGAACTACCTGATCAACCTGGCGGCGGCGAACGAAGGCGTCCGCGCTCATTCGGTTCAAGCCTTCCGCGGCGAAATCGAGCGGGCCGTAGCCATCGGCGCCGAATTTCTTGTGGTGCATCCCGGCAACTACCGGGGCGTTTCGATCGAGCAAGGCGTGCTTCACTTTCTCCAAGGCGCGGGGAAGGCGGCTCAAAATTTAAATCGCGGAAGCCTCAAGCTCTTGATCGAAAATACGGCCGGCGCGGGCGCGCAGTTAGGCAGCCGCTTGGAGGAGCTCCACGCCATCCGCCAATTCGCCGACCAATTCACGGATTTGCCCATCGGATTCTGCCTAGACACCTGCCATCTGCTGGCGGCCGGATACGACATTGCGACCGGGCGAGGATTGGAACAAACGGTCCGCGAAATCGACCGCTGGCTGGGACTGGAAAACGTGCCCGTGATTCACGCCAACGACTCCAAAACGCCGTTGGCATCTCATGTCGACCGCCACGAGAACATCGGCGAGGGGTATATTGGTGTTGACGGGTTTCGCCGCATCCTCGCCCACCCGGGTCTCCGCGACAAGGCATTCATTCTGGAAACGCCGATGGAAAAAGGCCGCGACTTGCGGAACCTGAACGCTCTGAAATCCCTATGCCGGAACGCGCCTACGATCATAACCAAATCGAGCTGAAATGGATGGAGCGGCTCAGCGACTCCTCGCTCTACCGCGCCGATCCCGCCTCCCCGGCGCCCAAATATTACGTCGTGGAGATGCTTCCCTATCCGAGCGGACGTTTGCACATGGGCCACGTGCGCAACTACTCCATCGGCGACGCGCTGGCGCGCTACATGTGGATGCGCGGATATAACGTGCAACATCCCATGGGCTGGGACGCCTTCGGTTTGCCGGCCGAAAACGCCGCCATCGCCCGCGGCCGTCATCCCCGCGAGTGGACCCTCTCCAACATCGCGGAAATGAAGCGCCAAATGCGCCGCGTGGGTTTCGCCTACGATTGGAGCCTGGAAATCACCACGTGCGAGCCCGAATATTACCGCTGGAACCAGTGGTTTTTTCTGAAAATGCTGGAGCGCGGTTTGGCCTATCGCAAGAAAGCCATGGTGAACTGGTGCCCGCGCTGCGCCACGGTGCTGGCCAATGAGCAGGTGGTGGAGGGCTGCTGTTGGCGGCACGAAGACACCCCCGTCGAGCAGCGCGCGCTGGAGCAATGGTTTCTGAAAATCACCGCCTACGCGGAGGAATTGCTCCGCGATATGGCGCTGCTCGAAGGCGGATGGCCCGAGCGCGTTTTGACCATGCAGCGCAACTGGATCGGCCGCTCGGAAGGCTCCGAAATCGATTTCCCGCTGGAAGGCTCCACGGAAAAAATTCGCGTCTTTACCACGCGCCTGGATACCATCTACGGCGCCACCTGCGTCCTTCTCGCGCCGGAGCATCCGCTCAGCGACAAGCTGCTGGACGCCACGGGCCGCGCCCGCGCCAAGGAAATGATCGACGCCCGCGCGCAGCAGGGGCCGGGCGTCATCGAAAAAGACGGGTGCTTCACCGGACATTTCGCGGTGAATCCGTTCAGCGGGGACAAAATTCCGGTCTGGATCGGCAATTTCGTGCTGATGGAATATGGCGCCGGCGCCATTATGGCGGTGCCCGCGCACGACGAGCGCGACTTCGATTTTTGTAAAACCTTCGGCATTCCCATCCGGGCCGTCATTCGCCCGGTGGACGGCGAGTTGGACCACAATCCGCGGGCCCCTTTCACAGACCAGGGTATTGTGGAGCGGTCGGGCGAGTTCAGCGGCCTGCCCAGCGCCGAGGCGCGCGCCCAAATGAATCGCCGGGCCGAGCGCGAGGGCTTCGGCAAGGCCGCCATCACATATCGCCTCAAGGACTGGGGCATCTCGCGGCAGCGCTATTGGGGAACGCCGATCCCCGTCATTCATTGCCCTGGCTGCGGCGTGGTCCCAGTTCCGGAAAGCGATCTGCCGGTCGTCCTGCCTCACGAAGTGAGCTTGACGGGATTGGGATCGTCGCCTTTGGCCGCCGTCGCCTCCTTCATGAACGTAAACTGCCCTAAATGCGGCGGACCGGCGCAGCGCGAAAGCGACACCATGGATACCTTCGTCGATTCGGCCTGGTATTTCTATCGCTATCTCGATCCGCGCAACGATAAGGCGCCGTTCGACGGAAATATCGTCGCGAAATGGTTTCCGATGGATCAATACATCGGAGGTGTCACGCACGCCATCCTGCATCTGCTGTATTCGCGATTTTTCACCAAAGTCATGCGCGATCTGGGGCTGATTTCTAACAGCGAACCCGCCGCGAATCTTTTTACGCAAGGCATGGTCCTCGGTCACGACGGAACCGCGATGTCCAAATCCAAGGGCAACGTGGTGGATCCCGAGGAAATGATTCGCAAATACGGCGCCGATACCTGCCGGCTGTTCGTGCTCTTCGCCGCCCCGCCGGAAAAGGACATGCCCTGGCTGGAAAAAAGCGTGGGCGGACAGCGAAAATTTCTGGAGCGCGTCTATCGCTTCGTGATGCGCAATCTCGTAAGCGGCGGCCGCGCAACCGATGCGGGCGGCGCCGGCTTCGTTGAATCCATGCCGCCGCCCCCCTCCGCGGATCAGGCGGCTGGCCGCCGGGCCTTGCGGAAGCTGCATCAAACGATCCGCAAAATATCGGAGGATTTCACCAACCGCTGGCACTTCAACACCTCCATCGCGGCCTTGATGGAGCTGATGAACACGCTTCACGACGAGGAGGCCGCGCTTCCGCGCTCGGCCTTAGATCAAATCCTGCCTTCGCTCACGCTCATGCTAGCACCGTTCGCTCCTTATCTCGCCGAAGAGCTGTGGGAGGCGCTGGGCCGGACCGGCCCCGTCTTCCGGCAGCCGTGGCCCTCCTACGATGAACAATTGGCCCAAGAAGACGCGGCCGAAGTCGTTTTGCAAGTGAACGGCAGGCTGCGCGGCCGCATCTTTGTGCGCTTTGGAGCGGGCGACGAGGAACTGAGGCAAGCCGCGCTAGCCGATCCCAAAGTGCAGCCGTTCCTTTCCGGCAAACAAGTGGTCAAGGTGATCGTCGTGCCGGATAAGCTCGTGAATATCGTCGTAAAGTAAAGCCTGAGCGAGTGGTTCGCCTAGTGGATTCCGACCAATTCTTTATGAGCCGCGCGCTGGAGCTGGCGCGCGAAGCGGAAGCCGCCGGCGAAACCCCCGTCGGGGCGGTGCTGGTGCGGGGAGGCCAAATCGCCGGCCGCGGCCGCAATGCGCCCATCGGGCGCAACGATCCCACCGCGCACGCCGAAATCCTGGCGCTGCGCCAAGCCTGCTCCGCCGCCCAAAACTATCGCCTGCCAGGCTCGACCCTCTACGTCACCATCGAGCCTTGCGTCATGTGCGCCGGCGCCCTGGTCGCCGCCCGCGTCGAGCGGCTGGTGTTTGGCGCAAGAGACCTGCGCTTCGGCGGCGTCCGCAGCAAGTTCCGGCTCGCCGACGCGGAAATTCTCAATCACCGGCTGGCGATCGAGGAAGGCGTGTTGGCCGCCGAATGCTCCGATCTTATCTCGAAGTTTTTCGAGGCCCGGAGGCGCGAGCGCACTCCTTCGCCGCCGCCTCGGTCGCCGCATTCCGGCTGAACTCCGCAAATGGATTGCGATTGAGCGCGAACATCTGGCAAAGAATGCCTTCCGCGTCAAGGGCGCTTTTTTGACAATCCACGGGCCGCCTTTTGCGGCTCCCAATCGGCCGAGAAAGCCTCGGCCCGCGGCCGCCCCGGAAATCCCAGGCGGCGCGTCGATACGTGCCTCACGTTAGCAGCGCCACCTCTTCCTCCAGCCGGTCCAAGGCCCCCGCGAAGAAGTGATCGGCGGCTTCCACCAGCACCAGGCGCTTTGGCTCCGGCAGGCTTCGAATGAGCGGCTCCCATGTTTCCAGCGGCCCAAACTCGTCGCGCGTGCTCTGAATGAAAATTCGCGGAATGGCGCAGCCCTCCAGATAGGAGCGATCCCGAGTCGAAGCAGGAAAGCCTGCGGCAATGATGCGCCGCGCGCCTCTGCCCTCCCCCCCGGCTTCGCAGCCCAGGCGCAGCGCAATTCGGGATCCGAAGGAAAAACCCGCCAGTGTGAAGGGAACCGCGGGATACCGCCCGCGCAGATATTCCAGCGCGGCCCGGGCGTCCTCCAGCTCGCCTTCGCCGTGCGCATATTCGCCCTGGCTCAAATGGACGCCGCGATAGTTGAACCGCAGCACCGCGGCGCCGCCCCGGCGGAGTCCGCGCGCCAGGCGATGCACGACTTTGTTATGCATCGTGCCCCCGTAGCGGGGATGCGGATGACACACCAGCGCCGCCTCTCGCAATTCGCCCTCCGGCTCTTCGCACATCGCTTCGAGACGGCCCGCGGGTCCTTTCAAAAACAGCGACTCGATCCGCCGCATTACATGTATTCGGGCGCCTGGATGCCGAGCACGTCCAGAGTGCGCTCGAGCTGGCGGCGGAAATAGTCCGTCATCCACAGCAGAAACATCTTCTTTTCCGCATGGGTCTCCGTCAAAACTGGATATTCGTGGTAGAAATTGCTGAACGCCTGCGCGAGCTGAAAGGCGTAGCGGGCTACGTGCGAGGGCTCGCCGCTGGCCACCGCCCGCTCGATGGCCGAACCCGCCTTGGATGCCGCCAGCATGAGCTGCCAGCAATCTTCCGAGGCGAGCTGCCGGGCCAGCGCCTCGCGCGTCAGAACGGCGCGAAAATCGGGCAGCTTTTCGCCCCGCTCTTCCAGCTTTCGAAGAATGTTCCGCGCGCGCACCGCCGCGTATTGAACGTACGGCCCGGTTTCGCCTTCGAAGCTCAATGCCTCCGACAGATCGAAAGCGATCACGGAATGGCGGGTGTATTTCAGCATGAAGTATCGCAGAGCGCCCACGGCGATCGCCTCAGCCGCGCGCCGATTGGCTTCCTTCGATTCTTCGCCATGGCGCGATTCCACTTCTTCAAGCGCCTTCTCAATCAGCTTGTCGATCAAATCGTCGGCTTTAACGCCCAAACCCTTGCGCCCGGAGACCTCCACGTACGGCCTCTTCTTGTCCTCTTCCGAGAGCTCGATGCCTAGCTCTTGGCACGTCCCGGGAGTCAATGCGACCATCTCATAGGAAAAGTGGATGCTTGCGTCCGCCTGCTTTTGAAAGCCCAGAGCGCGCAGCCCCGCCACGACCACATCCTGCAAATACGATTGGCGCGAATCGATCACGTTGTAAACGCGCGCTCCGCGGCCGAACTCCGGCGCCGCGCCCCCCGGTTGATCCGTCGACGCCCAAACCACGCGCCCGTCGGGATACGTTCGCCAGGGACGATAGTAAAAGTCCTTGCCCAGAAGGCCGAATTTCCAAAGTTGATAGGCGATGTCCTTTCCGACGTAAGTGACCGTGCCGTTGGAGCGCACGATCACCTTGCTGTCTTCTTCGCTGTGATCCCCGGAAGAGGCCCGGAACGCCGAGCTCGGCATCACCCAGCAACCCTTGTTTTTCCCCTCCGTTTCCAGATACACCGCTTTGCGCTCCTTCAAAAGCTCGAAAGCGGCGGCCCAGAATTTCAAATGCAAAATCTCGCTCTCGCGGGGAAGAACGTCGTAGACGATGTTGAGCCGCCACATCGTGGACAGGTGCGCGTGAACGATCCTATCGGCCACTTCATGCGCTTTTTCCGCCGCCGCGTTGCCGCCCGTCTCAATGCTTTGCAGCGTCTCTTTGCGCCATTCGAGAGCTTCTGGATGCTCTTCGTAATACGCCGAAACCGCCGCATATAAGTCCCAGCACAAATAGTCGAACGGCTGGCCACAATAGGAATCCAGCGGAAAAATCTCGGGATGCAAAAATCCCACCACCACGTCCGCCACCTGCACGCCCGTATTGTCGATGTAATTCTGCACTTCGACGTGATGCCCCGAGGCGCGCAGCATGCGGACGAACGTGTCGCCCAAAATCGCGTTGCGCAAGTGCCCGATATGAGCAGCCTTGTTGGGATTGATGTTGGTGTGCTCGACAATAATCTTCTCCGCCGAAGCCCGGGTCTGCTCCGCCGCCCCGGAAAGCACACCCTCGGCATAAAAGCCTCGATCGAGCCGCACGTTGAGATAGCCATTGCCGGCAATTTCAATCTCCGCAACGCCTTCGATGGTTCCCGCCGCGGCCCGCAGCTCCTGCGCGATGGCTTGGGGCGCTTTTCTCAGCCGCCGCGCAAGCTGAAAGGCGGCCGGAAGCGCGATTTCGCCGAACGAGCTTTGCTTGGGCTGCTCGGTCTGCACCGCCGTCTCCACGCTGTAGAGCTCGCCGATGCGCGAAGCGAAGGTTTCGGCGATCCGCTTTTCCAGGACGTGAAACATGAACCATCCAGTATGCCATTCAAGCGCCGGAGCCCGGCGATCGTCCCGCCTGCCCTCTCCCATAAAAGAGACGCCAAGAACGGACCGCTAGCAAAACCCGAGGATAACGTCTCTTGCTTGTTCCAGTCGTCACCGCGCCGAACCGCCCGCAAGAGCGCCGTTCGGCCGAATCCATTCAAAAAATTAAAGGAAATCTCGTTTCTTCCGATATTTACCAACGAAGCAGGCTGCGCGGGGGAGTGTCGTAGAATAGAAAATTGTGAACGTCGCCATAATTGGAACCGGTTATGTTGGATTGACTACAGGCGCTTGCCTTGCGCTTTTGGACCACAAAGTGGTCTGCGTGGACGCGGATCCCGAAAAAATTCAGGCGCTCCAGCGCGGAGAAATGCCGTTTTTTGAGCCCCATCTTGCGGATGTGGTGCAAGACGCCCGGCGCAATCTTCACTTTACCACCCAATACTCCGAAGCGATTCCCCAAGCGCACGTGATTTTTATCGCGGTTGGAACGCCGCCTGGCGCCAACGGAAATCCCGATCTGCGATTCCTTGAGGCCGCGGCGCGCAGCATTGGCGAAAATCTGGGCGCCCACTTTACCGTCATTGTCAACAAATCCACCGTCCCCATCGGCAGCGGTGTGTGGGTAGATTCGCTTTTGCGGGAAGCCTTCGAGCGTAAAGGAAAAAAGGACGGCGGCAGCTTCGCCGTCGCTTCCAATCCGGAGTTCTTGCGCGAAGGGTCGGCGCTGCATGATAGCCTCTACCCCGACCGCGTCGTGATCGGCGCCGCCGACACGGCCACCGCCGAGGTCTTGTATACCCTCTACCGGCCTATTTTGGAGCAGTCTTTCATCGCCCCTACTTATCTGCCCCGGCCGGAAGGGGTTCAGGCGGCCCCGCTCATTTCCACCGATCTCGCCTCGGCCGAGTTGATCAAATACGCCGCCAACGCATTCCTCGCCCTCAAGATCAGCTATATCAATGAAATCGGCCAGTTGGCGGAGAAAGTCGGCGCGGATATCGCGCAAGTCGCCAAGGGCATCGGCTTGGATGCCCGCATCGGGTCCCGCTTCCTTCAGGCCGGCGTCGGCTGGGGCGGCTCCTGCTTTGGCAAAGACACCGCCGCCTTAGTCGCCACCGCGGGCGAATATGGCCTTGATATGCCCATCGTTAAGGCCGCCCGCGAGGTCAACCAGCGCCAGCGCGAAAGGGTCCTCAATAAGTTGCTGGCCGAACTGCAAACTCTCAAAGGCCGCACCATCGGCCTTCTCGGTTTGGCCTTCAAGCCCAATACCGACGACTTGCGCGACGCGCCCGCCGTGGAAGTCGCCAAGCGTTTGCTGGAGCGCGGCGCGCGGGTCCGCGCTCACGATCCCGTTGCCATGGAGCGCTTCCGCAAAGAGAATCCCGATTCGGAAGTACACTGCTGCCGCTCCGCCGAGGAAATCGCCGTCGGCGCCGACGCCCTGGTGTTGTTGACCGAATGGCCCCAGTACCAGGACCTCAACTGGGAAAAGCTCGCTCGATCCATGCGCTCGGCGATTCTGCTCGATGCCCGCAACTTGCTGGACCGCGCGCGCCTGACCCGGGCTGGTTTCCGTTATGCCGCTCTCTCCCAGCGCACGGGCCAAGCCGTGGCCGCCGTGTAGCGCCCCCCTTTTTCCCAGCTTTGCGCCCGCGCCGCGAAATACCCGTGTAAATATTTAGGGATGGCCTCTGTTCAGCCCGCCCCCGCGCGAGAAAGGCTCACCGCCAATCAAATCCGCGGCTTCTGGGCCGCCTGGGGCGGCTGGGCGCTGGACGGCATGGATTCCTTCATCTACGCCCTGGTCATGCAGCCCGCCCTGCGCGAGCTTCTGCCCCGTTCCGGAATCCCCGCCAACGCCGAAGCCATCGGCTATTACGGCGGCCTGCTTTTCGCTCTCTTCCTGTTTGGCTGGGGGCTCTCTATGCTTTGGGGTCCCATTGGCGACCGCTTCGGCCGAGTGAAGACCCTGATGCTCACCATCCTCTGTTACTCGCTGTTCACCTTCGCAGGCGCGATCGCCGCCAGTGTCTGGCAGTTGGCGCTATTCCGGCTGATCGCCGGGATCGGGATCGGCGGCGAGTGGACCATCGGCGGCACGTTTGTCGCCGAGGAGTGGCCCGAGTCCCGCCGCAAAATGGGCGCCGGCCTCATGCAGACCGGCTATTACTTCGGCATCCTTCTGGCCGCCCTGTTGAACGCCACCGTCGGGGCGGCCTTCGGCTGGCGGGCGATGTTCGCCATCGGCGGATTGCCCGCCTTTTTGGTGCTGCTCATGAATCGTGGCGTCCGCGAACCGGCCCGCTGGAAGCCGCCGGAATCGGCCCGCCGCGCTATGACGATGCTGTTTTCTCCCGAATACCGCCGCCGCACCGCGCTCAACGCGATCTATCTGCTGGTCTCCATCGCGGGCCTTTGGGCCGGCACGGTCTATGTCCCTTCGGCGGCCGCATTCCTGGCGGCCAAACAAGGAGCAACCGTCGCTGGCGCCACGCGCATGGGATCGTACGCCACCATCCTGGTTTCCGTCGCCACCATTCTGGGCTGCGTCGCCCTGCCGCCGCTCGCGGAGCGATTCGGCCGCCGCGCGACTCTCGCCTTCTATTTCTTGCTGATGTTCGCCTCCATCGCCTTCGGTTTCGGATACGCCTACTATTTGCCAAACCACTCCCTGGCCTGGTTCCTGGCGTGCCTCGCCGTGTTAGGCTTCGGCGGAGCCAACTTCGCCATGTACTCGCTCTGGCTTCCCGAGCAGTACCGCACCGAATGCCGCGCCAGCGCCTTCGGCTTCGCCACTTCCGCGGGCCGCTTTCTCGGCGCGGGCGTCACCCTGCTGGTCGGCTGGGCGGTCGGACGCATGGCCACCATCGGCACGCCCGTCGCCTTCACTTCCCTGGCGTTTCTAGCCGGCATCTTCTTGCTACCTTGGGGTGTGGAAACCAAAGGGAAAAAGCTGCCCGAGTGAACCTGCGCCAACTCTTCGATCTCTCGCTGGTCAGCCGCCGGAATCGCCCCGCGCTGGAATGGAAGGGTTCCGAATACACCTTCGGCGAGCTGGACGCCCGCAGCAACCGCCTCGCTCGCGCGCTCGCCGCCCGGGGTTTGTCCCAAGGCGACCGCTTGTGCGTCTACCTCGCCAACCGCATTGAATTCATCGACCTGTTTCTCGCCTCCGTTAAGCTGGGCGTCATCTTCGTCCCGGTCAATATCCTTTATCGCGAGCGGGAGCTCACGCACATTCTGCGCGACGCCGAACCGAAGCTTTTCGTTACCGAAGCCGAACTGCCGGCTCTCGCCGCCGAAGCCGCTCTCCAGCCCGAAACCCTCCCGGCCCTGCCCCTGGAAGGCGATGCGCCGGCCGCGCTGGTCTACACTTCCGGAACCACCGGAGCCAGTAAAGGCGCTATCCTTACCCACAACAACTTCGCCGCCAATGCGATGAATCTCACCGCTTGCTGGCAGATCGTCGAGCGGGACCGCTTTTTGTTGGCTCTTCCCTTGTTCCACGTCCACGCCCTCGCCAACGGCCTTCATTGCTGGCTGGTTTCGGGCTGCCGCATGCGGCTGATCGAGCGCTTCGATCATCAGACCGCCGTCGCGACGTTCCTCGATTTCAAGCCCACATTATTCTTCGGCGTGCCAACCATTTACGTGCGGCTCCTCGACGCCCCGCCGGACGCCGCGCGCGAAATTGGAAAGCGCATGCGGCTGTTCGTATCCGGCTCGGCCCCCCTTTCGGCGCAGGTCTTCGAGGAGTTCCGCGAGAAATTCGGCCACGCCATTCTCGAGCGCTACGGAATGACCGAAACCATGATGAATATCTCGAATCCTTATGCCGGCGAGCGCCGGCCCGGCAGCGTCGGCGTCCCTCTGCCAGGAGTCTCGGTGAAGATCGATGAGACCGGCGAGCTGCTGCTCAAAGGCCCCAACGTCTTCGCGGGCTATTGGAGGCGCGAGCAGGCGACGGCGGCCGCCTTTGTCGATGGGTGGTTCAAAACGGGCGACCTGGCCACCCGCTCCCATGACGGCTACTACACCTTGCGCGGCCGCCGCAGCGATCTCATTATCTCCGGAGGCTTCAACGTCTACCCGCGCGAAATCGAGGAGTTTCTGGCCGAGCAGCCGGAAATCGCCGAAGCGGCCGTGGTGGCCGAGGCCGATCGCGTTCGCGGCGAGGTTCCCGTGGCCTATCTGGTCGCGCGCAACAACCCCTGCGATTGCGCCCTCATCGAGGCGCGCTGCCGCGAAAAACTGGCGTCCTTCAAAATCCCGCGCCGCTTCGAGTGGGTGGAAAAACTCCCTCGCAACGCGCTGGGCAAAGTCCAAAAACACCTTCTGCAGAAGGCTTCGTCTAGCCTCTAAATCCATGCCCCGAATCCTGATGGTCGCCTCCGAAGCGGCGCCGTTCGTGAAAACCGGAGGTCTGGGCGACGTGCTCGGCGCTCTCCCGCCCGCCCTTGCCAAACTCGGCAACGACGTCGCCGTCGTGCTGCCGCGTTATCGCGGCGTCGCGCTTCCCCGCGCCCGCATTTGGGACGGCCTTTTAGTCAACGCCGGTCCAAACGAATTTTTCGCCGGCGTCGACGAAGTCGTCCGGCAAGGCGTGCGCTATCTGTTCATCGATATTCCGGCGCTCTATGACCGCGCCGGAATCTACTACGATTCCAAGGCCGATTATCCCGATAACCACGTCCGTTTTGCCGCCCTTTCGCAGGCGGCGCTGGGTGTGGCGCGCTACATCTTCCGCCCCGATATTTTTCACGCCCACGACTGGCACGCCGCCTTGCTGCCCATGTATCTGCGCGAAACGTTCGGCGGCGATCCAACTTTTTTCGGAGTCCGCACCGTTTTCACCATCCACAATTTGGGCTATCAGGGCAATTTCCCGCCCAGCGCCCTGGCGGATCTGGCCCTGGATCGGGCCCTTTTCCGGCCTGGCCTGCTGGAATTTCACGGCGGCTTGAGCTTTCTGCAAGCCGGCATCGCTTGGGCCGACGCCCTCACCACCGTCAGCCCCAGTTACGCCCGCGAGATCCAAACTCCCGAATTCGGCTTTGGCATGGAAGGTTTATTGAAATCCTCGGCGCCCAAGCTTACCGGCATTCTCAACGGCGCCGATTACAGCGAATGGAATCCGGAAACGGATTGGCGCCTGGCGGCTCGTTATTCTGCGGCGGATCTGTCCAACAAGCGGGAATGCAAGATGGCTTTGCTGCGGGAAATGGGTCTGCGGCTCGATCCGGACCCGCCGCTGGCCGGCGTCATCTCGCGGATGGCGTATGGTCAGAAGGGAATGGAGCTGGTCACAAAAGCCATGGCGCGTCTGGTGCGGCACGGCCTGCGCCTGGTCGCGCTGGGCTCGGGCGATGTGGCCCTCGAGACCGAGTTCCGCGGCTTGGCCTCCGCATATCCCGATCAGATCGCCGTTCGCATCGGCTACGACGAGACTCTCGCCCATCGGGTGGAAGCCGGCGCCGATATGTTCCTCATGCCCAGCCGCTATGAGCCGTGCGGGCTCAATCAGATCTACAGTCTTCGCTATGGCGCGGTTCCGGTGGTGCGCGCCGTCGGCGGACTTGTGGATACCGTTGACCCGGACACCGGATTCCTGTTTCACGATTATTCGGCCGATGCGCTCGCTTCGGCCATCGGCGCCGCCATAGAAGCCTACCAGGACCGCGGCGCCTGGATGAATCGGATGCGGTTAGGAATGTCGAAGGATTTTTCCTGGGACGCCTCCGCCCTCCAATATCACCGCCTTTATCAAAATCTTTTGGAGCGCCGGCCCTCCCCTTGACCTAAGCCCGTTCAATGAATTAAAGAGTCTGCCTTGAATTCGTCCTCCTCCCGGCGAAAGCCGAACGCCGCGCCCGCTACGCTTTGCGGAAAGGCCGCCAGCGTGGCGTTGTATTGCTGGACCGCTTCGTTGTATTTGCGCTGGGCGGCGGCCATGCGCGCTTCCGCCCTTGCCAGCGCCGTTTGAAGCGCCGCAACGGCCGCGTTCGATTTCGACTCCGGGTGGACCTCCTGAATCAGCAGCATCTTGGCGAGCGCGATCTCCAGCGGCTCAGCCGCGGCGATTTTTTCCGCCCGCGTGTGAGCGGCCGTGGCCGCGGCCAAAGCCGACGCCATTTCATCCAATGCCGGTTCCTCCTCGCCCGCATACGGCCGCGTCGCCGTCAGGATCCCCGGAACCATCTCCTCCTCGGCGCGCAAGGCCGCGTCGAATTCGGAAAACGCGCTGTCGATGGCCCGGCGTCCTTTTGTCAGTTCATGCCGCCCGCTCAACAACAATGCGCCCGCCAGCACAACCCCGGCCCCCAATGCGGCTGGCAGCGGCGATCCGGCCTTCATCGGCGATACTATAACCGATTGAACCAGGATTTGGCGGCGAGAATCGGCGCTTGCCGGCCAATTTCCCGCCGAAAGCGCGGCGTCGAGCCCCCTCGCCCCTTCGTTTACGTTGTTTCAGCGTGAAAGTTCTTTTCACCACCTTCGGCTCCTTTGGCGACCTGCATCCTTATCTCGCCATCGGCGCCGAGCTTTGCCGCCTGGGTCATAGCGCCTCCATCGGCGCCAGCGCCGCTTATCGCGAAAAGATCCAGGCGCAAGGGTTGGGCTTTGAACCGATCCGTCCCGACGTATCGCTCGGTGACAGCGAAATCATACCCTATTTCTTTGACCAGGCCCGCGGAACCGAGCGGGTAATCCGCGCCATGGCCTCGGTAATCCGAGAAACCTATGAAGATACCGCCGCCGCCGCGCGGCGCTACGACGCCCTCGTAACGCATCCTCTTTCTTTCGCCGCCGTGATGGTTGCGGAAAAGCGGAAGATGCCGTGGATTTCTTCGGTCCTCGCGCCGGGGTCCTTCCTTTCCGCCTACGATCCGCCCGTTCCCGCCCCCTATCCGTGGCTCGTCAAGGTCCGCGCGCTGGGGCCGCGCGCGATGCGCGCGCTCTGGCGCCTTCTTTCCCCCATATCTCTGCGTTGGATGCAGCCAATATTGGAGTTGCGGCGGGAGTTGGGCCTGCCGTGGCGAGGCAATCCTCTTTTTGAGGGCGCTCATTCCCCCGAATTGGTGCTCGCGCTGTTCTCGCGCGCCTTCGCCCAACCTCAGCCGGACTGGCCAAAGCAAACGGTAGTCGCCGGATTTCCCTTTCACGACGCTCCCTCCGGCTTCGAATCCGAGCTTGCGCCGGAATTGGCTTCCTTCCTTGACTCAGGCCCGCCGCCGGTGGTGTTTACCTTGGGTTCGTCGGCCGTCGCCGCCGCCGGCGATTTTTACACCGTCAGTCTGCGCGCCGTCGAACGTGTGGGCGCGCGCGCCCTCTTTCTCACCGGTCCCCATCCGCAAGCTCTGCCGGACCAACTGCCTCCGGGCGTGCTGGCCTGGCCCTACGCCCCGCATGAGCGGGTATTTCCCCGCTCTGCGGCGATCGTTCACCATGGAGGCATCGGAACCACCGCGCAAGCCCTCCGCTCTGGCCGGCCCATGCTGGTCGTGCCGTTTGCCCATGATCAGTTTGATAATGCGGACCGCGCCCGGCGCCTTGGCGCCGCTAAAGTCGTCGCGCGCCGGAAATATAGCGAGCACATTGCCGCCGATTCGCTCCTCAGGTTGCTCTCGGAATCCCAATGCCGCGCATCCGCCGAAAAGATCGGCCACGCCATCCGAAGGGAAAACGGCGCGCAAACCGCCGCCGCCGAAATCCGCCGTCTGTTAATCCACCACGGCGCCAAGGAGCGGTGACGCCATCAACGCGCAAACCGGAAGATTTCAAACACCGGCCGCCCGTTGGAATCCGGCGCCACCTCAAGCATCTGCTTGCGGTACCCGGCCGCTTCCGCAAACCGGATCAGCCTTTCATCGACGCCCTGGAACACCTCCCGCTCCGGCACGTGGCCCACAAACACTGAATCTGGACTCGCCAGCATCGCAGACAGTTGGTTTTGCCCGGCCGAATCGGGCGTATCCGTCCTGAGTGCGTCGCCGGCATACCTCATACGCAAATGCCCTTTTGAAACCAGATCCATGGTGAAGTAAATTCCCCAGTCGATCACCCAGATTTGGCCGTTGGAACGCGCGCCGAGCGAATCGGCCAGGGGAAACAACGCATCCGTGAAATTGCCGGCTGCGCCATTTCGCTCGAACTGAAATAGGTATTGGTTTGTAACCAAAAGGTTCATCGCCAGCAGGGCCCCGCCTGCCAATCCAACGATCCAGCGCCACGGGATCGCGGCGATCGCGATTGCTGCGAACAGTTGCGGAAAGGGCCAAAGCAAAATGACATGATGGATGCTGCCGCCTGCGCCTCGGATGGCCGCCATCAGGGATCCGGAGACCGCCAAAAAGACCAAGGAGAATCGGGCGGCGCGCGATTTCCACCACAACGGAACCAAAGCCACCAGCGCCAGAAAAACATAGGCGAATCCGCTGCTGCGATGCCGGCCAAAATGATCGTGGATCCATGCAAAAATCCGGCCGGCGGTAGAGCGGGGGGGTTTCGGCGAACCGGCGAAATCCTCCTCGGCAATGAATCCGAACAGACCATTGCCATTGGCCGCGTTTTCAAATTGAATCCATTTGTTCGCCAGGAAGGTGGAATCCAGATGGACGTTTTCTCGAGCGGTTTCTCCTAAATGCCGCAAATTGAACAGAATGAAAGGGAAAGCGCCGATGGCGAACGTTGCGGCCGCAATCTGCAGATTTCGCCACCTTAACGCCCCCCGCACCTCCGGCCAAAACACCGCCAGCGCCCCCGCCGTAACTCCAGACAGCGCCCACAGAAACAATGCTTTGTTCCACAGGGCCAAGCCAAACAGGAAAGAGCCGCCGGCAAGGTAGCGCGGATGGCGCCTCTCGTGGAACCGTACCAGCAGATAGCACCCTGCGGTTAGAAGCAGGTGTTCCAAAGCCACCGGTCCCCAGTCAAAGGTATTCGTCAGCAGGAAGGACGGGTCCGTCGCCAGAACAAAGGCGCCGAAAAGCGCCGCCGCCAGCGGTCGCCGGATGGCGGATCGTATTAGTAACTCATAGAAAAAGTAAATAGTTATCGCTCCGGCAAGCACCATAGGAAGGCGTATCGTCCAGACGCTTGCCCCCCACAGCCTCAGCAGAGGCCAGTAGATCGCAGTTTTTAGAGTCCCCAAGTAGGACATCAGCATCAGAGGGAGATGACGATGGAAGATGCGGAGTTCAAAGTGGCGTCCCAGCGGTTCCCATAATGGAAGCGCGAATAGGGCTTCGTCGTCCTGGATTCCGGCGTAAGGAATCATCAGCAAACTCAACAAGATGAACGTGCAACCGGCGGCCGCTGGGGCGAGACGGGGTGCAAAATCCGCTCCGGTAGGAGTGACAGCATGAGATTTTTTACCCGTCAAGCGAACAGTATACCGTGAAGGTGGCGCTTCCCTCGTCTAAGTGAATGCGCCTATTGAAGGAAAATCCGAGTTGGGTTCGTTTTTTCGCCCCGATAAGGGTAGAGAAAGCGGCTGTATGGCGCCGATGATGCCGTTTATTTTCAGTAGTTTTTTAAGTGGCGCCTAGATTGCTTGCAAGTGGGAACGACTTATGATATGGTGAAAAGAGTACTAACTCGGCAGTGGCCGGGATACGCAGCAAAATCCTCCGGGGCGAGGAGAACCTGCTCGCGCTTGTGGCCCGCATTCCGTTTGGGGAAATCGCCAGCGTCCTCGGAAGAGCGGCAAATCTTTCACTGGGATCGGTGGCCCGAATGCGCAGCGCGCTCCGGCAGAGCGCGATTCGTTGAAAACAGGACTGGGGCAGTCCCTGGAATTGGCCTCGCGGCATATCGTCCGCGGGACTTTTTCATGGTCCGCGAAGTGCTGAACCTTTTTGGTTTTTTCAGCGTCTAAATTTTTAGACCGTTGAGACTTGAACGTAACGGAAAAGAGACGAGAGACGTTTAGAACTCAGAAAGAATAACGAGAGAGACGAAGGACAGAAGCGAGGCAGAGATGACCAAGAGTGAGTTGAACAAGTACAAAAGCATTTTGGAGGCGAAGCAGGCAGAGTTGGAGCAATTCGTTCGCAATCGCGAAGGAATCGCGATTGAGAAGAGCCCCGACGCGCTGGACGAAGTGCAGCACGCCGCCGAGCGCGAACTGGCGATCCGCAACCTCGACCGCGAATCGAACTTACTAAGAAACGTTCGGGCCGCGTTGCGCCGCATCGAGGAAGGCAGTTTCGGCGTGTGCCTGCACTGCGAAGAGGATATCAATCCAAAACGCCTGAACGCGGTTCCCTGGACCGCGTTCTGCATACAATGCCAGGAGATCGCCGACCGCCAGGCCTCCGAAGGCTCCGAGAGCCTGGATGAGCTGTTGGTGAACGCGGCCTAACCGGGCGCTCGAATCCCCACATACGAAATCATCCGGCCGGCGCGTGGACCTTCGCGCCGCCAGGAGTGGAAGCGTTCGGCCCCGCAAAAGGTGCAACCGCCAAGCGTCTCGATTTGTGAATGGGGCACTCCGGCTTCGGCGAGCTGGCGCAAGTTGTGCGCAGCCAGATCCAGATGGCCCGCGGTTTCCATTCCAAAACGTCGCGCTACCTCCTCGCCGACTTCGTAGCAGCAGGCCCCGATTCCCGGCCCTATCGCGGCCACCACGTCTTGCGGATCGGTGCCGAAGAATTTCCGCATCTCGCGCAGTGTTGCAATGGCGATGCCCGCCGCCGACCCGCGCCACCCTGCGTGAACGGCGGCAACCGCCCGATGGGCGGCATCGGCAAGCAGGACCGGGAAACAGTCCGCCGTGCGGACCGAAACCAGAAGTCCCGGCGTCCGGCTCAGAAGGGCGTCGCCCTCTCCTAGGCAGCCCCCGTGATCCGCGATTCGGCAAATGGCGGAATGGATCTGCTTGAGGCTCGCCATGCCCTCTTGCAACAGCGGGCCTTGCCGCGTTCCAAATCCGTGCTCTAGCCAGCCGAGCGCTTGAAGCAGCCGCGATGTAAGTACGCTCATCCCTGCGAAACGCCGCGTTGGATGACCACATGGCCCGCTTCGGCCAGCGTTTTTTCCTGGCGCGCCAGTTCGAAATCGTGTTCCACCATCATTCCGATCAGCTCGCGGAAGCTGGTGCGGGGCCGCCAGCCGAGCTTGGCGCGGGCTTTGGAGGAATCGCCCTGAAGAAAATCGACTTCCGTGGGCCGCAAATAGCGCGGATCGGGTTCCACGTAGCGCTTCCAATCCAGCCCGCACAACTCGCCGGCCAAGTCCAGCAGATCTCGTACCGACCACGACTCGCCCGTGGCGATCACGTAATCGTCCGGCTCGGATTGTTGCAGCATGAGCCACATGGCCTCAACGAAATCTCCGGCATAACCCCAGTCGCGCCGGGCGTCAAGGTTGCCTAAAAACAGCTTCTTCTGAAGTCCGAGCTTAATGCGCGTCAGCGCGCGCGTAATCTTGCGCGAAACGAACGTCTCGCCCCGCCGCGGCGATTCGTGATTGAAGAGAATTCCGTTGCAGATGAACAGGCCGTACGCTTCGCGATAGTTGACGGCGTACCAGTGGGCGGCTACTTTGCTGACCGCATAGGGGCTGCGGGGGTAAAACGGCGTGGATTCGTTCTGCGGCGGCCGCGCCGCGCCGAACATCTCCGAGGAGCCGGCTTGGTAGAAACGGATTTCCCTTCCGTCGGCGGCGTAGTCGCGCACCGCCTCCAAAAGCCGCAGCGCTCCGGTGGCGACTACGTCGGCCGTATACTGGGCCTGATCGAAGCTCACCCGCACGTGCGACTGCGCGGCCAGATTGTACACTTCCGCGGGTTGAACGCGATCCAGAATGTGCCGCAGGCTGGCCCCGTCGGTGGCGTCGCCATAATGCAGGAACAGCGCCGCGCCGCGTTCGTGAGGATCCGCGTAGATGGCGTCGAGCCGCTCCGTGTTGAAAGTGGAGGCCCTCCGCACAATGCCGTGCACTTCATAGCCTTTTGCCAATAAAAGCTCGGCCAGAAACGATCCGTCTTGCCCGGTAATGCCGGAAATGAGCGCCTTTTTCATGCCGCCGCCATGCAATTATCTTAACGCGCAAACGGCGTCACTCCTCCCGCTTGCGCAACGCCGCCAGCGCGGTCTTCAGCGCGAACAGCCCCAAAAACAGCCAGGTGGCTAGCCGAATTTTGCCATCCAGCGTGACTCCGGCCAGAACCGCCAAGATAGCGTACACGCCCATTGCTACAGAAAATCGAGGGCCCATGAATCAGCGTCGCGGCCCGATGTTATAGGAAAACGCCATTTGCAGGCGGACTTGGTCGCCTTTGTATTCCGCCGGCAGGGGCGGCAGCGGATTGGACATGCTCAAGCCCGCGACGGCGGCGCGATCGAAGGCTTCCACTCCGGAAGGGGATGCGATGACCACTTTGGGCACCAAGCCGCGCCGGTCGATGGAGAACTGGAGCAGCACCTGGCCGCGCCGGCCCAGCTTGGCGCTCTCAGGGATGACAGAGAGCCAGTTCCGCTTCACCATGGCGAGCACCTGCTGAAGGTATGGTTTGAAATCGACGTTTTGAGGATCGCTTAGCAACTGGAGGGTGCTGCATTCCTGGCAGGGCGTTTGAATCGGCGCGCCGCTGATCGCGGGCGCGAGCTCGCCGATATCGCCCACCGTTGTGCCGCCGCCCGGCGGGCGCGGCAAAGCAAAGGCCGGCTTTGGCAATTCAAGCTTTGCCGTGGCATTGGCCGGATTGGGATTCGGCTTGGGCGAAGAACCGCCCGTGATGCCTTCCAGCGCTAGTTTAGGGCGCGACGCGGGCGGCGGCCCCAGGGCTGGCGCGCCGGCCCCGCTCAACGGCGGCAAGGGAGCGCCGCTGGCAACGTCAATCTTGGGCGCATCGAGCGAGGAGATGCTCGGTTGCGAAGGCGCAGGGGGCCCCGGCGCAGGAGTCGGCGGACGGAAGCGGCGCGCCGGCTGGCCTTCCACCGCGCTCCGAAGGTCGAGACCTCGCACCACTTTGCCCTTGTTCGGATCTCGCTGCGTGGGTTCGTAAATTCGCGGCGCCGTCAGATGGACGGCCGTTTTGAGATTGGCTTGGATTTCAGGCGTTTCCTGAATGGGAAGCGGAACATCCGGCGTCAGCGCGACGAAAGCCGCTAAAAGCAAGTGCAAGGCGAGCGAACCGAGTCCGGCTCGGAGAACGCGCCTGAAGCCAATGGGCTCGCGCCAGGGAGGCGACAGATTGAGTTCAGGGGCTTCGGAGGCCATCCCAGTACAGGCGTGGATTAAGCTCCGCCTTCCACGGCTTTCGCGACACGGCGGGAGTGCGATTCAATTTTATCAAGGATGGCGAACGCGGTTTCGAGCGCTCTCACGCCCTGCTCGCCGGTTACGCCCCGCGGCTGGCGCGTAATCATGCTCTCGAAGAATCGCTCCAGTTCGAGCCGCAGAGGCTCGTCTCTCGATACCGCCAGGGGCGCGAACTGGATGGCCAGGTTCGGTCCCACCCGGAAGCGCACAACGTCCTTGCGCGTGTAATCGAGCGAGATATATTCATGAGGCTGGAAAAGGCGCAATTTACGCACGCGCTCGGTGGAGACGCGGCTGGCGGTGAGATTGGCCACGCATCCGCCGGGAAACTGGAGCCGGACATTTGCTATATCGACCTTGGGCGTGAGAATGGAGATGCCGGCGGCGCGGATCTCTTCCGGCCCTTCGCCGGTGAGCGCCAGCACAATGTCGAGGTCGTGGATCATCAGATCGAGAACCACGTCAACGTCGAGGCTGCGCGGGCTGAATTCGCTGAGACGGTGGATTTCGAAAAACAGCGGCTTGCTGACTACGGCGCTGAGAGCGGTCACGGCAGGATTGAAGCGCTCCAGATGCCCCACTTCCAAAATTCTGCCCGTGCGCCCCGCCGTTTCCACCAAAGAACGCGCGGCTTCCAGGGAATGAGCCATGGGCTTTTCTATTAGCACGTCCAGACCGAGATCCATCAATCGGCAGCCGATTTCCGCATGCGTCACGGTGGGCGTGGCGACGACGGCGCCATCGGCGTGCTGACTCAATTCCTCAAGCGATTTGAAGCTCGGGCAGCCGTAAGCCGCCTCCGCCTCCGCCGTTCGAACGGGGTCGATGTCGAGGACTCCGGCAAGCGAAGCGGTTTTTGACTGATGGATCACCCGCAGATGATTGCGGCCAAACGAACCGGCGCCGACGACTGCGATGCGGAGAAAAGACATAAATCGCTGCATCCTCCGGACGGCTGTGACGCGAGATGCTCAGCGCCGGATGGATAAGGGAACACAGACCAGGATAACCTCAGCCACCCTAAGTCTATCCGTTTCGCGCCTTCTCTATCCTTGCAGTGAGAGCGCCGGCATCCCCGGTTTTTACAAATTGCCCGAAATGGCGCGGTCTTTCAATGCTTTCGGGCGTTGGAGCACGGCGTGCAACGTTGGAAGCGCACTCGCAATCGGAGGAGATAAAGTGAGCGACCAAAACAATGCCCGTCCCGCGTCGAATGAAGATTTACAGTTCGCACTCGACGCCCTATTGAAGTCTTATAAGCCGATTCTCGAAGCCGAGCTGAAACTGGCCGAATCCCCAAGCAAATTGATCCAGGAAGTGGAGAAGCGTCCACCAACTTGCGATGAGGAGATCGAGCTCGCCAGAAGCATTTTCGAGAAATTCTTCACGGGAGAAGTAGCCACGCGGCTTCTTCCCGAAGAGGGCCGCGAGGTTTTTGGGAATGCGGATCAGTGGTCCTGGTGCTATCGCCACATCCTCTGCTGCCTGATCTTCGGCTGGCTGGTGTGCCGGGGGCCGCGAACGTATCGAGGCTTCGCCTACTACCTCAACCGGTATTGGAGGTGCGTGCGGGAGGCGCTCGGCCAGCCCGTTTCGAATCCGCCAACCGCGGCCGAGAAGAAGGATTTCAGCACGCTGATTCGAATCCTGGCAAAGGCCTATGCGCCTTTCGTGCAAGACCAGATCAAAGATTTGGAATATCCGGTCGATATTCCGGCGGAAATCGAATCCGGCCAGATCGACTGCCACGCCGACGATGACGCGGCCGCGACAGTATTTGAGCGTCTGCTGACGCCGGAAGCGGCGGCAGCCCTGTTCGGAAGCGCGGCGCTCGGACAGCATGGCAGAGAGCCGATCTTTCGAGCCTGCCGCTGCTATTGCATTTGCGCGCTCGAATTCGGGTGCTGCCTCGCCCGAACCCGCACTCTAAGAGAGGCGCTGAATTGTCTGATAGATTTCTTCGTTTGCCTCCGCAAGTGTTTCCAATCCCTGATTGCCGTCATCGACCCGCCTCCTTCGTGCTCGTCGCTGACATACGCACCGAGTTGCAGCCTGGCGGGAATCGAAATCACGGGAACCGCCTCCGGTGCGGCCTTTACGAGTTACGCCTTGAGTTACAGCTTGGGCGGTCCCACGATCAACGACGCCGTGGTTTACCCGGATTGCTCCAGGCCGCCAGCCAACCCGTCTTCTGGGACCGCGGTCAACGGAGGTGTTTTGGGATACCTCGACATCAGCCTTCTGCCGCCCGCCACCACCCAGGCCACGGTGTTTTTAGACGTCTACGGAAGCGGGGGCTTGCATGTTCAGGTGAGCGCGGTGTTCCAATTCGCGATCAACGCAATCGAAATTACGGCGGTAGCGACCGTGCCGACCTTCACGGGTCAGGACCCCTTCAACGCGCTCCCCTCGAACATCAAGATGGTCCAGAACGTCTTAAATCCGGGCTTCGAGCGATCCATCGGCGGCCTTATAAGCGTGACCGGCAGCGCTTACGCATTTGGATGCGGAAACCAGATGACTCAGTATCAGCTCGCGCAGTTCGGTCCGGCGCCGGGAGGCGTTCCGTTGCCGGCGCCAACGCCCAGTCCGACAGCGCTAGGCGGGACGCCGCTCATCACGCCGGTGGTCTATGATGGAACCCTCGCACACCCCTGGTCCTCCGGATGCACGTTCGGTCCTCTGACGCCCAATGTTGTTCTGAACGGCGATCTGGTCGCCTTCTGGTCGACGGAGTCCTGCGTTCTGCCGCCGCATTCCGTTCCAAAGATCAGCTCCAATTCCAAGTGGAACAGTAATCCTAACGGGCGGTTTGTCCTCTTTCTGGAGGTGGATGAAGGCCCGATTGTCGCGCCTCACACTCCCGTGGTTCCGGCAGGCGACGACCAGGTTGTGGTGTGGATCGATAACTATCCGGTCGTTGGCCTGCTGACCCAGATCGGCAAGGTGGTCGGCTGCGGCGATTTGCATCTGAAGGATTACGTGGGAACCACGGCCCAAGTGATGGGGATCGCCTGGGACTACCCGATCGATATCACCGCCCCGCAGAAGACGCCGAACGATAATTTCGGTTCTTACTCGCTGAGCTATCAAAAAAACGGGGGAACTCCGCAACCGTTCCTGCCCTCGGATTACACTCCGAACGGCGCGCCCGCGGGGACCCCTCCCACGGTACGGGTGCCCAATTTATGGCAAGCGGCGCCGCCGCTACCGGGCCAGGCAGCGCTGCTGGCGTCATGGGATATTGTGACCGCGCTCGACGGCGGACCGCCGACGGACGCCAATTGCACGCCGCCGCCGGGAAAACCCTGGCAACTGCCACGCGGGTGCCGCTGCGCATACGTGATCGAATTGGTTGTCGGCGATACAACGTGGGTAGGAGACGGAGGAAACAATCACAGCACCGGTCCGATCCTGTTCGCGATAAACGTCATCAACGACATACCGTGACCCTGAGCGACGCCTGGTTCCGCTTCGTGATTTCCGCGCTCGCGGTATGGCGGGTAGGCCATCTTTTGGCCGCGGAAGATGGCCCCTGGGACCTGATCGTGCGGATCCGGCGCAAGCTGGGCGCGGGTTTGTGGGGCCGCTTGATGGACTGCTTCTACTGCCTCAGTCTCTGGATCAGCATCCCGTTTGCGTTTTTCGTCGTGGACGGGATCCCGGGCAGGTTTGTGGCATGGCTGGCGCTATCGGGCGCGGCGTGCTTGGCGGAACGGCTAGGCCTCGAACGGCTGAGCGCATCGCCAGCCGTCTTTGAGGAAACACTGGATCATTAGAGGAGGAGAAAGTTATGGGATGTTGCGGTCAGCAACGCGCCGCGCTGGCTTACGGCGGCGCCGCGGGAGTTCAAAGGCCGGGCGAGGCCGGAGCGGCCGGCGGCGTTAAGGTGGAGTTCACCAAGCGAAAGGCCATTGTCTTCCGGGGACCGGTGACGAACCGGCGTTACCAGTTTCACGAAGGGGCGTACGTCCAGACCGTAGATGGGCGCGACGCCGCGAGTTTGATCAAGACCGGAGCGTTCCGGCTGGCTTAGGCCGTTTACCAGCCCACGGGCTTGCCCTGGTTCTGCTGATTCAGCCACGCATCCAGCGGCTTGAAGTAATCGCGGATGGCGCTAGCGTCCATCTCGCGCTGGCCGCTAATGGCGTAAAGAGCGTCTTGCCAAGGCTTGCTCGCGCCCATTTGCAACATTGCGTTCAGCTTGTCTCCCGCCGCCTTGCTTTGATAAATGGAGCAGCGGTGAAGCGGCGTATCGCCGCCACCGGGGCAGCCGGCTTCTCTTGCGAGCGCGCGATGGAATTGAAATTCCAAAATGTCCGCAAGGAAATAGCGCATATAAGGAATATCCGCGGCAACGTGGTATTTCGCTCCCGGATCGAAATCGGTCTCGGCGCGCGACACGGGGGGCGCGATGCCTTGGTATTTAAATCGCAAATCCCACCAGGCCTGATTGTATTTATCGGGCGGTATTTCTCCCGAAAATACTTTCCATCGCCACTGGTCGATCATTAAGCCGAACGGCAAAAATGCGATCTTATCGAGGGCCTTTTCGAGCAAAAGCCCCAGATCTTTGGATGCGTCGGGCGCGCGCGGAAGAAAGCCCAGCTTCACCAGGTATTCCGGAGTGACCGACAGCGCGATCGTGTCGCCGATGGCCTCATGGAATCCGTCGTTGGCGCTATCGCGGAACAGAAACGGCTGATTCATGTATGCGCGCTGATAGAAATTGTGGCCCAGCTCGTGATGGACGGTGGTGAAATATTCGGCCGTGGGATCGATGCACATCTTTACCCGCAGGTCCTCGGCGAAGTCGATGTCCCAGGCGCTGGCGTGGCATACCACCTCGCGATCTCGGGGCTTTTCAAATAGGCTGCGCTCCCAGAAGGTGGCGGGAAGCGGGGCGAAACCCAGCGACTTGAAGAAGTTTTCCCCGTAGCGGACCATATCGCGCGCCGAGGTGTTGCGGGATTTGAGAATTTGCGTTAAATCGTAGCCGGGATCGGCGCCTTTCGGCGCAACCAGCGGATAGACATTGGTCCAATCCTGCGCCCAAATATTTCCCAACAGATGCGCCGGCAGCGGGCCGGCCGCGGGAACCGCGTCGCCATACCGTTCGCGGAGCTTCCAGCGAACGTAGGCGTGCAATTGGACATAGAGCGGACGGACCTGATCCCAGAGGCGGTCGAGCTCTTTGGCGAAATCGTCCGGCGGCATGTCGTATTTGGACCGCCACAATGCGCCCGTGTCTTGGAAGCCGAGCTCGCGCGCGCCTTTGTTGGAGAGCTCCACAAAACGCGTGAAGTCTTTTCGCATGGGAGGCGAAATAGCGTGCCAGCCCTTCCAGACGTCCAGCAGCTCTTTTGGGTCGCGGCTGTTGGCCATGATCTTGGTGATGTCTTCCACTTCGAGACATTTATTCGGAGCGTTTTTCAACCGGTCGGGACAGTATTTGCCTTTACCATAAGCGCTGTCGAGCGAGGAAGAAAGCTGGGTGACTTCTTCGCTTTCCTTGGGATCGGAGGGCGTGGCGAGCACAAGGCCGACTTTAAGCAGTTTCATTTTGCGCGCTTCCTCTTCCGGAAGCGCCAATTTCGCAAAACGCGTGGATTCCTTGGCGCGCTTCACGGTTTCGTCAATGGCGCGCCGATCCGCCTTGGCGGAGAGAATTTCGGTGTCACCGGTGATGAAATTCTCGTGAAGCCAATCCGCGCGCTGGCCCTCGATGTTCAAGGCCAGCAGCCGGTCTTCGGTTTCGGCGAGAAACTGCTTGGCGTCGCCGGCGCTTCCGCGCGATTTGGAACAAGAGGCGAGAGACAGCCACGCCACGGCCGCCATGAAAGGAAGGAACTTCTTCATGTGGATATCTTAGCGGGCAATTGGGCGGAGTGGATCCATTCTCTCAACAATCGCGAAACTTTCCGTTCCAATTTGCAAAACAGCGGGATTCGGCCGCATGATGAAAGCGGCCGGATTTTTCGGCCCCTTAGTACAATCGACGTTTATGCGCATCGGCGTTGACGCAGGCGGGACATTCACCGACTTCGTCGTGTGGGACGACAGGGGACGCATCACGAGTTTCAAGCTGCGGTCCGATCCTCAATCTCCGGCCAGAGTGATTCTGGAGGGGCTCGCGCGGGCCGCGGGACGGAGGAGCGCCGAGGTGGTGCATGGATCGACGGTGGCCACCAACGCCCTGCTGGAGCGCAAGGGAGTCCGAACGGCGTTCGTCACAACCGCGGGATTTGAGGATTTACTAGAAATCGGCCGGCAAAATCGCGCCGAATTATACAATTTGACTCCCCCTCCCCGTCGTCCCTTGGTGGAGCGAGGCCTCTGCGCCGGGATCCGCGAACGGACCTATGAAGACGGCAGCGTGGCGCGCAAGCCATCGGCGGCGGAGCTGCGGAAACTTGCCGCGCGACTGAAGCAGGCAGGCGCGCGCTCGATCGCCATCTGTTTTCTGCATTCCTACCGGAACCCGGCCAATGAGCGCGCGGCCGCGAAAGCTTTAGGGCAGAAAGGCATTTATCTCAGCGCCTCACACGAAATCAGCCCTGAGTTTCGTGAATATGAGCGCGGCTCCACCACGGCGATAAACGCTTACGTGGGGCCGCTGATGGAGAACTACTTGAAGGAGCTGGCCCGAGCCCGGCGGTTCCATATCGCTGTGATGCAATCCAACGGAGGGTTCTTATCGGCGCGCGACGCCCGCCGGCACGCCGTGCGTACGGTCCTTTCAGGGCCCGCGGGAGGAGTCGTCGGGGCGCTGGAGACCGCGCGCCGCGGCCGGTTCCATCGCGTTTTAGGCTTCGATATGGGCGGCACCTCCACCGACGTGAGCCTGGCGGACGGCGCTCCGCGCGAAACGACGGAAGCCTATGTCGATGGCTTGCCGATTCGGGTGCCCATGCTGGATATTCATACGGTCGGAGCGGGCGGCGGGTCGATTGCGCGCGTAGACGCAGGCGGCCTGCTGAGAGTAGGTCCCGAGAGCGCCGGGGCAGACCCGGGGCCGGCCTGCTACGGAAAGGGCCTGAACGCGACCGTGACGGACGCGCATGTGGTGCTGGGCCGTCTGGAGGCTCTGCTGGGCGGCTCGCTGCCGATCGACGCAGGGCGGGCGGCCGCGGCCGTGGATCGAATCGCGCAACGGATTGGATTGTCGCGTGAGGCCGCCGCCGCGGGCATTCTGCGAGTGGCCAACGCCAGCATGGAACGCGCCATCCGCGTCGTGTCGGTGGAGCGCGGCCACGATCCGCGCGATTTTGCGCTCGTGGCCTTCGGCGGATGCGGAGGTTTGCACGCGTGCGAAATCGCTCGCGAGCTGGGCATTCGAACGGTCGTTGTGCCGGGGCAGGCAGGAGCTCTTTCGGCGCTGGGGATGCTATTGGCCGACGCGACGCGCGATTATTCTGCGGGAGTGCTCGGCCGGGCGGACGTGGCGGCTGCGTTCGCCTCTCTCGAGCGCCAGGCCCGGCGCGAATCGCCGGGCGCAACAATCGAGCGCAGCGCCGATCTTCGCTACCGCGGTCAAAGCTACGAACTCAACGTGCCCTGGGCGGATCGGGCTTCCGCCGTGGCGCGATTCCATCGAGAGCACGCCAAGCTTTACGGGTATTCGAATCCGGCGATGGAGGTGGAAGTGGTGACCATTCGCGCGCGGGCGCGAAAGCCGACGGCGAAGCCGAAACTCGCGCGAAGCCGGCCCCAAGCGGGCCGGCCGCAGGTGCGCCGTATTTGGGTCGATGGAGCATGGCGGAGCATCTGCGTTTGGAAGCGCGAAAACATAGGAAGACCTCAGCTCGGGCCGGCGTTGATCCTCGACTACGGTGCGACCACGCTCGTGCCGCCCGGATGGCGCTTCCGCCTGGATGGCGCGGGCAATCTAGTGGCGACGGCGTGAACTACACTGGTGTGGTGCGCATGTTGGGCTTACTACTGGCGGCGTTTCCAGCATTTGTCTGGGCGGCCTCTTGCGACGGATTGAAAACTCTTTCCCTTCCCGATTCAGAAATTACGGTTGCGCAAGCGGTCGAGGCCGGGGCCTTCGCCCCGCCTACCGGAAGCGCGTCTGCCTTTCAAAATTTGCCGGCGTTTTGCCGGGTCGCGGCGATCCTCAAACCGTCGATCGATTCCGAGATCAAGATCGAAGTGTGGATGCCGGTTTCGGGCTGGAATCGCAAGTTCCTGGGGAACGGCAACGGCGGCTGGACCGGATCCATCAACTACAATTCACTCGCGAATGGCTTGCGGCTGGGCTTCGTAACGGCCATGACCGATACGGGGCACCAGGGCGGAAGCGCGAGCTTCGCGCTGGGGCATCCGGAAAAGCTCATCGATTTCGCCTATCGCGCCGTACATGAAATGACTGTCGCCGCGAAGATTTTCATAAAGGCATACTACGGCGAGGACGCGGCGCTTTCCTACTGGACCGGCTGCTCGCAGG
>Ga0070738_10001331_pt1 | contig 51337 bp, 42 predicted proteins | sample Coa_R2_2_FD_66446 | JGI IMG/M metagenome (GOLD analysis project Ga0070738, IMG submission 66446) | Surface soil microbial communities from Centralia Pennsylvania, which are recovering from an underground coalmine fire - Coalmine... | ecosystem: Environmental > Terrestrial > Soil > Unclassified ... | reverse complement strand
AGGGCAGGTGGCGGAACCGTCGTCGCGTCTGTCGCTCCGTACGGGGAGACGAACCAGATCGTATCGCAGCGCGGGCAGGCGACGCGCCGGCCGTTCGGCCCAAGCGCCGCTCTGATGATGTGATAAGACTTGGCGCAGCCGGGGCAATCGATCAGCATGACCCGCGCCTGCTCCTTCCGAAAAAGGCGGGACGAAGCCATCCCGCGATGGCCGGCCGCAATGCTCCGCTGCTATGGTTAAAGCGCCGTTAAGGCATGATTCGCCTGAGCCAGACCGCCCTTCCCGATGGCGCCGGGCGGGAGACGAGGTCGATTTGGTCCGGTTTGAGAACGTCGGCCTGAGATACGGAATGGGAGCCGAGATCCTCAAGGACATCAGCTTCAACATCGAGCCCCGTTCCTTCCAATTTCTGACCGGCCCCTCGGGCGCCGGCAAGACCACTCTGCTGCGTCTGATTCTGCTTTCGCTTCAGCCCACGCGCGGCCTCATCACCCTCTTCGATGCCGACGCCGCGCGCCTCAGCAAAGATGCGATCACCGATCTGCGCCGCCGGATCGGCGTCGTCTTTCAGGATTTCCGCCTGCTCGATCATCTGACGACCTATGAGAACGTCGCGCTGCCGCTGCGCGTTCAGGGCCGTAACGAATCCTCCTATCGGGCCGAAGTGGTCGAGCTTTTGCGCTGGGTCGGGCTTGGCGAACATATGCATGTCCTCCCGCCCGTTCTCTCGGGCGGGGAGAAGCAGCGCGCCGCAATCGCGCGGGCGCTGATCGTGCGGCCCGAGCTCCTGCTCGCCGACGAGCCGACCGGCAATGTCGATCCGACCCTGGCGCGCCGCCTCATGCGGCTCTTCGCCGAACTGCACAAATCCGGCACCGCGGTGGTCATTGCCACGCATGACCTTGCCCTCATGGATCAGTTCGATACGGCACGCCGGCTCGTTCTCGGCGACAGCCGGCTGCACATTTACGAGTGAGCGCGCATGATCCTCCTCCAGTCCGAGCCCGAAGAAATCGACGAGGCCGAGGACGAAGCGGCACTTGATCTGCGCCGCGAACAGCCGCTCGTGCCGGCCGCTTCGATCGCCGGACGTGCGCTCGTGACCGTCGTCGCGATCATGACGTTTCTTGCCTCGCTGACGGCGGGTACCGCCATTTTGATCGCCCATTCGGCCGCCGATTGGCGCGGGGCGGTCGCGCGCGAAATGACGATCCAGGTGATGCCGGGGCCCGGCCGCGACATCGAGGCCGACACCACCCAGGCGGTTGCGGCGGCGCGCGCCGTGCCCGGCATTGCCGATGCCTATGCCTATAGCAAGGCGCAATCTGAGGCCTTGCTGCAGCCCTGGCTCGGCACGGGTCTCGACCTTTCCGAACTCCCGGTTCCGCGCCTCATCGTGCTCAAGCTTGCGCGCGGGACGGCGCCCGATCTCGACGCCCTGCGCAAGGCGGTCACCGACAAGGTACCGAACGCCGTCATCGACGATCATCGCCTTTGGCTCGAACGGCTCTCCGTCATGTCGGGAACCGTTGCCGCCATTGCCATGCTGATTTTTGCGCTCGTCATGATCGCAATGGCGCTCGCCATCGGCTTTGCGACACGCGGCGCCATGGCAGGCAATCGCGAGATCATCGAGGTCCTGCATCTCGTCGGTGCGGCGGACAGCTATATTTCGCGCCAATTCCAGAGCCATTTCTTCCGCCTCGGCCTGCGCGGCGGGATCATCGGCGGCGGCGCGGCGATCCTGTTCTTTCTTCTGGCGGCCGGCTTTTCCGTCCTCATCCACGCAACCGCCGGCGGCGATCAGATCGATGCCATGTTCGGAGGATTTGCTTTGAGCCTGACCGGCTATGGCGTCATCGTGCTTATTGCCTGCGCCATGGGATTCGTCACCGGGATCGTCTCCCGGATCATCGTCTTTCGACATTTGCGCGGCCTGATGTGAGGCCCGGCCGTGCTCCAATTGACATTGGCGCGTTTACACGCCACATCCGGGCCATTCCATGAATAGATCCGATCCCGTCGCGCGGCGGCGGACCTTCGCCATCATCTCGCATCCTGACGCGGGCAAAACGACGCTCACCGAAAAGCTTCTGCTCTTCGGCGGCGCCATTACGCTTGCCGGAGAAGTGCGCGCCAAGGCCAATCGTCGCCAAACGCGCTCCGACTGGATGGGCATCGAACGGGCACGCGGGATCTCGGTCGTCACCTCGGTGATGACCTTCGAATATGGCGAGTGTGTCTATAATCTCCTCGATACGCCCGGCCACGAGGATTTCTCCGAAGACACCTATCGAACGCTCACCGCGGTCGATTCGGCGATCATGGTGATCGATGCTGCCAAAGGCATCGAGGCGCGCACGCGCAAGCTCTTCGAAGTCTGCCGGCTGCGCGACATTCCGATCATCACCTTCATCAACAAGCTCGACCGCGAGAGCCGCGATCCATTCGACCTTCTCGACGAGATCGAAAAGACGCTGGCGCTCGATGTCGCGCCGGTCACCTGGCCGCTCGGCAGCGGTCGCGAATTCGCCGGAACCTATGATCTGAAGCACAATGTCGTGCGGCGGCTCGAAGCCGACGATGCGCCGGTCGACGTCGAGGGAGCTGCGGATCCCTTCATCGAAGGCCTGCTGCCGAAGGCGACATTCGAGGCGGTGCGCGATCAGATCGATCTCGCTCGCGCCGCTCTCAAGCCGTTCGATAGAGAAGCTTTTCTCGAAGGACATTTGACGCCTGTCTTTTTCGGCAGCGCGCTGCGCAATTTCGGCGTCCGCGATCTGATCGACGCTTTGGCCGAGTTCGCGCCGCCGCCGCGCCAAATCGAGGCGCGCGGGCGCAGCGTCGATCCGCACGAAGCCAGAATGACGGGGTTCGTCTTCAAGATCCAAGCGAACATGGATCCCAATCACCGCGACCGCATCGCCTTCATGCGGGTCTGTTCCGGCAAGCTGACGCGGGGCATGAAAGCGCGACTCGTGCGCACCGGCAAGCCGCTGACGCTCAGCGCACCGCAATTCTTTTTCGCTCAGGATCGGCAGCTCGCCGAAGAAGCCTATGCCGGCGACGTCGTCGGCATTCCCAATCACGGCACCTTGCGCATCGGCGATACGCTGACCGAAGGCGAGGATCTGGTCTTCGCCGGCGTACCGAGCTTTGCGCCCGAGATCCTGCGCCGGGTCAGGATTTCCGATGCCATGCGAGCGAAGAAATTGCGCGAAGCTTTGCAGCAAATGGCGGAGGAGGGCGTCGTCCAGGTCTTTCTTCCGAGTGACGGATCGAACGCGATCGTCGGCGTCGTCGGCGCTCTGCAGCTCGACGTTCTCGCCGAGAGGCTCGCGGCAGAATATGGATTGGAGGTCGCTTTCGAGCCTTCGCGTTTCGAATTTGCCCGCTGGGTGCTGGGCAGCGACGTGGAGCTCGAGAAATTCGGCCGCGCCCATGCGGCTTCGATGGCCCTCGATCTCGACGGCGCGCCGGTCTTTCTCGCCGCCTCCGCCTTCGATCTGCGCTACGAGCAGGAGCGATGGAGCGAGATCAGATTCTCGGATGTGAAGGATTATCGGATCGCGGCCGAGACGCGCGTTCAGAAGGCGTTGGCATAGGCCTTTTCCGACGTCAGGGTCAGCCACAGGATCTCGATGTCGAGCCACAGCGACCAGTGGTCGATGTAGTAGAGATCGTGTTCGACGCGCGCGCGCATGCGCTCGTGTCCCATCCCGCCGCGAAATCCATTGACTTGCGCCCAGCCGGTTATGCCCGGCTTCACATTGTGGCGGCGCGCGTAGAGCGCGATGTGGCGCTCGTACATCTGGTCGATGGCGAGCGCATGCGGCCGCGGGCCGACGAGCGACATCTCGCCGCGCAGGACATTGATCAGCTGGGGCAATTCATCGACATTATAGCGGCGGATGAGACGACCGATCCGGGTGAGGCGCGCATCGTTCTCGCTGACCAATGTCAGTTTCGCATCGTCCTCGAGCACATGCATGGAGCGGAACTTGAGCAGTCGGAACGGCTGCTGATTGAATCCGTAGCGGCGTTGCCGGAAGAGGATCGGGCCCGGACTGTCGAGCTTGATTGCGAGAGCGACGAGGGCGAGAAAAGGCGTGAGCAGAATGAGGCCGAGGGCGGCGAAAACAATATCGAAGGCGCGCTTGGCGAGGATTTCAGAGGGCGAGAGGGGATCGCGCACGAGATTGAGGCATGAAGCGTGCCCGATCTTGGAGATGCGTGCGTTGGAATATTGATCGAGCACGCCATCGGAGCCCAAATGAATCGAAGCGGGAATGCGCAAAAAGGCCTGGATCGCCGTGTCGATCACCTGATCCTGCGCCCAGGGGACGAGAACGAAGACGTCGTCGGGCTCGAGAATGCGCGCCGAGGCGAGCGCCAGCGCAAGATCCTCCTTCAGGCATTCCTCGCCGCGCAGCACGCAAGCGGCGACGATTTCGATGCCGAAGAACCAGGGTCCGTGACGGGTCGTGAAGGTCTCGATCTCCTCCTCGTAACCGACGAGGAAGATGCGGCGCGCGGCAAGCGCGCCCTTTCCGGCATGGGCGCGCAAGATGAAGGTGAGCAACAGCCGGCTCAAATTCATCGCGCAGAAGCCACCGACGAAATAGGTGAGCAGCGCCAGCGCCAAGGAGCCGGTGAGCGGGCGCGCCGGAAGAATGACGACGAGCGTGCCGAGGATGGTCATGCCCCAGGGCAGGACACAACGTTGCACCTGGTTGTCGAACGAGAGATATTTGGCGATCGCATATTCGTCGCGGATCGCGCTCATGAAGGTGAAGAGCACGGCGACCAGAATGCCGAGGCGGATATGGGTGTCGGCCGCGACATCCACGCCCCGCGCATAGGTCAGATTGGCGAGAACTCCGGTTGCGAGAATCGCCAGGAAATCTGCGAGAACGGCAGCAAGCGAAAAGCCGCCGCGGAGGAGCGCCCTGTTCTTCTGCGGAAGGGCGGCGGTCCAGTTGACACGCGCTCCTGGCGTTGTCTCAGCGCGGAACATAGAGGGCTCCGGCGTGCCGGGGCACGCTCAAAAAGGCACAACGGCGGGTCCGAACGGGACGCATCTCGAAGGTGCGCTCGCTTTCGCCGCCTATCGAGCAACCGGCATGCCTGCGGCGCAGCTCCGGCGAACTGGAGCTGCCGGCAATTCTTTGGTTGAGCATCGGATTGCCCCAAAACCGGTAGCCACTTTTGGGTCCGATGCTTTCTTTGAGCATCGGATAGCCCCAAAACCGGTACCCACTTTCGGGTCCGATGCTTTCTTTGAGCATCGATTGTCCCAAAACCGGTACCCACTTTTGGGTCCGATGCTTTCTTTGAGCATCGGATTGTCCCCAAAACCGGTACCCACTTTTGGGTCCGATGCTTTCTTTGAGCATCGGATTGTCCCAAAACCGGTACCCACTTTTGGGTCCGATGCTCGGAGCGGGATTGTGAACGGATTGCGCGCTCCGAGACTTGACGCTCGGCAGGGGCCGAAGCATCGTCGGGCGCCAGAGCCTGGGGGAGGCCATGATGCAAGAACTTGCTGCCGTTTTTAGCGCCCTCCGCGTGGGGGCCGCCGCAATTGGATTTTTTGCTTGCGTGGCCTTGCCCGCCGCCAATGCCCGGCCGCAGGTGCCGGCCGAGCAGCGTTACGATTATTATCGCGGCGTTTTGCCGAGTTGCGCCGATCCCGGCGTTTTCGAGCGGATCCAGTCGCGCTTCGGCGCGCGGGAGGGCGAATTCTGGAAGTCCGGTCTCACGATCGTTGGCTTCGACGGCGTGCGCGAAATCGGCTTCCGTTCACAAGGGCTCGACCTGATCCCGCGCCGCTATTGCATCGCGAGGGCCCTATTCAATAATCGCTCGGTGCGCAGTGTCTCTTATTCGATCGACGAAGATCTCGGCATCATCGGGTGGGGCTACGACGTCGAATGGTGCGTCGAGGGTCTCGACCGCAATCATGCCTTTGCGCCGAATTGCCGGATGGCGCAGCCTTAAGCCGCGAGCGCCCGATGCCTGCTTTTTTCGGCGCCGTGCTGGCGCTCTTCTTCGCGGTGCTCGCAACCGGCGCGGCCGCTCAGGGTAGCGGCTGCATCCTCGACAATTGCGCCGACAGGAAACCGCTGACGTCGCCGGCGCCTAGCAGCGGTTCACGTGCCGATGCCGGCTCGCATGTCGATAGCCCCGGGGATTTTGATTTCTACGTGCTGGCCTTGTCCTGGTCGCCGGGCTTCTGCGATACGAACGAGAACGGCAGAGCGCGGGCGCAATGCGAAAGCGGCGCTCATCTGGGCTTCGTGGTGCATGGGCTTTGGCCGCAATATCAGCACGGCTTTCCCGAGGATTGCGGCGGAATCAGTTCGCCGTCCTATTTCGCCTTGCAGAGCGTGCAGGGCCTTTATCCGGACGAAGGACTGGCGCGCTACGAATGGCGCAAGCACGGCACATGTTCGGGCAAGAGCCCTTCGGATTATTTCGCCGACGTGCGCAAGGCGCGCGCCGCCATCAATATTCCGCCGCAGTTCAGCAACGCCAATGAGCCGCAGACTTGGACGCCGCTCGACATCCAGCGCGCCTTCATCGCTGCAAATCCGCGGATGCGGCCGGGCATGATGGCGATCGAATGTGTGCGCGGCGAGCTCGAGGAAGTGCGGATCTGCATGTCGAAAGATCTGCGCAATTTCGTTGCCTGTCCGGAAGTGGCACGTCATTTCTGCTACGGCCAACAGGTTTCCGTTCCGCCGATGCGTTAGACTAGAGGGATCGAATAATCGATCCGAAGGCATGAACGTGATCGGTTCTAAAGATTTGGTGCGGGATTTGCGCGGAAGACCGGTATCCACTTTTCACATCCCGCTCTGGAAATTTTATAAAGCGGGTGCATTTACGCCGATGCGTTGATCTTCTGAGGCCGGCCATCTTTCGGGCGAGGCATGAACTATCGCCACGCGTTTCACGCCGGCAATTTCGCCGACGTGTTCAAACACGTCATCCTGACGCGCATCCTCCTCTATCTCACGCGCAAGGAGACCGCCTTGCGGATTGTCGAGACGCATGCGGGCGACGGGATCTACGATCTTTCGGCAACCCCGGCCGAGAAAACGTCGGAATGGCGGGCCGGCATCGGCCGGCTCGTCGCAACAAGTCCGCCGCCTGACATCGCGGCTTTGCTCGAACCCTATCTTGCGATCGTAAAGCCGCTCATTGCCGGTAAGCCGCCGCTATATCCCGGCTCCCCCATGCTCGCATCGAGGCTTCTGCGCCGACAGGACCGGATGATCTTCTGCGACGCCCATCCGCAATCCATTGCCGCTTTGCGCGCAGAGCCCGATCTCGGCCGCGACCGGCGCGTCAAAATCATCGGGATCGACGGCTACTTGGCTCTCAATGCCTTTGTGCCGCCCGTTGAGCGGCGCGGGCTCGTTCTGATCGATCCGCCGTTCGAGGAAAGGACCGAATTTGCCGATCTCCTCGCGGGGCTGACCGCAGCGGCGCGCAAATGGCCGACCGGCGTCTATATGATCTGGTACCCGATCAAGGATGAAAAGCCGGTCGCCGATTTTCTCGAAGCGCTCGCCGCAGCCCTGCCGCAAGCGGGCGTGAGGCGTATCCTGCGTCTTGAACTTAAGGTTGATCAGCGCCGGCCGGATGGACCGCTCGCTGCAAACGGGCTCGTCATTCTCAACCCTCCTCACATTCTGGACATGGAAGCGCGCAAGATTTTGTCTTATCTTGCGCAAGTCATGGGCAGCACAAGCTATTCTCGCGCTGATATCGCTTGGCTCGCACGCGACTGAGCGCGGAAACGTTTGTGCATTCACATAAAACAAGTCGCCGGCGTCGACCGGCGAGCGAGCGGGAGGAATGTCTGATGCCGCAGACGGGGACGGTAAAATTCTTCAACGTAAACAAAGGCTTCGGCTTCGTCGTGCCGGACGGCGGCGGCCCGGATATTTTCCTTCATATCACAGCGGTCGAGCGCGCCGGGCTCACGACGTTGAACGAGGGTCAGCGGATCAGTTTCGAGACCGAGCCGGACAAAAAGGGGAAGGGACCGAAGGCCGTCAATATTCAGCTCGTCTGAACATCGCCTGGCTCGTTCTCCAGAGGAAACTTATTTGATGATGATCTTGCGTTCGTCGCCGCCTTCGCCCTTCGGACGCAAGGTCAAGATCGCTGCGTCGCTCGTCGGTCTCCACGACGAGATCGAGGTCGTAAAGACCGATACGAGTGACCCGGACGAGACATTGCGCACCCAGAATCCGCTATGCAAGATTCCGGTGCTCATCCTCGAAGACGGAACGATCATCTTCGATAGCCGGGTGATCGTGGAATATTTCGACCTGCGCGCCGGCGGCAACCGCCTGCTCCCTTCGGAGTCGAAGGCGCGCATCAAGGTGCTGACCGACTGCGCGCTGGCCGACGGGATCCTCGATGCAGCTCTGCTGCTTGTTTATGAAAAGCGCTTTCGCCCGCCCGAGACGCATTCACAAAAATGGCTCGCATTACAGAACGAAAAAGTGGCGCGCGGGCTCGCCGCCTTCGCCGCGGCGCCGCCAGGGGGGCGGCGCGATGCGGCCCATATCGGCCTTGCTTGCGCGCTGGGCTATCTCGACTTGCGCCTCGGCGGCACATGGCGCGCCGATTGTCCTTCGCTCGTTCCCTGGCTCGATGCCTTTGCGGCCGAAGTTCCGGCCTTCGAGGCAACTCGGGTCAGAAGTGATAATTGATGCCGGCGCGGAATGTCGAGAGCGAGAGCCCGGCACCGATATTGTCGCGCGTGCCCGCGAACAATCCGCTGCTCCCGTAATCGCTGAACAAATATTCGGCCTTCACCGAAATATTGCGAGTCAGCGCATATTCGACGCCGCCTCCGATGACGAAGCCGTTGAGGAAGGTGGACTGGCTCACGAAAAGATTGGGAGCCGCCGAGACATCGACGAGCGAACCTTTGAGATTGGCGCCCGTATAGCCGCCGGTGACGTAGATCAGAGTGTGATTGAACGTATAGCCGAACCGGGCGCGGATCGAGCCTTCGCCGTTGATCGTGCCGGTCGCATAGATGCCGCCCCCGGGATTGGTGCCGCTCACTCCGCCGAAATCGAGGTCGCCTTCGATGCCGGCGACGAGCGGACCCGACTGGTAATTATAGCCGGCCGTAATGCCGAAGAGGCCGCCATCGGCATTGCCGAAGAATGTGCTGCCGCCTGAAGTGTAACGCCCGAAGGCGAACGAGGCATTGGCGCCGACATAGAAGCCCGACCAAGTGAACATCGGCGGCGGCGGCGCGTAATAGGGCGCACCACCCTGCGACGGCAGATCGGCGCCGAGCGCCGGAACCACGAATGCCGTTGAAGCCAAGACCGCCAGAGCACAGCGTTTCATTCCATACCTCGTCGCTGGTGGATCGCCCGAAGAGGAGATTTATCGTTAGCTCGTTACTTATGAATTAAATAAAGCAATCATAAACCTAGCCGGATGTGGCGTATTCACGGAATTAACTCTCACCAACACGTCTTATGAATATTGTATGCTTAACACAATATTTCTCCAGATCACGCCGGCGCGGCTTATTCTGTATTCCGAGATACTTTGTGGTTAAAAAATCGATAAAACACAGTCTCTCGGCCGCGCGCTCGGCTTTCTCAGTTCGGCCGGCTTTTTTCGCCCGCGAAATAGCTTAAAGCTCTGCTCTCTTTGCAAAGGATCGGAGCGCTTGATGCCGGCTGCCCTTGTCACCGGAGCGGCGCGGCGGATCGGTCTCAGGATCGCCGAACGCCTCGCAGCCCATGGTTATGATCTCGCCATTCATTGCAGCGAGACCTCGCGCAAGGAGGGGGAAAGCGCGGCGGCGCGGCTTGCCAAGAGCGGCAGGGAGACGGTCGTCATTGTCGCCGATCTTATCGATCCGGCGGCGCCAAAACTGATTGTCGAGCGCGCCGAGCGGGCTCTGGGGCCGTTGTCGCTTCTCGTCAACAATGCCTCGATCTTCGAGGAAGACAGCGCGGCGGCGATCGGCCTCGATCTTTGGGAGCGCCATATCGCGATCAATTTGCGCGCCCCAGTTTTTCTCGCGCAGGAATTTGCCGCCCGAGTCCTGGAGGGGCAGGAGGCCGCGATCGTCAACATAATCGACCAGCGGGTTTGGCGGCCGACGCCGCAGTTCTTCTCTTACAGCCTCAGCAAGGCGGGCCTATGGTGGGCGACGCAGACGATGGCGCAGGCTTTCGCGCCACGCGGGATCAGGGTCAATGCGGTCGGGCCGGGGCCGGTCCTGCCAAACGAGCCGCAAGGAGCGCATGGATTTGCGACGGAGATCGCCGGAGTGCCGCTCAAACACGCAGTCGACGAAAGCGAGATTGCCGAGGCGGTGCTCTATCTCGCGCAAGCGCGCAGCGTGACCGGCCAGATGATTGCGGTCGATGCCGGCCAGCATCTTGCCTGGGAGACGCCCGATATCGTCGGCAGGTCTTTTGAGGGAGGATGATCTTGTCGAAAAGCCACGAGACGCTTTTCCGGATCATGCTCTAATCTGCGCTCGGCAACCGGCGGATGGTGAATTCAATCCTGCCGTCCGCGAGCTCGCGCCAGAACTCGATCTCGGTCATGTAGGCGGCTTTCGGGAACTTGGCGAACCATTCGCGGGCTTTGTCGCGCGCCTCGTCTCGCGGCAAAGTATAGGTTTCGCGCCGCCAGGCGCGCGACTCCTTCGCCTTTGCGGAGAGGCGGCGCGCGATGTCGGCGGGCGTACGCGTACTCATAAATCCGGCTCCAGCCGGAACGAAGATAATCGCATGCCGAGCCCGATGCCAGCCGCGCATTTCAATGGAATTGAAGCTGCCCGCTAGCCGAGCGGATAGGCGGCTTCGACGACGTAAGGGCCGCCGCCCGTCGAGGCGCGCGACGAGAAGAGGACGAAGCGGGTTGCTTCGAACCGTCGCGAAAAGAAGAACCCGCGTGCCGTCAGATAATTGGCAACTGCCGCGGCCGAAGCGTCGCGCAATCTGGCAAGCGTGATATGCGGCATGAATTTGCGTGGCTCGGGCGGAATGCCGATCCGGCGCATCAATCTTTCCTGTTCGGCCTGGAGCTCGACGAGCGGCGCGGCAGGTTTCGCTTTCGCGATAATGGCGCGCGGCCGGTCGCCGCCGAACGAGGCGAGGCCTTCGAGCGTCACGGTGAAGGCCGGCCGACGGATTTTCTCGAGCGCGCCCGACACGTCGCGCGCAGTCGCATCGTCAATGTCGCCGATGAAGCGCAACGTCAGGTGATAGTTTTCGATATCGATCCAGCGTGCGCCGGAAAGCCCGCCGCGCAGCAGGGAGAGATCAGAGGCGAGATCTGAGGGAATCTCGAGGCCCGTGAACAGACGGGGCATGAAATCCTCCTCGATAGGCGCGACGCAATTTTGAGGCTCGGCCCGATTTGCCCGGCAGGAGCGAATCGGAAGAAGCCATGACATTTTGGACCGAATCAAACTGATCAGAAAGAAGTTTGTCCCCTTTGTGTCAGCCGGAATCGCCTGCCGAACTGGCCGCCGGCCTGCGACAGTTCGCCACTCGGCGGTTTGCATGACGCGAGCAGGGCCGCGGGAAACCGACCTTTACAAACGTCCTTTACAACATCGTCTTGAGGAACGTTTCGACCGTCGGGAGGATCGCGCCGACGATCGCCCTCACGCCGGCCGCGTTCGGATGCATTCCGTCGGAAAGCAGAAGTCCGTGTTGGCCGGCTACGCCTTTGAGGAAGAACGGATAGAGCGGCACGTCATATTGGGCCGCGAGTTTCGGATAGATCGCGTCGAATGCTTTCACATAATCGGCTCCCAGGCTCGGGGAGGCGAGCATGCCGGCGAGGAGGACTTTGATGTGGCGCGCCCTGAGCTTGGTGAGGATCTCGCCAAGCACCTCCTCGGTCCGCGCCGGAGGCAAGCCACGCAGCATGTCGTTAGCGCCAAGTTCCAGGATCACGCCGTCGGTGCCCTCTTGCACGCTCCAGTCGAGACGTGCGAGCCCATCCGCCGCGGTATTGCCGGAAACCCCCGCGTTCACGATGCTCACATCATAGCCATCGTGCCGCAATGCCTTCTCGAGCACGGCGGGAAAAGCCGCGTCGGCGGGAAGATTATAGCCTGCGGTGAGGCTGTCTCCGAAAGCCACGAGTTTAAGGCTTCGGGCTGACGCCATATCTTCGCCGGGCCCGAAAAGCGCCGGAATCGAAAGGAGAAGTGCGCCGCAGATCTTGAGCGCCAGGCCTAGAGGGCGGCGCCGGGCAAAGCGGCCTCCCGAACGATCATCCAGGAACATGGAAGCGGCAATTCTTTTGGAAAATGTCGATCTGAGCCTCGGCCGGGGCGCGGGACGCGTGCATATCTTGAAACAGATCTCGCTCACGATAAAGCGCGGAGCGGCGATCAGTCTCACCGGCCCCTCCGGCTCGGGTAAGTCCACGCTTCTGATGGCGATGGCCGGCCTCGAGCGGCCGGACTTCGGGCGCATCGAGATCGACGGAACGGATATCGGCGCGCTCAACGAGGATCGATTGGCGCGATTTCGGGGTGCGAAAATCGGAATCGTCTTTCAATCTTTTCATCTGATCTCGACTATGACGGCGCTCGAGAATGTCGCCATTCCGCTCGAGCTTGCCGGCGTCGAGACCGCGTTCGCACGGGCCGGCACCGAGCTTGCCGCGGTCGGCCTCAAAGATCGGCTCGATCATTATCCGGCGGAGCTTTCGGGCGGCGAGCAACAGCGCGTGGCGCTGGCGCGCGCCTTGGCGCCCAATCCCCCGATCTTGCTCGCCGACGAGCCGACTGGCAATCTCGATGCCGAAACAGGCGCCGGCATCATCGAGCTCATCTTCGCCCTGAAGGCTGCACGCGGCACAACCTTGGTGCTGGTCACACATGATGGCGCGCTTGCCGAGCGCTGCGACACGATCGTCAGGCTGAAGTCCGGCCGGATCGATCCTGCTCAGGCTTAGGAATTCTGCGCTCACTAACTAAAAATCAGAGAATCCCTTCGAGAATTCCCGGACGGCGTTTCAAGCGCAGGTCCGAATCGGCAATGGAAAAGTCTCCCAAGCCGCCGCACAGATTCAACATCTGGAGTTTGGTCGAGCTGGATGCAAACAGTCCGGGCGCGCCTCCTGCGGCGCCCCCGGCGCTGCCGGCGCGTCCGCTCGCCGACCTCCAGCATCGAACGATGCAGAGCATCGAGACGCGCGCGACGACGCGTCCGTTCAAGGCCAAATGCGTGATGCCGAGCAATGTGAACCTCTCGTGCACGACGACGAAGGTCCAGCCGGATTGGATCGATTTCGCCTACGGAAATAGAGATCCCGGTTTCGAGGCGCTCGGAATCGAAACGCGCATCGGGTTCGAGCTCGATTTTTTCGGAACGGTCCACGGAGCCCTACGCCGCAAATCGGAGAAGGGATTCTCGATCTCGCCGGAAATCGTCTATCACGAAATATTGCTCAAGAAACTTCTCGAGCTCCATGCCGAAGCGATCCGTTTCGAAGAGGAAAAATCGAATCTCGACCGTCTGACGGCGAGGGTGACGTTGCGCGATCCGGAATGCATCTATCAGCTCATCGACGGCGACCGGACGCTTCACCGCGCCAAAGTCGTCATGCTCTCGCACGAGATCGCAACTTTGCGGACGGCACGCATTCAGCGCGCCGGCACGCGCTTGCTCCTCGGCAGCAATCCCGGCCGCACGGCAACGGTGCTGCGCAGTTTCGAAACCGGCTTCACCGTGAAGTTCGACACGATGATCGAGGCCCTGAGCGAGGACTTGAAGTTCTGCTGACCGGCTCCTCTCCATCGAGTAGCCATTTTCCGCTGCGACAGGTTTGTCGATGTCCGCCTCGAACCTGCTGCTCGCCGTACGATTGGCGCTGCGCGATTTTCGCGGCGGTCTTTCCGGATTCTGGGTTTTTCTTTTCTGTTTGGCGCTCGGGCTCGCGGCAATTGTCGGCGTGGGTTCCACCTGCCGCGCCCTCGCCGATGGGCTCGTTCGGCAGGGCCGGATCATTCTCGGCGGGGATGTTTCTTTCGCCGTTGCCGGGCGCGAAGCGAACCCGCAGGAACTGAGATTCTTCGCCAGAGAGGGCCGGCTTTCCTCGATTGCGCTGATGCGCGCTATGGCGCAGACGCGAGGGGAGGCGGCGCTCGTCGAAATCAAGGCCGTCGATCCCGCCTATCCGGTGCATGGGAGCGTCGGGCTCGAACCGGCGCAAGATCTCGAAACTGCGCTCAGCGAACGCGACGGAACTTACGGGGCTGCCGCGGATGCGACGCTCGCCGCCCGTCTCGGCCTCGAGCAAAATGCGAAGTTCAAGATCGGCAGCCAAAGCTTTGCACTACGGGCTATTCTCACCTCCGAGCCCGACAAGCTTGCGGGGGCGGTCGGGCTCGGCCCACGCGTTCTGATATCGGAAGCGGCCCTGCGCGCAACCGGCCTCATCCGGCCCGGCGCGCTCGTGAGCTTCGTCTATCGCCTTTCGCTTGCCGAGGGCGTCCAGCCAGAGAAAGTCGCCGAGAGGGTCCGCGCCGCTTTTCCATCCGGCGGGTTCGAAGTCAGGACATGGCGGGACGTCTCGCCGCAATTCTCCCGTAACGTCGACCGGTTCAGCCAATTCCTGACGCTGGTTGGCTTGAGTTCGCTCCTCATCGGCGGGGTGGGTGTTGCCAATGCGGTTGCCGGCTTCATCGAGCGCAAACGCGAGACGATTGCGACCTTGAAGGCGCTCGGCGCGCCGGGCGGCTTTGCGTTCGTTATTATGCTCATCGAAGTTCTCTTCGTTGCCTCCTTTGCGATGGCGGCAGGAATTGCCCTCGGCGTGGCGCTTCCTTTCCTCCTCACGGCGTGTTTGGGCCGGCTGATCCCGTTTCCGCTCGCGCCCGCAATCTTTCCGCGGGAGATCGCGGCAGGTCTCGTCTATGGCCTCCTCACGACGCTCGCCTTCTCTGCCTTGCCGCTCGGCCGCGGGCATGACGTGCCCGTCTCGGCTCTGTTCCGCGATGACGTTGCCCCGCCCCAAGTGCGGCCGAAGCGCCGCTATCTCTTCTTGCTTCTCGCTTCAGCCGGCGCGCTTGCCGGAAGCGTCGTGCTCTTTGCAGCCGACCGGAAACTGGCGCTGATCTCGATCGGCGCGGCGATCGGAGGATTCATCCTGCTCCGCGGCGCGGCGGCACTCATCATGTGGGGCGCGCGGCGCCTGCCGCGTCCGCGCCAGGTCGAGCTGCGCATTGCCCTCGGCAACCTTTCGCGCCCCCAGGCACTCACGCCGGCAGCCGTCCTCTCGCTCGGGCTCGGCCTCACGCTTGTTGTGGCCTTGGCGCTCATCGACGGCAATTTGCACCACGTGTTCGATCGCTCGCACGCGCCGGATACGCCGACCTTTTTCTTTGTCGGCGTCGAGAGCGCCGAGGCGCAGGATTTTCGCAGCTTCATCGCGAGCCGCGAGAGAGCGGGCAAGATCGAACTCGTGCCGATGTTGCGCGGCCGTTTCGTTGCCCTTAATGGCCGCCCGGCCGAAAAAGTGAAGCCGAAGGGCGATGTCGCCTGGGCCCTCGAAGGCGATCGAGGTATCACATTCTCCGAAACGATCCCGGCAGGATCGACGCTCGTTGCGGGAAAATGGTGGCCCTCGCGTTATTCGGGCCCGCCGCTCGTGTCGATGGAGCAGGAAGTGGCCGAGGGCCTTGGGCTCAAGCTCGGCGACATCGTTACAGTCAATGTGCTCGGCCGCAATGTCGCGGCGCGCATCGCCAATCTGCGCAAAGTGGATTTGCGCAATCTCGGAATCAATTTCCTGCTCGTCTATTCGCCGAATGCTTTTGCCGGCGCGCCGTATCAAGAGATCGCGACTCTTACGCTCCCTTCCGATGCGACGGGCGAAGCCACGCTCGTCCGCGAAGTAGCAAAGACCTTTCCTAACGTCGTCAGCTTGCGGGTGAAGGATGCGCTCGATGCAATCAAAGCGGTCGTCGATCAGCTTGCGCTGGCCGTGCGCGTCGCCGCCAGCGTCGCGCTTGTCGCGGCAGTTCTGGTGCTGGCCGGCGCGCTCGCCGCCGGCCAGCGCACGCGCTTGCATGATGTTGTGGTGCTGAAAACGCTGGGAGCGACCCGCAGCCGGCTGCTCGCGGCCTTTCTTTGCGAATTCGGCATCATCGGATTGGCAACGGCGACATTCGGCGTTCTGGCGGGCGGCGCCGCGGCGCTTGCGGTGGTCCGCTCGGTCATGAAGCTCGATTTCGTCTGGCTCTGGCCGCAGGCGCTCGGCGCGGCGGGCGCCGCTTTCATGGCGGCGATCCTCCTCGGTCTTGCCGGAATCTGGCGCATTCTCGGGCGGAAGCCGGCGCAATACTTACGAAATTTATAGATTCGCCAGAGCCTCTCCGGGCGCGCGCGCCCTTGTAGGCATCCTTGCCCTAGGCCATATTACCAACCGATCTTTCGTCAGCGGCACGCCGCCGACGCCGGAGGCGATCAAGCCTCCTCAACCGATGAGGAAACAATGTCCGACTTCGACCGCAACGTAGGCCGCTGGAGCGCCGTGCCGGCCGGCCGCGCCGAGATCGACCAGGGCCTTCGCTCCTATATGCTGGGCGTCTACAACAATATGGTGATTGCGCTCGCAATCACCGGGCTCGTGGCGCTCGGCACAAAAATGGCCGCCATCGTGCAGGATGCGTCGGGCCACATTGTCGGCGTCACGCCTTTCGGCCAGGCGATCTATGGCTCGCCGCTGAGATGGGTGGTGATCCTCGCGCCCTTGGCCATCGTGCTCTTCTTCTCGTTCCGAATTAACCAGATGGCGGCGTCGACGGCGCGCGCTCTGTTTTTCGTATTTTCGGCGGCAATGGGCCTGTCGATGTCGACGCTCTTCGTCGTCTATACGCAGCAGTCGATCGCCAACGCGTTCTTCATCACGGCCGCGGCCTTCGGTGCGTTGAGCCTCTACGGCTATACGACGCCGCGCTCGCTCTCGGCGATGGGCTCGTTTTTGATCATGGGTCTTTTCGGGCTCATCATCGCGAGCATCGTCAACCTGTTCGTTCACAGCTCCGGCTTCCAATTCGCGCTGTCGATCTTGACGGTGCTGATCTTCGCGGGCCTGACCGCCTGGGATACACAGGCGATCAAGGAGATGTATTTCGCCTCGGACGATTATGAGACGGCGACCAAGAAGTCGGTGAACGGCGCGCTGCGGCTCTATCTCGACTTCGTCAATATTTTCACGGCGATTCTTCAACTCACCGGCTCGCGCAACGATTGAGCGCAGCCCACGAGCAGACCTAAAAGCCCCGCTTTGCGGGGCTTTTTGTTTGACGGTTGCGATTTCTTCAGCTTGAAACGAGCTTCAGCCTTTTATCGAGCACGCCGATGACGCGCTTCAAATCGTGGCCACGTTTCAGAATGAGGCCGGTTGCGGCAACGACGCTATAGGCGCCTTGTTTGCGCGCCTCTCTCGTCTTTTCGATCCGGTAGAGGGGCGTCTCCGCCGTCCGGCGATAGATCGAAAACACCGCCTTTTGGCCCGTCATGGCGATTGCATAGTCGCGCCATTCGCCATCCGCGACCTTGCGCCCATAAAGGTCGAATATGTCCCGCAATTCGTGCCGGTCGAAAAAAACGCCGAACCCGCCTGAGCCCATTGGGCGAATTCCGCGGCGCTGGTTCGCGGCGAGCGAGACGACACCCGCCGCGCTCTGATTTTCTTCTGTCACTTCCGCATCCATTCATGCCTCCCATCGCATGATTACGGAAACGGGAGAAGGCGGCAAGCCTCAGTTCACTGATTCGGCGGCGGCGGAAGGCTGGCCACCGCAAGCGCATTGTTGCGCGGACAGGTTCAGGCAAGCATTCTGCGTCGTTTCGTAAGTCTATGGACCTCAATGACTTTTTCAAAGGCAAGCGGCATTTTTCAGAAAAAGAGCTCCTGTGGATTGAGAGATGAATTCACAGTTTTGCCCTCTTCGGGCCTAGCGTGCGCCGCGAAACAGCAGGAAGATCATCCAGTCGCCATTGGGACTGGATCCGATCCCTTCGGACTCGTCAGCCCCCCAGCCCCCCGCGGGGGTCGGAGGCCAGGGCCCCGTCGATTGAGATGCAGGCGACCATCAGAGCCGGTTTGAAGCCCTGCTTCAACCGGCTCTTTTTTATCGCGCCGCTCGCGCCCGCGTGCGGCTTGAATCCCTTGAAATCAGCAGCGATATCACGGATCGCCCCAATTTGTGCGACTGGAGGGTAACGGATGGCGGAGAGCCATGCTTTTCAAGCCGATGTGGCCCGGCTCCTCGAATTGATGGTCCACTCGGTCTATTCCGAACGCGATATTTTCTTGAGAGAGCTCGTCTCGAACGGCGCCGACGCCTGCGAGAAGCTGCGTTATGAAGCGCTTAGCCACCCGGCGCTCATCGAATCGGATCCGAATTTCCTTATTATCGTCAGCCTCGACAAGAGCGCCCGCACGCTCACCGTGGCGGATAACGGGATCGGCATGTCGGCGGCCGATCTTGCCGAATCACTCGGCACGATCGCCCGTTCCGGCACCCGCGCCTTCCTCGACCGGCTCGAAGCGAAGGACAATGCCGCTATCGCCAAGGACCTCATCGGTCAGTTCGGCATCGGCTTTTATTCGGCTTTCATGGTGGCGGAGCGGATCGATGTCGAGACACGCCGGGCCGGGACTGATGAAGCCCATCTCTGGAGCTCGGACGGGAAGGGCACATTTTCGATTGCACCTTTGCCGCTCGAGGCGGCCCCGGCCCGCGGCACGCGCGTGATCCTGCATTTGAAGGAAGAGGCCGGCGAATATCTCGAACCCGCCCGGGTCGAGCAGATCCTGCGCGAACATTCGAGCGCAATTGCCGTACCCATCGCGCTCGTTGAATCCCTGGGTAAGGAGCCGCGCCGGTTGACCGATGGTTCGGCGCTTTGGACGAAGCCCAAGAGCGCCGTCTCGGCGGAAGAATATGCCGAATTCTATCGCAACCTCTCGAGCCAGTTCGACGAGCCGGCGCTCACTTTGCATTGGCGCGCCGAAGGCCGCCACGAATATACCGTTCTTGCCTTCGTGCCGGGCTCGCGGCCTTTCGATCTTTTCGATTCGGCACGTAAGGGTCGCGGCAAGCTCTATGTCCGCCATGTGCTCGTCGCCGAGGACGCGGAAATCCTGCCGGGCTGGCTCAGATTCGTGCGCCTCGTCGTCGATTCCGCCGATCTGCCGCTCAATGTTTCGCGCGAGATGATCCAGAGCAGCGCCGTGTTCGCGGCAATCAAAAAGGGCGTCGTCAATCGGATCGTCCAGGAACTTACCAAGCTCGCGGAGACCGATGCCGAGACCTATTCCAAAGTCTGGGCAAACTTCGGCGCCGTGATGAAGGAAGGCCTTTATGAAGATCCTGAGCGCCGCGATGCCTTGTTCGCGCTCGCCCGGTTTACGACGACCGCCGATCTCGAAGGCAAGCGCAAACTCTCCGATTATCTGGCGTCTCTGCGGCCGAATCAGACCGCGATCTATTATTTGACCGGCGACGATATCGCCCGGCTCGATGCGAGCCCGCAGCTCGAAGGCTTCCGCGCCCGCGGCATCGAAGTTCTGCTCCTGCCTGATCCGATCGATGCGTTCTGGGTGACGACCGCCGTCGGCTACGAGGGCAAGCCGTTCAAATCGGTCACGCAAGGCGCAGCCGATATCGAATCAATTCCGCCGAAGGAGGGCGAGGCGCCGGCCGATGAGGCGCCCTCGGCAGCGCTTGCGACCTTGCTTGCGCTGATGAAACAAGTGCTCGAAGACGCCGCATCCGACGTGCGCGCATCGAAACGGCTGTCGGAAAGCCCGGCTTGTCTCGTCGCGCCCGAATATGGGTTCGACCGGCGGCTCGAACGGATTCTCGCCGAACATGGCCAGCTCAAAAGCGCGTCGAAACCTGTCCTCGAAGTCAATCCCAAACATCCGCTTATCACTGCGCTCGCCGGCCATGTCGGGCAGGGAGCCGATGCGCTCAGCGACGTCGTGTGGCTCATCTTCGACGAGGCGCGGCTGATGGACGGAGAAAAGCCGACGGACGCCGCCCGTTTCGCCGCGCGGCTGACGCGGGTCCTGACGAATGCGGTCGAGCAGCGGAAGTGAGGATTGACCCGAGCCTCTCGCGCAGTAAAGCGCAGCGCGAGCTGACGGCCTTATTTTCCGGCAACGAGGGCGCGGCGCTTGACGCGCGGCTCATTCTTTGCGCGGCGCTCGGCATCGATCATGCGAGCTTATTGCGCGATCCCGATCGGCCGGTCGGTGCGGCGGCCGAGAAGATCATGGAACTCGCCGCCAGGCGGGCACGGCACGAACCGGTCTCCCGCATTCTCGGCCGGCGGGAATTCTGGGGTCTCGATCTCGCCGTCGGCCCGGCGGTGCTCGATCCCCGGCCGGAAACGGAAACCCTGGTCGAGGCGGCGCTCAAAAAGCTCGGCGCGTGGCGCGATCGATCTCTATCGGTGCTCGATCTCGGCACCGGCTCGGGCGCCATTCTCGCCGCCTTCATGAAGGAATTGCCGAAAGCCCTCGGGATCGGCGTCGACGTTTCGGAGCCGGCCTGCCGCATCGCGCGGCGCAACTTGGCAGATCTTGGCCTTGAATCGCGCGCCTCGATCATTTGCGGCCATTGGACGAATCCGCTGCGCGGCAGGTTCGATCTGATTGTCTCCAATCCGCCTTACGTGGCGACCGGCGCCATCGAGGCGCTTGCGCCGGACGTGCGCGACCACGATCCGCGATTGGCGCTCGATGGAGGCGAGGACGGCATGGCCGCCTATCGTGAGATCATTGCACGCCTCCCGGAGCTCATACGACCCGGCGGATTTGTCGCACTGGAGCTCGGAGCAGGCCAGGCGCGGCACGTTGCGGGTCTCCTGGCCAATGCCGGGTTCACACGGATCGAGACGGCACGCGATCTTGCCGGCCATGAGCGCGTGATCCTTGCATTTCCAGGACCTTGAACCTCGCCTTGCTTTAGCTCGTATCCGACGCATCGCATCGTGACATATCTGCAACAGAGGGGTCCTGCTGCCGAATTATTTCACGAAAGTCCTTGGCGTTTGGACCGAAAGCGACTACGTTCCAATCTCAAAGGTTGCCTTTCGCGATTGTAGTAGCATTACGGCAGCGTCGAGATTTCCTCCCCGCCGACGAGAATAAGGGTGAGGTAATTTCCGCTTTCGAAGAGCATGATGTGCTCGGCGCGATCAAGGTAATTGTCCCCAAAGTCTGTGACCCCGCGGTCGGGGTCGGCCTCGCTCAGTGGCTCTGCCGCGAGCGTGAAGTTTAGCAGCTGGAGAACCTTTACCAGCGCATTGCTGAAGTCCACGGAGGACACGCCGACTCGGGATTGCGCCCGAGGGTCGCGTTGAGGGTGTTACGCACAAGGAACATCGATGAGACCAAATCAGAATAACAAGCGCATGCGCGGCCGTAACAATCGCAAGGGCCCGAACCCGCTGTCCCGTTCCTACGAATCGAACGGTCCCGACGTCAAAATCAGGGGTACCGCCCATCATATCGGCGAGAAATATCTGCAATTGGCGCGCGATGCCCAATCGTCGGGCGATCCGGTGATGGCCGAGAGCTATTTGCAGCATGCCGAACATTATTTCCGGCTGATAGCCGCCGCCCAGCAGGCCCAATTCGGATACCGCCAGCCGGGCGAAGCCGAGCCTGACGAGCTCGATGAGGACGAGGAGAGCATGCCCGATCGCTTTGCCTCGCCGCTCGACCGCAATAACAACCAGCAGCAGCCACAGCCCTTTCAGCAGCCTCCCCATAATGGCGGCCAGCCGAACTATCCGGAGCGGCAGTCCTTCGGCAATGGCGGCGAACGCCCGCAATATGACCGGCAGGACAGGCAGGACAGGCAGGACAGGCAGGACAGGCAGGATAGGCAGCGGCCCTATGGGGATCGGCCGCATGGCGACCGGCAACCGCAGCAGGGCCGGGACGACCAGCGTGGCGGGCGCGGGCGGCGCGACTTTCGCGACAATGGGCCTCGCTTCGATCGCCAGGAGCATGATCGCAACGAGCCCCGGTCCGAAGATCTGAACGGCAAGAATCTTCCCGCCTTCATCACTGCGCCCGTGCGGCTTCAGCCGGACTCCAATCTCTCCCAGCAAGAAGAGGGCGTCGGCTCCGAAGTCATGGAGCGGCCGGAGACGGAATCGAGCGGCGGTTATCATCTGCGTCCGCGGCGGCGCCGGCGCGACAAGGAAGATTTCGGCGAGGCGCCGCAGAACAAGGAATCCTTCGAGGAATAGAAGGGCCTGGCGGCGCCCCCTGAAAATCCCGCGCGCCTTGCTTACATCATCGTCAGCTCCGCTCCTGCGGCGCGGAGCTTTTCTGCGCTTTTGAGCACTTCAAGCTAAAGTTTGCGGTCGCCCCGAACCCTGTTCCGGCGACCTGAGACGGGGTAGGTCTGCTCTTGCGCAGTCTTGAGGCCGTGCGGGAGATCGTCCATGAACTTTGAAAAATATACGGAACGCGCGCGGGGCTTCGTTCAGAGCGCGCAATCGCTGGCGGTGCGCGAAGGCAACCAGCAATTCACCCCCGAACATCTGCTCAAAGTCCTGCTCGACGATCCGGAGGGGTTGGCGAGCGGCTTGATCGACCGCGCCGGCGGCAATTCGCGCGAAGCTCTGACTCAGACCGAGCTCGCGCTCGCCAAACTGCCGAAGGTGCAGGGCTCGGGCGCCGGCCAGCTTTATATCTCGCCGGCTTTGGCGCGGGTCTTCGACAATGCCGAACGGATCGCGGAAAAAGCCGGCGATTCCTATGTGACGGTCGAACGCCTCCTCCTTGCTCTTGCCATGGAGAAGGGCACGGAGAGCGCCAAGATTCTCGAACGCGCCGGCGTCAGCCCGCAGGTGCTCAACGCTGCGATCAACGACCTGCGCAAGGGCCGCACCGCCGATAATCCGACCGCCGAAAACGCCTATGATGCGCTGAAGAAATATGGCCGCGATCTGACCGAGGCGGCGCGTGCGGGCAAACTCGATCCGGTGATCGGGCGCGACGAAGAGATCCGCCGCGCGATCCAGGTCCTCTCGCGCCGGACCAAGAACAATCCCGTCCTCATCGGCGAGCCGGGGGTCGGCAAGACGGCGATCGTCGAGGGCCTCGCGCTGCGCATCGTCAACGGCGACGTGCCCGAAAGTCTGCGCGACAAGAGCCTCATCGCGCTCGATCTCGGCGCGCTCGTCGCGGGCGCCAAATATCGCGGCGAATTCGAGGAGAGGCTGAAGGCGGTGTTGAACGAAATCACCTCCGCCGAGGGCGGCATCATCCTGTTCATAGATGAATTGCACACTCTGATCGGCGCAGGTCGGGCGGACGGGGCAATGGACGCCTCGAACCTGCTGAAGCCGGCGCTCGCGCGCGGCGAATTGCATTGCATTGGCGCAACCACGCTCGACGAATATCGCAAACATATCGAGAAGGACGCCGCGCTCGCCCGTCGCTTCCAGCCCGTTTACGTCTCCGAACCCACCGTCGAAGATACGATTTCGATCCTGCGCGGGTTGAAGGAAAAATATGAGCTTCATCATGGCGTGCGGATCACGGATTCGGCGATTGTCGCCGCCGCTACGCTGTCGCACCGCTATATCACCGACCGTTTCCTGCCCGATAAGGCAATCGATCTGATCGACGAGGCGGCCTCGCGCTTGCGCATGCAGGTCGATTCGAAACCGGAGGAATTGGACGAGATCGACAGGCGCATCATCCAATTGCGGATCGAGCAGGAGGCGCTGCGCAAGGAATCCGATCCCGCCTCGCAGGACCGGCTCCGCAAGCTCGAGGGGGAACTTGCCGAAGCTGAAGAGAAATCCGCCGCCTTGACCGCGCGCTGGAAGGCCGAGAAGGACAAGCTCGGCACGGCGCAGAAACTGAAGGAGCAGCTCGAATCCGCGCGCAACGAGCTGACGCAAGCGCAGCGGCGCGGCGAATATCAGCGCGCCGGCGAACTCGCTTACGGCGTTATTCCGGACCTCGAGAAGAAGCTCGCCGACACCGAAGCGCAGCGCGGCGACGTGCTCGTCGACGAGGCGGTGACCGCCGATCACGTGGCGCAAGTCGTTTCGCGCTGGACCGGCATTCCGGTCGATAAAATGCTCGAAGGCGAGCGCGGCAAGCTGTTGCGCATGGAGGAAGAACTCTCCAAACGCGTCGTCGGCCAAAGCGAAGCCGTCGCCGCCGTTTCGACTGCGGTCCGCCGTGCCCGCGCCGGGCTGCAGGATCCCAACCGGCCGATCGGCTCTTTCATGTTCTTGGGCCCGACCGGCGTCGGCAAGACCGAGCTCACCAAGGCGCTCGCCGCCTTCCTTTTCGACGACGAGACGGCGCTCGTGCGCATCGACATGTCGGAATATATGGAGAAACATTCGGTCGCGCGGCTCATCGGCGCGCCGCCCGGCTACGTCGGCTATGAGGAGGGCGGCGCTCTCACGGAGGCAGTCCGGCGCCGGCCCTATCAGGTCGTGCTCTTCGACGAGATCGAGAAAGCCCATCCCGACGTCTTCAATGTCCTCTTGCAGGTGCTCGACGACGGGAGGCTGACCGACGGCCAGGGCCGCACGGTGGATTTCCGCAATGTGCTCATCATCATGACGTCTAACCTCGGGGCCGAGCTTCTCGTGATGCAGAAGGAGGGCGAAGATTCCTCCGCCGTGCATGAAGAAGTGATGCAGATCGTACGCGCCCATTTCCGGCCGGAATTTTTAAACCGGATCGACGAGATCATCCTCTTCCACCGGTTGCGGCGCGAGGACATGGCGGCGATCGTCGATATTCAGGTCGGCCGGCTGCAACGCCTGCTCGAAGACCGGAAGATCCGGCTCGACTTGACGGACGAGGCGCGCGAATGGCTTGCCGAAAAAGGCTATGATCCGGCCTATGGCGCGCGTCCGCTGAAGCGCGTTATCCAGAAGGCTCTGCAGGATCCGCTCGCGCAGAAAATCCTCGCCGGCGAGATCCATGATGGCGAGACGGTCGTCATCGGAACGGGTCCGGAAGGACTCACGATCGGCGGCGCGCCCAAGGCCGGCAAGGGCAGGGCGAAGGTCGCCTGAGCCGACCTTCGCGCTCCTTTGCCGAGGTCCATTGCGGCCTCGAATTGTCCCTTTGCCGCGTCTGAAAGAGACCGCGCAAAGCCTGCGGCTTGGGCGCGCAGCAAGCGCTCAAGATCTGGTTGCAAACCGCGGCCCGGGCGGCGAAATCGAGCTGATTTTTGCGGGACTTTTCTGCCTTCCGGCAGGCCTCAACAAGGGCCGAAAATGCTCGCCGGAATTGCGGAAAACCGGCTTAAAAACAATGCATTTGGAAAGGATTTGGACTATATATTCTTTCGGGCGCCGGACGCCCATTCCCGCCCTCGTTCACACCCAGAGAAAGTTCGTGTTTGCATGGCGCAGAGAGCTCCCGCCAGGTCGGATTTAACTCCCGATAATGGGCGAGACATGATGCCTGATACTTACGGCGCCGATTCGATCAAGGTCTTGCGTGGGCTCGATGCCGTGCGCAAGCGCCCCGGCATGTATATCGGCGACACGGACGACGGGTCGGGCCTGCATCACATGGTCTATGAAGTCGTCGACAATTCGATCGACGAGGCGCTTGCGGGCTATGCAACGAAGATCTCGGTCACGCTCAATCCGGACGGCTCGGTGACGATCATCGACGACGGGCGCGGCATCCCGACCGATATCCACGCCGAAGAGGGCGTCTCCGCCGCCGAGGTCATCATGACCCAATTGCACGCCGGCGGAAAATTCGATCAGAACGCCTATAAGGTTTCGGGCGGCCTGCATGGCGTCGGCGTGTCCGTCGTCAATGCCCTTTCGACCTTCCTGCGGCTGCGGATCTGGCGCGACGGCAAGGAACATGTGATCGATTTCGCCAATGGGGATGTCGTGGCTCCGCTCGCCGTGGTCGGTCCCGCGCCGATCGAGGACGACAAGGTCAAGCGCGGGACGGAGATCACTTTTCAGCCCTCACCGAAGACCTTTTCGATGGTCGAGTTCGATTTCGCCACGATCGAGCACCGGCTGCGCGAACTCGCCTTCTTGAATTCGGGCGTGCGGATCGAACTCACCGATGCGCGCAGTGCCGAGATCAAGCGCGAAGAGCTCTATTACGAGGGCGGGCTCGAGGCCTTCGTGCGCTATCTCGATCGCGCCAAGACGCCGCTCACCTCCTCGCCGATCCTCATCAAAGGCGAGCGCGATCGGATCACGGTCGAGGTCGCCCTCTGGTGGAACGATTCCTATCACGAGCATGTGCTCGCTTTTACCAACAATATTCCGCAGCGCGACGGCGGCACGCATTTGGCCGGTTTCCGCGGCGCGCTCACGCGGCAAGTCACGGCTTACGCCGAGCGCTCCGGCATCAGCAAGCGCGAGAAGGTCGATCTCACGGGCGACGATTGCCGCGAGGGCTTGACCTGCGTGCTCTCGGTGAAAGTGCCCGATCCGAAATTCTCCTCGCAGACGAAGGACAAGCTCGTCTCGTCGGAAGTGCGTCCCGTGGTCGAAAGCCTCGTCAGCGAAATGCTCGAGAGCTGGTTCGAGGAACATCCGCAGGAAGCGAAAGTCATCGTCGGCAAAGTGGTCGAGGCGGCGCAAGCACGCGAAGCGGCGCGCAAGGCGCGCGAGCTCACGCGCCGCAAGGGCGCGCTCGATGTCGCCAATCTGCCGGGTAAGCTCGCCGATTGCCAGGAGCGCGATCCGGCAAAGGCCGAGCTCTTTCTCGTCGAGGGCGATTCGGCCGGCGGCTCGGCAAAGCAGGGCCGCAACCGCGAATACCAAGCCGTGCTGCCGCTGCGCGGCAAGATCCTCAATGTCGAGCGCGCGCGCTTCGATAAAATGCTCTCGAGCCAGGAGATCGGTACGCTGATCACGGCGCTCGGCTGCGGCATTGGACGCGACGATTTCAATCCGAACAAGCTGCGCTATCACAAGATCATCATCATGACGGACGCCGACGTCGACGGCGCCCATATCCGCACGCTGCTCCTCACATTCTTCTTTCGGCAGATGCGCGAATTGATCGAGCGCGGCCACCTCTACATCGCCCAGCCGCCTCTCTACAAAGTCAAGCGCGGAAATTCCGAGCAATATCTCAAGGACGAACGGGCCAAGGAAGATTATCTGATCGCCAACGGGCTCGACGGCGCGGTGCTGCGGCTCGACAGCGGCGAGGAACGCGCCGGAGCCGATCTTCGCGCCATTGTCGAAGAGGCGCGCAGTGTGCGCCAGATCCTTGCGGGTCTTCATTCGCGTTATGATCGCGGCGTCGTCGAGCAGGCGGCGATCGCCGGTGCGCTCCGCCCGATTTCGGGTCAGAACGAAGAGGCGGCCGAGACGCTCGCCCATCAGATCGCTGAGCGGCTCGATCGGTTGGCGGAAGATTTGGAGCGCGGCTGGAGCGGACGCGTGGAAGGGGGCGCCTATATCCTCACGCGCGAATTGCGCGGCGTACGCCAGGCGGCGGTGCTCGATGCGGCGCTGCTCGCGTCCGCAGAAGCGCGCCGGCTCAACGAACATGCCTTTGCCTTGCACGAAATCTACGCGCGGCCGGCGAAATTCCTGCGCAGAGGCGAAGAGATCCAGGTCAGCGGTCCGGGCCAGCTCGTCGAAACCATCATGGCCGCGGGCCAGAAGGGCATCTCGCATATTCAACGCTACAAAGGCCTCGGTGAAATGAATCCCGAACAGCTCTGGGAGACAACGCTCGACCGCGAAGTCCGCTCATTGCTGCAGGTGAAGATCAAGGAAGGCGACGAAGCCGACGATATTTTCGTCAAGCTGATGGGCGACGTCGTCGAGCCGAGGCGCGAATTCATCCAGGAGAATGCGCTCAGCGTCTCCAATCTGGACGTGTGAGCCAAGCGAGCCGAGGCGCGCGAGATGCTCGCGCGAGCCGGGCGCGTCCTCCAGTTGCCGAGTACGAGTTGAAAAAGGGAAGGCGTCATGAATCGGGCTGAGCTGAGGGCGACCGGCGCGCTGGCCGCTGTTTTTGCCGTGCGCCTCCTCGGCCTTTTCATGATCTATCCGGTCTTCGAGTCCTACGCCCGCCATCTCGCGGGCGCGACGCCGATGACCATCGGCCTCGCTCTCGGTGCCTACGGCTTAACTCAAGGCCTCTTGCAGATTCCGTTCGGTCTCCTCTCCGATCGGATCGGCCGCAAGGTCGTCATCACCGTCGGATTTGTCCTATTCGGCATCGGCAGCGTGGTCGCGGCGCTCTCGACTTCTATCGTGGGCGTGTTTCTCGGCCGCGTTCTGCAGGGCATGGGGGCGGTCGGCTCCGTCGTCCTGGCGCTCGTCGCCGATCTTACCCGCGAAGACGTGCGCACCAAGGCCATGGCTATCGTCGGCATGACGATCGGCCTCTCTTTCCTCGTCGCCATCGTCCTCGGGCCGTTGCTCGCCAGCGTCATCGGCGTGCCGGGCATTTTCTGGCTCACGGGCGCGCTCGCGCTCGTCGGTATCGCCATCACCGAAGGTCTCGTTCCCAATCCGGCGCATACGATCCGGCACCGCGATGCCGAAGCCGTGCCGGCGCTCTTTACGCGCGTGCTGCGGGACGGCGAATTGCTGCGGCTCGATTTTTCGGTTTTCGCGCTCCACGCGATCCTGACAGCGAGTTTTCTGTCGGTTCCCGCCATTTTGACCGCCTCGCTCCATCTCAACGGCCGCACCGATTGGATGGTTTATCTTCCCGTGCTCCTCGTCTCGGTCGCGCTGATGGTGCCGTTCATTATCGTGGCCGAGAAGGGCGGGCGGATGAAGCAGATCTTCTTGGCAGCGATCGGCCTCCTGCTCGCGAGCCTGCTTGTCCTCGCCTTTTTCGGCGGAACGGCAGCTTTTGCCGTCGCCGCGCTCGTCGGCTTCTTCACGGCCTTCAATGTGATGGAAGCCATGCTGCCCTCGCTGATCACCAAGGTCGCGCCGGCGGAAGCCAAAGGCACGGCGACGGGCATCTATTCGAGCGCACAATTTTTAGGGATCTTTCTCGGCGGCGTGGGAGGCGGCTGGGCTTTCAAGCTCGGCGGAGCGCGCGGCGTGTTTCTTTTCGCCGTCGTCGTGACGCTTATTTGGCTCGCGTTTGCCGCGACCATGCGGCCGCCGAAGCGCTATAGCAATTATCTCCTGCGCCTTGCTTCGCTCGACCGGCAAAAAATAGATGCGGTCGAGGCGAGCCTCAAAGCTGCGCCGGGCGTCATCGATGCCGTGATCGCGCCGGACGAGAATGTTGCCTATCTCAAGATCGACCGCGATCATTTCGACGCGGCGAAAATCGAGGCCATCGTCGGTTAGCCGTAACGTTACGGCGCGCTCCGGCGTATTCAAGCTGCCGGCAGACCTGCCCCCAACACGGATCGAGCCCATGGAAACCAAGCATTATCCCGTCACTCATACGGACGAGGAATGGCGGAAGATTCTGACGCCGGAGCAATATGACGTCATGCGCCGGCATGGCACGGAACGGCCGGGCTCCTGCGCGCTCAATTACGAAAAGCGCGCCGGCAGGTTCACCTGCGCCGGCTGCGGGCAGAAGCTCTTCGTCTCCAAGACAAAGTTCGAGAGCGGCACAGGCTGGCCGAGCTTCAACGATCCCGAGCCCGGCGCGATCGAGACCTCGGTCGATCGCGGTTTCGGCATGACGCGGACCGAGGTTCACTGTAGCCGCTGCGGCAGCCATCTGGGCCACGTCTTTCCCGACGGGCCGCCGCCCACCCATTTGCGCTATTGCATCAATGGCGTGGCGATGAACTTCATGCCGGAGTGAAGCAAAGTCCTTCCTCCTGCGAGCGAAAGAAGGGGAGCACTCGGCCTTAAGGGATAAACACCGCCTCGATGACCTTGAGCTGGTCGCCCATCGGGTCGAGCTCGAGGCGGACGACCTCGGCCATCAGCTTGTCGCGGAATTTATACGCCCGGCGCCAGCCATCCTCGTTCGTCGGGGGCCAGGGCGTATAACTTTTCTTGTCGACCATGAGGGCTTCGCAGCGCATGTGCCGGCCGCTCCGGCCATTGATATTGCGGGCGATGATATACATGACTGCCTCGGCGACGCTCGGGCTTGCGCCCACGTCAATGCTAATTTAGCGGGCTCCTTGCTCCCTGACCATCCTCAAGAATCCATTTTCAGCGCCGCGATAAAGGCCTCCTGCGGAATCTCCACTTTCCCGAACTGGCGCATGCGCTTCTTGCCGGCCTTCTGTTTTTCCAAAAGCTTGCGCTTGCGGGTTGCGTCGCCGCCGTAGCATTTGGCGGTGACGTCCTTGCGCAAAGCCCGGACCGTTTCGCGCGCGATGATCTTGCCGCCGATCGCCGCCTGGACCGGGATCTGGAAGAGATGCGGCGGGATCAGTTCCTTCAGCTTCTCGACCATTGCGCGCCCGCGCGTCTCGGCCCTGTCGCGATGCACAAGCATCGAGAGCGCATCGACCGGCTCGCCATTGACCAGGATCGACATCTTGACGAGATCGCCGGCGCGATAATCGGTGATCGCATAATCGAAGCTCGCATAGCCGCGCGAGATCGATTTCAGCCGATCGTAGAAATCGAAGACGACCTCGTTGAGCGGCAGATCGTAGATCGCCATGGCGCGCGCGCCGACGTAGTTCAAATCCACCTGCACGCCGCGCCGGTCCTGGCAAAGCTTCAACACCGCGCCGAGATATTCGTCGGGCGTCAAGATGGTCGCCCGAATCCAAGGCTCCTCGATCTGCTCGATCCGGGTCGGATCGGGCATGTCCACGGGATTGTGCAGATTGATGGTCTCGCCCGAGCGCAGGATGATGCGATAGATGACTGAAGGGGCGGTCGCGATGAGGTCCAGGTTGAATTCGCGCTCGAGCCTCTCCTCGATGATTTCGAGATGGAGGAGGCCGAGAAAGCCGCAGCGGAATCCGAAGCCGAGCGCTGCCGAACTCTCCATTTCGAAGGAGAAGCTCGCATCGTTGAGGCGCAGCTTGCCCATTGCCGCGCGCAGGTCCTCGAAATCGGCGGCATCGACCGGAAAGAGACCGCAGAAGACGACTTGCTGCGCCGGCTTGAAGCCGGGGAGCGCCGCGGCGCAGGGCCGTTTCTCATCGGTGATCGTATCGCCGACGCGCGTATCGGCAACTTCCTTGATTTGCGCGGTGATGAAGCCGATCTCGCCCGGCCCCAATTCTTCGACCTCCTGCATTTTCGGACGGAAGACACCGATCCGGTCGATCTCATAATGGGCCTTGGTGCCCATCATCAGGATGCGCTGGTGCTTCTTCATCGTCCCGTCGACGATGCGGACGAGAACCACCACCCCGAGATAGGGGTCGTACCAGGAATCGACGAGCAGCGCTTTCAAAGGCTCCGTTTGCGTACCTTTCGGCGCCGGCAGGCGATGGACGATAGCCTCGAGCACGTCTTCGACGCCGAGTCCGGTCTTGGCCGAGATCAACAGCGCATCGGAAGCCTCGAGCCCGATCACGTCTTCGATCTGCTGCTTGATCCGGTCGGGCTCCGCCGCCGGCAGATCGATCTTGTTGAGCACCGGCACGATCTCATGGCCGGCATCCAGCGCATGATAGACATTGGCGAGCGTTTGCGCTTCGACGCCTTGGCTCGCATCGACGACGAGCAACGAGCCTTCGCAGGCGGCGAGCGAGCGCGAGACCTCGTAGGCGAAATCGACGTGACCGGGCGTGTCCATCAGATTGAGAACGTAGGTCTCACCGTTCTTCGCGCGATATTCGAGCCGAACCGTCTGCGCCTTGATCGTGATGCCGCGCTCGCGCTCGATCTCCATCGAATCGAGCACCTGCTCGACCATTTCGCGCTCCGGCAATCCGCCGGTCACTTGGATCAGCCGGTCGGCGAGCGTCGATTTGCCGTGGTCGATATGGGCGATGATGGAAAAGTTGCGGATATTTTCGAGTCTCACCATGCGCGCGGGATAGCAGGGCAGTGATGGGAAGGAAAGCGACGCGATCTGCCTCGCCGCTCTCGTTGCGGCGCGTAAATGTGCATAGACGCCGGCGGGCGGTTCAGGTTCCTTTGCTAGAGCGATGCAGTCTCAATCTTGCCATCGGCCTGCGGTTAAACCGCGCAGGGGAGCCAAACAGCATTCCGTGATAAAGCAAATGTGAGGCGGACCACTCGCTGGGGCCTGCATTGGCGCTTGACTCGCAGGTAAGTGAGTGGTCACTTACGACGATGCAAGCCCCCCGACTTTCTCGCGACAGCCGCCGGCAGCAGATCCTCGATTCGGCCCTGCCGCTTTTTGCGCGCCACGGCTTTTCCGGCACGACCACAAAGGCGATCGCCGATGCGGCGGGCATTTCCGAGGCTTTGCTTTTCAAGCACTTCCCTACCAAATCGGCGGTCTATTCGGCTATTCTGGCTGACGTTTGCGATGCCGATCCGGGCCTCGTGCAACTTCGGGCACTGCCGCCCTCGACCGGCACTTTGGTCCTCTTCGTGCGCGGCATGGTGAACCGGTTTCTGGCCGCCGGCGGCCCCTGCAGCGACGAGCCGACGCAAAAGCTGCGGCTGACGCTCTTGAGCCATCTCGAGGACGGTGAATTCGCGCAGATCCTCTATGACAAAGTCGAGCAGCTCGTGATGCCGATTTTCACGCAATCGCTCGAAAGCGCGATTGCGGCTGGGGATGCCAAGTCGAGCCAAGCCTCCTCGCGCAATCTCTTTTGGCTCGCCCATCACACGGTCTGCATGCTCGCAACGACGCGCATGCCGAAAGTTCCGCCGCTCACCTATCCGCCGATCGCGCAGCTCGAGCGCGAGACCTGCGAATTCATTCTGCGCGGCATCGGGCTCACCGACGCCTCAATTGCGGCGCATCTCGATTGCGCCTCGCTCCAGCAGCTTGCCGATCTCTCCACTTTGGAAAGCGCCTGAACATGACGATTTCGACAGATACCGATCTTCATGAGCGCACGGTTTACGAAAAAAAGGAGAAACCGGCGCGGGCGCGCCCGGTGCGCAGAAAGCTATGGTTCTCGATCGTCGCTTTACTGCTCGCGCTGCTGGTCGGCGGCATTTATGGATTCAACCAGTTCCGCGATCACATGATCGCGCAATTTTTCGCCGGCATGAAGCCGCCGCCGATCACGGTCTCGGTCGCCGAGGTCAAATCGGAGGTTCTGCCGCATCTTTTGACGGCGGTCGGCGATGTCGTTGCGGTCCATCAGGTCGACGTGACGACGGACGTTAGCGGCCGTGTCGTCAAGATCATGTTCGAGCCGGGCACGCATGTGAAATCAGGCGAGCCGCTCGTCCAATTGTTCGACGATCCCGACATCGGCGACTTGCAGAGTTACGAAGCGCAGGCGCGCGGCGCCGAGCTCGCGCTCGATCGCTCCAAGGCGCTCGCCATCCGCCAATTCGGTCCGCAAGCGACGGTCGACCAGAATCAGGCGGTTTACGATCAGGCGCGCGCCGGCATCGCCAAAGAGCAGGCGATCATTTCGCAGAAGCTGATCCGCGCGCCCTTCGAGGGCGAGCTCGGCGTGCGCCATGTCGAGCTCGGCCAGTTCCTCAGTGCCGGCACGCAGATCGTGACGCTCACCGACCTCTCGCAGGTCTACGTGAATTTCACCATTCCGGAAAAGCAACGCGCGGTTCTCAAGGTCGGCCAAACGGTGCGCATCAATGTCGATGCCTATCCGGGCCGCGCATTCATCGGAAAGATCACGACCATCGAGCCGCAGATCAGCACGGATACGCGCAACATCAGGGTGCAGGCGACGATCGACAATCCCGATCACGCGCTCAAGCCCGGCATGTTCGCGACGACCACTGTGGTTTTGCCGCCGCTGCCGGCGGTGCTGACCGTGCCCGAGACGGCGCCCGATTACACGCTCTACGGCGACTCGGTTTTCGTGGTCAAACCGGAGAAGGACGCCACGGGCAAGACGAAACTCATTGCCGAGCGCACTTATGTCAGGACAGGCGAGCACGTCGCTGGCCGGGTCGTGGTCTCGGGCGACGTCAAGCCGGGCGACAAGGTCGTCGCCGTCGGCCAGCTCAAATTGCAGGGCGGCGCCGAAGTTGCGATCTCCTCCGATCCGCCGCCACCGATTCCGGCCCAGGCCGGACCTTACTAGTCGCGGGGTCCGGCCATGGCTTTCACCGACATTTTCATCAAACGGCCGGTTCTTTCGCTCGTCGTAAGCCTGCTGATTCTCCTCATCGGCCTCAAGGCCGGGACCAGCCTGCCCATTCGGCAATATCCGAAATTGTCGAATACGGTGGTCACGATCACCACCACCTATCCCGGCGCTTCGCCGGAATTGATGCAGGGCTTCATAACGACGCCGATCGAGCAATCCGTCGCGTCGGCCGAGGGCATCGACTACATGACCTCGTCCTCGGTGCAGGGGACGAGCACGATCCAGGTCTACATGAAGCTCAACTTCGACCCCAACCAGGCGCTGACCGAGGTGATGTCGAAGGTCAACGAGGTCAAATACAAGATCCCGAAAGAGGCAAACGATCCGATCATCGTCAAATCGACCGGCCAGACGACGGCGGTGATGTATATCGGCTTCTCGAGCACGGAGCTCACCGGCTCGGCCATTTCCGATTATCTGACGCGGGTTGTGCAACCGCTCATGTCGACCGTCGACGGCGTCGCCTCGGCCGATATTCTAGGTGGCCAGACCTTCGCCATGCGGCTCTGGCTCGATCCGATCAAGATGGCAGGCCGCGGCGTTTCGGCTTCCGACGTCATGGCCGCCATCCAGGCCAATAATTTCCAGGCCGCGGCGGGACAGGCGAAGGGCTATTACACGGTCTCGAACGTCACCACCAATGCCGACTTGACCGACATCGATCAGTTCAAACGCATGATCGTGAAGGCGAAGAACGGCGGCTTCGTGCGTCTGCAGGATATTGCGACGGTCGATCTCGGTGCGCAAAGCGCCGATGCCAGCGTCGCCTTCAACGGCGAGCACGCAATCTTCATCGGCGTACAGTCGACGCCGCAAGGCAATCCGCTGGCGATAGTCAAGGGCGTGCGGGCGCTCTTCCCGACGATCGAGCGCAATCTGCCTCCCTCGCTCAAGATGAAGGTCGCCTACGATTCGACGAAGTTCATCGAATCCTCGATCAACGAGGTGGAGCATACGCTGGTCGAGGCGATCGCCATCGTCATCGTGGTGATCTTCCTGTTCCTCGGCTCGTTCCGCTCGATCCTCATTCCGGTCGTCACCATACCGTTGTCGCTCGTCGGCGCCTTCACCATGATGCTCGCCATGGGCTTCAGCCTCAATCTTTTGACGCTGCTGGCCATGGTTCTGGCGATCGGCCTCGTCGTCGACGACGCGATCGTGGTGGTCGAAAACATCCACCGCCATCTCGAAGAGGGCAGGACCCCGGTGCAGGCGGCGCTGCAAGGCGCGCGCGAGATCGTCGGCCCGGTCATTGCGATGACGATCACGCTCGCCGCGGTCTATGCGCCGATCGGCATGCTCGGCGGCCTCACCGGATCGCTCTTCCGCGAGTTCGCTTTCACGCTCGCCGGCTCGGTGATCGTCTCGGGCGTCATCGCGCTCACGCTCTCGCCGATGATGTGCTCGGTTCTCTTGTCGCGCAACACGCTCCACGGCGGTCTCGCCGGCGTGATCGACAAGGTCTTTTCCGCGATCACCAATTGGTACGGGCGCCGGCTCGACCGCTCGCTCAATTATCGCGCCGCGACGGGGCTCTTCGCGGTCACGATCCTGGGGCTTGTGGTGTTTCTCTATAACCATAGCAGCAAGGAGCTCGCGCCCGAGGAAGATCAGGGCATCGTCTTCTGCCTGATGAAGACGCCGCAATATGCCAACATCGATTATGCGGATTATTACGGCGCGAAGATCGACCAGGTCTTTGCCAAATTCCCCGAGACGGACTTGCGCTTCGTGCTGAACGGCGTTCCGGCGCCCAATCAGGGGATCAGCGGCATGCTGCTGAAGCCCTGGGACGAGCGCAAGCGGTCCGCAATGGCGCTGAAGCCGCTCGTGCAGGCGCAGCTCAGCAAGGTCGAGGGCGTCAACGCCTTCGCCTTCAATCTGCCGCCGCTGCCCGGAGGTCCCGGCGGCCTGCCGATCCAGATGGTGATCAGTTCGACCAACGGATTCGAATCCGTCTACAAGGAGATGGAGAAGATCAAGCAGGCGGCGCGCAAGAGCGGCATGTTCATCGTGACCGATAGCGATCTGCAATTCAATCAGCCGGTCGTGCACGTCGAGATCGATCGCACCAAGGCGCAGGATCTCGGCATCAACATGCAGCAGATCGGCAATACGCTCGCAACGATGCTGGGCGGCAATTACGTCAACTGGTTCAATCTCGAAGGCCGGTCCTACGAGGTGATCCCGCAAGTGCCGCGCACCTTCCGGCTGACGCCCGAGCTTCTTTCGAGCTATTACGTGACGGCAGCGAACGGCGAGCAATTGCCGCTTTCGACCGTCGTCTCGCTCTCGACCTCGACTGATCCGAACGCGCTCACTCATTACAATCAGCTGAATTCTGCGACCTTCCAGGCTGTGGCAATGCCGGGCGTGAGCATGGGGCAGGCGGTGGATTTCCTCGAAAAACAGGCCAATCTTCTGCCCACCGGATTCGCGCATGATTACCTCGCCGACTCGCGCCAATTCGTTCAGGAGGGCAATCAGCTCGCCTTCACCTTCCTCTTCGCGCTCATCATCATCTACCTCGTCCTGGCGGCGCAGTTCGAAAGCCTGCGCGATCCGCTCGTGATCATGGTAAGCGTGCCCATGGCGATCAGCGGCGCGTTGATGCCGCTTTTCCTCGGTGTCGCGACCATCAATATCTATACCCAGGTCGGCCTCGTGACCTTGATCGGCCTCATCAGCAAGCACGGCATCCTGATGGTCGCCTTCGCGCGCGACCTGCAGATCCACGAAGGACTCGACCGTCGCGCCGCCATCGAGAAAGCGGCGCGCGTGCGGCTCCGTCCCATTCTGATGACCACGGCCGCCATGGTCACCGGCCTCATTCCGCTGCTGGTCGCCAATGGCGCCGGCGCAGCGAGCCGGTTCTCGATCGGTCTCGTGGTCGTCTCGGGCATGTCGATCGGCACTTTGTTCACGCTCTTCGTCCTGCCTGCGGTCTATGTGGCGCTTGCGAAGGATCACCGCGCCGCCGCATCCTCCGTGCGCAACAGGGAGATCGCCGCCTTCGAGATGGGCGCCTGAGCCTCTCTTTGGGCGCATTGCCCTTGTATCCGGCCGCGCGAGACACGATCTTCGCTCGATCGGCCCAAAGGGAACCATGCGCGCCCGTTTACGCAATAGGCTGAGCCGGCCCCTGTGGTTCGTGCTCGCCGCTCTCTTCCTGTTCGAGGCTTGGCTCTGGGACGAGCTCGGCGCTCTGCTCAAAAAGATTGCTGGGCGCATTCCCTTCGAATCGCTCAAGGCGGCGCTTGCCCGCGCGATCGAGGTTTTGCCAGCACCGGCGGTTCTCGCCGTCTTTTTGGTTCCCATCGCGCTGATCGAGCCGTTCAAGATCGCCGGCCTCTGGCTCATCGCCAATCGCCACATCGTCTCTGGCATCGGCGCTTTTCTCGCGGCCAAAGTGCTCGGCCTCGGTGTTGCTGCCTTCCTCTTCGACGCAACGCGCGGCAAGCTTCTGACCATGGGCTGGTTCGCGCGCTTCTATGCGTGGGTAATCAAGCTGCGCGCGGCGGCGCATGCCTTCCTCGAGCCTTACAAGCAGCGCGTGCGTGCGGCGCTTGCCCCTTTCCGTGAGAAGCTGCGTGCGGCCCTTGCAGCGCTGCGATCGCAAGGCGGCTTAGGGCGCAGGCTCGCGATCTTGCGCGCCAGGGCGCGGCGCTTGCGCGGACTGACCTAGCCGTGGACCGGGAGGTCCGGCGGCCCTGGCAGTTTCATCGCGCCCCATCCCCGAGCAGGATTGTAACGGCTTCGCGCATGTGCGGCGGCAACGGCGCCTCGACCTTGATCGGTTCCTTGTTTTTGTAGAGCGGAATTTCGAGGCTGCGCGCGTGGAGATTGAGCGGAATATCTCCACCTCTGCCATAGATCCGATCGCCGAGAATCGGAAAACCGGCGCTGGCGCAATGAACGCGCAGCTGATGCGTACGGCCCGTGAGCGGCGTCAAGGCGAGCAAAGCCAGATTGTCGCGCACCGCGAGAACGCGCCAGCGGGTCTGCGCTTTTGCGCCATTCTCATCGACGCGCATCCACCATCCGCGCGATGGATCGAGCCGGCCGAGCGGGAAATCGATGAGGCCTTCCGCTTGGCGCGGCGCGCCCTCGACAATTGCCCAATAGGATTTGCCGATTTTGCCTTGCTTGAACAACAGGCCGAGCCGTTCAAGCGCTTTATGATGCCGGCCAAGCGCAAGGCAACCGGAAGTTTCGCGGTCGAGCCGATGCGCCAAAGCCGGATTGCGGGGCAGTCCGAAGCGCAGAGCGTCGAAACTGTCTTCGAGAGATTGGCCGCCCTTCGGCCCTTTGTGCACTGCAATTCCAGCCGGCTTGTCGATGACGAGCAGCAAGCCGTCGCGATAAAGAATCCGCGCCTGTATCTCTTCGGCCGTCATCGAAGCGGTAGGTTTTCTTTGCTTAACTTTCTTAGCTCTAAATTACGATACCAAGAGATACGCTCGCGTTGAAGGTCGCAGCCCGCTCTACTGCCGGCTCTGCCCCTGGCGTAGCGGAACATATTTTCCGGTTGGCGCGTTAACTCGCCAAGGGCTGACAGTTGAAAAAGAGGTAAAGATGCACCGCGAACTTCGCTCGCGTGCCGAGTTGCGCGAGATTTGTCTGCAAGCCTTGCGGTCATGCGAAGGTTTCGAACAGGTCGACGAAATTCTCATTCAACCGCGCGTCACGGCGGCGGGCGGAAGCAATTGGACATTGGCTGGATTTAGGCCGCGTGTCGGAAATGCCGCTTTACGCGGCGCACGCGGCGCCATCGATCAATTGCGCCGTTCCTACGAATTGAGTGCCGAGCCGGAGAGGCCGCGCGACAAACCCAATTCGTGATCGCCGCCATTTGCAGTAGCGCGCGAGAAATCAAAAAGACTTGATCCGGCGCCGACCGCGTTCCCTGCGGTGAGCTGTAACTTGGGCATTTGCGATAGCGCTCGTTTCGGCCTATGCAAGCCGGCAGAGGCCAAACAGGATCATCGCTTTGACCTATTCCCATGTGCTGGGGACGGGTGCTTACACACCCTCGCGCATACTCACCAATCACGATCTCGAACGGATCATAGATACATCGAGCGACTGGATCGTCGAGCGCACAGGCATTCGAGAGCGCCGTATCGCTGCCGATCACGAGGCGACTTCCGACATGGCTGCAGAAGCCGCCAGGCGGGCGCTCCTGATGGCGCAGACCGAACCCGCCGCGCTCGACATGATCATCGTGGGCACGATCTCGCCAGACATGCCGATGCCGTCCTGCGCCGTTCTCGTGCAAGCCAAGCTCGGGGCGACGCGTGCCTTCGCTTTCGACCTCTCGGCCGCCTGCGCCGGCTCGCTCTATGCGCTGAGCATCGCCGATCAATTCATCCGCAGCGGCAGCGCCAAGCGCGTGCTCGTCATAGGCGCCGAAATCTTGAGCCGCGTCGTCGATTGGAGCGACCGCTCCAGCTGCATCCTCTTCGGCGACGGAGCGGGAGCGCTGCTGCTCGGCCCCACGCCCGATCCCTCGCGCGGGCTCCTTTGCGCGCATCTTCATTCTGACGGCGGCGGCGCCGGGTTGCTGTCGATTCCGGGCGGCGGCAGCCGGCATCCGCCATCGCCGGAGGTTCTCGCAAAGAACATGCATAAAATCGCGATGAACGGCCGGGAAGTCTATAAATTTGCGCTACGCGTGCTTCCGGAGGCGCTGCTCGAGTCGCTTGCTGCGCATGGGCTGAAGCCGGGTGCGATCGATCATGTGATTTCGCATCAGGCCAATGCGCGAATTGTCGAATCCGTCGTCCAGCGGCTCGGGATAGCGCGCGAAAAGTGCTGGCTCAATATCGAGCGATACGGCAATACCTCGAGCGCCTCCTTGCCGATTTCTCTCGATGAGGCCAATCGGGCCGGAAAATTAAAAAAAGGCGATCTTATCGCAATGATGGCAATCGGCGCGGGCATGGCCTGGGGCAGTGCCCTGCTGCGCTGGTAAGTCCTTTTGCCTTGCAGCGGCGGTCCTGATAAGCTCCTTTTGCTGATCGGTGCGTCATTTGGGGTCAAAGGAGGAAGGACCTTTGCTTCCAGATCGCGGCTCGCGCTCAGATGGCCCGCGCCGCCAGCTCCTGCGGCCCAAGCTCATCATTATCGCGTCCGGAATCCTGCTTATCCTGCTCGTCGGTCTTGGTGCGGGCCTCGCCATTCGCGAATTGCGCCTGCGCGACATCAACGACGAGAAGCGCGAGCTCGTGGCGCTCGATCTTCTGCTCGCGGAGGAGGCCGAGCGGACATTTCAAAACGTCGATCTCGTATTGACGAGCCTGCAGGACGATCTGGCGCTCGAGAACATAAAAAAACCGCAGGAATTCAACCGCTCGCAATCGAACATCACGACCTATGCGCTGTTGAAATCGCGGATCGTCGGCATTCCGCAACTCACCTCGGTGATGATGGTCGGCCACGACGGGCGACTCGTCAATTCTTCCGCCGAATATCCGGTCCCCGAGATGAATGTCGCGGGAAGCGATTATTTTCTGTCCTTGCGGGATGCCGCCGACAATCGTCCCTATCTCAGCCGGCCCGTGGAGGAAAACGGCCGGTGGAGCGTCTATCTCGCGCGCCGGATCGTCGGGTCGTCGGGGAGATTTCTGGGCGTTGTCGTCGCCGTCGTGAACCTCGGCTATTTCGAAAACCTCTACAGGATGTTGGGCATCGGTGGGCATGGCGCCGTCAGTCTCTGGCGCAGCGACGGGACGCTGCTATTGCGCTATCCGCTTCTGCCGTCGACGATGGGGCAGGTCTTCAAGATCGCGCCTATCGGCAGGGTCCAGCGACCGGATCAGCCGATCACCTATGAAACGCAGGAGGCGCTCGACGGGCGCACGCGCATAGCCGCGACGACGCCGGTGAAGAATTTCCCCATGGTCGTCAATATTTCCAAGCCGACCGAACAAGTGCTGGCCGACTGGCAGCAGACGGCCGCGCTGATTGCCGCCGGCGCACTATTTTGCACAGTCGCGATTTGCTTCGCACTCTGGCTGCTCGTGCGCCAGTTCAATGCATATGAGGCACTTGACATTGTCGACCGGGAAAGGAGCAAAGCGATTGCCGAGCGCGAGCAGGCGCAGGCGCAGTTGCGTCAAGCCCAGAAACTCGAGTCGATCGGCCAGCTGACCGGCGGCATCGCGCATGATTTCAACAATCTGCTCACCGCCGTGCTCGGCAACTTGGAGCTGTTGAAGAAATATACGCGCGAGACCGACGAACGGCTGCATCGCTGGGCGAACAATGCTTTCGATGCGGCAAACCGCGGTGCCGTCCTGACGCAAAGATTGCTCGTGTTCTCGCGTCGCCAGCCGCTCGAACCGAAGGCCGCGGATCTCATCGCCATGCTGGCCTCGCTCTCGGATCTGCTGCGTCGAACGCTCGGCGAGAACATCGAAATCGAAACACGTGTCGCACCCGGGCTCTGGCGCGCCTTTGCCGATCTCAATCAGCTCGACAATGCGATCCTCAATATTGCGATCAATGCGCGCGATGCGATGGAAGGGCAGGGAAAGTTGACCATCGACGCCGCGAATTGCCGGTTTGATGCGCAAGACGATCCGGAGATTGTGCCCGGCGAATATGTCCTGCTCTCGATCAGCGACACCGGGAAGGGCATCGAGGCGGACGTGCTCGAGCGCGTGTTCGAACCCTTCTTTTCAACCAAACCGGTCGGGCAGGGCACGGGTCTCGGCTTGAGCCAAGTCTATGGCTTCGTCAAACAAACCGGCGGTCACGTCAAGATCGACAGCGCGCTTGGAAAGGGCACGACCGTCAGGCTTTATTTGCCGCGTGCGAAGACCGAGGAGAGTTCTGCGGCATCCACTCCGGCTTTGGAAGAGAAGCCGAGCCGAAGAGCAGCAGGAACAGTGCTGATTGTCGAGGACGATCCGGATGTGCGCGCCTATTCGGCGGAGATCCTGCGTGATCTGGGCTTTCGCGTGCGGGAAGCGGGCAATGCGAAGACGGCGCTCGAGACTTTGCGGGAAAGCGACGATTTCGCGTTGCTCTTCAGCGATGTCGGCTTGCCCGGCATGAACGGTCCGGAACTCGCCGAAGAAGCGCTGCGTCTAAAGCCGCAGCTCAAAATCCTGCTCACGACCGGCTATGCGCATGACAAGCTCATCGACCGGTCGCGGCAGGAGCGCGGCATCCTGCTGCTGCCCAAACCTTTCGCACGCGCCGAGCTGGCGCAAAAGATCAGGCAGCTCCTCGCTTCTCAGGAGGTCGCTTCGACCGCGGGATAGGCAAGGCACGGACCGCCTCGGCGATCTCGTCGAAAACCGGTTCCCAATCGCCGCGCTTTTTTTGCCGGAAGAGCCGCATGGTCGGATACCAGGGCGAATATTCGCCTGTCGCGAGCCAGCGCCAATCCGGCATGTATTTCAGCGCCAGGAATACGGGACGCCCGAGAGCGCCGGCAAGATGCGCGATCGACGTATCGGAGGTTACGATCAAATGGCAGTGCGCCATGATGGCCGCCGTATCGATGAAAGCATCCGCTCCGCCGTCCAAGGACGGACCGAGGCTTTCGACCGGAAAATCCGGCGCCGGTTCTGGATCCTTGGCGAGGCTGATGAGCCGGACGCCTTCGATCGCCGCAAGCTGCCCGAAGCTCTCGAGCGGAACGCTGCGTTCGAGATTGATGTTCAGATTGCCGCGCCGGCAAATTCCGATCCGAAATCCTTCATCTCCGATCCGTGCGGCCCATTCGGCAACGCGCTGGGGCTCCGCATGAAGGTAGGGAACGGCGGCCGGCACCGTTTCGAGCGTCGTGCCGAAGGCATAAGGCAGGCTCATCAAGGCGATTTGGTAGTCATAGTGCTCATGATCGTCGATGGCCTCGACGAAACGCGGAGCGGCCGGCAAAGTCTTGATGAGGCGGAACATCGACTTGCGGCCGAGCAGAGTAACCTTCGCGCCGCGCGCGACGAGCAGGGGAAGATATCGGCAGAACTGGATGAGATCGCCGAGCCCTTGCTCGTCCCAGACGAGAATACGGCGGCCGCCGATCTCTTCGCCGTTCCAGGTGGGAAGTGGCGAGATGATCGTTCGGCGCGGCGCATTGCTGCGCTCCCAGCGGCTCTCGAAAGCGGCGAAGCCGCGCTTCAGATCGCCGAGGATCAAAAGCAAGCCCGAGAGATTATTGCGTGCGTCGGGATAGTCGGGCTTGAGCTTCAAGGCCGCGACAATTGAGGCAAGCGCTTCATCGAGCCGGCCGAGCTCCTTCAAGGCGACGCCGCGGCTCGACAAGACCTCCGGATACAGAGGACGCAAGGCAAGCGCCTGGTGATAGCTCGCAAGTGCCTCTTCAAAACGTCCGAGCTCTTGCAAGACATTGCCGTGGTTGAGCCAGGCTTCGGGATAGGCCGGGCGCGCCGCGATGGCCGCATTGAATTTTAAGAGCGCCTCATCCAGTTTTCCGAGCCGCTGCAAAGCCGCTCCGCAGATACAAAGCGCCTGAGGATGTTCCGGCTCTTGATCCAGAATTGCCGAGGCGGCGGCGAGGGCAGGTTCGAAGCGGGCGAGCGCAAAGAGAATATTGGCACGATTGAGCTCGGCCTGCCGAAAGCCCGGCCGTATCGTCAACGCGCGTTCGTAGGAGGCAAGCGCCGCCTCGCGACGCCCGAGCTGGCCCAGAATATTGCCGCGATTGCAAAGCGCCTCGGCATAATCCGGCTTCTGCGCAAGCGCCGCATCGAGATCGGCGAGCGCTTCGCCAAGCTGTCCGAGCCGCTGCGCCGCGATCGCGCGATTATAACGGGCTTGCGGATAATCGGGCCGCAGCCGCAGAGCGCCATCATAGCAGGCCTTGGCTTCGGCGAAGCGCTCGAGCCTTTGCAAGACATTGCCGCGATTGAGCCAGGCTTCCGGATTTGCGCCGCAGAGCGCCGCAGCCTCATAGGCGGCGAGTGCCTCATCGAGTCGGCCGAGCTTTTGTAGAATGCAGCCGCGATTGAATTGCGCCGTCGGGTCATCGGGCTTCAGCGCGAGAACCCGATCGAGCGAGCTCAGCGCCTCCTCGAGGCGGCCAAGCTGCTCGAGGAGGGTGCTTCGGTTGAGCAGGATTTCGCATTGGTCCGGCTTGATAAGCAGCGCCTCGTCATAGGCTTTGAGCGCCTCGAAGGAACGGCCGAGGCTTTGGAGAATGACGCCGCTCATATGAAGCGCTTCGTGATTCTCCGGATCCTGGCGAAGGACCGCCTCGAGCCCGGCCAGCGCCTCGAGCGGACGATTGAGCCTTTGCAAAGCGACGGCGCGGCCGGCCGCCGCTTGCGCCGAGTCCGGGCGCAGAGCGAGCGCACGCTCGAACCAAGTTACGGCGGCGGCATAATCGCCGGTATTGAGATGGAAGAGGCCGAAGACACGCGCAGCCGGCTCATGGCCCGCGACGAGCGCGCTCACGCCATCGAGATGCGCGCGCGCCCGCGCGGGTTCTCCCGCCTCAAGCGCAGCGAGCGCCTGGGTCACGGCCAGCTGCAAGGCGTTGTCCTGATCTTTGGCCGTTGGCGCAAGGGCAGATGGCAAGCTCATTTGGACCCGCGATGCTCCTTGGGGCGGAATAGAGCCGATTTATCTTTCCCAAGCCTGGACCAAGGTTCTGGAACGGGGCTGGAACGGTCGGGCTTGCGCTGCTCCGACGACCTCGCCATCTTTGCGGCATGGCAGAACCTCATCGCATCCAGTTCGACCCCGGCGCGCTCGGCCGGCTGAACGAGCGCCCGCGGGAAATCCTGCGCCAGATCGTCGAATCCTACCTTGCGCATGGCGAGCCGGTCGGCTCTCGCCAATTGTCGCGCATGCTCCCCATGACCTTGTCGCCCGCCTCGGTGCGCAACGTCATGCAGGACCTCGAGGAACTCGGGCTCATCTATGCACCGCATACGAGCGCCGGCCGGCTGCCGACCGAACTCGGGTTGCGCCTCTTCGTCGATGCCATGCTCGAACTTGGCGATATAGGCCAAGAGGAACGGGCGCAGATCGAAGCGCAGATCAGGGCCGCCTCGCGGGAGCAGACGCTCGAAAGCCTGCTCGGTGAAGCAATGAGCACGCTCTCGGGGCTCACGCGCAGCGCGGCCGTCGTGGTGACGACGAAGGACAATGCCAGGCTCAAGCAGATCGAATTCGTTCGCCTCGATGCGGAGCGCGCGCTCGCCATTCTCGTCGGGGCGGACGGGTCGGTCGAGAATCGGATCGTGCAAATACCGCGCGATCTGCCGTCCTCGGCTCTCATCGAAGCCAGCAATTATCTCAATGCGCGGATCAGCGGGCGCACGATCACCGAGGCCAGGGCGGCGATCGAAAAGACACTTGCTGTCGCGCAAGCCGAGCTCGGCGAATTGACGGCGCGCCTCGTCAAGACGGGCCTTGCAAGCTGGGTCGAGAACTCAAGTCACGGCCAGCAGCTGATCGTGCGCGGCCAGGCGAACCTTCTCGAGAATCTCACGGCGCGCGAGGATCTCGAGCGTATACGCCTCCTCTTCGCCGACCTCGAAACTCAGAAAGACGTGATCGAGCTTCTCAATCGCGCCGAGGGCGGGGAGGGCGTGCGCATTTTCATCGGTTCGGAGAATAAGCTTTTCTCGCTCTCCGGCTCGTCGATGATCGCGGCGCCTTTCCGCGACGATCAGCAAAGGATCGTCGGCGTGCTCGGGGTGATCGGACCGACGCGGCTCAACTACGCGCGTATCGTCCCGATGGTCGATTATACGTCGAAGCTCGTGGGCCTTTTGCTGCACGGGCGGTAGCTTTCCCGCCTTCCCGTGAAGGTGGCGGCGAGCCGGCGAAGAGGGGTCCCCGCGGTTGGCACGCGAGCCTATTCGCGATCTCCGCATGACACCTGCGCCCGCAAGTGGGAGAAAGGGGCGGCTGGTGATTCGGCACTGTTGGTCCGCGGTGGCGGTGCTCTAGCACGAGGCAATGCGCAGGGCTTCATGGTGCAGACTTTCGTCCACGTCGTAGAAGTCCTTGTCGCAACGAGCTTTCTCGCAATACTCCTGATCCTGCCTGGGGCTGCGATCGGCGCTTTCGCAGACTGGCCGTTCGCCAAGGAACTTGGCCGCTTCTCCGCTTGGGGCGCTGCGCTTCTCTTTTCGCTCTCGGTTTTGCCGGCACTCTTGAGTGTGATCGGTCGGCTCGTAAGCTTCGACGCTTCTGTTGCGACTGAGGTCGCGCTCGCTGTCCTGGGGATTGCTGCCGTCAGAAAGATGGGCATGCCGCCGCCCGCGGCGATTGTTGGACTGCTTGGCTGTTCGCTTGCCGTCGCTTTCGAGTTCGTCGATTTCCAGGTCGGGGATAGGCTGTATCAACCAACCCTCGCTCTCGATCTGGTCAAGCACGTCGCAACCGTGAATTCCATTTTGTCTTGGGGACTACCGCTCGCAGACCCGTTTGTGAGCCGCGCCCAGCCGGCGGGATATTATTACTTCTTTTATACGCTGGCCGCCGTGCCGGTCAGATTGACGATGGGCGCGCTCGATGCGCGCGCGACCATCGGAGCGCTCGCGGTTTTCGATGCCGTGGCGCTCCTGACACTCGCCGCTTTGCTGTGGCGGAGGATAATGGCGCCTGCGCCGAGAAACGTCGTTATTGTCCTCGTGGTTCTTTTGATTTGCGGCAATCTCGACATCATTCCCGGCATGGCAATTGCCTCCCTCCGACATGCTTGGCCGGTTCAACTCGAATGGTGGAACAAGCAGATCGCTCCATGGACACTTTCGCTGCTCTGGGTGCCGCATCATGTGCTGGCGCTGATTGCCGGAATTTTCGGGCTTCTGCTGATCTCCGAGAGGCCGCGGCCGGCTTGCGCCATCGTTGGGGGTCTCGCTTTTGCATCCTGTGTCGGCGCTTCCATATGGGTCGGCCTCGGCATTGTCCTCACCGCCTCTTTCTGGCTGATATCGCTGATCCGCCGTCGTTCCGGAACGGCAATGACGCTGGTCTTCGCCGGAGGCCTTGCCGGCCTCCTGCTGATCCCGCAAATATTCGATCTTTTGCACGGCCGAGCCGGTGAAGGTTTTCCGATCGCCTTCACGATCCGAGAATTCTCTCCCGTCGACGATCTGACCGAGCCGGGCGCATTGCGCAAGGTTCTGCGCCTCGTCTTCTTGCCCGTGAATTATCTGCTCGAGTTCGGCATCTTTGGAATAGGCGCAATGATCTACTGGTACCATCGACGGCCAGAGATAAAGTCGGAGGCCGGGCGCATTCTTGCATGTGCCGCGCTTGCGGGATTGCTGCTCGGAACCTTTACGCGCTCGACACTGCTGCAAAATGATCTCAGCACGCGCGTGATGCTCCTTCCGCAGCTTGCTTTCCTCGTCTGGACGGCGATCGTAATCTCGGACCGCAATGGCGACGGGAGCTTCCGCATCCGCGAGTGTCTGCGCTGGCCGGCCGCGATGGGTGCGCTGCTCGTCATCGGCTATGCCGGAACCTTCTATGAGTTTATGAGCGCGCGGCTCTATCCATTGCTGCGGCCGAACGCAGCCGCGGTTCCGCCCGTCGCTTTTGATCCAATTGTCGATGAGGCTCTGGCGACCGCCTACGCCTGGGCCAATCTCCATATTCCGCGAGATGCCATCCTCCAGCATAATCCGGTCGGCCACAGCCGTGTCGTCGACTTCGGACTCTATGGACGCAATCGCGTTGCCGTTGCCGATCGCGAGGCCATGCTTTATGGCGCCGCGCCAGCCGATGTCGATCTTCGGCTGCAGGTCCTTGCGCCGATTTTCAAGAAACAGCTCCCTGCCGCGGAAGTCGCGACGCGTGCCGCGGCTTATAGGGTCGACGCTCTCGTCGTTTCGTCTGCCGATCCGGTCTGGTCGAACCAAAGCGGCTGGGTCTGGTCGACACCGGTCCTCTACGCCTCGCCGCACGTGCGGCTCTTCGCAACACGCAGCCTCGCTCCGGAGCGCTGAAGATGAAAGCTTTCTTGGCAGTGAGCGCCTGGTTCGCGGCCGCGGCGGTGCTGGTCATCGGAGCTGTCGTGGCTCTGTTCCGGATCGATTTCCTGCACCAAATTCCAATTCTCTTTTACCGAGGCCTCGTGCTCATCGCCATTGGTGAGGCGCTCTGCTTCGTGGTTCTCTGGCTCGGCAGCCTGAGGTGGCCCTTTTGGAGGCTGCGCGACGTCGTATCGGCATGCGCTTTTTCCGCGGGTCTCGCGCTCAGTCTTTTGATTATACTTCCGGTGACGATCGACCGCTCGATTTCAGTATTTCTTTTGACTCAAATGGCGGCGCAACCCGATCGGGACTTCACGTCGGCCGAGCTGCGCAAGCTCTTTGTCGAGGTTTACGTCGCTCGCTATGAACAGGTCGAGCGGCGGCTCGACGAGCAGGAACTCTCCGGAAATATTGCGCATGATGCGGCTGGCTTTCGGATCACCCCGCAAGGCCTGACCTTTGTTCGATTCGCACGGCTTCTCTCGGCGGTTTTTCAGACCGATCCGCGGTTTGTATCTTCCGCCGCGACTTCTCGCAGTTCGAGCGCCGGAGAGCGCAGCGAGCATTAGGCTTGGAGCTAATCCTTCTTCGCCCGCATCGCCTTCAACTTGTAGAGCGCTTCGAGTGCCTCGCGCGGCGACAAATCGTTCGGATCTATGGCGTCCAAGGCGGCGGCAAGCTTCGCCTCCGGCTCGGATTGCTTAACTTCGGTTGTGGCGAAGAGCGGCAGGTCGTCAATGCGCGGCGCGCGTCGCTTTCGGTCGGCGGCCTCGAATTCCGCGAGCAGGGTTTGCGCGCGCGCAACGACCGGCGCGGGGAGACCAGCGAGTTTTGCTACCTGTATTCCGTAAGACCTATCGGCCGCGCCCTTGATGATCTCGTGTAGAAAGACCACGTCGCCTTTCCAATCGGCAACGCGGATGGTGAGATTGACGATGCGGGCAAGATGTTTTGAGAGATGCGTCAACTCATGGAAATGAGTGGCGAAGAGGGCCCGCGACCTGTTCTTCTCGTGCAAATGTTCCATCACTGCCCAGGCGATGGCGAGGCCATCGAAGGTCGCAGTGCCGCGGCCAATCTCATCGAGGATGACGAGCGAGCGCTCGGTCGCCTGGTTGAGGATTGCTGCCGTCTCGACCATTTCGACCATGAAGGTCGAGCGGCCGCGGGCGAGGTCGTCGGCAGCTCCGACGCGCGAGAAGAGCCGATCGACGATGCCGAGCCTGCAGCGTGCCGCAGGCACGAAAGACCCCATTTGCGCGAGCACGGCGATCAGGGCGTTCTGCCGGAGATAGGTCGATTTGCCGGCCATGTTTGGACCGGTGATGACGGCAATGCGCCCGGCATCGCCGGAAAGATCGCAATCATTGGCGACGAACGGCTTGCCGGCGGAGGCGAGCGCCGCCTCGACGACGGGATGGCGCCCGCCCTCAATGGCAAAGGCGAGCGAGCGCTCGATCTCCGGCCGTGTCCAGCCGCGCGTACCGGCGAGCTCGGCGAGGGCCGCGGCGACGTCGATTGCAGCAAGGCCGTCCGCCGCTTCCTTGACCGCTCGTTCGGCGGCGAGGATGCGGCCCGCAAGACGGTCGAAAATCTCGCATTCCCGCGCGAGCGCGGTCTCGGCGGCGGAGGCGATCTTGGCTTCGAGTTCGGCAAGCTCCGCAGTGGAGAAGCGCATCGCATCGGCCATCGTCTGGCGATGGACGAAGGTCGCGTTGAATGGTGCGCGCAGCAGCTTTTCGCCCTGAGCCTGCGGCACCTCGATGAAATAGCCGAGAAAATTATTGTGCTTGAGCTTGAGCTGCCGCGTTTGCGCAAATTCCGCGTAGCGCGCCTGCAAGTCGGCAATGACCCGGCGGCTCTCGTCGCGCAGCTTCCGGACATCATCGAGCGGCGGGTCATAGCCGGAGCGAATAAAATTTCCCTCGCGCGTCTTGAGCGGCAGGCCCTCGGCGAGCGCATCGGCAAATTCCGCGGCCATAGTCGGGTCGACCGATGCGGCCTTTTTGCCAGCACGTGCGAGCTCACCCGGCAGACTTTCGATTCCGCCGAGCTCGCGCGCAATTTGCGCCGCGGCGAGGAGCCCGTCGCGCAACGCGGCGAGATCGCGCGGACCGCTCCTGTTCAAGGCGAGGCGCGAAAGCGGCCGATTGAGATCAGGCGCTGCTCTGAGGCGCGCGCGCAAATCGGCGCGCAGATCGGATGCCTGGCGTAGAAAGGCGACGGAATCGAGCCGGCACTCGATCGCTTCTGCGTCGATGAGAGGACCGGCCAGACGTTCGGCCAAGAGCCGGCCGCCACCTGGCGTAACGGTTCGATCGATCGTCGCGAGCAAGGAGCCTTCGCGGCTGCCGGAAAGGGTGCGCGTCAATTCGAGGTTGGCGCGCGTTGCCGCATCGATTTCCATATGCGCGTCGAAACGCGTGCGCGTCGGCAGATCGAGCGCGGGGCGCGCGCCGCGCTGGGTGCGTTCGATATAGAAGATCGCAAGCGAAGCAGCGGCGATCTCGGCGCGCGCAAGAGTTCCGAGGCTGTCGAGCGTGGCGAGGCCGAAATAATCGAGAAGCCGCTGCTCCGAAAGGTCGCCGACCTCCCGCCCGACCGGCGTCAGCGGAATGCGCATGTCCCCGATCAGACGCGTAAGATAAAGGTCGGAGCCGAGCGAATCCGGAGCGATGATCTCGGCGGGATCGAAGCGCGTGATCTCCGCACCGAGTGCGGCCTCGCCGATTTCGGTCACCGTGAAAGCGCCGGTCGAAATATCGACGCAGGCGAGCCCGTAACAATATTCGCTATCCCTACGGCGCAGCCGCGCGATCGCCAAGAAGCAATTGGCGCGCGCCGGGTCGAGTAATCTCTCTTCCGTAATCGTGCCCGGCGTCACGAGCCGCACGACGTCGCGCTTGACCACCGATTGGCTCCCGCGCTTTCGCGCCTCCGCCGGATCTTCGATCTGTTCACAGACCGCAACCCGGTGACCGAGCGCAATCAAGCGCGAGAGATATTCGTCGGCGCGGTCCACCGGGACGCCGCACATCGGAATGTCGCGTCCAAGATGCTTGCCGCGTTTGGTAAGGACGATCCCGAGCGCGCGAGCGGCGATTTCCGCGTCCTCGAAGAAGAGCTCGTAGAAATC
>Ga0070738_10001327_pt1 | contig 51408 bp, 42 predicted proteins | sample Coa_R2_2_FD_66446 | JGI IMG/M metagenome (GOLD analysis project Ga0070738, IMG submission 66446) | Surface soil microbial communities from Centralia Pennsylvania, which are recovering from an underground coalmine fire - Coalmine... | ecosystem: Environmental > Terrestrial > Soil > Unclassified ... | reverse complement strand
CATGATACCGTACCGATCAACCATATCGTCGTGAACAACTGCGAATTGGGTAATGCGAAGTACGGCTTGTACGATCACGGTCTGCACGACCAGTTCAATCTGGGTCAGTCGAAGTTCATCGTGTGGCGTAACAACACGAACACGTTCACACGCAACACGATCGGTACAGCATCGGCGCCGCTATCGTATGCGGGTATCCAGTTCAATAACGAACAGGACCTGACGATCTCCCACAACGAGATCTCGAACGTGAACACGACGCTGGCGGGCGTCACGGGCAGCACGTGGAACGCGTACGGTATCGAGCAGCCGAACCCGGCGATGTACGTCGGCGGCGTTCCTTTCCCGGCGTGGCCGGGTGATACCGGTAACGTAGTGCGGGTGTGGGTGGATGCGAACCGCATTCGCAACATCCGTGCAACGAGCGGCAACGCGTATGGCGTAGCCTTCCAGCAGGCGGCGACGATCTACGTCGTTGGCTCGGGCCCGAACGCGATCCGTTCGAACCCGCCGATCACGACGGCGAACCGGGTAACGAACAACATGATCTTCGATCTCCGGACGCAGGCGTCGTCCTACCCGGTGGTCATGATGACGGTGAGCCCGGCGTACACGACGGACAAGGATTCGATCTTCAACAACTCGATCTCGACGTCGAACGCAGCGGCGAACATCACGGTGCAGTATTCGCGTCATCCGTTCCTGTGGAACAACATCCTTCAGAACACGGGCTCGGGTCCGTACACGAACTACGTGCTGACGGTCCCGCGTCCATATCAATCGCTGATCAGTTCGGACTACAACCTGTTCGACCTTCGTGGCACGAACACGTTCGCAACGGTCAACGAGTACGACGCGCGCTACGGGACGCAGTTCCAGACGCGGACGTTCCGCCGGATCAACGACTGGCGCACGTACTTAGGGCAGGACACGCACTCGCTCTTAGGCGACCCGATGTTCGCGAGTGACTCGCTGCACATGCCGTCGGCCCTGACGTACATCGAGAGCCCGGCGTCGAACAACGGCGCGTGGCTGGGAACGGCGACGCAGGCGCGTGACTTCGACGGCGACCTTCGCCTGATGGGCAACCAGACGCCGGACATTGGAGCCGACGAATGGGATGGCTTCCAGTACACGAACGACCTGGCGGTGCTGTCGATCAACCAGCCGCAGGGCTTCTCGTCGACGAGCGATACCTCGCTGGTAACGACGGAGAACCCGCTGTGGATCAACGCAACGGTCAAGAACCTGTCGAGCCAGGCGCTCTTCAACCGGACGGTCACTGCGAAGGTGGAAGTAGCGATCTCGGGCGGTGCGTGGACGACGATCTTCAATGCGTCGTCGGCCGCGATGACGTGGGACGTCAACGAGTCGAAGAACGTGGCCTTCCAGGGCCCGACACTGACTCCGGCCCAGGTACAGAACGGCGTCTTCCGGGTAACGGTGAGCGTCGCGAACGACCAGAACAATGCGAACAACACGCAGCAGAAGGTCTTCCGTGTACTGCTCAAGCAGCAGGCGGTCCTGTTATCGTTCGACGGCTCGTCGGCCTTCGGTCAGATGAACCGCGACTCGGTGAAGCTGGCCCTCACCCGCTTAGGCGTTGCCTTCGACACGCTCGATCGTAATGCTCCGAACGGCTTGGCGGCAACGACTGATATCGACTACCGTCCGTGGTGGACGATCGTATGGGCGAGCGGCGATCCGTCGGTAGCCCCGAGCGCCGGTCAGCCGGTGGGTCATGGCGGTCTCAGCTTCAAGGAGACGCAGGAACTCGAGCGCTACTTACAGCAGGGCTTGAGCTATGCGAAGAAGAACCTGGTCATCGCCGGTCAGAACGTGGCGTACTACAATGGCTACTTCATGGTGAACAATGTGGTAACGGACACGGAGTTCTTACAGGGCTACATGCACACGAAGTTCGTCGCGAACTCCCCGGTGCTGGGCACCTACAGCGGCGCGATGATCGGCCAGCAGCCGGCCTACTGGAAGTATCCGGACAACATCACCTCGCTGTCTCCTGACGTGATCAAGCCGTCGTTCACGACGCCGTTGGTCGGACCGGAGGTCACGGGCTTCGCCTATAGCTATGCGTCGCATCCGCTGACGCCATCGGACAGTGGTGCGGGCACGACGTACTACAATAACCTGGTGAACACGGTATTCTACGGGTTCGACTGGTCGGATCCGATCCAGACGACACCGAGCACGGCAGCGCAGGACAACCTGACGAGCGGTACGACCCGTACGCTCGCGGCCGCGTTCGCATTCTTCACGAGCCATGCGGGTACGATCCTGCCGGTCGAGTTTGTCTCGACGCACGGCGAGCGTCATGGTGCACAGGCGAACCTGACCTGGGAGGTCTCCGGTCAGAAGGACGTCGCGCAGTATGATGTCGAAGCGCAGCAGGCGGGTGTGTGGACGGCGGTCGGTCATGTACCGGCAGTCGAGAACACGACGAGCTACGGCTATACCGACGGCGGTCTCGATGCCGCGCAGTCGTACACGTACCGTATCGCAGCGGTCGATAAGAGTGGGGTCAAGACCTACTCGAACACGATCGAGGTCGGTCCGGCAATGGACGCCGCGTCCTACACGCTGGCGAACTACCCGAACCCGACGACGGGCGTAACCGAAGTGTCGTTCACGCTTCCGGTAGCGTCCGAAGTGACGGTTCGCGTGCTCGACGTGACGGGTAAGCCGGTGTGGAATGGCGTAACGAACGAGCAGATGTCGGCGGGTACGCAGACGGTCCGCATGGACCTCACGAACCTGGCGAGCGGCACGTACGTCTACGAACTCGTGGCGGTCGATGCCAATGGCAAAGCCACCACTATCTCCAAAAAGCTCACGCTGGAGAAACAATAAGTCTAATCCTCTCTTAAGAGGGGTTCAGAACTCAAACTGCCTGGCCATTTTGGCCGGGCAGTTTGCATTTATAGTGGGGAGTACAGTTAATCACGGCTAATGAAACTTGCGCCGTAAACGAGGATGTTCTCGCCTTCCCCAAGCGATTAGATTCACAAAAAATTGGCTAAAAACTCCCCAATTGGTAAAAGGATAGAATGAACGACGGTATAAAACGGCAAGAGATTTCGCAGCGTATTGGCGCAGAGCTGAGCGAGCGCCAGCGTGAGATCTTACGTCTTATAGTCCAGCATTACGTCCTTACGGCTAATCCGGTCGGCTCGCGGTATCTTTCCCGGGTAAGTTCGCTCGGACTGAGCGATGCGACCACACGTAATGTCATGGCCGATCTGGAATACCTGGGCTATGTCGGACACCCACACACGAGCGCCGGCCGTATGCCAACGGATAAGGGCTATCGCGTATACGTGGATGACCTGATGGCGCGCGAGCAAATTACTGCGGCAGAGCGCAAGGCGGTGGCGCAATCACTTGCCAATGCTGTGACAGCAGAAGACGTGCTGGAAGCATCGTCGGACGTATTAGCCAGCCTTTCCCGGCAGCTTTCCATGGTGCTCTTGCCAGCGCTCGACGAAGGTGTTCTGGAGCGCGTGGAGATAGCGCCGTTATCATCGAACCGGATTCTTGTGGTGCTCGTGGCATCGAGCGGGCGCGTACGTACCGTTACCCTCGAAATGGAGAGTGCGCTGAGGCAATCCAAACTGGATGAGCTACGGATCTTACTGAATGAACGCCTGGCAGGGCTGACATTTCGAGAGGTAAAAGCGACCTTTCGCGAACGAGTGCGCGACCTTTCAGAGCATGATAAATCAATATTACGGCTCTTTATTGATGCGCCGGAAAAGCTCTTTGATGATAGCGGATCAGAACGAGTGAAGATCAGTGGTGCGCGAAATATCTTTTCACAGCCTGAATTTCAACGACGCGACGTTACCAAGGGTGAAGAATTTCAGAGCATTATTGAACTCATCGATAACGAGGAGGTCGTTATCCATGTATTGGAGCGGTCCGGGGGCCATGCCGACGACATAACGAATGGCGGAATAGCGATCCGTATAGGAAGTGAGCTCGAGGAGCGAAACATGACGGGCTATAGCCTTATCTGCACGAAATATCAAATTGGTGGAGAAAAAGGCATTATTGGCCTTATTGGCCCAAAACGCATGGACTACGGGCGCATTGCTCCGCTCGTCGAGTATGTGGCACGTGCTATGTCCGGTGTTCTTGCCAATAAATAACTTATCTCTTATAGCACCGTATGAGCAATAGCAATCGTGAGAATACAAACGATAGCAATATTGAAGTGAAACATAACGAAGAATCATCGGAAGAACGCACACAAATGCTCGACGAGAAGATCGCGGAGGTCGAACGCGCCCTCGAAGAGACACGCGATCAGCTCTTACGTCGAACGGCAGAGTTGGACAATATGCGCCGGCGCCACCTGCAGGAGCGTGAACAATTGATCTTTGAAGGTAACAAACGGCTCATATCCGATTTGCTGGGAGTCGTTGACGATCTCGAGCGAACGCTCGAACATGCTTCCGAAGAGAAGGACCCTATGACACAAGGGATCGAGCTAGTACATAAAAGTTTTTTAAAAACGCTCGAGCGTTATGGAGTAAAACCGATGCAAACGGTCGGTGATCCATTCGACCCGATGAAGCATGATGCCTTAATGGAAGAGCCTCGGACTGATATGGCACCAGGGCTTGTTACCCGCGAGATCCAGCGGGGCTATATGTTAAACGATACGGTTTTGCGGCATGCGAAAGTCTTTGTCTCAAAGTCGCCGGAATAAATTATAGGAGCAGCAACGTACGTGAAGCGTGATTATTATGAGGTTTTAGGAGTCGAACGATCGGCAACGGTTGAAGAGGTAAAGAAATCATACCGTAGGCTTGCGCTTCAGTATCACCCGGATCGCAATCCGGATAATAAGGAAGCCGAGGAGAAATTCAAAGAAGCCACCGAAGCGTATGAAGTTTTAAGCGACGGTGATAAGCGGGCTCGCTATGATCGCTTCGGACATCAAGGCGTTCGTTCGTCTGATTTTGGGCAATACCAAAACGCAAATGATATTTTCTCACACTTCGCCGATATTTTTGGCGGAATGGGAGGCGGTGGTATTTTCGAGCAGTTCTTTGGTGGTGGCGGTGGCCATAATCCGAATGCACCAGAACGCGGCGCCGATATTCAGATACCGCTCGCATTAACGCTGGAAGAAATTGCCACCGGTGTAGAAAAAACCATCAAAGTCCGCCATCTCAAAACATGCTCGACGTGCCATGGCTCCGGAGCGAAAAATGGAACGGCTGTTGATACCTGTCAGACATGTCACGGTTCTGGTCAAATACGCCAAGTACGCTCGATGGGCTTCGGCCAATTTGTCAATGTGACCGTATGTCCTACCTGTCGAGGCGCGGGACAATCGATCCGCGAAGTATGTGACGTTTGCCGAGGTGAAGGCCGACTGCAGGAAGAAACGACATTAAAGGTTAACGTACCGGCCGGAGTAAGCGAAGGGAATTACCTCACGCTTGGTGGCCAGGGTCATGCGGGACGGCGTGGAGGCCATGCTGGTAATGCATTGGTTGTGATCCAGGAGCTCGAGCACGAGCTATTCATTCGCGATGGCGACGATGTTGTGCTCGATCTCGAAATAACCGTACCTCAGGCGCTGCTCGGCGCAGAAGTGGAAGTGCCAACGTTAAGCGGCCATTCGCTGCTGAAGATCCAAGCCGGTACTCCGGCTGGAACATTGCTCCGCATGCGCGGAAAAGGTATTCAGCATTTAAGCCAGAGTGGCAAAGGTGACGAACTCGTCCGAATTCAGATCGCTACTCCGAGTAAACTGACAAAAGAAGAGCGCGAATTGCTCGAGAAGCTTTCGCGACTCGAACATTTTAAGGTTGCTGCTCCCGAGGGTTCTCCTGAAACGAAAGGCAAAGAATCGAAGGCCGAAGCAACCGGTTTCTTTCATAACGTCCGCGAGATCTTTACGTAATAGGTTCGGACGACGGGTCTTCCAAAGAGGCTAACTATATTAGCCTCGTCATTTATTATAAAAAATGCAGGTCCGAGAAAAACTCGGCGGTCTCATTCGGCGAATAACACAATTCGCATCGCAATTTTATACTCCTCGTGAATTGCGGGCTCTCCTATTATTCCTGCTTACCGGCGTCGCGGTGTTGTTGTTCCGCTTTGGAAAGCAGATCTATGGAACAGCGTTTCCTTCTGCGGTATCGACAGAAGAATTAGCGCAGAAGCATCAGCAGGATAGTCTATTCTTTGCTTTAAGCGCTGCCGCGAATGCACGCGATTCGTTATTCTTCTCTTTGCCGGAGGATTCCCTATTGCCCTCTTCGCAGCGTCACCCTCAGCATCACTCGAAAGAAGAAGGGCTGTTGCCGCACTCCATATCGTTAAACAAGGGTTCGAAAGAGGAGCTGACACGGTTACCGGGAGTAGGTCCGACAACAGCGGAGCGCATTCTTGAATATCGTTCGGAGCGCGGCAAATTTCGCTCGTTAGAAGAGCTTAAAAATATCCACGGATTTGGAGATGCCCGCTTCGACCGAATGAAGCAGTATCTTAGGCTCGATTGACCCTAAGTTTTAGAGAACCCGAAGGTCTTTCGGTGAAGTCGTCAGGACTTCACAGCCTTCCCGACGGATAACAACGTCATCTTCGATGCGAACGCCGCCCACACCATCGAGATAAATGCCCGGTTCGATCGTAACGACCATGTTCGGCTCGAGTTTGTACCGTTCACCACGCTGTGAGACTTTTGGCAATTCATGGACTTCAATGCCAAGCCCATGACCCGTCGAATGACCGAACTTCGAACCGTAGCCGTGTAGCGTGATATAATCACGGGCAACGCTATCTAACTCGCGAGCGCTCATGCCAGCCTGCACTTTGTCGATCGCACGCTGCTGTGCTGCACGCACGATCTCGTAGATCTTCTGCAGTTCTTGTGGGATCTTGCCAACGGCAACCGTGCGCGTCATATCGGAATTGAACCCTTTAAAGACGCAGCCAAAATCGAGGGTGACTAACTCGCCTTTGCGGATCTTTTTATCGCTTGCCGCGCCGTGTGGCAGTGCCGACCGCTCACCGCTGGCAACAATAATGTTGAAGGCTTCTTTTTCGCCGCCGCATAGTCTGGTTTGATATGCTATCTCCGCCGATATTTCGCGCTCGGTCACGCCTGGCTTAATGCACGGTATAACTTTTTCGTAGACCTTATCGCCAATTTCCGCAGCCTTGCGGATCGCACCGATCTCATCTTCCGATTTGATCATGACCAGCTTTTCGACGACATCGATCTGGGGGTCGAGCTTCACATGCCGGAATTTCGTCCGGAGGAAGTCATACATCGCGTAGCTAATGTGGTTCTTTTCGAAGCCGAGATGATCGTAATCGGCAAAAAGCTGCTTCTCGACAAGCGTATCAGGAATTGTGCGATCTCGATCCACGATCGAAATCTTTGCACCGACAACCTCCTGCTTGACCTGCGATTTATAGCGGAAATCAGTAAAAAAATGAGGCTTTCCTTGCGAGGGCACCAGCAAAATTCCATTGGAGCCTGTATAGCCGATCAAGTATTGGATATGAGGTAAATGCGTGATCAATAACGCATCGAGTCCGATATCTTTAACGGTCTTTTGTAATTTTGCTAATCGAGCCATCCGTGTGAGGCAAGTAAAAAACCAATGTACGCGGGCAGATTTGAGAGGCCCGAGCGATTCTTCGGGGCGGTTAACATTGCGCCCCGCAATAAAGCTTCACTAAAACGCGACAGGAATATGGCCGAAATAGCGAGGAATTGCGAGTTAGTCGCTGTGTTGGTCCTCGGCGTGCTCTGTATTTTTCGTACTTGGCGAGGAAAGTCGGGGCCATGCCCTTGTTAATCGAGTGGCAAGCTCCTCGGGTACCTCATGGACCATTCCAGGGACAATCTGCAATTCAAACGGCACATGACCAGCCTGACATGCCCGGGATGCCTGTTCAATGGATGACCGAAATCCGATCGTCTCTAACGCTCCGCTCATAGCGAAAATGTGTAAGCCGTTTGCAGAACAGGATCGTATTAATTCCTGCGGCAATGGGCGGTCGAGATAGCCAGAAACAGAAATGATACCGGAGACTCTATCTGAGTGTACCATCCCATACTTAATAGCTGTAAGTGCCCCTTGCGAGAAGCCAGCGATAAATAGTTTAGGATGGTAGCCACACTGCTGCTCGTAACGCTCGATAAGTCCGGAGATGTATTGCTCGCAATTGTTAAAATTGTCATCCCAACTGTTGTTAAGAGAAGAATGTCGAACGCAGCCGGGAGGAATAAGCACAGCAACATTCAGCGAATCTGCAACGGCTACCCAATGAGACGCGAATTCACGATACGAGGCATTGCCTCCATGTAATGCGATGATAAGTGGGCGGTGAATATGAAGAGAATCGAGGAGCCGTGGTGATAAGGAATCGAACGCAAAAAAACGTCTCGGTTTACCACTGGAAGTGAGACCATCATTTTTTTTGCAATAAGGAAGAATTACGATCGGTGATTGATTCTCCCAATGCTGTTTCGTTTTTCCCTGCACTAACTCATACTCATGTATGACGGAATCGAGCCAGTGATCCCCGACAATCTGACAAAGCACAGGGTCTGTTCGCAAAACGGAGAAATTCCAAAACTCCAACTGCAAAGCAGCCAGAACGGCAGAGCGAGTTTGCGTTGTATCACTCAGTCGAGCAGAGGTGCTTGCCAACCCATACTGGGCTACGCCTTCATACCATTTTAAAGAGCGGCTCTTATGTGTTGGACATAATTCGACGATCGAACGAAAAAGATCTCGCGCATGGCGAATATCCCTTTGCGCATAAGCAACGCCTGCCTCATGCCATAGTTCGGAAACGACCTTTCTAACATTGACATTAGACGCCCCGGTTTTTTCAATACCTGCCTTGTCACTCGGGGCTGAAAGTACGGTCGAGAGAACAAGCACGGCAAACAGACTTGCCATATAGTTAAATTTGAGCAGGAGCCTTTAACGGCAAGACCCCTTAGTTACCAAACGATCCGCTTGTAGCGAATTTTTTCTTGTAGAGAGGTTTCCGCCTGCAAAGGGGTAGCAGAAAACCAAGAAGCAAGCTTCTTTTGAATAAGACACCGGTTAAACCCTTTTTATAACAGACTTTTAAAAAAGGTTGTATAAATGTAACCAAAGTATGTAAGACCGTTTTTTATTGGACATGCTTCGTCTGCGGCTTATCCTCTGGTACTCCTTCCTGGTGGTTCTCACCATTAGCGCCATAGGCCTATTTCAATATTTCAGCATTCGCCAGTCCTTGTTTCAAGCGCTGGATGCCTCGCTTATCGACGATGCCCGGACGACACTGACGCTTATTTCTACTTTGCCGCCCAATGCTAATACTCGCCAGTTGCATTTGCATGGAGAAGTCCATTCCGCCAATTCGCTTCGTGAACTGATCGACCGGGCGCTTACCGAAGTGCCGCCAACCCTGAAAGGTCCCGAACTTGCCGATAAAGTTGTTAGCGAAATTATTGATCAGGTCCTTACGGAGCTTTCGTTTGAAGACTCGACGGGCAAAATGGCCGATCCGCTGGATGCGATCGTAGAACGATCGGTCTCGAGTCGCAGAAATAATTTGGTCGAGATCTATGCTGTGGTCCATGACTCGAGCGGTCGCCGCCGAGACGATGAATTTTTCCGTACTCCTAATTTAGGCCAGGATACGATGATGCGGCTGGTTCGCGCTGCTCGAATGAAGGCGCAAACGGATACGACTTCTGCTTATCACACCGTTCGTATTCGCAATGAGCGTGTACGGGTAGCGCGGGCCCACAACGATCGATTCGATGTATATGTAGGATATCCAGTAACAGATATCGAGCAGAGCCTCGCGAGTGTACGCTCATCGTTTTATATTGGGATTCCGCTCGCACTGGCAATCTCTATCTTAGGAGGGTTATGGCTTGCTCGTAAAGCATTGCGCCCGATCGAACAGATAGCTGATACAGCACGAGATATTAGCGCAAAGAACCTCTCGCAACGTATCGATCTTCCGGGAAAGACCGATCATGAGTTGGTCACACTCACCGAAACATTGAACTCGATGTTCGCTCGCCTTGAAAGCTCATTCCAGCAAGTGACGCAATTTACTTCGGATGCGTCGCACGAACTCAAAACTCCGCTTGCCATTATGAAGGGCGAGATCGAGCAGGCCGAACGGCACCTCGATTCTGCACATGAGATCAGTCCGGACGAAGCGCATCAGGTGCTAGGTAGTGTGATGGAGGAAGTAGAACGCATGCAGCGCATTGTCGAAGGCCTGCTCCTGCTTTCGCGCGCTGACGATCGCAAACTTCCATTGCAGCGGGAAGAGATAAGTATCTATGAGTATTTGGAATCGCTTTGCGAAGATGGGGCAATATTAGCCGAAGAGCGCGGCCTCGATCTTACGGGTCAGCTCGATCAGCGTGCACGACATAAAAAAGTATTTGCAGATACAACGCGGCTCTATCAGGTCGTGATGAACTTACTCGATAATGCGCTAAAGTATACTCCGGCTGGTGGACGTGTCATCTTATTTCTTAACAGCTCAGACCATGAAGTGCGATTTGGTGTAGCAGATACCGGGATTGGTATCTCTAAAGAAGATCTTCCGAAAGTATTTCGCCGATTTTATCGCACGGACGAGGCGCGTACCGGCCCCCACGGAGATGCAGAGCGTTCGCTCGGGTTGGGACTCGCGATCGTAAAGTCGATCGTCGAAGCACACGGCGGCTCCATCGGCGTCGAAAGCGAATTGGGTAAAGGTACGCGCTTTACTATCACGATGCCTGCTGTGAATTAGGGGCCGTATTTTTGACCGAGATACTCGGAAGAAAGATGGTCACCAAACGGTTAATCAGTAATTGATTCTGTTTGTTATAGATCCCATGCAGCGAGTCCTTATTTTCTCCGCACTCTTGATTCTTTTTTTTGTAGCTAACGGTAACGCTCAGGTTATCGACTTATACTCTCGAATCACTGATCCGCGAGGTATTGCAATACTCAGTGTTCCAGACTCAAGTCCAACGAGGAGTGTGTGCTTTCATGGTGATGCAAGATGGAAGCTTGATAGCACCGACATGAGTGGTATAGTCGCCGAAGATACGGGTTCTGGTGTGATCACTCATATCTGGAGTACGGCGAATGTTGACGATAGCCTCGTTACCATGAAGTTGTATATCGATGATACGCTTCTTATATCCGATCATTATAGAGAATTTTTTTCGACGCTTCCAAATGCATTTCGACCTCCTTTAGATACGTTTGCTAATGGAGCATATACCTGGGATGTACAAATTCCTTATCATCATGGCTTTAAGTGGACTCTGAAAACGCCTGATCCAAATATGTACTTCGCCATAATGTGGCATCATGTGGAGGAACATGTATTGCCATGGATGCCACTGAAAACAACGATTACGACATTTACAAATCAGGGCGGGGCTGAAAAAAGGTTAAAGCTTGAGGAATCGCCTTGGAGGGACTCATCAGCAGTAGTTATAAGTCGTTGCGATACGCTTCATAACGGAACAATAAGCTCTCAAATTATTAAAGGACCCGGGATGATTCAAATGCTGCGCTTTCAACTTTCGTCGTATGATACGAAGCTGTTGGACAGCACGTGGTTAAATCTGTATTGGGATCATGCTTCGCTCCCTTCGGTACATGTGCCATTGAAGGACTTTTTTCTCTCGCCAGTTAATGTTACGCGGGTTCGAGCATTCCAAATTCATGCGGATGTGGATTCAGGCTTTATTTGCTATTTCCCCATGCCGTTCTTCGACCAGGCAAGGATTGAACTTATTCACAGTAGCGAAACACCGCTCACTGTGACGTCAACAATTCAATATAGCAAAGAAAATATTGACCGAAAAATCTACGGATATTTCCATGCGGACTTTAGTGAATCGAATCCCACTAAATACCACGTCTATCATCCGGTAGTTCATACCATTGGACGTGGCCGATACATTGGTATGAGCTTCGGAGTTATGGATCATCCATATGCCGTATTTCTTGAAGGAGACCCGATCTTCGATGTTGATTCAAACTCGGATTACCATATTCGGTATACAGGAGGGGAAGACTACTTCGATGCAGCATGGTGGTTTAGTAATGGCATTTTTACTTTTCCTTTTTCCGGTTATACCGATTTTATAGATCAGTTTTACCGATTCCAATATCTTGATTGCGGAGAATTTAATAGTTCATTTGACTTTGTCCTGCAGCCTGGCGGTAATGCCGATATATATGATCATTATAGGACGGTAGGGTATTATTACAAACATTGGACTCCATTTTGGGCAAGTTGTGACACTATTATCGGCGGCAAGTCCTGGATGATCAATGGTGCAGGATATTCTCCAAACTCCAATGTTAAGATCGAGCTTGGACCGTATTCTCTGTGGGCTATGACCGACTCACATGGCCTGCTTCAGGTGAACGTGACCGTACCATTGTCATGGGATGCCGGAGTGTATCGACTTACCGTGGCCGGTGAAACGTCTCCACAAAAGTATTATGTAATTAGAACTCCCGCCATTCGTACCATAACCGATACGTTGCCGATAACGCTACGATCAAGAGATAGCCTTGTAGTAAGCGGTACATGTTTCCGGGCTCGAGAACGAGTAAGCTTTTATCTTGATAGCATTCCGCTTGATCAATATATTATTACCGATTCTGCAGGCGATTTTCAAACGGTGCTACGAATCCCATATCTTCCTGATCGATCATATCTACTTGTTGCGCGAGGAAGCAAATCAGGTAATGCTACGGCGCAAGATCGTATAACGATAACAAGATCCTTATTGCTGGAATTTGAGGATATGATGCCGCCCCTCGATAAAACCTCGGGGAGCTGTTGGGCAGAAAACGTAAGTTACCTTTGGGAAGCGTGCTGGAGTAAGCAGACGTTTGTGTACTTTAAACCAGATACGATTTTTACAGGCGCCCACTTAACGTTCAGATTTTATACCGATCACCCCGATACGTTTGCAATAGCGTTTCATAATAGTGTTGGGAAAGATCTTGGCATTTATTCGATCGCAATCGATAATGATCTCGTAGGTAATGTTGATGGTTTTAGCGGCCGCAGATTGGACTGGGATCCTTATCCATCGAGACCGATCAGTTGCGGCACACATTTCTTGGATTCTGGCATACACACTATTCGATTTATCTGTACCGGAAAAGAGGATAGCGCTAAGAATTATTGGATCGAACCGGACGTACTTGTGCTCATCCCAACTACAACATTGCCACCAGTACCTGGTACGATATTGGGCAGCGTACTGGATACTGAGCCGACGTTCGATACTACTCCATCCGCCATTTCGCTAATATTAAACCCAAATCCAGTTACAGGGTCTTCAATTAAGGTTGGATTTGGTTCACCGGGTAGCAGCGAATTTCAGGGCAGCATTGAAGCATTAACGTTGCAGGACGAGCTCGGGCGAAGTTGGAGTCCTAACTTTAGGGGTGTTTTTAATGGTGGGCAATTGGAAGGAAATTTATTGGTTGGAACACTGCCTCCTGGAATTTACTATCTTAGGGCTACTATTCGTCGTTCTGACGGCTTTTTAATACAGACTCCTCGAGTACGATTTGTGCGTGAGTAAATAAATACTTAATAGAAATTAAGAATCTCAAAAACCGGAATTGTTGAATATTTCGCGAAGTTAGCTCCGTAAATTAAGACGGCCTGCCTTAAAAGAGCATTACTCTCGCGGGTCTCGAATGATGATAACTCTGACTGCATGACCCTTTTTACAGCATTACCGTGAAACACTTGCCGTTCGTTGCTATCGCTTCTACCTTCACCATCGGCGGCGTACTCTTCCTGGCTTCTCACTCGTTAACAAATTCGTCGGCAAATGCCGCATCCCATCTGCATGCTATGCAGGTGCCTCAGCAAAATCCTGATCAACATCGAGCACCTCTTCCCTCCGCAGAGCGTCCGTCGATGATCGCTCCGGCCCGTTCGGCAGAACGTCCGAAGGTAGAGCCGAAAGCAGAGGTTGCTGAACACCATAGTGGCGAGCACTTTTATAGAGCGAATGCTGCAAAGCGAGATGAATTATGCCGAAAACTCGAGCAGCGCCGCGCACTATTGCGTCAGGAGCGAAAAACCGCCCCTCATAATGAGGAATAAGGTTCTTAGAAGAGAATAGAGGGCTTTTGGCTAAAAAATTGTAATTTGATACTTCGGAACTTCGGCATAGGGTCCGGAGTTGTAAAGACGCATCAGAGAAAAAAAGTGTGAGACTTATAGATGTAGGCGGGTTCCATTTAGGCCGTTTGTATCTAAAGTCAAGGTGAGAGAAAAGACACTGTTGGCCTCATTGGAGCAATCCAGTGAGGCCGCAGTGTTTTTTATGCGGTTCCTATCGGTGGTAGAAGTTCTTAAAAACGCCGAATTCTAAGTATATAATGCGTTTTTTATGCGTCGAATAGTACGCGCATGGCAGGCCGGCGCTTGAAGTTTTGTACTCCCCGACGGTGATGTAACCGAACAGACCGGCCCGACAACCGTTGTAACTCGGATTGCATTCGTATCCGGTCCACGAGGGACCATTCCGCTTCGGTATCGAAACGCACGCTCATTTCAATATTTTGGGACTGTTCCGGAGTATTGCTTCGGTCGATCGACAGTTCGGCAACTCTCCAACGGCGGCAAAACTCTTCAATATGTTCGCGTGACAGCTCGAATGTATGCATGTACAAAACAAGATTATAGAAACAGATGAAAACAAATGGGGATAGACCCTAAAGATCAGCAATAACCATTCCGTAATTAAGCGGATTTAATCCCGGCAATACGTTTAGGTCCAAAAATGACCGGTAGCTTTCGATCCAGTTTCTTTCGACGCTCTAATAGCTGCGCCGCCGCTTTCTCCCATACTTTTGTCATGTAGATGATACCGACGAAAACGGCTATCAGCAGTCCTGCCGCAAATACCAGCAGAAAAAAAAGAACTTCTCGTGCTATTCCCATAATGCGGGGGAAACAGAGCGAAGATCATCCCATTCGCGCCTTTTTCAAAGACTTGAAATGCTTTGCCTGACTAAGAAATAAGAATAAAAAAGGCTGCAACCGCAGCCTTTAAAAATGCTCTTAAGTTTGTAAAGTTAGGTCCTTATTCCGTACCCGACGCCACGCTCTGATATAATCAGGCGATCCTTTTCATCTCGGCCGGCATCGATCTTTTCACGTAGGCGCTTAATGTACACATCGATCACATTGGAGCCCATCGTGAACGAGTATCCCCAGACATGTTGTGTTATTACGGCACGAGAAAGAATCCGGCCCTTATTTCTCATTAGGTACTCCAGCAATTCATACTCTTTTACAGTAAGAGGAATATGCTGGTCTTCATCCGTGCCAGCTTTCTTGCGGCGAGCGGTGTGTGTGACCGTGTCCAGCACAAGATCTCGAGAAAGAAGTTGTGTTTTCTTTTCAATATCGGAACGGCGTAACAGCGATCGTACGCGAGCAGAAAGCTCTTCGAATAAAAACGGTTTTGTGAGGTAATCATCTGCGCCGGCATCGAGTCCCTCGACCTTTTCTCCGATCTCGGTTTTGGCGGTCAGGCATAGGATCGGCACATTACGCTTGGCTGCACGAATTTCTTTGATTACCTCGATGCCCGATTTTTTGGGCATCATAATGTCAGTGATGATGAGGTCGTAAGCTTCGTTGAGCGCTCGCTGGAGTCCTTCTTCGCCGTCCAATGCGACGTCAACATCGTATTTCTCTTCTCGGAGACCTTGTTCGAGAAATCGAGCTACCTTTTTTTCATCCTCAATTACGAGTATGCGCATACCTAATTAATGTTCGTAGGCGAGAGCGGCAATCGGATAAGGGTGAAAGTATTGTTTCTAATTGCCAGCTTTCGTCTGTTTATGAATGATGCAACATCTATGCTCAATGAAGCATAGATGACCATAAAGCCGGTTTTAAGCGATTTAGAGCACTTAGGGAAGTTCTCTAAATTGCTCGTAGTTGTCAGTTTTTGACGGCGGCCTTTCAGGAAGGCTTCCGCCAATGGATGATGACAGACGACGCAGTTTATACAATATTAACCATTTTTTGCGCTCCTCATCTGAAAAGCAGACTTCTAATGAAAACCTAACTAAAGTTGCGTAGGATTTTTTAAATGGAGTAAGCGTTGGCATCGCTTCTTACTTTTCAAATCACGATATTGAACCCTGATCCATTTCGTGCCGCTTTCGAAAGCTATCTGGAGCGTTCTATTCCGGAAGAGCCGGAAAGCTTATACGACCCCGTTCGCACCTGCATTAAAAGCGGAGGTAAGCGATTACGTCCCATCCTTACGGCGCTCTGTGCAGGTGTAGAAGAAAGGGATTTATCCTGGTTAGGAAGTGCCGCCGCAGTTGAGCTATTGCACACGTTCACGCTCGTCCATGATGACATTATGGATAATGCGGCCACCAGGCGGGGAATACCAACCGTGCACGTTCAATATGGGCGTGACGCTGCTATCCTTTCCGGGGATGTGATTGTCGCGTTAGCAGTAAAAGCATTGGCAGAATCCGGTTCACAGGCAATACAGCAAAAGCTCGAAGAATTTGCGAAAGGCTTTCAGGCAGTATGCGATGGGCAGGCGCTCGATAAAGAATATGAGGTAAGAAGTTCGCTCTCGCAAAAGGAATATATTGCTATGATCGAACTAAAAACGTCGCGTATGTTCGAACTGGCAGCCGTGTTGGGTGCACTTGACGGCCCTATTCACGACCTTGAAGCCATACGCCTTTTCGCTCGTAATATTGGTCTTGCATTTCAAATTCAGGATGATATACTGGATCTTACCGGGGACGAAAAATTTGGCAAAACGATCGGTGGTGATGTACTGGAAGGCAAGAGAACGATACTCTTCGTTTTGGCAATGGAGAAATATAACGCGTGCGGTGAGAGCGATCGTATTTTGCTCGACAGACTGAGAGATCGTAAAGCGAGTGAAGATAACATTAGGCCGATTCGCGCGTTATTTGAACGAATGGGAGTGTTAAATGAAGCACGCACCATTGCAGAACGGTATACAGACGACGCTGAAGCTCATCTGTTGAACGTTCGCTCGGGCGCACAGCGCGACAATTTGCGGGCATTCGGTCAGTGGCTTTTGGGACGAGCCATTTGATCGTGGTGCAGCCGCTCACTTTTTTCTGCATTTTTGGGGTTATAGTAGTGTGTTAGTATTCGAGCCAGCCGATTCCAGGTGATCCATCGGACCGTGACCATAAAGAACCGTGCGGGCTTGCATACGCGGCCAGCTGCGGCTATTGTTAAACTTGCCAGCAAGTTTCAATCGGAGTTCTATATTATTAAAGAGGGCTTCCGTATTAATGGCAAGTCGATCATTGGTGTAATGACGCTTGCAGCAGCTCAGGGCACACCCATCGAATTAGAATTCGACGGCCCCGACGAAGAGCAGGCGATGAAAGAGATGGTCGAATATTTCGAAAAAGGATTTGAGGAAGAGATCTAATCCCATTACGCTTGATCGTTCATCCAAAAAATAAAGAACCGAAGGAAACGCTGCGATTTAGTGGGATCGCGGCGAGCCGTGGTATTGCTATTGGTCCGGCATACCGATACTTTCGGACGCTCCTGTATGCGGAAGACCGCACTCTGACTCCGGATGAAGTGGGGCATGAGATCGAACGATTCGATACGGCAGTGCAAAAGGCTCGGCAGGAGATCGAGAAGGTCCGCCGAGTGGCGGAGCAAAAAGTGGGTACGCCAGCCTCTTCCATCTTCGAGGCACAGATGATGATGGTCTCGGACGAATTTATTCTCAGCACCATCCGACAGCGTATCAAGCATGATCTTAAACCAGCTGCGTATGCGGTCGATATAGAATTCTCTGCCCATCAGCACATGCTGGAGACGGGCGATAATCCACTGATGCGCGAACGCGCGGATGATGTTGAAGATATCAAGCAACGGTTGCTTCGTTATTTGCTCGATCGGAAAAAGTGGCTCTCGAAGATCGATGTACCATCGATTCTGGTCGCCGAAATGATCACGCCCGCCGATGCAATACTGTTCGCACGTTCATCCGTGCTCGGTTTTGCGATCGATGGAGGTGGCGTTACCAGTCACGTTGCAATTCTTGCGCGTTCACTGGGGCTTCCAGCTCTTGTGGCGCTGCATTCTGCCGCCGAACACATCGAGACAGGCGATATTATCATCCTCGATGGTGAGCGAGGCGAACTCATCGTTTCTCCTGATGCCGAAACACTGAAAGGATACGAACAAGAACAGAGCTATGTACTTGGCAGTGGAGTCGATCTTACTGGCCCCCTCTTGGAAGAGGATGCACCGGCTTCGCGTACAGAAGATGGTCATCCCATTAAACTGCTGATGAATCTGGAATTTGGCAGTGAGGTCGCGATCGTTGAAGCGGAGCGATTGTCAGATTCCACGGCTGCTTCGGGCGGAGGCAAACGTCTTGGGCTTGGTCTCGTTCGTACCGAGCATTTCCTCTTGCTTCATGATGATTTCCCGACCGAGGAAGATCAGACCTCACTCTATCGTGATCTTGCAGAGCGCTTTTATCCTGCTCCAGTGACGCTTCGTACGTTTGACGTTGGTGGTGATAAAGTACTAAGTGGATCCTACCGGGAAGATAATCCTTTTCTCGGTTGGCGTGGGCTTCGCATCTCGCTCGACGAACCCGATCTTTTTTTGGCACAACTTCGCGCGATCCTTCGCGCATCTGCTCGTAACAATGTTCGACTGATGTTCCCAATGGTCACGAATGTGGATGAGCTGAGCCGAGCACTTGCTTTTTTGAGTGAGGCAAAAGAATCGCTTCGATCGACCGGGGAAGCGTTCGATGAGAAGTTGCCAGTCGGAATTATGATCGAAGTGCCGAGCGCAGCGATCATGGCCGCGTCGTTCGTGCCTATGGTCGATTACTTTTCGATCGGTTCGAATGACCTCACGCAATATACACTTGCGGTCGATCGTGGCAACGATCTAATTTCCACGCTCTACCAGGAGCTGCATCCAGCGGTGTTAAAACTCATTCTGATGACTGCTGAAGCGGGACGCAACGGTGGAAAGCCGGTCTCGATATGCGGCGAGTTAGGAAGTTATCCATTAGCAACTCCTTTATTGGTGGGCATGGGGATCGAAGAGATCTCGGTTGCACCGTCGGCTTTGCGGGCATTAGCTGCACGAATAAAGCTGCTTAATTATCAAGAATGTAAAGATCTCGCGAAGCGCATTCTTTCCAATTCCTTTTCTCCAGAAGACGTTAAGCGGCAAATTCTGGAATTCCTCTCTGCACGACAACTCATCGATCCCTTCAGCGAAACCACCTTGCGGTCCGGATTTGGAGCGAGACTGATCAAACGGTAACCGGACGAGGAGTGCTTGAGGTTATATGCGTTTTATCTCGAACGGTTAAAAGCGCCACACAAAATTTGCTACTGGTGCCAGCATTGGAAGAGTGAAATACATAAATCCGAAATCGGACGAAAAATTGCTGCTCTCGACACGAAAGGCGCCGATAACGCCAAGCTTCACGCCGCCCGCTACATCGTGGTCCCATGCTTCGGCGACGAACCGAACATTGTCATTACCTAAAAGAGGGGTATCGAATCCGACGCCAGCTCCCAGACCACCGGTATAGAGGAATGTAAATTGGCCGTAAGGCACAACATTCACTGTTATGAGCGGATCGTCTCCCCCGTTGGGAGTAGAAGAAGCGATCTTGTAAAAGATAAGACCAGTAAAGCGCGATTGGGTCGGCGTTTCATAGGTAAGTGAGCCGAAGAGATGCCACAATGTATTATCACTGGTCAGGCGAAGGAAATTGAGTCCTCCGGCTAGCGAAAGCCCCTGATCGTCGTACAGTGTTATTTTGCTTTGAAGGAATCCGAATTGAGAGCGAAATGCAACGGTCGGCATGACAGTAAATCCCCCGCTAAGGGAGAGTACATCTCCAAAGCCGTATCCCGCCTGCATAAATGCTAATTCCCAGAACCCGAAATATCCACCCTCGATCGGTTTGCCGGTCGGCATGATAAAATGGCGATAACCATCACGAACGGAATCGAGGGGAGCTGCCGTGACACGCATCGCGATAACCAGGAAGGAGAGTACGAGAAGGCTTTTGCGCATACTCGGGGCCGATTAATAATTAAGAAAATTAATAATTAATAGAGGATATTAGTGCCTTGTCCCACCTCTATTAATTGTTCTTGCTAATCGCTAATTATTAGAGCATTCCCAGCCGCTTCCGCATGAACCACTCGGCACCAAAGAAGACGATCGCAAGCACGAGCAGCGGCCAGCTATTCCACACCTCATAGTCATGTTTATTCGTGATCTCCTTGGGTTGAAACCGCGGACTATGTAAAATATCGCTGAGTAGATTCGCTGCGGTTTCAGGCGTGTAGAACTTCCCGCCGGTCCGTTCGGCAAGCGCACGAAGAATATCGCTTCTCATTCGTGGCTCTGCAAGCTCAATGTTGAAATCGCCAACGTTAAAGCGCCCATCATCGGTACCCAGTTGTTTGCCACCGGAGGTGGCCGTACCTTTATACTCGTAATCGCCTTTCGGAAGTCCTTGCGGGATGGCTACGCTGTACCGGCCATTGCCAGTCGCTTCAAGAGTAAGATCGATCGGTCGAAAATTTTGCGGCCCAGTAATATGCACGCTTACCTCCGCATGCTCGACCGGCGTCATGCTTTCATCATAAACCTGACCAAGAAAGTCGATACGCTCGCCAGCCTGATAAACGCGCCGGCTGGGCTCGATGCGGACACGCTTGTTCTCTTCCTGCGTCGTAAGCCATCGCATGGAGTTGGCAAGGAAGAGATCGAGAGCGCTGATCGAGGTATCCCCTTTACCCTCATACGATTTTTCTCTTCCAAAGGCAGTGAGCTTCCATTGCCAAATGCCATAGCCAGTAAGCGCGAGCTGCCGTGCATTCGCGATCGAACGTGCTACCAGCATAGGTTCTGGCATCGTCGTCCCTTGAAGTGTTGCCCAGGCGAGTATTTGACTTTCGGGGCGAGCATCGAAATGGGTTTCGGTCTTATAGAGCGGTGGGAGTCCTTCCCATGTGTTCTTCGACATTCCTGCCGGCACATGAAAGATGGGACTTTCTGCATTTGCCGGATTGATCGCAAAGCCGGCTTTATACTCATTCGGCGATGCCATACGTGCATTTGTTCGAATGGGCAATGCATCGCCAAGCTCCGCCAGCTTCCCAAGGTCCAATTGATGCGACGGAATAAAAAGCAGCGACCGGTTTTCGCGCATGAGTAGCTCTCGAACGAGTGCGATCGATTCTTCCGAACTCGATGCGATCGGAAAACCGGCGAGTACCACCAGATCGACCTGACCTAATTTATCGCGGGTTGGGGTACCTTCATAAAATTCAGGTCCCTGCTTTTGAATGTACGTCGAAAGAGAGAGTGTTGGGTTCTCGGAAAAGAACTGCCGTAAAAAACCAACATCGCTCGACGGTGCTCCGGCAAAAAGAACGACGTGAAATTTATTTTTTAAAACCTTGACATACGTAATACGAAGGTTATTCTTATCCGTTGCTTCGCCGGAAAGGGCAGAGAGCCTCGCCGTTAGCTTCTTTGTACCTTCAGATTGCGGCGTATATTGAAAGCTAACGGCTTCATCGCCCATGGGCCGAGAAAGCTCGATCGTTTTTTCTCCGATCTTTTGTGACTCCTCGAATAGCTCGACGGTCACATGTTCTCCCGGCTTAATGCCTCCATAGTGAAGTGTAATATCAACAGGCTGAGCGGCTCCGACCGTAGCGACTTCATTCGTAAAAAGCTCGGTCAATGCGACATCCCGAGGCTCCGTAGAATCGCCCAGACCGACTGCGTATACCGGTACACCAAGATCTTGCGCCGGAAAGACAGGATTTTCACCGGCAGTAAACGCGCCGTCAGTATACAGCACGATCGCTTCGGTGTTTGCCGTCTTTCGCGCATCACGGATCGTACGGAAGATACTGGAAAGATCGGTTGCCCCTGTCGTTGCCTGAATGCTATCGACCGATGTATGATTGGGGAACGGTCGAGTTTGATCGCCGACGGTATATAAGCTAACTTGCTTCTCGTCGCCGATTATCGCCTGCGGAATGACATCGTGTACGCTTCGCAACATTACATCACGGCGCGTTACTGCTCCCGGCGCGAGAGCATGTCCTCGCTCTGGCAACGCCATCGACTGCGAGTTATCCAGGACGAGAGCAAGCGAAGGCGTTACTTTTTCGCTTGTTGTCGAGCTTAGGATCGGTTGAAAGATCGCGAATAGCAGGGCAGCCAAACCCAGCGATCGGAGAACGATCAGCGTATTTCGTTTGCCGGGCGTTGTACGTGGGATCGTGTTACGATACGACCAGATCGCGATACCAACGCTTGCTAAGAGTATGAGTAGGCACAGCCACCACGGACCAGCTACCAGGTTAAGTGAGAGGCGACCCATCAAGTGAGTGGAGAAACTATTTTAGTTGCCATTCGAGTGTTTTCGAACGGAGTGCTTCCGGCGAAAGTTGCGGCGTGTTGGATGAGCGTTCGTTCATACCTACAGTCGAAAGCTCCGAGTACATTCCTTTTGCCGCACGCTGACGTAAAGCCTCGAACAAACACACAGCAGAAGCTACCGAGACATTTAGGCTTTCTGCCATGCCCATCATTGGTATATAGACGAGTTCGTCCGCGAGACGAACCACTTCATCCGAAATACCGCGATGCTCATTGCCAAGGACTATTGCGGTCGGCTTAGTAAAATCGCAGGCGAAGAGCGAGCGAGCGGTTTGATCGAGACGTGTGGCGATGATAGAATATCCTTCACCGTGGAGTTTATCGAAGCACTCCTGTACTGATCTATGCCGTTCGTACTCTAACCATTTATGGGCACCGCGCGAAGGTCCGTTATCTACTTTGGGAAAGCTTTCGATATAATAAAGCAGATGAACTGTGAGCACACCTACGGCATCACACGAACGAAGGATCGCGCTGACGTTATGAGGATCGTGAATATTCTCGAGCACGACGGTGAGAGTCGGTTGCCGGTTGGCAAGTGCGCGATCGATCTTCTCCGATCGTTCTGCTGACTTAAAATTGAAAGAATCGTTACCCATACAAAGAAGGGTTTAAGTGTGCAAGGTCGAGGAAATGGTACGATTTGGTAAAAGTATACGAATCCTAAACCCTGTCTAAAAAACTGGCGAGCGCTTCTGCCCATTCCTCGGGTCGTTCGACGGCCGTTAGGTGTGCTGCTCCTTTGATCTCGACGAACGTAGAATCTTCCAGTTTACTTGCCATCGTTCGCATGACCTCCGGCCTTGCGATCGTGTCCCGAGAGCCCGCGATAACAAGGGACGGGACGGTGACCAGTGGTAAAAGATCGTTCGAATCGTGACGTGCGGCCATTGCATGGAGCGCTGCAACGATCGCTTCCGGTTTTGCTTCACTGATCCACGAGCGAATATCGATCGCAATTTCGGGATCGGTATTTTCAGTTACAAACTTGGAATAGAGCCGGTCGATTGCTGCCTCGGATCCGCGCTCGTTCGTATCCTGCGCAAAACTCATGCGGTCCTCTTTTTCCACCTTCGTATCTGCTTCCGCTTTGGTGTTTGAAAGGGCTAATGCGCGAACGAGGCCAGGATTCATCCGATAGAATTCGAACGCCTGATATCCGCCGAGGCTGAGCCCCGCGACGGTTACCTTCTTCCGTGAATGCTCTTCGATCGCGGCACGAAGCTCGAGCGGAAGAGCAGCCAGACTCCAGTTATTCCTTATTTGTGACTCGCCAAACCCGGGAAAATCTACGATCAAAAAAGCAGTGTCATCTCGCAACGATTCCAGATGTGAAACCATCCGCATCCACATGGTACCGGAAAGCGGAAATGCGTGAAGTAATACGACAAGATGTTCTGCGCTCGAAGCGCATGGCAAAAAACGTGTATTGAGCAACATAATTACAAAAGAGAGCAACGGATGGCCGAAAATCCATCGTACAAAAATACGGCGAGGGGAAGCTAAAAGCGACGAATAAGCTGGGCCTGGTCGCCCAAGGTATATCTCATGTCATATTTGTAGGACAACTGCTCGATCAGGACCGGACCGACATTCTTTGCAAAATAAACTACCCAATAAAATGGTGCGGTCTGTAGTGTATCAGTACCGATCATGGGTGTATAAGCAATACGGAAAGAGTCGCCAAAAACACTATCTGCTCCGGCGCGAACAGGCGGAATGTGAAGCGTATCATCACGGTCTAGCACACGCGCAATGATGGGTACGCCGCTCGTTAGTCCCGGCCCGGATAAGGTACCGGCATTCCATGTCTTGCCGGAATCCATTTGTGGTCGGTAAAGAAGCAGTAAGCTTCCTCGTGCAGAATCTTTACCAAAAAAATATCCTGCCGGCAAACTAAAGATTGAATTTGCGCCCATACTATCTATAAGAATAGAATCGGCGGTGCCGGTCCGTTTTAGCGCCACGCCATTGGTAGCCGCATCGTAAACGTGGATATTGTCTTGCGAGGTGAGTATATGTTCCTGTGGTGCGCCATTGCGAATGACATTGTAATCGATGCCTCGCTGAAGGTTTGGTCCTTGCCAGAAAAAATCCTGGGCCTGGAACGGCGCGCCGATCGATGCACTTGGCGGATCGATCGGTTGCGAGCAACTATACATGATCGCTCCAAGAACGATGACAGAAAGAAAAGCCGGTAGTTTTACTGTCATATACGGTAGCGCAGGCCTGCGCGCAGACCTACGAGCGAGGTATACGTGGTCGGTGCAAAACCATTGTTGTGAACGGTGCCAACAATACCATTGGTGGAAGTCGAGGAAGTGGATTGCACCGGTGTACCGAATATACGTCCTGCTGTCAGGTTCATATCGAATACAAGGCTCGATGTCAGAACTCGTGACACACCGATAGTACCGATGAGCGTTCCTTCTCCGTTGAGCGTCATGCCAGGTGCAACACCAATTCGAATCGGCCAGTCACTCTCTGGAGCAATCGTATAGTGTAGCGTGATCGAGCCGTAATATGCTATATCCTGAGTGAACGAACTCGAATAAAATATATGACTATAATCGGTGTAGCCAACGGGCGCCGATGAATCGACACGTTGTACCATCGTTGCGCGAAGGATCTCACCGGCTTCGAGGCCAATTGCAAAATTGGGTGTGATGTCCCAATCGAAAGTAAGTGCAAGCGGACTCGTAAATTGTGTAGCCGGGGATGGTAGTGTAGAAAGTTGAGGCAAGTACGCCGCGCCGAGTAAACCATTCACGCCGAGTGATAATGGATGAATGCCAGCCGGTCCGCCGAGCGCGATCTCGTGTAGTGTATGTGCTATCGCGGTCCCAGGAATGGCGATAGCCTGATCGTAACTCTTTACGGAAGAGAGAGAAGCTTCTTCAGAGTGATCGTTACTAACAGATGTGCTTTGTATCGGCTCGTTACCCGAATTAAGCGTAGGGTTGGCAGGCGCCTGCTGTACGCTTTGAGGCCTATTAGTAGCAGCTAAATTCCTGTGAATATTATTTATAGGCAAATCTGGCTGCTGCAACTGGCTTTGCGCTACATCATATTGATGCGTGACCTGTAAGTTATTCCGAGTTGCGGCGAAATTCCGTGATGTGTTTGCAGTTGTACTCTCAATAATGTTCGATCGAACAGCGAAGAAAGTAAGTCCGGCGAGAAGCGCGAAGGCGCCTACTCCCATGCTCGTTCGGAACGGATGGGTAGCCATCCACCGAGTAAGGCCGGAGAATGGCGTTCGAGCGAGTGGCGCCAGTTTTCCGCGTCCTGCAAGAGCTGGCAACCGCTCCGCCAAGGCACGCTCTGTTTCGAGCGGTACGCTATACGCTTTCTTGCCGAGCGCAAGAATATCTTTTAAGCGTAAATGCTCTTCCAGCAATGCTCGCTTTTCCGGGCTCACAGCAAGCGTCTCCAGGAGCTCTTCGCTCTCCTGTTCGCCCAGCGAACCATCTAAATATGCGAGTATTTTATCTTCCACTATCATAATCGTCTCGTCAATTGCAAATCATTGTATGTCGTGGTCACATTGCAAGTTCGTTCGAGAGTAATTCACGCATGCGCTGTTTTGCACGATAAATCCTAACTTTTGTCATCCCCAGTGTTGTGCCGGTCATCGTAGCGATCTCTCGATAACTGAAGCCATCGAATTCCCGTAATATGAACGGTTCACGAAATTCTACCGGCAATGATTGAAGCGCCTCTTCTAATTTTCGGCGAAGAAAATGCTGCTCCTCATTATACTCCGGAGCGAGGCTTCGGTCGAACGATTCCAACCGCGTTTGTTCCTCTAATTTTTCGCAGGGTCGCTCATTGCGGATCGCATTAAGGCACATATTTCGAGCGATCATATAGATCCACCCGACGACATTTGTCCCGCTCCGAAATTGCTCGGCCTTTTCGAAGGCCTTAATAAACACTTCCTGAAAGACGTCGCTCGCTTTATCCCGGTCGCCTCCCATCATTCGGAGGCAATAGGTATAGATCTCCGATTTATGCCGCTCATATAACTCAGCAAATGCCCGTTCGTCACCGTGTTCGCGAAATCGCACGAGCAGTTCGGCATCCGATAGCGATGCAATGCCATCATTCATTGCCGCCGCATACCGAGTGAAGGCCTCCTTGCGCTCGGTGCGAAGCGAAGACTCCGTTCGATGTGAACGATTATGAGAACCGAGCTTCGATTCACGAGAGTTGGGCTGCACTGCGTCGTTCAAAGGGGCTGGCACACCTGCGGCAACGGTGGATACGATTCCGGACTGGGAAGCAGGCGACGATCTCCGGACTCCTAAGTCCGGTCCGGTTGCCTGCCGGTTGAGCGTCCGCGGTAATGCCATTCCCTGAAAAAACACGGCCCGAGGGGAGAAGTTACAAGTGATATAGGGTCATTTTTAGATATATATCTTCTATGGGAAACGAAAGGAAGAAGGCCATTTTTCTTTCGACCTGTAACAAAAGCTCATAATGCGAATTCTTTTACAGCGGGTTAGCCGTGCCTCGGTAAGGGTCGTGCTGGAAGATGGCAGCAGGGAATTGACCGGTACCATTGCGAATGGACTGCTAGCGCTCGTGGGTATTCGTGAAAGCGATACGCTCGAGGAAGTCCGATGGATGGTCGAAAAAGTAGCCCAAATTCGCATTTTCGAAGACAATTTGGGCAAAATGAACCTGTCTGTCGAGGATATCGGCGGTAGCGTACTGGCAGTAAGTCAGTTCACGCTATATGGCGATCTTCCGAAAGGTAATAGACCGAGCTTCATTCGAGCGGCTGAGCCAGGCAAGGCCGAACACCTTTACAATCAGTTCGTCAGTCAGTTACGGACTCGGTTAGGCGAGGCTCGGGTAGCCGAAGGCCGATTCAGGGCAAAAATGGTAGTCGAACTGACGAATGACGGCCCGGTTACGATCATGCTGGAGCGCGAATCGACTGCCAAATCGGGATAAATATTTGAAAAGTTACTTTTTTTAGCCTCATGTGTCTTCCTGATATGTCAGGTACGAGTGACTCATGTTCGAGTGATATTTCATTTGGTCGCTCATCGGCAATCACACATTGGCGATTCTGCTTTCAAATGTCGTATTTTCGCGACTGTCGGTCCGCACGGATGAAGGAAGTCGATCTTTTGGGTCGAACCTCATTCATGCGATATCTTTAACTCTTATAGGACCCTACGCTATGAATTCAAAAAGCCCGATACGGATGTCCGGTAATTTCAATCGTTCTCTAACAAGCCTCGCGCTCACGATCCTCTTTGTAGTTGCGTTACTGGCGATCGCACCTCATCGCTCGTTTGCCAATGGCGATTGTGTCGATTGCGATGTCACCTCCAACAGTACACCGAAAAGCAGCGGTACCGATTTTCTTCTTTGCTTCGAACAAAATATCGATCCGACTCAAACCTTTGGTGATAGTTCCTATATCGAGATCTATATGGCTTCGCTTGGCGATGTTGATACGGTAACGATCACGTCGCGCCGTTATCCGAATTTCAAAAAAGTGTTCGTACTGCAGCCGAATGGATCTCAAACGTATCGCATTACGAATGACCCAGCGTTGTGGGATCTCTGGATCACCAGTCATGGCGATACCGATAACCGGGTTGTACGCGTGCAGTCTTCAGCGCCGATCGCGTGCTACGGAATGAATTATAAAGTCTTTTCCGCAGACGCATTCCTCGCCCTGCCACACCAATCCTCCGGTACCGATTATCGAATTCTTTCATATCAGAATTCGACAAATCCCGTAATTGATACAAGCACGTGGTTGCCATCACAATTTGCTGTAGCGGCTTTTGAAGATAATACGATCGTTACACTCACGCCATCGGCGCCTACGCTGGGCGGTCATGCCGCAGGTGTACCGTTCCAGGTTACACTCCAAAGCGGCCAATGCGTCCAGCTTCAAACCGATCAGCGTATTCCGGGTCTCGATCTGACCGGTTCAATGGTATCCGCAAACCATCCCGTAGCGGTATACGGTAGTCATGCTCGCACAGAAATCCCTGCTGGCTTTATCAATACGCAAGGTAACACCAGCCGCGATATGCTACTCGAGGCAATGCTGCCGACAAGCGTATGGGGACATGCGTTCGTTCTGAATGCAGTCGATGTTTTAGATGATGGTTCAAAGAACCCCGGCGGTGACCTCATGCGGGTCCTTGCGCTGGATGACAATACTACCGTTACGGTTAACGGTGTGAATTGGGTAACGTTGAATCGCAATCAATTCGCAGATTCACTTATTCATAAGCCCGTTCTGGTTCAGGGTACGAATCCTCTTCAGGTTGGAGAGTATTTCCATACCTCGTTTACTGGCGGCGGTAATGGCGATCCTTCGCTTGCGCTCGTTCCTCCGGTCGATCAGTCCTATAATAACTTTACATTCTTTGCAAGCACTGACCCAGCTTTTGCCGTCCAACACTTAGCCATTGCAACGGAGGCGCGTTCGAAAGGGACGATTACGCTTAACGGTTCGCCAATACCGGCTGCCGCATTTACCACGGTGCCTGGTACCTATAATGGTAATTCTTATGCGTTTGTGGATTGGTCCGGACTTAAACCTGGCGCAAATGTTATCACGAGCACATCCACTCCGGATCAGGGATTTACGATCCTAAGCTATGGCATGGGGCCCGTTATTTCGTATGGTTATACGGCGGGCGCTTTGCTCGTACCAAAGCGTGCTCTTTTCATCGAGTATCCGCCCGAAGCAAAAAATGGGCATCATGGAAATACGATCGACTTCCGCAATACTTGTTATGCACCAGTCTATCTTGATAGCGCCGTCTTTGTAACGAACAGCACACTTCCGACCGGTATTCACTTCAGGGAAGATGTTGCAAGTGATATTGGGCGCTTAGATATTGGTGGCACGGCCCAGATACATCTCGTGACTGATCGCGCGCTTTCCGATCCGATACGCGGCACGGTAAAAATTTATAGTCATACCGCAGCACAGTTCAATCTCGAGCCGGCCGAACGCGACTTTACGTTCTATCCGGATGCAGCAGCCGGTGTGACCCCCGGAGCACCGACGGTGCTGGGGGTGACTGCATCGCCGAATCCATTTTCGCTTTACACGACGATCAGTTTTTCGATGCCGGCTTCCGGCGATCTCGATATCGTCTTGTATGATGAACTGGGTCGTGAAGTTCGACACATAGCAAATTCGCAGTTCGCGATGGGGCCATACAGCATCCGTATCGAGCGCTTCGGACTTCCAAGAGGTTTTTATACCTGCATCCTCTCTTCAGAGAAACTTAATATTAAGGAGCGCGTGGCTATTGTGGCCGGTGAGTAAACAGTGCTAACATACCAAGAGTGGGAAACGGAGAGAGAATTATCGTACAAGAACGGCAACACTAAGCCGTTTTACTCTCTCCGTTTACTTTCACTTGTTGTAACGTTTGCTCTTGCGCTTACACTTCGTCCGTTAACAGCGGCGGCCTCTTCTCCTTCCTGGTGTGCCGCTGGTACCGAATTCTACGCGACATTTTTGCCGGTGGTGGGAAGTTCAGATACGAACACACAATATTCCGAACGCTCACTGTTCATTTCCTCTCGTGCACCAACAAAGGTTACGATCGAGACTTTTAATAATACGTACAAGAGAACAGTGGTCGTTTCTCCGGGTACTGTTACCAGAATCGATCTCCCTATTAATGCCGGATTAGGACGCAATGATTATGAAGTTGCTCGTTCGAACGTCGTCCATATCTATTCCAATGAGACGATCACTGTTTATGGCTTAGCACATAACTATTTAAGCTCCGATGGATTTTTGATCTATCCGGTGCAATCGTTGGGTACCGTTTATATGGTGATGAGTTTGCCTAACGCTGTTAATTATGACCCAACAGATTTCAGCGTCAATCCTCGAAGCGAATTCGCTGTCGTAGCTACACAGGATAATACGAATGTTTCGATCAGGTTAACAGCGACATCGTATTCTGGCAGTTTATTACCAAATATTACATATAATATCACTCTTAAACGCGGCCAAACATATATGGTGATGGCGCGCGATACCGGCGTTCAGATGCCGGCTAATTCCGGCCATTATGTTGCATCTGTAAACGCGCCCTCTTGTGACCTTACCGGTACATCTATAATATCGGATAAGCCGATTGCAGTGTTCAGTGGGCACGAACGTGCCGCTACACCGAGCAGCCTTGAATTTACATTTCAAGATCCTTCGCGAGATCATTTAGCGGAGCAGCTGATCCCTGTTTCTCAATGGGGTACAAGGTTCGTCGTAGTTGCTTCCGGTCAGGATGCCAACAATAAACGTGCGGCTGGAGGAAATCTTATTCGTGTGCTCTCATCTGCGGATGGAGCGCATATTCGTGTAAATGGTACGGTAGTCGCAACATTGCCGAAGGGAGGGTACTACGATTTCATGTCGGGTGCCGCTTCCTTTATTCAAAGTGATGTCCCGGTTCTTGTTGCCGATTTTATGCAGAGCTGTAACCTGCCGGCCGACAAACAAGGCGATCCGGATATGACGTTGGTCCGCCCTATTGATCTCTTTAGTAATTACTATACTCTTCCAGGATGGGATAATGAGATCGATCCGTTCAACGGAACGCCGGTATTTGCCGAACCCCACATACTTGTTGTGTGTGATGCCTCGGCGATAACGACTACTTTGCTGAGCGGTGCTGCGCTTACTGGACCGTGGACGCCCATCGCCGGGACCAATTACGTATACGGAATATTCAATTGTGGCACAGAAGAGCAGCGCATTGAAAGCCCGCTACCATGCTATGCCGAGTCGTTTGCATTCGGATACCAGGATTCCTATACATTCGCAGGCGGCGGTGATTATGCGTATGTCGATAGCCTATATGCAGCTGATCTCGATTTTAAGGCGATTTCCGTAGCATCTACAAAAAATCTTTCGAGCACACTAAAAACATCCATCGCTCCGATGGAGAAGGATACCGTGCTGGTGTACGGTTACGAGTGGGTAAGTGGTGATACACTTAATTTCGATCTGCCACAGAGCCCTTTCCAGCCACAAGCCATCGTTCCTGGCGCGACACTCACTGTACCCATCACATTTCACCCGAATGAAACCCGACCGTATGCCGCAACTTTTCGCGTATGGTCGAACGCCGTTAATCCGGTCTTCGTACATGTGCGTGGCAGCGGACTTCTGCCCCGCATTAAAGTATTTCCACTAACGATCGATTTCGGGAGAGTACGGCTCGGCATCAAACGAGATAGCGCGTTCGTCATTCAGGATACCGGTAACTCGCCGCTTACACTGCAGGACCTTGTTTACCAAAATTCGATCGTTAGCGATCAGTTTACGGCCCAAAATCTTGGTTCGAAAAATGCACAACTTGTACTTCAGCCGGGTACCGCGGTGGTGGATTCTGTGCATTATCTGCCAACAAAGCTCGGGCAGTTTGTAGAACATATTCCGATCTTTAGCGATGATCCAGTCCAGGGTCTTAGCAATCCGCCAACGGTAACTCTTATTGGTACCGGTGTTAATCCGATCGTTGTATCGTCGGGTCATGATTTCGGGTCGTTGCGCGTACTAAATGCTTCATCTATTGATACCGTCGCGATCGTAAACCGAGGTACCGATAGCACTGCTATCGATAGCGTTACGATCGATCAGTCATTATCAACAGGTCTTGCCGATTTTACCGTTGTTCTCGACTCATTCCCGCCTGCCAACAAGAAAAATTTTCCAGTTTCGTTAGAATATCAGGGACCGGATACTATTCGAACGTTCACCATACAATTTCATCCGCTCTCGTTAGGAAAGAAGCAACTTGCCGTTCGAATTCATACGACAGATGGAGAAGTGCTGCACGACGTATTCACCGGTGTTGGTGTAGAACCGCTCGTGCTTGTCCAGCCAAAAGTTATCGACTTTGACACGATCGTCGTAAATACGACGATCCCGCTCGTGCCGAGCCAATCGTTCACAGTGACGAATGCTGGTACAATGATCGGCGAACTCGATTCGCTCGTATGTTCCGATACTGCACACTTTCACGTTGTGCTGAACAAGCCCACTCGAATACTCCAGGAATCGATCGATACCGCGGTTACACTCACTGGGACAGCCACTTTCAATGCCTTCGAAGAAGGAGATTTTATCGATACGGTATTCGTCCGTAATGATACGCGTTATCGATTTTATCCACAACGGTTAGGCGATACACTTCCGATGGTCATTTTGCGAGCGAGCGTACGCACCGGACCGATCAATCAGGATAGTGTTGACTTTGGTACGATCACAACGTGCGATCCTCATACGAGCCTGATCTCGATCCATAATCCATATCCGGTTACGATACAGATCGACACCGCAATATTTTTATCCGATACCGGCGGTTTTAGTATTCCGAAGACCTTTCTCTTTCCGATCGTTATTGCAGGGGATAGTACCTACAATCTGCCAATTCGCTACGCCTTTCCTCCCGATTCGTTGAATGGACCCCAACGAGTTATAATCGGGCTCTATCAACATCGGGGAAAAAGCGAAGCGCCGATCATAGATACGATGTTCGCTACCGTCATACGAAAACAGCGTGTTTTTAAGCTCTACGCACATTTGCCGAGCTACGCTTCGAGTGCTAACGACATTTCAGCATTACGATTGCCGATCACCGTTGAAGGGCCGCGTGCCGGAGTGACCGAGCTTAATAGCTGGACGCTTTCGCTTCAATTTTCGAACGATCTTTTCGAACCTATTGGTGTCGATACGACGGGAGCGCTCGCCGTAAAAGGCGATTCAACATTTACTTTTACCACGCATTGGGACCAGGCGACGCGAACGTTTACCATCATCGTAACCGGGTCTTCGGTTGCTGATTCCTCGAAGGTTGCAAACAACTTGCTCCTGAGCTTATTGATGCGAGCGTACCTTACAACAGACACAGAAGTTACCGTTACGCCGACCTTCACCTGGGCTCAGCATCCTTGCGCCTATAATTTGCAAAGTTTTAAGCTTTCGATACCTTATGCCGATGAATGTGGCGACCCGACGATCCGTGCTATGATGCGGCACGAGGCGATCACATTTCGAGTGTCTGACGTGTGGCCTAACCCGGTCAATGCTACAGAACAAACAGTATCTATTGGATATCAAGCTGCAGATCCGGTATACGCGACCGTCCGTGTGTATCGGGAAGATGGTGAAGAAACCGGTGAATGGAGTTCAAATCTCGAAAAAGGAGCTAATTCGTTCGCATTATCACAGCACTTATTGCCGAAGACCGGGCCGGCATTCGTTCGGATCGAGACCGCAACTTCCTCCGGACTCCGCCAAGTGCAAACCGTGAAAATCGACCAAATTCATTAGAATTTGACTGCGTAAGTTGACTTAGGGCGTAGGTCCTTCCAGTTTTCATTCTTTTTCAAAATTTCCATGTAACTAAACGTCCTCTGCGGGTTCTTATAACTGTATAATTTGTTCTGTTTCTGCTCATTCGATCGGTCGATAAGAAAATTTCGGTCTTTTTTAGAATGCGCCTCGTGTCTTTTATATTCTCGTGCGGTCACTAATGCGGTTTCTTAGCATCGCGTGGTTCGTTGCTGTTGCGCTGACCTTCAGTGCTTCGGTAACGCGTCAGGCTGTTGCTCAGACGAAAGACCGCGATAACTTCGGTACCGATTTTTACGTCGCCTTCGGTCCGAATCTTGGAGGCGAAGACCGTAACCCCACGACGACGCTCAACGTGATGGACCTTTACATCACGAGCCGCGTACCAGCTAATGGAACGGTCGAAGTCCCAGCTCTCAATTTTTTTAAAACATTTTCTACGACTCCGGGACAGATCACGACGATCCATTTGCCGAACGGTAATAATTTTGCTCAAACGGTAGAGCTTGATGAAGGCCAGGACGAACAAGTGATCCATGGAATGGCGGTGCACATTACGAGCGATAGCGCCATCGCTGTGTTCGGAATGAACCACAAGGAATATTCGAGCGACGCCTTTATGGCCTTGCCGAATACTGTTCTCGGTACCGAATATCGAACGATGAATTACAATTCGTCGTCCGATGGGTTCGGTGATGTAACACCCGGAGAGTTTTGGCTTGTTGCGGTCGAAGATTCAACCAATGTAACGATCACACCGGCTGCGATGACATCGCGCGGGACACCTGGTAATATTCCATTTAATGTTCGTCTCAATAAAGGCGATGCGTTCCTTGTACAGGGAAGTACCTTCGATGTTAGCAATGACCTTACTGGCAGCCATATTGAATCGGACCATCCGATCGCCGTTTTTAGCGGGCACAAGCGCACAGAAATACCACAAGGAGCAGTAAATACGAGTGGATCACCAAGCCGCGATCATCTTGTGGAGGAATTACCACCTGTAAGTGCCTGGGGAGATTCTGCACTCGTCGTGCCGTACGCTACATCAACACTTCCCGATCTCGTGCGCGTTGTTTGTGCAGAGGATGGGACTGATATTTCTGTCAACGGTTCAAAGGTCGGGACATTTAACGCCGGTGAATTTTACGAGATCAAACGTTTGCCGGGCGTCACGTCGATACAAGCGAGCAAGCCGATCGAAGTCGGACAGTATATGCATACAAGTTACGGTAGCCTCGATGGGCGACCGCCTCCGCCGGCGTACGGTGATCCGGCACTGGCGCTGGTCTTTCCGGTCGAGCAATTTACTACATCGTATACCGTCATTAGCGTGGTCAATGCCGATGCGTTTACCGGCAACTTTGTAAATATTGTTGCGGACCAAAGCGCTGTAAACTCGATGACCATCGATGGCGCTCCGATGAATGTCAGCGAGTTCAAACCGATACCGGGTAGCCATTATGCGTATGCTCAGCATCCCCTAAAACAAGGAACGCATAATATTGCAGGCGCCAAGCCGTTCGGTGTTACCATATATGCTATGGGGCCGGTCGACAGTTATGCCTATACTGGTGGCACTTTGCTAAAGACGATCACCCCGCTTAAGACGGTCGGGTTAGTGATCGACTTTGGCGATCGGGTATTGAGCGGAAATTTCTTCGGTCCTGTAAATCAGTTCGATACGACAGTCTACCTTCAAAATGTCTCGGAAGATGTTGTAAATATCTACGATTTTCCCAAGCGCATTCAGGACACGGATCGGTTCTTCGTAACCATGCCGGTCGTATCTACGTCATCACCTCGGACCATCGGACCAGGAGCGCTCGATTCGATGACTATTCAATTTTACCCGCATGAGGTGAACCGCCGAATGCACACGCAGATCACCGCGAAGACAGATCATCTTCGTGCGTATGTTGTCGACGTGTATGGCCGCGGTGTGCAGGATGAGATGGGGGTTTTCGCAGATACTACTAAAGTTATAGCGATTGATACACTCGATTTTGGCTTATTCTCGAAGACTGACCCTCCTGCCGATTCCGAAGTATTTCTCGGCAATGCTGGTACTGCGCTGTTACAAATCACGAATATGCAGGTAACCGGCGAGCCGGAGTTTACCAAAACTGTCGTATTATATAACGGCGCAGTAGTCGGGACAACCTTAAATATTCCAGAGCCGCCATCGGGCGCGGCACGAATCAATTTACGTTTCGATCCGACCGGCCAACCGAATGGCTATCATTATGCGACGCTTACCATTACCTCTTCAACGGGACCCGTTAAGATCGTAGTTTTGAAAGCACGAGTGGAAACAATAACGCCGCTTTCGCCAAGTGTTACCAGCGTGAGTTACGGGCCGACGAGGGTGTGCGACGATTCCGTCTTTACGGTCTCCATTTCCAACGCACAAAACGGATTGCCGGTAACACTTACCGATGCAACGATCGTTGGCACGAACGCCGGAGATTTTGCTCTTGCGACCAAAACACCACTGAAGATCGATGCAGGAGGTAATGCAAATCTTCAAGTATTCTTTTCACCGATCGATAGCGGAGTAAAGGCCGCGAAGATCGTGCTTCATTTTGATTTACCAAAGAACGCCCCACCGGATACGATTCAACTCTCTGGCAGTGCAAGCAAGCGTTTGCTCGAGTTCTCCGCAGGTACCAATATCCACTCCTATGCGACGGATGATTTTTTGGTGCCGATCTATGCAAAGACGGATATCACTCCGTTTAAGGCGGACGGTTATATCATATACCTCACCTACGATACGGTGAATCTCCGATTGCTGGATATTATTACTAATAAGACTCTTACGCCCACCGGATATCCTTCGATTTTTACGTCGAAGCCGCCGGGGCACGATACTATTATATATCAGCAAGGTTCGGAACATGGAGGTGGGGGGGCGGCGCTTGTCGGTGGTGGGGCAGGGAGCTTGCCATTGGTGTACTTGAAATTCCGGCCAGAGTTAAATGGAGCAGATGCGAAGCTCTTTCAAAAGGATTTTCACATCGCTTTCAAGTTATTACTTAATAACTCGCAAATAGCAGATGCTTGTGTCGATCGTATTTTCGATACAGGTTACGTTCAGGTAGTCTCCGTTTGTTCACCACCGTTCCTTTCACCGCGCTCTGCTATACCATCGATGACTGCGCTCGAACAACCGACGCCAAATCCGTTCTCTTCAGTCGCTACGGTCGGGTATGACGTTGCCGATGAATTGCCGGTGCGAATTCAGGTTGTAGACGCGAGCGGTGTGATCGTTCGCACGCTTGTAGATGAGGTACAGAAGCCGGGATATTATTCTGCTTCTCTTGCGGGATCCGGACTCCCATCCGGTGTTTATCTTGTTACGATGGATGCAGGTGATTATCACCGTGCACGACGAGTGGTCCTCGGTAAGTAAACCTCACAAGTCAATAGATTATGATCCGCGAAGTCCTCGGCGGACGTCCGGCGGTATTTGCCGCAATCGGTGTAGGGATTGGTATTGCTGCCGGCAATCTTACGCATAATAGCCCGGCGGTGTACTTTTACGCTCTGGTAATTTCTGTTTGTGCTATTCCATTCATTCGTCCCAGGTTTACTTTTAAGCTCGCATTATTATTTTTATCCTTCGTTCTTCTCGGGGCTTTAGTTATTACAAGCGACGAAGCCACGTATCGGAATTCCTGGTTGCAGCAGCTTACGATGACGAGGCCTGAAAAGGTTGTGATGGTCGGGAGTATACAAAATGCCAGCGAAACGAAATTGGAATATTTGTGGACGCTTTATGCAGATACTCTCGTTATTGCCGGAGGACGTCCCATTACAACGAGCAGTGCCGTTCTCCTTCGTCTTTCCAAGAATGCAAAAGGGCATCTTGCGCTCCCACAAGAGGACAGTCGCATTCGCGTCTTTTGTGCGTTGCAGCCATTTCACGGGCCGACAAATCCGCATGAGTTTGCAAGTTCGCTTCACGAGCAAACATCCACACACACAGAAGCTGAGGCGATCCTTCATTCTCGATTTGACTACGAAGTGCTTGCACCGCCACCGCCAAATATAATTCGATCAGTTAATGAATGGATTGAAAACCTCCACACTTCGATTTCGAATTGTTTAAGCGAATCCATACGCGATGAGGCCGCACGAGGATTCGTGATCGCTGTCGTACTTGGCGATCGCGAAGAAATGGATAAAGAAACGCTCGGTAATTTCACGACCGCTGGTGTTTCGCATATTCTTGCGGTCAGTGGTTTCAATGTCGCTATCGTGGCGCTTGTTGTTGCGCAATTGCTTCGATTGTTTGGTGTCTATTGGCAGCGCTGGCGTATCTCCATTACCATGGTAATGGTCTTTCTTTACTGTGTGGTGGTCGGCTTTCAACCAAGCGTTGTACGAGCGCTCATCATGATCGAGCTCTATCAATTGGCACTGCTTATTGAACGGAAACCGGATCCACTCAATATCATTGCAAGCGCCGTTGTAATAGAATTGATCGGGCGTCCTGCGGACCTCTTCGATGTGGGATTTCAGCTTTCATACGGCGCTGTTCTCGGCCTGATCCTGATCGGGCCGAAAATTAGATGGTTCTTCGAGCCTCTCCGTAATGTAATCGATAAAGCTTTCTGGCATTGGTCAGTGGATGCGATCGCACTTTCGATCAGCGCATCTCTCGCTTCTTATCCGATCATTGCTTATCATTTCTATCGCGTGTCCTATATAGGGGTCATTGCCAATCTGCCACTCATTCCAATTTCTGCGCTCATTACAGCATTCGGATTTTTGCTAATTCCAATTACACTCATTTCCTCGTGGCTCGGGCAAGTCTATGGTGATGCTACGGCTTTGTTGACTCTAGTACTTCTATGGACAACAAGAGTCTCTGCGCACGTACCCTTCGGCGCGCATTCCGCTTCCGCTCCGAACTGGCTTTATCTACTCTTTTTTCTCGGCGCGTTATTATATATCCTCAGGGCAGACGGTAGAAGGTTTATGATCGGCCGATTAATACTGTGTTTAACATTCTTCTTTGTGCTTCAGCTTATCGGTGTACCGTTTGGTGACTCTCTTATTGCTAAGCAGCAAGGGAAATTGCAACTCCTTTTCTTCGATGTTGGCGAAGGCGATTGTATTCTCATTCACACACCGAACGACAAGACTTATTGTGTTGACTTTGGATCTCTTAGTCATAGCGGTACTTCTCAGGCCGAGCGAACGCTTATTCCATTTTTAAGGGCAGAGAATATTAGCTCTCTCGACGCTGCGATCATTACTCACATGCACCTGGACCATTGTGGAGGCGCGCCGTCAACTATTGAAAATTGCGAGGTAAGTCGTGTGCTGACGAGTGGCGAACGAGAGGCAAGCTTGACAGCCAGGGTGCTTGACAGTTTGACACGTGTGAAGCACATTCCAGTGCGAGCCCTTTCCAGAGGAGATCGTCTTATTCTCGACTCCGATATTGTCCTTTACGTTTTGCATCCCGACCGAGTTATTCAAGCGCAGTATGCTGCGGGTGGCCAGTCGATCAATGCCGGGACGCTTGCTTTTAAGCTGGTTTATAAAAATACCAGCGTTCTCTTCTTAGGTGATGTCGAACGAAGCGAGGAAGAGGAAATGCTGGAGACATACGGAGCATTTCTTCATACCAATGTCGTAAAGGTGGCGCATCACGGTAGCTTGACCAGTTCATCTAAGGAATTTGTACAAATGGCTAATCCGCAATACGCTGTGATCTCCGTTGGTGAAAATAATCGGTTTGGACATCCCGCCACCGCGGTGTTGAAGCGGTGGTATACCTGCAATGCTAAAGTATGTCGGACCGATAAGGAAGGAGCCATCTTGCTCGTCAGCGATGGCACACAAGTAGAGCAGGAAAGCTGGCGCTAATCGCGTAATGTTATTCCCTGAAACCCTGAGGTCCCAGGGAATAAAACAGTACTAAAACAAATACTGCAGCCCTGACGCTATCTTATAAGTCTCACCTAACTGATCGCCATTCAGTGCGTGCACGATCGGTAGCTGGAAACGAGCTTCGAACGAGATAGACTGCGAAAGAAACGCTTGCACACCGGGCGCAACGTAAATAACGTTGCCTCCGGAGTTGGGATCTATAACACCGTCCTGCAATTCATGTGCTCGCCATTCGCCTATAATGCCGGCGGTTGCGAAAAGTGAAGGAGCGCAGTCATCCATTTTACAATAGACGCGATACCTTGCCGTAGCATCATAATTTACATTGTTGCCGTACTGGTGACCATTCGCGCCTTTGGAAGTAAACGTAGCAGTGGTATTAAAGGCAACGGCAAGATCGTGCGTACCATACAGTACGTTCGCTGCTACCACAGCATCGAGAGAGCCAGTGCCGAGTTGCATGTCAGGGTCAGCTATCTCCCCAGCTGCGTCGCGAAAGTGTGTTCCGCCCGTAGGTAGTTTTAAGCCCGCACTCATTGCAACGATCTTCGTCGTTGTTAGCGAGTGATCCGCAAATAGATTATACCGTCCGATCAACAGCACATCCCCGAAGCCAGTGTTGGTGATGGTTTCGGACGAGTTCATATCGGTCTCACTCATCCTGGCGGTTTTCGTTGCAACCGGTACGATCTCTATCAAAGAAATATCCGAAGCAAGTTGATATGAGAGAGTGAATTGATTTGTAAAGAACTCTTCGGATTCGTTGCTTGAGTTTGCGACGAGCTTACCATCGCTGTATTCCTTGGATAGCTTAAGATAGCGGACATCATAGCGAAGGCCCGTACGTCCCATCTCAAGTGGTGAAATGCCTTGGGAAGCAATGCAAAAGTCGCAGGCATTGACGATTCCGATCGGCTGAGCACTTAATGGCCCAGCAAGAAAAATCAAAACTAAAAGTACTATATAAACGCGCGCATTCATAGGAGAATGAAAATTTGTTGAAAATAGAAAAGAGTCTAAGGTTAGACGTGGGTGAGTGATAGAGCTTCTTACGACACCCTATACCCTTTGCACCTGACTTGATTACGCGCGCGGCGGTTGAAGAACTGCGAAGGGCCAGCCGGATGAGGTTTGATCGGAGAGGCTTTTATTGATTGTAACTTCGGAAAAAGGAAGGGCCGTTAAATTATTTAACGGTTGTGGCAGATAATGTTCGTCAATATGCGTTTCTCGTACGGTCGAGCGGCTGCCATTTTCATTATTCCCGGTCTTTGCAAGCTGCTTCATCAGGTAGCAATGACCGTTACAATGGGGCATCTTCCGCTCACACTCGGTCTGCGAAATTTGGCTTCTGTTGAGCTTAAACAGCAAAATGGAGAACGCCGTCGAGTTCACCTGGATGGCGATCGCCAGAATGGCCAGACATGCAAAAACCTGTATATGACGAGGGGTGCTCACTGTATTATGAGACACATTAAGTCAAGAGAAATGCCAGGAAAAAGGTAGCGAATTATCTCTGCCTTTTAATTTTCCAAGTCAAGTCTTTACGCTACCGCCTCAGCCTTACCTTTCAGCACTCCTAATTCCTCGCCAACCTTTGTAAAGGCTTCGATGGCAGTATCGAGGTGGTGGCGTTCGTGAGCGGCGGAGATCTGTACACGAATACGTGCCTGACCTTTCGCTACTACGGGATAGAAGAAGCCGGTCACATAGATGCCTTCGTCCTGCAAGCGTGAGGCAAATTGCTGTGCAAGAGGAGCATCATAGAGCATGATCGGTACGATAGGATGAATGCCTGGCTTGATATCAAAACCTGCGGCGGTCATCTTCTCACGGAAGTATTTCGTGTTTGCTTCGAGCTTATCGCGAAGTTCAGTTGTCTCTTCAAGCATCCGAATGACCGCAAGTGCAGCACCGGCGATGGGCGGTGGCAGCGTATTCGAGAAAAGATACGGACGCGATCGCTGACGAAGCATGTCAATGATCTCTTTACGACCGGAGGTAAAACCACCGGCGGCACCGCCAAGAGCTTTGCCAAGGGTCGAAGTAACGATATCGACTCGGCCCATTACATTCTCATGCTCGATCGAGCCTCGACCGGTTTTGCCAACGAATCCAGTTGCATGTGAATCATCGACCATCACCAGCGCTTCGTAGCGCTCGGCAAGATCGCAGATCTGCGAAAGCTTGGCTATATCTCCATCCATCGAGAAGACGCCATCGGTAACGATCACGCGACGCCGCTGCGCCTGCGATTCAAGAAGCTGTGTCTCGAGATCCTTCATATCGGCGTGTTTATAGCGATAGCGTTTCGACTTTGCAAGACGCACCCCATCGATGATCGATGCATGATTCAGCTCATCAGAAATGATCGCATCTTCTTCGCCGAACAGTGGCTCGAAGACACCGCCGTTTGCATCGAAGCAGGCAACGTAGAGGATGGTATCGTCGGTACCCAGGAAGTGGGATATTTCATTCTCCAGCTCTTTATGTAAGTCCTGCGTGCCGCAGATAAATCGAACGCTTGACATACCATAACCATGAGTATCGAGCGTTTTATGCGCAGCCGCAATTACCTTCGGATGGGAAGAGAGACCGAGATAGTTATTGGCGCAAAAGTTTAGGACGATCCCTTTGCGTCCCTTTACCTTAATTTCAACACCTTGTGGTGTGGTAATTTCGCGCTCGTTCTTGTAGAGGCCGGCTTCTCGGATGGCTGCGAGTTCGCTGGCTAATTCTTGCTGGACTTTTCCGTACATGAGAAATATTAATTTTGGGAAGAGCTAAACAGTACGGGCGTGCGAACAGTGCTTTTTCGAAGTGTTCATTTGCGTCAATAAAAAATGGCATAGCGGAAGCCATGCCATTTTTTCAAAAAAGTAAAGAGGTAATTAAAAGAACCACATCATGCCTGCACGTAAATTAGCCCAACCGAACACCACGGAGGATGGACTAAATTCAACATCGATAATATCTACGTCCGTATGCACGCCGAAATGTTCGCTCATATAATAGGAAAGACCGCCGCCCAGAAATATGCCCGCAGTTGTGGAACCTCCGCCAGTAATGACCGAAAATCCTCCCTGGACGTATGGGCTTGCCGTAGAATTAAAAAGATATCGAAAATAGGGTGCCAATAAAAAAGTAGTAGCACTTGCGCCATCACTGCTTGCGACTGCTAGTGAAAGGTAAGAACCAACTTGCATGTCTGAATTAATGGCGTACGTGCCGGAGAGTCCGCTTGGTACTGGAATGCCTGGTATACCCGATGCGACATAAGCGCCAATGCCAAATTTCCCACTCGGCGGATCGTTCTTCTGTGCATGTGCTGATGGTACCACAAACAGCGCAAGTGCAATCACCGATAATGAAAGCAAGAGATTTCTAACAGCGAATTTCATAGATTAAAAAAATAAAGATGACGGGGAATAACAACACGTACGAAAATAAGAAATTTTGACGCATGTTTGCTCAAAACCGAGAGCACAAACTCATTTAGGTCAATCGCACGGAAATATAGATTCAGTGTTAACACTACTATGACGCACAGCTTTCAGCGCTATACGGCGGCCGGTAATACGTTCGTCGTTATGAATACATGGGAAGATCCGCTCTCGCTTTCGAGAGAGGAAATGCAGAAGCTCGTTCGTGCGGCATGCGATTACAAAACAGGTGTTGGCGCCGATGGTATAATTCTCATCAATCAAAGTTCGTCTGCTCCATTCCGAATGGATTTTTACAATCCCGATGGCTCGACCGGGATGTTGTGCGGCAATGGTTCTCGATGTGCCGTTCAAGCCGCTGGGCATTTTGGTTTTGCAACAGAAGCAAAGACCGAGTTCGAGGTATTGGGGGCTGTCAATCGCGCAGAAGTGCTTGCCAATGGCGACGTTCGCGTGTACTTTCAAGATCCTACCGTTATTCGCCTCAACTTCGATCTTCCAGTCGAAAATAATGCATCTGTAAAAGCTGGCTACGTCGATCTTGGAAGCCAGCATGTGGTAGTGTTCTTCGACGAACTTCAAAATAGGCTACCCTTCCTTAAGAAGACAGAGGCCGAAGGTGGAATCATGAGTGGTGGTGGTGTCGATTCGCTCGATGTTGCGCACTACGGTCGCTTGCTGCGATGGCATCCTGAATTTGCACCGGTCGGAGCGAACGCTAACTTCATTGAAGTGCGCGAAGACGGGGAAGAAAAATATCTTCGCATTCGTACATTCGAACGAGGAGTGGAAGGAGAAACGTTAGCATGTGGTACCGGATGTATGAGTTCGGCAATAGTTGCCCGATTGACCGGACGCATCCCTCAAGCGCCGATCCGTTTGCTGACCCAAAGCGGCGAGTACGTGACTGTGAATTTCGAGCTCTCCGGTGATCGTGTTTCAAAACTGTCGCTTGAAGGTAGCGTGATCGCCGGGGAAGAGGGGACGCTCATATTTGATGAAACGAATGGTAAACTGGAAGTTGAATACCTGTAAGACGGTAACTCTGTTCTTATTACTCTGCGTTGGTTCGGTAAATGCTCAAACCCGCAAGCCATACACCCCACCGACGATCCCACGTGATACTTCTACCTTCCTGTTTTTTAAGGACCTGACCGCCGGTCCATATTTTACTGGCGGATTCTCGCAGCAAAATCAAAATCTTCCGCCAGAGTGGCATTCGAGTCAACGCTTCGCTTATTCCATTGGCGCGCTCTTCGATGGCACGATCACGAATTGGCTTGGGATGGGACTCAGCTTACTCTACGATTCGCGTGATGCCTATCTTGGAAATCCTGGTGATAGCGATAACATTGATCTCAACATCGGTTACATTTCCGTGCAGCCGTCGATTCGAATTTTCTGGCTCATGGTCGGCCTGGCATTCGAAATTCCAATGAGTGGCAGTGCGACCGAGATCGTGAACGGCTATCAGCATCCGGATCAGCCCGTGCAGAATTACAGCTCGAACATGAATGTGGAGACGAGCGATCTTGCGACGGTCACTGAATTACGCGGGACGCTTTCTATTCCCATACTTAAAACAGAAAGCGGTGTCGTGCATGCTGTCGTGTGCGGTAGTTATCCCCTCGGGAAATTTGTAAGCAGTACCACGAGCATCGATACGACTATTGATGCGCGAGGCTACAAACATTTCTCTGATAAGTTTGCACCGGGCCAGGGCCCGCTGCCAAGCATTCAAGCCGGTATTACTTTCCAGTTCGATATCTTGCATTAACGCCTCTGTCATTCGGCGGAATGTGCTATATTTGCAAGTGACTATGAGTGAGTGACCGTTGTCACTCTGTGTTCCATCGTCAATCTACACGTTATGAAAAAGATCGTCCTTATTGCAATCGCATTAATCACAGCAACATCTGCTTCTTTTGCCCAAAGTAAAGACCAGAACATTTGGCTCGGACCGTTCTTCACGGCCGGGGGTGCCGTTAATGCGGGAAGTGTTGCGAACGGTGCAAAGACCGATTTCAAATTTGCCTGGAGCGGCGGAGCAAGTGCCCTCTTTGGAATTACCGATCTGATCTCGGCTCAGGTCGATATGGGATACGATGCCCGCTCGCTCGATTTTTACAAGCAGGACGATCAGAATTTTAAGTATAGTTACACCTTCAATTATTTCGCGATTCGCCCGAGCATTCTTCTCGGCGATTTTCAGCTTGGATTAGGCCTCGGCGTTCCCCTTGGATACAGTGCTGATACAATGAAAGGAGCTGGCCAGCCAACGGGATCATTTTCCGTCGGTGCTACGGCGATGAATTTCCTCGTTGAACTACGACTTGGCGCAACCATACCGATCTGGCAAAATGATGATGGCCAGCTTCGCTTTCTTGTCCAAGGATCGTATGCCTTTAGCCACCTTGTCTCCGATGCGAATGCACCGCTTCCGTACTTCGATCCAAAACAAAGCCACAATACGTCGGATAACAACGGTCCCGTTGCGACTGCATCGTTCGGGGTATCGTATCTATTTAACTTAACAAAGCATTGAGATTTTTTTAATCTCTACTACCCGGATACTTCTTTTTCCGATTCCTCACGTAATCGACGAAGACGAACTGGCCGAGATCGTTAAGGCCGGAATAATACGCCCGGCCTTTATTAGCCTTCGTTAGCTCTTCAACGAAGTTGATGAGATATGGATCGCGGGCGACCATGAACGTCGAGATCGTGATCTTCTCTCGCCTGCAAGCGATCGCCTCGTCGAGCGTTTTATTTACGATCTTCGGGTCAAGGCCGAACGAGTTCTTATAGAGTCGTCCGTTATCTTCGAACATCGCGGAGGGCTTGCCGTCCGTCACCATAAAGACCTGCTTATTGACGTTACCCGAGCGCTTCAGTAGTTGCCGCGCAAGGCGAAGCCCTGCGCGAGTATTGGTGTGATACGGACCCACTTCCAAAAATGGCAATTCACTTAACGTGATAAGCTCGGCGTCATCGCCAAAGGTCACGACGTAGAGTTGATCCTTCGGGAATTTCGTTTTGATAAGTTCACTCAACGCGAGCGCTACTTTCTTCGCCGGCGTAATGCGGTCCTCGCCATAGAGGATCATCGAGTGAGAAATATCGATCATGAGCACTGTTGCGCAGGAGGTTAGATGCTCCGTCTCGTAGATCTCGATATCTTCTTCTGCCAGATCGAAATCATCCGAGTGAAGATCGCCATTCGTAGTGCCGTCGCGCAACGCGCGTTTCTGCGCATTTTGGATCGTCTGCGTGAAGTCGATGTTCGTTGCAGTGTCACCGAAGGTGTAGTTCTTCGTATTCTGCGTACGCTCGATGCCACTTCCCGTATGGGGAGTATCGTGTGCGCCGGTCGGCGATTTTCTCAGCGAGCGGAACATCTCGAGCAGCGCATCGCGCCGGATGTTCTGGATCGCCTTGTTCGTCGGCTTCAGCAGTGCGTTCTCGTCTTCCTGGACGAGCCCCATCTCCTTCAGCTTATCGATGAACATGTCCATCGTCATGTCCGGACCGAAGACATGATATTGCTCGTCCAGATAGCGCATCCATTCGAGCGCCTCGTTGACGTCCCCGGAGGTTTGCAGCAGGAGCTGACTAAATAGCTGAACGAGCGCCCGAAGTTTATCTTCGGCCGTCTGGCTTTCATCCGGCTTCCATTCCGAGTAATTAAGGCGCACCTAATTCTAACCTCGATTCCCCGAGATTAATTGATTTCAAATCTTTACTCAGTGTTTTCACTCTCCTTCATCACCCGTTTTCTGTGTTTGTTCTTTTAATATTCATAATTGCCATGGAATTTGATTCGCATTTGGCAAGTATGAATTTTTCATTCATATTTTTTCATATCGAGCGCTATGTTGGTCATCCCACGAAGAGCCCGTCCTCGACGGTTTAGATGTGACTGCATTATTTATCTTTGAAGTGTAGTGAACAAATAGGCACCTATATCGAAGTTCCTGCTCGCTCGGTGTGCTGGCGATCTCCGGATCGCCAGCCGCAATCAGAGATTGCGCGTACACAAATTCGTCGCAAAAAGGCGAAAGCGAGAGGTAAATCCTTTGTATGTTTGCAGCCAAAGTTTGTTGTCTATGTATAATATTTTAATTGTCTCACTCGTAATTTCTTTGCTGGCAAGTGGCACCTATTACGCTCGTTTAGTAACGGCCTATGGCGAGGCGCAAACAGTAAAGATCGTAAAGCAATAAACTGTTTAATCCTTGGTTTTAAAATCCCCTCCACCTGAGGGGATTTTTGTTTTTTGCGGCGGCGGAGCAAAATCTTGCGGTTCTGGTTGCGGGTGGCAGGAGCGCCGTAACTTTGCATTGCGGATCGATACCGAAACATCCCGGATTCAATCCCGAAAAATCAATCCTGTAAATCCATCCAATCAGCGTAATCCAGGTTGAAAATAAGCGTTCTCATAATGGCAGGCGGAGTCGGCTCACGATTCTGGCCGGAAAGCCGGGCCCAACGTCCGAAGCAGCTCCTCGATGTCGTCACCCCTGGGATATCCCTCATCCAGGCGACGATCGCTCGCACAAAACTTTTCGCCGATATCGGCGACACGCTGGTCGTCACCAACGAAGTCCAGCGCGCGGAGCTCGAACGGCAGTTGCCGGACCTGCCAAAGCAGAATATTATATCCGAACCGTTTGGCCGCAACACCGCCACGTGCATCGCGCTCGGTGCGAAGATCATTCGCGAATCGAACGGCGGCGACTCGGTGATGATCGTCCTTCCGGCCGATCACGTCATCCGTAACGAATCGGAATTCGCGCGGCTGATGAAGCTGGCTGCGCGCCTGGCGGTCGATACCCGTTCGCTCATCACAGTCGGCATTCATCCTGCGCGACCCGAGACCGGTTTTGGCTATATCCAACTTGATGACGAGCATTTGCCATCGCAAAAAGAGCTTCCGCATTTTTCGGAGTTCGAATTGCGCGATGTCTTTTCGGTGAAACGCTTTGCCGAAAAACCGGACGTCGATACGGCCCGGCGTTTTGTCGAGAGCGGAGACTTCCTGTGGAATAGCGGCATGTTCGTTTGGCGTGTCGATGCGATCGAAAAAGCGATGCACGAATACACGCCGGAGATCATGCAGCTAATCGATCGTGTGCCCCCGCATACCGCTCCCGATTTTGCCGCTAAGCTGAAAGAAGCATACAGCACTATCCGCGGCGTCTCAATTGACTATGGTGTAATGGAGCAAGCCCCGAACGTGTACGTGCTCCGCGCCGGCGCATTAGGGTGGAGTGATGTTGGGAGCTGGGATGAGGTCTACCGCCTCAGCGAGAAGGACCTCGAGAACAATGTGCTCGTCGGCAATCATGTAGTTGCTCGCAATTCGCGTGGCTGCCTCATCATCTCACGCAACGATCAACTCATAGCCACCTATGGCATGACGGACGCCGTCGTCATCAATACCGGCGATGCGATCCTCATTACCAAGCGCGATCAGGCGCAGGGCGTCCGCGATGTCGTCGATTACCTAAAGCGTCATCAGATGACGGAGTATTTGTAATAAAGATTACGAATTACAGCGAATTCAAATATTCCTGAAGTGACTGCTTCGCGAGAATTTTTATCTTTTTTCGAATGTGCAGTCGATGATTTTCGATCGTGCGCTCAGACGTTAACAGCAGATTAGCGATCTCCGGGGTCTGTAAGTTTAACTTCAGAAGCAAGCAGACTTTTAATTCTGTTTTTGAAAGCTCAGGGTGCTTTGCTTTAAGCTGAGTTAAAAACCCAGGCTCGAGTTTTGACAGTATCTCATCGACGCGCTCTATTTGCTGACCGGTGCTGAGTTCTGTATTGATCTTTTTCCGGATGTTATGCAATTCGCGGGAGGAGAAATTTTTTTCTAAACCGGTAAGATCGGTGAGCAGAGCGGTCAATAGATCCCTTCGCCGCGCAAGGTGTACCGAGACCTCACTTAATTCGCGCGTCTTCCGTTCGAACGCTTCCATCGCCTGCATGGCTTTGACCTTATAGCTTTCTCGTTCCTGCTCCAGAAGCGCTGTATCGACCTGCACCTGCATTAGGACGATCTCACGATGATTCTTTTGCCGAGTCTCGAATACCTTGGCATCGGCAAGCCGCTTTTGATACAGGAGGGCGTTGGCTAAGTCTTTTTCTGCTTCGCACAGTTTGCTTAAGCTTGTCAGGACTTCTATCTGATGGGCAATATCATCATTCCCGTCGAACGACGCCAATGCTTTTTCATATAATTGCTTGGCCTGTATTAATTCTCCCTGAGCGGCGCGAACGTCTCCCAGTAGTTTAAAACAAGCTCGAAGAATATACTGATATCCAACTTTCTGTGAAACTTCAATCGCCTTATTTAGAAATTCTTCGGTCAACGTCAGATCACCAGTTCCAAAATGGGCACGAGCTGTATCAAAATAGCAATGGGTTAATAAATTACTGTTTATATCCTTTATTGCCAATTCCTCCGCTCTTTTTGCATACGAAAGAGCCGTTTCCCACTTCGCTGCATTAATGTAGGCTGTACAAAGGCTTCCTATATCTACTGCTATTCCGCTAATATTATTTACGGTTTGATCGAGCTTCAATGCCGCTTCAAAGTATTCTATTGCAGCATCCGTATTCTGTAACGACAAATTAATATTCCCTAAGCCGGCCAAATGCATTGCCTCTGACCCTAGATCTCCAATGGAACGAGAGCAATTTAACCCTTCAAGTGCATATTGCAGCGCTGATTTATAATCGGATTGATAGACATAGGTTTGTGAAATAGTATACAAGGAACGACATCGTTCGCGATGATACCCATGTTGCTCCTGGATAAATGCTGCTTGAATTGCATTCGATAACGCTTCTCTATAATTTCCTAAACTTCGGTTTGCAAGGGCTATTGCCCACAACGATTCAGAATGAAGCTTGGGATCGGACGATAATTCTGCATATTCTTTAGCCTGATGGAGTTTTTCCAAACCTTCAGTAAGCACCCCATCTATCAAAGAAATTCTTCCCATTATTATTAACGATGCAGATAGACCCCGGGCATTACCAGAAGATGCATACTCATCATACATACGAGTCATTTCTTTGTTTGCTTCTTCCACATCACAGTAGAATAAGGCAGATCCCAGTTGAAACTGTAAATCAATTCTTTTCTCGATATTTTTCGTCCGAGCAATTTGGGCGCGAAGGACGGCAGGAGAAACTCCCATAAGTTTTTTCAAGAGCAATGAAAAAATGAGTAGTCCACTAAGTAGCCAATATAAGAGCTAACAGTATAGATTTGTTCAAGGATAATGTCAGAAGCAGCTCTTTAGATAATGCGTCGATCTGGTTCGAGGTAGACCATAGCCCGTGTCACCTTCGTCGCGCTATAGAAATGTCCATAGATATTATCTCCGCCTGTGCAGAACAGGCTGATTTCCGGTGAATCGCTCTTGTAGTTGCTGGACGTGTAAGCCGCGATTTTCTGGGATAATTCAAGAAGGTTTGCACGTCCCCCTTAATCATTAACATAGCTATGAAAGCAGATCGCTTCTTACAGATTCGATCTTTTAAGCCTCCGCTGGAAAAGATCGGCTATCGCTCAGCGATAGTAATTATGTTCCTGTTAATTCTTGGATCATCCCAATTGGCGCATTCTCAGGTTTTTGGGCAAGCCCAATCACCATCTTCGTATGATGAATGGGTCGCTTCTGGAAATGGTGTTAATCCACCACTTAATACGGATTGGGTACCTTATACCGGATCAGGGCCATTAACATATCGCTGGGGTACGGAAAATTTTGGTACTCCAACAGGCGTTGCTCCTTATACCGATATTCGTTGGGGTTTGGTCGTTCCATATGGACAGCCGGATGATAATTTAGCATCCGTTATTGCTGGTGCGGGTACTACATTGAACCCTCAGGATATGTTTGTAGTAGGCCTCATCGCAAACGGGGATGTAAGCCAGCCTATTCAGCATCACTGTACCGATCCGGCCGGTAATGCGAAATACGTCGAAAATTATATCGGTGTAGCTCTATGGCGTATTAACCCGGCCACGGGTGCGATCCGAAGCGGTTATCCAGTTCAATTGGATGCACATGTGGGTACCTGCTCGATGCCACGAATTGTAGTTGCTTCGAATGGCAA
>Ga0070738_10001324_pt1 | contig 51481 bp, 48 predicted proteins | sample Coa_R2_2_FD_66446 | JGI IMG/M metagenome (GOLD analysis project Ga0070738, IMG submission 66446) | Surface soil microbial communities from Centralia Pennsylvania, which are recovering from an underground coalmine fire - Coalmine... | ecosystem: Environmental > Terrestrial > Soil > Unclassified ... | reverse complement strand
GACAAAGGCCGAGGCTATCCTTGCGCCCTCTTCCTCCAGCGGAACCGGATGGAGCGCCGTCATTCGCGGGTGGTAATCGTTGGTCTGATTAGCCTTGTCGTGTGGCGTATTGCCGGAACGCCCTCTGCGCCGCCGGCGGCCCCTGCTGAAGAACCTTAGCGATTCCCGTCCTTTCACCCGCAGCACGTGCGAAGCAATCCGCTCGAGCTTGTTTCGCCGCTCCGGCGGCGTGGCGCTGAACTCCGCGGGCGATTCAAACCACCGCCCCACAATCATCTTTCCGATGCGGTCCTTCGCCTCCGGCGTAAGATAACCCCGCTCATCCACGTAGCCGTGCGCCTCTTGCTGCGTCAGGACGCCGTCGCGCACCGGCGTGTTCAAAACTTCGGCGTCAGGGTTATAACCGAATTTGTACTTTACCTCCTAAACGGAGCAGCCGCTCTAGCCAGTTTGCTGCTTTATTCACGCAGCGATCGGTGTGTCCTTCAGGTACGGATCGCAACGAAGGACGATGGCCTGCGCTACTACACTCTCCGCGCCACCACTACCGTAATATCGTCGGCGGCCGGCGCTCCTTCGGAAAAGGAGGCCACGGCCTGAAGAACATGGTCGACGATTTCAGCCGACGGGCGCTCGCGCAATGCGCGGACCAGGGCCGCGAGCCGCTGCTCGCCGAATTCCTGGCCGTGAGGGTCAGCGGCTTCGGTGACGCCATCGCTGAAAAGCACCAGCACGTCGCCGGGTAAGACCTTCGCTCTGCGCTCCTCATAAGCCGCCTTTGGCATGATCCCAAGAATCATGCCGCCGCCTTCCAAAGCCGTGAAGTTCCCAGAATCATGCACCAGGAGAGGAGGATTATGGCCTGCGTTGACGTACGCCAATTCGCCGGTGGCAGGGTCGGCAACCGCCATAAAAAACGTGATGAACCTGTTTTCCGGGCAATTCTGGCAGGTGGTCTTGTTAAGCCGCGCGATTTTGTTGGCCAGGTCGCCGCCGTCTTCGAAGAGCACTTGCACGCGAGCCTGAAGGCTCGACATAAGGAGGCTTGCGGGCATCCCCTTGCCGGCCACGTCTCCCACCAGCATGCCCACGCGGCCATCGGGGAACTTTAGGAAATCGTAATAATCTCCGCCGACCGTGCGGCACGCGACAGTCTTGCCGGCGATATCCAAGCCGGCTGCTACAGGCGGAGCGCTGGGAAGCAGGCGGGCTTGAATTTGGGCGGCCTGTTGCATGTCCCTGGCCATTTGTCGCTCGGCTTCCTCCACTTCGTTCAGCCTGGCGTGCTCGATCCGAATCGCCGCCACGTTGGCCATCACCGTAAGCAGATTCAAGTCTTCCCGCGTGAACTCATGAACGATCATGGGCGAGTCCAGATACAGCAGCCCGATCACGCGGTCGTTGGTTTGCAGGGGTACGGCGATGATGCCGCGAACCCTCTGCTGCACGATGCTCATTTGCCCTTGGAGCGCTGTGTCGAGCTGGGCGTCGCGCACTAACAGCGATTCCTTGTTTTTGAGCACGCGATCCCGCACCGTGGAAGAAATCTTGAATCCATCGCCTCGCGCGGCGCGCACGTTCAACTCGTCCCCGTCAAGCGTCATCAGAACGCCCCGGCCGGCCATGACGGCTTCCATGGCGAGGTCCATAATCAGCGGGAACAACTCTTCCAAAGGACGATGCCCAGCGAGCTCGCGGCCCGCCTTGATCAACGCCCGCATTTGCGGCGTGCCTTGCATCAGTTGGGTCGCCCCGAGTGGTTCCTGCTGCGCGCTCAGAACGTTGTCCAGCCTTGCGACCATGGTGGTGCTGGTAGTGGCGAACGGATCGCTTTCAACAAACGTCACCGGCTCGGGCCGGCCGAACACTCCCGGCTCGGAGAATTCGATTATCAGGTGGCCGGCAGAAATACGGTCGCCGGGCCGGAACGGCGCGGCCTTTTGTAACTTCTTTCCATTGAGCAACGTGCCGTTCTTACTTCCCAAGTCCTCCACAAGCCAGGAGCCGTTTTCGCAAAGCAGAACCAGATGTTGCCGCGATAGTCCGTGATCGTCCGGGTAGCACAGCTCATTTGCGGCGGAACGGCCCAAGCCGACGCGATTGCCATGCAGCGGAAAGGTGATGGACTTGCCTCCCCGATCACGGATAATCAGTTCGCAAACGGCGTTTTTGGGAGAGGGCGCCACGGACTCAGGTTACAACACCGTGTCAGAATTTCCAGCGAAGGCTGTGCGAATACGCGCAAGATAACTCTTGGCAAACGCCTCCGCTTGCCGGGTCAGCACGGCGTCAGGACCGGGATGCGAAACTGCGCCGGCGTGGATGCCGTAATCCAGTGTTCCGAATCGCGCGGGAACGTGCTCTTTTTCGACGACGTACACGATTCGTAGCCGCAGCGCATCTTTCTCTATAATGGAAAACCGAACCGCGTCGGTCGTGCTCCCCGGAGGAAAGCGCTCGCAGCGGCCGCGCGCGTAGCCATAATTGCACAGCTCTTCCTGATGCTGCCCCGGCGGTTCGAGCGGCTCACTCGCGCGCGAATAACACAAGCCCGAAAAAGCCTTCCCTAGCGGCCATCTCGGTTCATGCACCCAAAGGCCGTCGGGAAGCTCGCATTGCGGAAGAAAATATGGACAAGCCACAGCGTTCATGCTAGCAGGCTCTCACGAAACGAAAGCCCGAACTTGAGCATCTCCTTCGCGAACGAGAGAGCCAGGCGGAACCAGGAGGCGCGCCGCGCGCTTTCCGAGCCTGCTCCCGGGAAGGAAGCGATGATCCGAAAGGAGTACGAACATAATGGCTGAAATCGACATTAAGAAACAGCAAAGCTCCGAAACCAAGGGAGCGCTTGAGAGGCGCGAAACGGGACTAGCCCGACGCTTTTGGGATCCCTTCGTATCCCCCTTTTCGCCTGCCGAATTTTTCGGAGGCGATCCCTTCTCATGGATGCGGCGCCTGCACGAGGAGATGGATCGAAGTTTCGCGCGCGTCTTCGGAAGAGAAGGCGACGGCGGAATGATGTGGACGCCGGCCATCGAGGTAGCGGAGCGCGAGGGCAAGTTCCAAGTGCGCGCTGAGTTGCCGGGGTTGAAGCCCGAAGACATGAAGGTCGAGATCACCGACGAGTCGGTGATTATCCAAGGAGAGCGGAAGCACGAACGCGAGGAAACCAAAGGCGGCGTCTATCGCTCCGAGCGCAGGTACGGCCAATTCTATCGTGAGATCCCCTTGCCTGAAGGCGCGAAAACCGACCAGGCGAAGGCGCTGTTTCACGATGGAGTTCTGGAGGTATCCATGCCGGCGGCGGAACAAGCCAGCAAGCGACGCGCGATTCCCATCGAAGCGAAGAAATAAGCTCAGTCCGGTACGCGGGTTTGGGGCCTAGGCGCTCCACTCGCCGATTTGTCCGTTTGGAATCCTGGCCAATCATTCGCGGTGGGCCGGAGAAGGACCGCATCCTCGCCGAACCGCTATAATTGAGCTTCCGGCCATGCCCATCGACTGGTTCCCCTTGTGGCTCAGTCTGCGCGTGGCGCTCGTGTCGACGGGTTTGGCCATCGCGGCGGGGCTGCCCATCGCTTATATCCTCGCCAACCGCGAATTCCGGGGAAAGGAAATATTAGATGCGGCGGTGACGCTGCCGCTGGTGGTTCCTCCTACGGTCATTGGTTTCTACCTTCTGGTTCTGATCGGACGCGCCAGCCCGCTCGGCAAGCTTTGGGAGCGCTTGTTCGGATCGCCGCTGGTATTTACCTGGAAAGCGGCGGTGATCGCAGCCTTGTTGCATTCGCTTCCTCTGCTGGTGAAATCGACGCGCGCCGCGCTGGAGAGCGTGGAGCGAAGCTACGAGCGGGCCGCGCGCACTCTTGGCGCCTCAGAATGGCGTCTGTTTTGGCGGGTGACGGCGCCGCTGGCGCGGCGCTCGATTTTGGCTGCTTCGGCGCTGGCCTTTGCCCGCTCTCTCGGCGAGTTTGGCGCCACGCTGATGGTGGCGGGCAATATTCCCGGACGCACGCAAACAATTGCCCTGGCCATCTATGACGCCTACGAAAATGGCAACCCCACGCTTGCCCTGACGCTGGTGTTGATTATATCAGCCGTCGCCCTCGGGATCCTCGCGCTGGCGAATCGGCTCGGTCCTAACCCGTTGGGACGGCTATAGATGCTACAGGCTCGCATCCGGAAGGCCTATGCTCCACGGCAAGATTCCTCGGGCTTCCGGCTCGACCTGGAATTCCAAGCCGGCGCGGCCGTAACGGTGCTTTTCGGACCAAGCGGGTCGGGCAAGACGCTGACGCTCGACTCCTTGGCCGGCTTCGTGCGGCCGGATGAGGGACGGATTCTTCTGGACGACGCGATCTTGTTCGACGCGGCGACGGGCGTCCACCTCCCCCCGCAGGCGCGCCAGTGCGGTTATGTGTTCCAGAACTACGCTCTGTTCCCGCACATGACGCTGCGCCAGAATTTGGCGTTTGCGGCCGAGAGGGCGCCTCGGCTAGAGCGTCACCGCCGCGTTAACGAGATGCTGGAGCGCTTCCGTCTCACGGAGGCCGCGGGGCGCCGGCCGCACGAGGTTTCCGGCGGACAGCGCCAGCGCTGCTCTATCGCCCGCGCTTTGATCGGCGGACCGCGAGTCCTTCTCCTGGATGAACCGGCGCAGGGGTTGGACGCGCCTCTGCGAGCGGAGTTCTACGAAGTCCTCCGGCAGGTGCGCGCGGATTTCAAAACGCCGGTGCTATTGGTGACGCACGATTTGGATGAATGCTTCGAGCTGGGTGACGAAATGATCGTGCTCCACGATGGGAAGATTGTTCAGAGCGGCCCGCCCGCCAACATCCTGACAACGCCGGCGAACCTTGATGTGGCGCGCCTCCTGGGCGAATTCAATCTGCTCCCTGCCGAAATTCGCGCGCTTGATCCGAGTCGCAATTCGAGCCGCGTTCGCGTGGGCGAGTTTGAACTGGACGGCCCCTATTTTCCCGGCCGGCTCAAAGGGGACCGCATCACCATTTGCGTGCGGCCGGAGCATTTGATCGTAGCGGCTCGGAACGGCCGTCCCACCGCCAATCAGATCCCCGCCGATTTGAGGCGCACGATCGAAAAGCCGCGCTGGGTGAGGCTGGAATTTTCCGGCGGCATCTCCGTCGATCTGCCGCGCGCCGAATATGAGCGCCAACGCGACAACCGCGAGTGGGTCATCGAGTTCCCGCCCCAGGCATTGCGGGCGCTCTAAGCCGTGGCCGAATTACTAACATGGAAGAATGAAGGACAAAGCGTTCGACGAGCCGCGCCTTGCGCTCAACCGGATTTACACCAAGGGCGGCGATCACGGCGAAACCGGGCTCGCGGGGGGGCAGCGAGTCCCAAAAGACGACCTTCGTATCGAAGCTTACGGAACCGTGGACGAGTTGAACTCCTTTCTCGGGCTGGCCGGAGTTACCTGCTCGAAGTCCGACGAGACGCGGCACGCGAAGCTCGCCGCGATTATCCGCCGCGTGCAGCATGAGCTTTTTAATTTGGGCTCGATTCTGGCGACAAGGCCCGAGGACGTGCATCCGCGCCAAGCTCGCGTTACCGACGCCGAGGTCACGCAATTGGAGCGTGAAATCGACGCAATGAATGCCGAGCTGAAACCGCTTCGCAGTTTTGTGCTGCCAGGAGGCACGCGCTTGAACGCAGAACTGCACGTAGCGCGGACCGTGTGCCGCCGCGCGGAGCGCGCCGTAGTGTCGCTGGCTCGGCGCGATGAGGTTCCTCCAGAAGCCGTTCGCTATTTGAACCGGCTAAGCGACGCTCTGTTCGTCTGGAGCCGCTGGGCGAACCAGCTACAGGGCGTGCCCGAAGTGCTGTGGGAGCCAAACGAAGCGGCGGGCGCCCGCGAGCCGCTCAAGTAGCCAGCAGATTCCGCAGAGCCAAGTCAATATCCGGGTGCTGAAACTCAAAGCCCGCTCGCAGCGCCCGATCTGGAACGGCGCGCTGACTTGCCAGTAGCACTTGCGCCATTTTTCCGAAAATCAGCTTGAGCGCAACGGCCGGGACCGGAAACAAGGCGGGACGTTGAAGAACGCTCGCCAGCGCGCGCGTGAAGTCCCCGTTGGTCACCGGATTTGGCGAGGTGGCGTTGAGCGCGCCGCTGATTACAGACTCGCGCAGCGCGAACAGGATCAGATCGCACAAATCGGCGATGTGAATCCAAGACATCCATTGCGAGCCGCTTCCCAAACGGCCTCCGGCGCCGAGCTTGAAAGCCGGAAGCATGCGTCGCAACGCTCCGCCTTCACCTCCCAAAACCATTCCGAAGCGGAGCAGCGCCACCCGGACGCCCAGCTTTTCGGCTTCGCGCGCCTCGCGCTCCCATTCCAAACAGACCTGAGCCAGGAAGTCGCCGCCCGGTTCTGAATTCTCGGTTAGGATCTCATCGCCTCGCGAGCCGTAAATGCCGACGGCCGACGCGTTGACCAGCACCTTGGGAGGATTCTCCCGCATCGCCGCAACCAGCGCTCGCGTTCCATTTACGCGGCTTTCACGGATGCGGCGCTGCGCGGCATGCGTCCATCTCTGTGCGATATTTTCTCCCGCCAGATTTACCACGGCGTCGCAGCCGGCCAGAGTGTCCCGCGAAACCGCCGCTCGCAACGAGATCGCCCGAATCACGCACCCTTCCGCCAGAAGTTGCGGAGTCAGCCGGCGGCCGATAAAGCCCGAAGCGCCCGTGACCGCGACAGTCATCTTGTTATAGGATGACAAAATAGTCCAAGGGTGGGTTGCCACGAATGTCCTTTGTGAACCGGGCGAAAATACTGTGGAGCTATCTCACCGGCAGCTCCCGAGTGCATGGCCTTCCCGTGGAATACATCGTCGAAACCACCGCCAAGTGCAACCTCTATTGCCCCATGTGCCCGCGCGAAACCCACCAGCAGCCCAAGGAGGACATGGCGGACGAAATCTTCGAGCGCGTTGTCCACGACGCCCGCGGCACGGCCGAACACATGATGCTGATTGGTTTGGGCGAGCCGTTCATGGACCGCAAAATATTCGATCGCATCGAATATTGCCACCGGCATGGCGTTGCGACGCTGCTTTCCACAAACGGAACGTTCCTGGACGAAGCGACGTCGCGCCGCATTCTTGAATCTTCGTTGGCGCACATCACGTTAAGCTTCGACGGCGCCTCGAAAGAGACTTTTGAGCGTTACCGCAAGGGCGCGCGCTTCGAAAAGGTCCGCGACAACTTCGTGCGCTTCGCGCGGATGAAGCACGAACGCGGCGCGAAGGTGCAAGTGGTGGCGCAGATGGTGCGCATGCCCGGCAACGCGCACGAAGCGGCGGAATTCCGTCGCTTTTGGAGCGCCGTTGCTGGGATCGATCAGGTGAGAGTCAAGGAGGACGAGACGAACGTCCTTCAGTCAGAACCAGCGCGGCCGAAAGCGCGCGGCCGCGCGAGCCGCGGCCGAAAATGTCACTACCTGTGGCGCGGCGCCATGTATGTGAAGCACGACGGGCGCGTGTTTCCTTGCTGCCAGTCTTATATGCTGGACGGAGCTCCGGTCGGTGACCTGCGCCGTCAAAACCTTCAACAGATCTTTAACTCCAGGGAAATGCAAGATTTGCGTAGGCTTCACGCGGCTGGCCGCAGCGCCGAGATCGATATGTGCTCCCGCTGCTGCACCGCGATCCCGCATCCCTTGCTGGCCGCCGCCAGCTTGCTGGCGCACGGAAAGTGGGTTCGCCGGGCGTTACCCGTGGTAGAGCGGTGGATTTATCGCCGTAAGCTCCCGGCCGCGTTGCTTTCTTCGCCGCGGCCCGAACTGGTCCAGATATCCAGCCCTCGCTCTTCAGGTTCCTGATTCGCGTTTCCGAAAGAATGTATCATTGGATAAATGACCAGGGAGGAAGCTCCTGTGGAAAAACAAGCGCAAAACATACAAGAAGCCTTTTTAAATAACGCGCGCAAGGATAAAACGTTTCTGACGATCTACCTGATGAGCGGAGTGAAACTTTCGGGCCGCATCAAAAGTTTCGACAAATATTCCGTAGTTCTGGAGACGAACAATCAGGAGCAACTGATTTTCAAGCACGCGATCTCTACAGTGGTGGTTTCGCGGCCCTTCCACACGGGCCCGCATACGGCCGCGGCGGTGGGTTCCCACGCCGCTCCGGGCGTGCCGGTAGAGCCTGAGCATTGACGCCCGATGTGTTGAGAAAAGACGCGCGGCCCGAAAGTCAGCCTTGAGAGAAGTCGCGCTCCTGGTGGGCCTGGAAGTGACCGCCTCGCGGCGGCCGCACTCGCTTATTCACGCTCAGGAATCCCTGGAAGAGCTTGCGGCTCTCGCGGTGAGCGCCGGAGCGGAAGTCGCCGAAAGGCAGATCCAGTCGCGCCCTCGTGCGGACGCCGCCACGCTGGTCGGTTCGGGCAAGGTCGAAGAACTCAAGAGCAGGATTCATTTTCACGGCGCCACAGTGGCGATTTTCGACCGCGAACTCACTCCCACGCAGCAGCGCAATCTGGAGCGGGAGCTAGAAATCAAAGTCCTCGACCGCACCCAGCTCATCTTGGATATCTTCGCGCGCCGCGCCCGAACGCGTGAGGGACAGCTCCAGGTTGAGCTGGCGCAATTGAATTACCTTCTCCCTCGCCTCACCGGCCACGGCGCGGCCATGTCGCGGTTGGGCGGTGGAATCGGAACCCGCGGGCCCGGCGAAACCAAGCTGGAAACCGACCGGCGGCGTATTCACCACCGAATTCATGCAATCGAAACGAGCCTAGAGCGGGTGCGCGGCGGCCGCGCCACTCAACGCCAGCAAAGGCAGGCTGTGCCTCTGGCGACCGTGGCGTTAGTGGGATACACGAACGCCGGAAAGTCGACCTTGTTCAACCGGCTTACGGGCGCCCAGGTGCTCACGGCCTCCAAAATGTTCGCTACGCTCGATCCCACCGTGCGGCATGTGATGCTGCCCTCGCGGAGGAGGGTTCTATTGAGCGACACGGTCGGTTTCATTCGAAATCTACCGACAACCCTGGTGAAGGCATTCCGCGCCACTTTGGAAGAAGTGACCGAAGCCGAGCTGCTGCTGCACGTGGTAGACGCGAGTTCTCCCGCCGCGGCCGAACACACTTCGCACGTGCTGGAGACCCTAAGCGAGATCGGCGCGGCTCAAACGCCTCAAATTTTGGTGTTGAATAAGGCCGATCTGATTCCAGGCGGAATGGATACGGAACTTTCCGCCTCACTGGCCCGGAGGATCCTGAGCGATCCTGAGCATCAGCCCGCTGGAGCGGTCGCGGTTTCGGCTTTGACTGGGAAAGGCCTCGATAGGCTTGCCTCCAAAATTGATGAGACCTTGCCGGTGGACCCTGTGTCGGCTTGCCTGTTTCGCATCCCTGCGGGCGAGGGCGCGCCGTTGCATCTTCTCCACGAGTACGCGCGAGTCATCCGCACCCGGTATCGCGGGGACTTCTGCGAGGTCGAGGCGGAGGCGCCGGAATCGCTCAAACGGAGGCTGGCCAAGTATCTCGCTTCGGTATCATAAAGTACCTGGATAGGCTTGCATGAACCTGCCGAATCTGTTGACCTTATTGCGGATCTTTTTCGTTCCGCTGCTCGTAGCCGCGCTGCTGGCCGACGACGCTGCGCCGCGTTGGCAGGTCTATTTCCCGGCTTCAAGCGAAATGTTCGCACTCGCGATTTTTCTAACGGCCGCCGCCACGGACCTCCTGGACGGATATCTTGCCAGGCGTTGGAGCCAAGTTACTACCGTCGGAACGCTGCTCGATCCGATTGCCGACAAGCTACTGATCATGGCGGCGCTGATTTCCCTCGTCTGGGTTCATCGCGTGCCTGCCTGGATGGCCATTCTGGTGATCGGACGGGAATTCGCGGTTTCGGGATTGCGGCAAATCGCCGCCTCGGCCGGTTATGTGATCCGCGCCAGCGAATTGGGCAAAACCAAGATGAGCGCGCAAGTAATCGCAATTTCTCTGGTGATCGGTGGCATCCGTTGGCCAGCTCTGAAATATAGCGGATTGCTGGGAATGTGGCTGGTAGTGCTCTTTGGAATCGTTTCGGCGGTGGATTATTTCCGCAAATTCTGGCGCAAAGTAGACGACCAAGTGAAGCGGCGGCGCCGTCGGGAACTGCTTCGGCTGGAGCGCGCTAATCAGCGCGCAGCCCGCGCTGTGGTCCGATCCGCAGGGGCAGTCGCCGAGCGGCTGGAGTAATCCAGATCGAGAAGTAAACTGCAGTCACCTCAGCGCGATCGGCCCCAGGCGCGCTTCCCGCACCAGGCCATCTGGATTCACCAGCGCGCTGGCCGTAGCGAATCCGGGGCGCTGAGGCGTGCCGAAGCGCAGATCGATCAGTTCCACCAGCACGGCGTCGCCAGCCGGGGAGACCCTCCAAAACGGCAACTGATCGAACTTCTGCATCACCCGGAAAGGTTCCGTAGTTTTCGCCGCATCGATGGCGGCCGAGTTTTTGGTGGGGTAATCGACGCGGCCGAAAACGTTTGGATCGTACTCTTCGGTAAGCAGCATGTTCGTGGTGAGCACGAAATCTTCGGTTTGGACGATTCCGCGCCAGCGCAGCGGATCGATGCCATCGGGAAGAGCGGTGAAGCGCGGAGGCTGAAGGCTGCCGTAAAGCCGCGACGACATCACGGCGATCGCGCGCTGATGCGCAGCCAGGCGAAAGCCGTCGTAGCAGAAGAGCGCGATCAGAGCGAACCACGCCCAGGCGTGTTTCGGGCCGGCGGCTCTGCGCCCGGCAATCTCTGAGCTCACCAGTCCGGCCAACGCCGGCGCCGCCAGAGCCGCGAGCAGAATGAGCAGAATCCACGGGTCGATGACGTTCGTCAGATCGAGCCGGAACCAGCGCGAAGAGAAAGGCAGCAGAAGGCGCACGCCATACACGTTTGTGAGGTCGAGCGCCAGATGGCTCAATACGCCGACGAGGCAGCCGAGATAGGCCCACCAGGTGACGGAGGTTCGCCCGATCAGCCGCGCCGCAAGCAGCGGCGCGAGGGCCACCAAGGGCGCAAAAGCGAGCGAATGCGTGAAGCTGCGATGGCTCTCGAAATAACGGAGTCCGCCGGGCCGCCCGGACCACAGTACGTCCATATCGGGAGCGTTGGCGGCGAGCATGATCATTAGCGCGCCTCCGCGCTGGCCAGGTTTGGCCAATCCCGCCCGCGACATCATCAGGCCGGTGAGCGTGTGAGTGAGATTGTCCATGCTAAGCCGCGCCAGCGACGCACGTTCGGCTTGCCGGCACAGGAGGCATCAGCAGGGTGAGAGCCGCGGGCGCGATCTCCACCCGAGCGCGCATGCGCCCGGCGTATTCGCCATCGATCTGTACGTGCGCCGTGGAAAGCATGGTGGCGCACGATGCCCGCAACGTGTGGACGCCGGGCATTTTCTGCACCTGGCGGAGGCCCGCGCCCAGCAAATAGCAGACGTACCGCAACGGATGCGTGCCTTCGAACAAAACGATTTCAAAGTCATCGCGGTCCAGCGACGCGCCGCGCGCGATCTCCAGATCGCCTCCGTAGTTCCGGACGCGGCTTGCCAGCGCGAAGCCGCACTCGTGAACAAATCCGTTCACGCGAATCTGAACCGGCTCGAGACGGGAGGGGAGTTGGCTCAATCCCGCGGCCCAATAGGCCAGCTTGCCGGCACGGTCCTTTAAAGCGGGGTCCACACGAGTGACGATTTTTGCATCCAGACCGATGCCGGCCATGCTCACGAAGTACCGGCGCACTTTCCCTGCCGTCAGAGAGCCCAAGGCGATGCGCCTTGCTTCATAGCAAGGCAGGCGCGACAGCGCCCCACTGATCCGCGGGCCCAAACCTAGCTCCACCGCCAGCACATTCGCGGTTCCGGCGGGCAGTACGGCTAGCGGGATATGGGAACCGGCCAATCCGTTAGCCGCTTCATTAATGGTGCCATCGCCGCCTAGCGCCAGCACCAAGTCCGCGCCGAACTGCACGGCTTGCTGAGCCAATGCGGTTGCATGTCCGGCGGCGTCGGTGGGAAGGATTCGGGGCGAAGCACACCCTGCGCGAGCCAGCGCCGCAGTGGTAGCTTGAAGGAGTCGCTCCCGATTTCTGCGGATCTTACCAGCGTAGGGATTATAAATAAGAACCGGCTGGCGATACTTTTTGATGCCTTTATTTTAGCGCGTGACCTCCGTCTCCCAGAAAATTGAAAAGCTTCGGGAAGAGCTGCGACGGCACGAGTACTTATATTATGTCCTGGACGCTCCCGAGATCTCCGACGCCGAATTCGACGCAATGATGCGCGAGCTCAAGCGCCTGGAAGAGCAGCACCCGGAACTAATCACGCCCGATTCGCCGACGCAGCGCGTGGGAGGCAAGGCGCGCGAGGGCTTTGTTAGAGCTCCTCATTCAAGTCCCATGCTGAGCCTCGACAACGCCATGGGAGAAGCGGAGTTGCGCGATTTCGACCGTCGCGTGAAAAGTTTGCTAAAAGGCGAAGCGTTCCGATATGTCGCGGAACTGAAGCTCGACGGCCTCTCGATGGCGGTTCACTACCAGCACGGCGCGCTGGCGCGGGCGCTGACCCGCGGAGACGGCATCGTGGGCGAGGACGTTACTGAAAACGCTCGCACCATCCGATCCATCCCTCTGCACACCTTAAAGCGCGCCGGCAATTTCGAGGTTCGGGGAGAGGTGGTGCTTACCAAAAAGGCGTTCGAAAGACTCAACGCGGAATGCGCGGCCGCGGGTTTGCGCACTTTCGCCAACCCACGCAATGCTGCCGCTGGATCGCTGCGAGTGCTCGATCCATCCATCACGGCTTCTCGCCAACTCGATTATTTCACTTATTTCCTGATCGAAAATGGCGCTCCGGTCTGCGCCACGCAATGGGAAGCGCTCGCAACTCTGAAGCAGATGGGTTTCAAGGTGAGCCTTAACTGCAAGTTGTGCTCCGATATCGAGGAGCTGCTGGCCTTCTGCAAACACTGGGAAGAGCGGCGCGAATCGCTGCCATTTGAGATCGACGGAGTAGTGGCGAAGGTGGATTCGGTGGAGCAACAAAACCGTCTGGGCTGGACCGCGAAAGCGCCGCGGTGGGCGATTGCGTACAAGTTTGCGGCGCGCCAGGCGGAGACGGTGGTGGAGAATATTACGGTAAACGTGGGCCGCACGGGCGTGCTTACCCCCACCGCTGTGCTCAAGCCTGTGAAGGTCGGCGGCGTCACGGTATCGCGAGCCACGCTGCATAACGAAGACGAGATTGAGCGCCTGGGCATCCAATCCGGCGACTTGGTGCTTTTGGAGCGCGCCGGCGATGTGATTCCCCACGTCGTGCGGGTGGTGAAGCCGGGCGAGCATCGGCGCAAGTTTCACATGCCGCGCCACTGCCCTATCTGCGGCGGCGAGGTGGCGCGGGCCGAAGGCGAGGCGGCCAGCCGCTGCATCAACACCAATTGCCCCGCGCGCCTCAAGGAATCCATACTGCATTTCGCCGCGCGAGGGGTCATGGACATCGACGGGTTAGGTGAGGCGCTGGTGAATCAGCTTGTGGACCGGGGCCTGGTCCGCGGCGTTGCCGACCTGTATCGACTTACGCCGGAGCAGGTCATGGAGTTGGAGCGGATGGGCAAGAGATCGGCGGAAAAGCTGATCGCCAATATCAATGCCTCGCGTAGCCAGCCGCTGCCGCGCATTCTTAATGCTCTGGGAATTCCTTTCGTGGGCGAGCGCACCGCCCAATTCCTGGCAGAGGCCTTCGGCGATCTGGACAAAATCGCCTCCGCGAGCGAAGAGGAATTGCAAAGGGCGGAAGAGGTCGGTCCGAAAGTGGCGGGGAGCATCCGGCGCTTCTTCCTGGAGCAGCGCAATCGCGAGCTTGTGGAGCGGCTTCGGGCTGAAGGCCTGCCATTTCAGTTTCAAGAGGCCCCCAGGAAAACAGGAGCGCTAGCAGGATTGACGTTCGTGCTCACGGGCGTTCTGCCGTCGCTAACGCGGGAGGAAGCCAAGCAGCGCATCGAAAGGGCCGGTGGAAAGGTCGCGGGTTCTGTGAGCCGCAAAACCAATTACGTAGTGGCGGGGGAGGAGGCTGGCTCGAAGCTGGATAAAGCAAAGGAGCTTGGGATTGAAGTCATCGACGAGGCCGGCTTAAGGGAGATGATTGAGGGACGGCCCTAAATAGCCAGTTATGGCTCCGCGGGTTGGTAGGATGAAAGCAGCCGCCCGCCTCTGTGCGGCCAGATTTGCGAAGCTTTTATAACATGTTGGCGTCCTGGGGCCCCCTGGGCGTCTTCGGGTTCGCCGCGGCGGAATCGGCCGGTATCCCCAATCCGGGGGGTACCGACCTGCTCCTGGTCGCCATGACAGCGGCCCGGCCTTCCCAATCGTGGTTATGCGCCCTGATGGCGGTGATGGGATCGCTGGCGGGCACAGCCGTTTTTTTCGAAATGATGCGCCGGGGTGGTGAGGCTTTGCTTTCGCGCCGGGCGTCGGGCCGGCGCGGCCAAAAGCTGTCCGGCTGGTTCAAGCAGTATGGAATCGGAACTGTATTTATCACGGGCTTGCTCCCCGTTCCGGGTTTGCCGTTCAAGGTCTTCGCCGCCTGCGCCGGAGCGCTAGGAGAAAGCCGGACGCGCTTCCTACTGGTGCTGCTTGCCGCGCGGATTCCGCGTTATTTCGCCCTCGCCTTTTTGGGCGCGAGCCTTGGGGACAAAAGCTGGCCCTGGATCAAAAGCCACACCTGGCAAATGGCGGCCGCCGCCGCGTTCCTGGCCGCGGGGCTCTATCTCCTGTTGCGCTGCCTGGAAGCCCGCGCACAACGGTGCATAGCGCCCGGGGGCTGTGTAGAGGAAGCGCCCGCTCGTGTGGCGGAGTGAGCGACAATCCGCCCGCAAACGCCCATTAGCTGCCGCGGCAGTCTTCGCGTTCCGAAGCCCTATCCCTTTTGCCGTTGGAGACAAAACGGAACGACATGTTAAAAAGTTCCAGCGTTACACTTCCGATCGAGCCGTGGGTTGCCCCCGGAATTTGCCCGCACGCTATGAAGACTGCGGCCCTGAGCAATTTTCTCTTCACGCGTCCGGTGTATGATGTGAGTCAGAAGCTGTGACGAAGACCGAAGCACTGCTGAACTTGCTGTGGGTCATGGTATGTGTCGGCGCCCTCGGCATGCACTTCTGGCGGAACTACTTCCGGGAAAGCGCCCAAACGCATGCCGCAGGACTGCGCCGGACTCTTTCCGTCCTGTTAGCCGCTGTCGCGTTGTTCCCTTGCATCTCAGCCAGTGACGACCGGGTGCGGCTGGGCGATATGAACTCTCCTCCAGCCCAGGAGACAGCGTTCAACCGGGCCCACGTAAACGGCTTTCTTCTTCCCATCCTTGAAGACCCCGAGCACGGCCAGACGGTCGCGCCGGTTGTTTTTTCCATCATGGCGATTTCCTTCGTCATGGTTCCATTCGAGTCCCTCAGCCTGGTGAAGGGGTTCACCTTCGGCACGCTCGGACGAGCGCCGCCCGCTTCCTTCGCGTAAGGCCACGCGGCGCGATAGCCGCCGGATCTGTTCGCTCCGCATTCCTTACGCGTTTCCTCTCGTTCAGATTTAATTTTCCAAGAGTGTGTTAAAGCGGCCCGTTTCCCTGTCGAGAAGCGGCCGCAAAGAGGCTTTCATGAGATCCAATTCGTCGCCATTGCTACTGGCAACGGGAATGCTCGTTACGAATCTGAGCGCCCAAACAGCGCTGACGTGGCAGCAGGTTAAGGAGAAGTTTGAGGCTTCCAATCCCACCCTGAAGGCAGCCCAAGCCGGCATCGCCGAATCGCGCGCCAGCGAGATCACCGCGCATCTGAAGCCGAATCCAGACGTCAGTCTGACCACCGATGGGTTTCAGCTCGCTCCCAATCAGGGCGTCTGGCAGCCCCTTAGCGGCGTGGTGCTCACGCCCGGCGCCAGCTATCTAATCGAGCGCGGCAACAAGCGAAACCTGAGGTATGAAGCCGCCAAACAATCTACTGCGGTCGCAGCGTCAAATTACCTCGATCAGGAGCGCAACTTGTTGTTCACTCTGCGCAGCGCTTTCGTGCAGACTCTACAGGCGAAAGCGATACTGCAAAATGCGCAGGAGAATCTGGCTTACTGGGACCGCGAGCTGATGGTGAACCGCACGCGTTTGAATGCGGGCGACATCGCTCAGGTGGACTTGAGCCGGCTTCAGCTTCAGCGCTTCCAATTCGAATCCGATTTGGAGAACGCGACCGTAAATCTTCAAACGGCCAAGATCCAGCTTCGCCAATTGCTGAACGACAACACGCCCTTGGAGCGTTTCGACGTAACCGGGCCGTTCGATTACGCCCCGCGGCTGGCGCCGCTCGAGGAATTTGAACAGGCCGCGATCGAGACCCGGCCGGACTTGAAGGCGGCTTACCAGAACGTGGAGCTGGCGCGGACAAATCATTTGCTGGCCATCGCCAATGGCTCTTGGGATCCGACGCTGAGCGGCTGGTACTCGCATAACGCTTCGTTCAGCAATACTTTCGCGAACAACACCGTGGGCGGCAGCATTAGCATTCCATTGCGCATCAATGATCGCAATCAGGGCGAAAAAGCCCGCACGCAACTGGACATCGGGCGCAATGAGAGCTTGCGCGACGCGACGCTAGCCACCGTGCTGGGCGACGTGGAAAGCGCTTACCGGACCCTGGCGGGGCTTGTAGGTCTGCTGGAGACGCGAGAAACATACTTAAAACTTGCCGAGAGCGGCCGCAACACCATGCGATTTTCTTATTTGAATGGCGGCGCGTCGTTGCTGGACTTTCTGGATACAGAAAAGCAGTACCGCGACACCCGACTGAATTTCATAAACCTGGTTGGATCTTACTTAACCGCCGCGGCCCAGATGAACATGGCTGTCGGGCGCGAGGTGATTCCATGAAGAACGGAGTATGGGCTTTTGCTCCCCTGATCGTCTTCTTGGCCGCCTGCGGAAGGAAGACGGAAGAAGTATCCGCCAATACTGGCCCTCCGCCCGCCGTGGTGGAGCAGGAACTCGATGCGAATCACTTTAAGGTGGACCATCCGGAGCAATTTCCGCTGGCGACCGCGGGCGAACGCATGGCGTCTCCCGAGTTGAGCGTCACGGGCATGGTGCAGCCCGATGTGTCGCGGCAAAGACCGGTGCCTTCGCTCGCGTCGGGACGAGTCGTTGAGATCGGCGCCCGTCTGGGAGATGAGGTGAAGCAAGGCCAAATCTTGTTCAAGGTTAGAAGCTCGGATGTGGCTGGCGCTTATCACGATTACCAGCAGGCTGTGCGAAACGAGAAGCTTGCCAAGACGCAGCTTGAGCGCCAGCAGACGCTCTATGACGCCGGCGCCATCGCCAAAAGCGCGCTGGAGATTGCTCAAGCCACCGAGGACAACGCGAAAGTCGACGTGGAAAATACGCTCGAGAAGTTGCGCGTGCTGGGCGCGGATCCAGACCACGTCAGCGGAATCGTGGAAGTGCCGGCGCCCGTCTCTGGCGTCATCACGGATCAGCAGATTACGGAGGCTTCCGGAGTGCAAGCGCTTACTCCGCCGAACCCGTTCACCATCTCCGACACGTCGCGCGTCTGGATTGTCTGTGACGTTTACGAAAATAACCTGGCGCAAGTGAAGCTGGGCCAGTATGCGGACATTCGCTTGAATGCATATCCCGATCGAATGTTGAAAGGACGCGTCGGCAACATCGGCCAAGTGCTCGATCCGAATTTACATACGGCCAAGGTGAGGCTGGAGGTTGAAAACCCCGGTTTTCTGCGGTTTGGCATGTTTGTCAGCGCCACGTTTCACGGGGATCGGGCCGAGCGGCGCGCGACCGTGCCTTCCACGGCGATTCTGCATTTGCACGATCGCGATTGGGTCTACATGCCCACAGACGACGGCCATTTCCGCCGCGTGGAAGTAGTCTCCGGGGACACGCTCGCCGGCGGGCTTCAAGAGATCAAGTCCGGGTTGAAACCTGGCGATAAGGTGGTCGCTAACGCTCTCGTGCTGCAAAGCACGGTCGAGCAGTGAGCGCAACGCCCCCCGGAGCGGCAGATGATTCAAGGATTGGTCAATTTCGCGCTCAACAACCGCATTCTGGTTTTGGCGCTCGCTTTGCTGTTATTCGTCTGGGGCGGGATTTCGTTTCTCAACCTTCCGGTGGAAGCGTATCCCGACGTGGCGAATAACTACGTCGACATCATCACTCAGTGGCCTGGCATTTCTGCCGAACAGATCGAGCAGCAAGTGACGATTCCGATTGAAATCGTGATGAACGGGATTCCGGGCCTGACCTCTCTGCGATCGTTTTCGATATTCGGCTTGTCCGATCTCAAGCTCACCTTCGAGGACGGGACGGACAACAACTGGAATCGCGAAAAAGTGCTGGAACGGCTGTCCCAAGTCACGCTCCCGCCGGGCGCGCAGCCGCAGATGGGCACGGACTGGAGCCCGGTGGGCCAAATTTATTTCTTCACTCTGCGCAGCACGAATCCCAAATACGACGTGATGGAGCTAAAGACCCTCGAAGATTGGGTGGTGGAGAAAGCGTTCAAGTCCGTGCCCAACGTGGTAGACGTCGCCAGCTTTGGCGGCCCCACGCGGGAATATCAGGTCCAACTCGATCCAGACAAGCTGATCGCGTACGGGCTGACCATCGCGCAAGTGGAGCAGCAGCTCTCCAACAATAATGCGAACGCCGGCGGCAGCTTCATCAACGAAGGATCACAACAGGTGAACGTTCGCGAAGTCGGCCTGGTGGACAATGTTCGGGATATCGAAAATACAGTCCTGATAACTAAGAACGGCACGCCGCTCCGGGTCAAAGACATCGCGACAGTGGCGCAGGGACCGAAGATCCGGCTGGGGCAGTTCGCGCGGGCCCGGCATCTCGCCGATGGAAAAATCATCGACAATCCGGATGTGGTTTCCGGCATCGTGCTCCTACGCAAGGGGGCCGATTCCGATTCCACACTGGAAGCGATTCACAAAAAAGTGAACGAGCTGAATACCGAGCTTTTGCCTACGGGAGTGAAGGTGGTTCCGTTCCTGGATCGCAGCGATCTGGTCCATTACACGACGCACACGGTCCTTCACAACCTGGCGGAGGGAATCGGCCTGGTGATTTTCGTGCTGTTTATCTTTCTTGGCAATGTGCGCGGCGCGTTCATCGTCGCGCTGACCATTCCGTTTTCGCTCCTATTCGCAGCGACCTGCCTTCAGTTGAAAGGGATTCCCGCGAACCTGCTCTCTCTGGGCGCGCTGGATTTCGGCATGGTGGTGGATGGAGCCGTAGTGATGGTGGAAAACATAGTCCGCCATCTTGGCCGCCGCGATTCAAACGATGCGCAAACGCCAATTGAGAAAATTCGGGAGTCCGCGCAAGAAGTGCAAAGGCCGGTGTTTTACGCTATCGCCATCATCATCACCGCTTATGTGCCCATCTTCACTTTGCAGCGGGTGGAAGGCCGCCTGTTCAAGCCCATGGCGTGGACGGTGGCCTTCGCGCTTTTGGGCGCGCTGATATTCTCCATGTTGCTCGCGCCTGTATTATCCAGCGTCTTTTTCCGCAGCGGCGCTCGCGAATGGCGCAACCCTCTGATGACCTTTCTGACAGATCGCTATCGCCGGCTGCTGTCTATGGCGATCCGGTGGCGCTGGGCGACTCTCTTGGTAGCCTTAGGCGGTTTGGCCCTGGCGATCTGGCTGGGAGGATGGGTGTTGGGATCGGAGTTTCTTCCGCATCTGGACGAAGGCGCCGTTTGGGTGCGCGGCACGCTTGCGCCGAGCGCCGATCAAGACCTCGGTATTGCAGTCGCCAATCAAGCTCGTCTCATCCTGTGCTCTTTTCCGGAAGTGCCGCAATGCACCAGTCAAGTGGGGCGGCCGGACGATGGCACCGACGTCACGGGTTTTTTCAATACCGAATTCTTCGTCGATCTGAAGCCAAAAGAGCAGTGGCGGCCGATCTTTCATCGGAACAAGGAAGAACTGATTGCCGCCATGAACCGTGAGCTTTCGAAGATCCCGGGCGTCATCTGGAATTTCTCGCAACCCATCGCCGACAACATGGAGGAAGCGGTCAGCGGTGTGAAGGGCGAGCTGGCTATTAAAGTTTTCGGCGACGATTTGAAGACGCTGGAAGAAAAGGGCGACCAGATCGTAAGCGTCATGCGGACTGTGCCGGGAATTCAGGATCTTGGTCTGTTTCGCGTCATCGGACAGCCTAACCTGAACGTCATGCTGAACCGTGAGAAGGCGGCCCGCTACCAAATCAACGTCGCCGACGTACAGGACGCAATTCAAACGGCCGTTGGCGGGACGGCGCTCACCCAAGTGCTGCAAGGCGAGCAGCGCTACGATCTGGTGTTACGCTATCAGCCGCGGTTCCGTGACACGCCGGGCGCGATCGAAAACATCCGGTTGCTTTCGCCGACAGGAGAACGGGTATCGCTGGCGCAATTGGCCGATATCAAGACCCTCGACGGAGCCTCGGAAATCTATCGCGAGAACAACCAGCGCTACGTCGCCATCAAATACAGCGTGCGCGGGCGCGACCTGGGCGGCGCGGTACAGGAGGCGATGAGCAAGGTCAATCAGCAAGTACAGCTTCCGTCCGGGTATCACATCGATTGGGCGGGCGAATACGAATCGCAACAAAGAGCGCAGCGCCGGCTGGCAATGATCATCCCCCTCACGCTTTTGTTGATCTTCCTGATTCTTTATTCCATGTTCCGCTCGTTTAAATGGTCCGGTTTGATTCTGATGAACGTCGCGATGGCGCCGGTGGGGGGACTCTTGGCCCTTTACTTTAGTGGAACGAATCTCAGCGTTTCCTCGGGCGTTGGATTTTTAGCTTTGTTCGGAGTATCCGTGCAAGTCGGGGTCATTATGGTGGAATACATCAACCAACTGCGCGTGCGGGGACGGACGGTGCTGGAAGCCGCGCAGGAAGGCGCGATTTTGCGGCTACGCCCCATAATGATGACAATGCTTGTGGCCATTCTGGGATTGCTGCCGGCGGCGACTTCGCATGGAATCGGGTCGGACTCCCAGCGGCCGTTTGCTCTCGTCATTGTCGGGGGACTGATGGCGGCGCTTTTGATGAGCATTTTCTTGCTGCCGACCCTGTATGTTTGGATGGCCGGCGGTAACGACGTTCTGCCAGAAGCGAGTTCATCGGAGGACGTATGAAGACCCAGATCGCGATGCTCGCCGTTTGGGCCAGCGTCCTGACCGCTCAGATGACCACAACGCAGACTTTAGATCTGCCCCCGGAAGGTGCGCTTCGCTTTCCCAGATCCATTGGCGAGATGACAATTGAAGGCTGGGATCTGCCGCGCGTGGAAATTATCGTAGTCAAATCCGTAAAGCCGGGCTACGACGAAAAGGACGCGGCCAAATGGCTTCAGCGCGTGAGCGTTCACGCCGAGCGGCGTGGGAACGACATCGCCGTCGACACCGTTTATCCCAAGCGCTTCCTGCTCGCGCGCCCTTTCCGGGACGGCGGTTTGAGCCCCATCGAGCTGGAATACCGCGTCAAGGCCCCCCGGAATGCGCGGCTTGCGATCGAGCACCAGTCGGGAGAGGTGCACCTGGAGTTTCTGACAGGGGATATTCGCGTGACCAATGGAAGAGGCCAAATTTCGCTCTATCTGCTGAACGGTCCCTACGCCATTGACGCGCGCAGCAAGCTCGGAGAGGTGGATTCCGATTTCCCCGGCCCTGAGCGCCGCAGGCTGGGATTGGGCCATTCCTATCTCGAACAGGCATCCGGGGCGGCCTCGAAAATCTATTTGCGCATCGGGTTCGGAGACATTACGATATTGAAGAGGCAGCAGCCCGAGGAGCCCGCGCCCGCCAAGAAATGACCAAACGCGAAGTGCTCTCCCGAATCGCTGAGGTGGGCATCGTTCCGGCTCTTCGCTTGCATGCGGCCGAGGATGCATCCTTCGCCGCCGAAGCCCTGGCCGATGGCGGCATCCCCGTCGTGGAGATTCCGTTGACCGTGCCGGATGCGGCCGAAGTAATAGACGATCTTGCAAAGCGACGTCCGGAGATCGTGGCTGGCGCCGGAAGCGTCTTCGATTTACAAGCGGCCCAGCGCTGTCTGGATGCGGGAGCGGCTTTTCTCACCAGTCCCGGCCTTGACCTCGAAATCATCGAGTTTGGATTGAAGCACGGCATCGCCGTGCTCCCGGGCGCGCTCACGCCGACGGAGGTGATGATGGCGTCGAAAGCGGGAGGAGATCTGGTGAAGATTTTTCCGTGCGCCCAGGTCGGTGGGCCACACTATATCAAAGCCCTGAAAGCGCCATTCCCAGACGTCCCCTTGATGGCCTCTGGCGGCGTGAACCAGCAGACCGTCGCGGATTTTTTTATCGCGGGCGCGTCAGCCGTCGGCGTCGGGGCAAATCTCATACAGCCCGAGGCCATCCATCGTCGCGAGCCAGGCTGGCTCAAGCAGCTTGCCCAGCGCTATCTCGGCCTGGTGAAGCAGGGCCGCGACCGGCGGAAGTCCTTCGTTATGGCCTAGGAAGGCTGCTGCTGAGTCATACAATGTAGCGCGCCCAGCCCCAGCACCAAATCGCGGCATGGAATCGGAATGATTTCGCGGTCGGGGAAAAGCCGGGCGAGCGTGCGCAAAGCTTGTAAGTCGTTCCGGTCGCTGAAGGCCGGGGCGAGCACGATCTTGTTCGCGATGTAGAAATTAGCATAACTCGCCGGAAGAACCTGCCCGTCGAAGCACACCGGCTCCGGCATCGGCAACGTCGCCACTTTCAAATCGCTTCGAGCTTTTAGCCGTTCCAGATTGTCTTTCAACGGCGCGTGGTTCGGATCGCTCTTGTCCGGCTGGTATGCCGCAACCACCGTATCGCGGGAGGTGAAACGGGCGATATCGTCAACATGGCCGTGCGTATCATCTCCGGCGATTCCGTTGCCTAGCCAGATCACTTCTTCCACTCCGAGGTATTTATAAAACGCGCGTTCCAAATCCCGGCGCGAGATTCCGGGATTGCGCGCCTGAACCGGGGAAAGCAAGCACTCCTCAGTGGTTAGCATTTTCCCGGCCCCATTGACGTCGATGCTTCCGCCTTCCAGCACCAATCCCGGGGCATAACGCCGCAGTCCCAACTTCCTGGCGGCATACATAGGCACCCGGCGGTCGTTATCAAAATTCTTGTACTTAGCCCAGCCGTTAAAGCGCCAATGGGCGATGGCGATCTCGCCCACCTGATTCTTGATGAAAATTGGCGCGTAATCGCGCGTCCAACTGCGGTTGGTGGGGTGGTGAAGAAATTCGATGGCGTGCAGGTTTGCGTGGCATTTCTTCAAAACGCGGCGTGCGGACTGTTCCGCCTCCGCGTCTTGGATAAGGATCCGCACGCGCTCCACGCGAGCCAGATGGCGCACGATCTCGCCATAAAGCCAGGGAATGGGCGCGAATTTGCCGGGCCAGTCGGATTTCTCATGCGGCCAGGCAACCCAGGTGGCCTCGTGCGGCTCCCATTCGGCCGGCATGCGGAAGCCGCGCGGCGGAGCCGCTTCTACTTTTAACGGTCGAGCCATCGGGAAAGAATCGGCGGATAGGCGTCAATGCGGCGGTCCCGGAGGAAGGGCCAATTGCGCCGGACTTCCTCCACGCGGCGCGGATCGCATTCGGCGACGATCGAATCTTCCCCGTCCACGGATCCTTCCGCGATGACTTGCCCAAACGGATCCGCAACGAACGACGATCCCCAGAATTCCAGTCCTCGTTCGGGCGGACCTTCAAAGCCCACCCGATTCACCGCCGCGACATAGACGCCGTTAGCGATCGCATGTGAGCGCTGAATGGTGCGCCACGCCTCCAATTGAGCCGCGCCGTATTGCGTCTTTTCGTGGGGATGCCAGGCAATGGCAGTGGGATAGAAGAGGATGTTTGCGCCTCCCAGCGCGGAGATGCGAGCGGCTTCCGGATACCACTGGTCCCAGCACACCAGCACCGATATGCATCCGAAGGGCGTATCGAATCCGCGGAATCCGAGATCGCCGGGAGTGAAGTAGAATTTTTCGAAATACAAAGGATCGTCGGGGATGTGCATTTTGCGATACAGCCCCGCGAGCTCCCCCCGATTGTCCAGCACTGCCGCCGTATTGTGATACAACCCCGCGCCGCGGCGCTCGAACAGCGAAGCGACGATCACCACCTTCTGTTCTCTGGCGATCTTTCCTAAAGCGTCTGTCGAAGGGCCGGGAATCGGTTCGGCAAGCGCGAAGAAAGAGGCGTCCTCTTCGCGGCAGAAATATTGGGACCGGAATAGCTCGGGCAGGCACACCACTTGGGCTCCGCGGGCTGCGACTTCACGGATTCTCCGTTCGGCTTTGGCGAGGTTTTCCGCTGGATCGGGCGAACAACTCATTTGCACCAGCCCGACGCGAAAGGATTGTTGCATATCTTTTCTATTGTCGGAGACGCCATGAAGAGATTGCGCCGGAAATACGCCCAGTCCGATACTTGTATGCCGATGACGCTCCGCTTCCAAGCGCTGGCAAAAGCGGAACTGGGAGGGTGGCGTTCAAGCATCGGCTATGAACGGCCAGCGGCGCACGCTTTGGCCGGCCGTTAAATTGAAATTGTGACTGCCCAAATTGTCAAGCGCATTGCGCGCGAATGCGGTTTCGAGCTGTGCGGCGTAACGCGGGCCGAACCCGCGGAAGACTTCACCCGATATGAGCAGTGGCTCAAAACTGGCATGGCCGGCGAGATGCGCTATCTGACGGACCGCCGCGCCGAAATTCGCCGGGACCCGCGCGAGCTGCTGCCCGGTGCCAAAAGCGTGATTTGCGTGGGAAAGCTGTACAACACGGCATCCGCCAGTTCCGATCCTGCCGTTTCTCGCTATGCCTGGGGAAAGGAGGATTACCACGACGTGGTGAGGCGCGGGCTCGAGCAGATGGTTGACCGGCTCCAAGCCGTCCAGCCGTTCGAATGGAAAATTTGCGTTGATACTTCCCCGCTCCTGGAGCGCAGTTACGCGCGCCTGGCCGGGCTGGGATGGATCGGCAAGAATACCTGCCTTATCAACGAGCCGCTGGGGTCTTGGTTTTTCCTTGGCGAGCTTCTCGTCTCGCTGGATCTGGATCCGGATGCGCCGCCTCCGGACCGCTGTGGAACGTGCACGCGCTGCGTCGACGCCTGCCCCACCAACGCCATCGTCCCAAACGGCAGTGGGTTTACGCTCGACTCCAGGCTTTGCATTTCCTACTTGACGATTGAGCTGCGCGGGCCGATTGCCGAAGGGCTGGCATCCGCCATGGGCGGACACATTTTCGGCTGCGACATTTGTCAGGAAGTTTGTCCCTGGAATTGGCGAGCGCCTTTGACCACGGAGGCCGGCTTTGAGCGCCGCACGTGGCCGCCTCTGGAAGAATTGGCGGAAATGACCGAAGAGGAATATCGGAAGTTCGCCAAAGGCACGCCATTAGCCAGGCCCCAATACGCTGGATTTATGAGGAATGTAAAAATTGCGGTGGGGAACCGGCGCCGTTCCCCTCCAAAAAATTAGCGGGTCTGATCCAACGCGCTATCACGCGTCCGCCGCTTGCGGTTACGTTTGCGCGCCAGAGCAGACTTAATGCGTTTTTTCTCGCCTGGTTTCAAATAGAACGAGTGCCGCTTAATCTCTTTAATGATGTCTTCTTGAAGGACCTTTCGCTTGAAACGACGGAGCGCATTGTCCAGCGTTTCACCGTCCTGAAGCCGGATTTCGGCCAAATCAATTCACCTCTCTCTCTCATTCAACGCGCACAACAGATCGCGGCGGAATGCCGCACGTCAATGCGCGCCTTCACTTTACATTAAAGGCTACCAGCGATCGCCGCGGCTCCCTCCCGCGCCGCTCCGCCGCGATCCTTCTTTCCGGCCGCCAAAACCGCCGCCCGACGGTTTCGGCCGCGCCACGTTCACGTTCACAGCCCGGCCGTGTATTTCGGCGCCGTTCAGTTGAGCAATTGCGTTTTCCGCCTCGGTTTGATCCGTCATCTCGACGAACGCGAAACCCCGCGGCTGACCGGTTGCCCTATCGGTTACGATGCTGACTCGCTCGACCGCGCCGTATTGTGCGAATGCCGCTTCGAGCTCGTCTTGCGTCGTTTGATAGCTCAGATTCCCGACGAAAATATTTACCACTGCCTTGCTCCTTTTTTGTACTGCCAAAACAACGACCGTGCCGGAAACCATACTCGGATGAACGCGGCGGCAGGCACTCGCGGACGAGGACGGAAGCGGGCAAAGACAAACTTAGTCTAACATGGTAAAACCCGCGGGAAGATATCAAATAAGCCAAGCCGAAACCTGCTTGTAACACTCGGCCGGCAAGGCAAAGAAGGGACTTTATGAGCAACACGGAAGAACGCACGCTTTTGGTTACCGGCGCGTCGGGACATTTGGGAAGACGTGTCGTGGCGCTGCTTTTGGAGGGCGGCGCTGGCAGAGTCGTCGCGACAACTCGCGCACCGGAAAAGATCGCGGATCTTGGCGCTAAAGGGGCTGTCTTGCGCAAAGCCAGCTTCGAAGAGCCCGCCACTCTGGCCGGCGCATTTGCGGGAGCTCATCGCCTGCTCATGATCAGCACCGACGCAATTGACCAACCTGGCCGCCGTATTCAGCAGCACCGCAACGCCGTCGAAAGCGCAGCGCGCGCCGGAATTCGACACATTTGCTACACTTCCATGCCGAATCCCGAAACTTCGCCCGTGATCTTCGCTCCCGATCACCTTGGCACGGAGCAGGCTATCGCCGCGAGCGGCATGGGATACACCATTCTCCGCAACAGCTGGTATATGGATTTTCTGATTCCCACTTTGATTCAAGCGGTCGCCAGCGGTCGACTTTTCTCCGCCGCAGGAGAAGGCGGGGCGGCCTACATAAGCCGAGAGGACTGCGCGCGTTGCGCGGCGGCTGCGCTCATGGCTACGGATGCCGCTAGCCAGACGCTCGACGTTACGGGTCCCGATGTAGTCAGCTTCCGCGACTTGGCCCGTATCACCAGCAACCTCACCGCGCGGACGATTGAGTACATCCCGGTAACGCCGGAGGAACGAAAGAAACAACTCATCGCAGCGGGCATTCCTCCGCTGTATGCAGAAATTATGGTTTCATCCCAGCTCGCCATGGCGCAGGGAAAAATGGGACCGTCCAGCACGACCGTGAAGGACCTCACCGGCCGGGAGCCGATGAGCATAGAGGAGTTTCTTACAAGCCAGCGTAATGTGCTGCTGGGTGCGGCGGCCAAGGCCTGATCACTGCTTTAATCCACACGCAGAGGGTATTCACTTAATAATTCCGGCGAGTTCGCTGCGTACAACCGGACCCAGAAAAGTCCTCTCGCGAGACCTGGGGAAACCGCGGCTTCCCACTTTCCATCGTGAAGCTGCGGGGCGCCAGACCAGGCGCGGCTACCTGCGGCAGTCACCACCTCGACACGGTAAGACGCCGCCGCGGGGGCGTCGCTTAAATCGATCTGGAGCTTCAGAGGGCGTCGCGAGGGGGCGTGAAAAGCCTTGTTCAGATCCTGTGCGCCCCGAAACGAAGCCAGAGCGACAGCTACAGGGACGGCGGTTTTCTGAGAATTCAGGTAAACCACTCCTAACAAACACGCAGCGGCCCCTGCGGCGCCCCATGCCAAGGTGCGCCATCCCAATTTAGGCTGAACCAACCGCCGCCAGCCCTGCCGCCGGACTGCCGCAGCAGACGCCAGCCTTGCCGTGCCAGTCTTCATCAGGAACTTGTATTCATCGATTTCGGCGAGCGCCTTCTGGCAGCCTGAGCAGAATAACAGGTGTTCCTCCAGCGGAGCGATCTCCTCCTCGCGCAGACGCCGGAAAGCGTATTCCTCTAAGACATCCTCGGAGGGATGAGATTGAAAAGTAAACTCTTTGTGCACGTCATATCTCCAGTCCCGGGGGAGGCTTCCATTAGATCTTCCAATGTCCCGCGACCGGCGGGCCCCGCAGTCCGCAGGCCCGTTGTCAAGCCCCGCGGACGCTTGGCCCCTCGGACACTTGCGCCGCAACTGAAAACCGCGGCCTCCTGCGATGCTCTCAAGCCAAGCACTCCGCGCTGGCGCTGCCCTGGACTGGCGGCGATCGCTTATCGCCAGGCATATATCTATAAGTGGAACGAGCTAGCCGAAACTCTCATAGTAATACCCTCCAGATGTTTGCGAGTCAGTTTTTTCTTGCCCAGTTCCCCAAAACGCGCCTTTGCCCGCGACTTCAAAAGCCGAAACTGCGTCTCGGTCAACCCCATCTCCGTGCAGATTTGGTCTTGACTCTGCTCATGGAGATAAAACCGCGTCAATACTTCCCGATCTCGGTCGGATAGTTCGCTCAATACCTTTTGAATTAATTCATTGCGCTGCCGAAGCATCGCGTTTTCCTCAGGGTTTTCTCGAGGATCCACTACCCGCAGCGAAGACTCCAGCTCGGCATGATCGCGCCGGATACTCACCATTTTTTCGATATGCGCCGCGACATGCCGCCTCACCACGGTGCGCACAAATCCCATCAGCCGCTCCGGTTCCCTTAACTCCCCGCGGCGAATCGCCCGCACAACCGTCAGGTATGTGTCATGGATCTTATCGTCCAATTCCTGGGCTCCCAATTGCCGGCACAGATAAAATCGTACGCCTTTGGCGAAGATAGCGTACAGTTCCGCCATGCCGTCGGACTCGCCGCACCGAATGCGCTCGACCAGTTCGATAAAACCGGCGTATACTTCGGACTCCGTTGCGGCCTCTGCTTGCGCCCGGCGGTCGCGCGGGGCCTTATTGGGAGATTCCGCCGTCACTCGGCTCCTCCATAGAGCTGATAAGAGGCCCAAATCGCTGGAGCCGACATCCACGTTCCCGAGTGAATCATCGCACTTTGAGTCTTTTGAAGAGCTTCCGCGGGATCAGCCCTACGCAAATTGTCGTAGAATTGACTCAAAAATTCTCCGCCCGAGTCCTTCACCGGCCATTGCGTCGCGACGACCGCAGCCGCGCCGGCCAACGTCCAAGCGCGCGTCAAATTTTCCAGACCAACCCCGGCGCGCAGATCACCGCCGGCGCTCTCGCAGCCCGTCATCGTGACAAGGGAGCCGGGAATGTGCAGCAAAGCTACTTCGGACGTGCCCATCAGCTCCGGCCGGCGGCTGTCGCCTAACCCGAACGCCAATAATGCTTCATTGGTCTCGCCATGTAACGCAAAGACGTGCGTCGCAAGATGGATTGCCGCCGGTTGCGTGCTCTGCAGGGCTTGCTCAAAACGCGTCTTGGTGGCTGCCGCGCCTACCAGAACGGTGGATGGAGACCATATACGCGCCAGTGCTTCCACTTCCCGTCCGCTGCCAGGCAGGCGATTCAATTGAACCGCGTACGGGGTCGACGCCACAAACCAAGACCGCATCTGCGCCCAAAAACCTGTTTGCTCCCGTCCCAGGCGCGGATCTGCAAGATTGTAAATCGGATCGCCCACGGCTAAAAGCGGCCCATTCGCATATTTCCATTTCCTGGCAAGGCTGGGACGTGTGCCGGAGATGATTTGCAGGGAATGGGATTCCACAAGATACCGGGCGCCGCCGGACGGGTGATTGGGGATCAGCGCGGCGAAGGGCAGTTCCAACAATGCATCCTCCGGAGAGATAAGCCAATCCCGTTTGCCGGTTTCCGTCTGATTTGCCTGGCCGAACAACACTCCGTATAGTTCCTTTGCTCGCTCCGGAGCTTTTTCTTCTAAATCTAAGCGCCTGGTAGGGTTGCCCGATTCAAGAACCTCGCGAAAACCCTGAACCAGGGACCGAATTTGTTCTTTCGACGGCAGCCGGTAAGCGCTTAGGGAGTTCCGAGTCACCGCCCAGAGAAACGACTGCCGGGTCCCTAAGTGGAAGCTAAAGAGCACCTCGGAATCGCTTAATCCCTGCCGATATTGAGTAAGTGACCGCGAGGCCCGGAAATTCTCTAAATTTCCGTAGTTGAGTCCGAAATTCGCCTCCGCTTCCATTCCGGTGAGCTCCAGCCGCAACCGGTCAAGCGTGTCGCTTCTACCCCCGGCCCCCCCTTCCAACCGGGCTTCCTCCGCTCTGATCTGAGCCAAAACCAGCCAAAATCGGGCTGGCAAACGCTCCCGCAAACCGCGCACGAGAGCTTGGCCGCCGCCCAAATTGGCCGCTCGAGTCAACTCTTGGGCTAGAAAACTCTCGGCTATCAATTTCGAATTGCTGGTCTTGATCCCGTAATCCGCGGCGGTTTCGATGAATTGGGAAAATACTCGTTCTTCGGTTCGGGCGGTTGCGGCGCCAACGGACGCAAAAGCCATGGGAATTTGACTGCGCCACTTTCCGGCCAACTCTACGGCGGCGCCTAGTTGTTCCAAGGCTCCCGTTACATCGCCAAGCGCGAGCCGGATACGCCCCCGCTGCTGCCGCAGCAGAAAACCGTTCAGGCCACTTGAGCCCTGGCGGTCTAGCCCCTCGGCCTGCCGAGCGAAATATTCCGCCTCCCTTAGCAGGGCGCCGCGCTGAGCGCCGCGCTCGCTTGCCTCAGCCTGCGCCAGACGTAACTCTCCCAAATCGAAATAGGAAAACATCAAATCCCGATTGAAAAACAGCCGCCGTAGGGAGAATGCCTTCAGGAATGCCTTCTCAGCGCCCTTCAAGTCACCTCTTGAAAGCAATTGGCTTCCCAGCAGGCTCCATCCCAGAGCTTCCACGCCGTCAAAATCGCTTTTTGAGCGCGCTGATTGTATTGCCGCCAAAAACGGCCCCGCCGGATCGTGGTCTGGCGCGGGCCGTCCCGCTTCCCGGTCCGCCGCAAGCCGGGCGGTCTGCAACCGCAGTTGCGGTTCATAGGAGGCCGCAGGCGATTTTCGAGCCGCGGCGAGACCCTCTTGGGCTGCTTGATAGGCGGAATCCGGATCCCAAACCTCCTCATAAAGCGCCGAGATGTTGAGGTTAATTGCTCCCAGATCGAGCCAGTCTTGCGAGCCTTCAAAAGTCTGTTTCGATTGCTGGTAGGCCTTCAAAGCGCCCTGATAATCGTACCTTGCCCGCCGGGCGCTCGCAACTCCCGACAGAAAGCGTGCGGCCGCAATTTTATACCCATGCGCGTTGGCTCGGGCTACTCCCTCTGAATAAGTCTGTTCCGCGGCTGCATAATCCCCCGCCGCGACTTGCTTCCTCGCCTGGGCGAGCAACTTGGCCGATTCCCCGGATTGCCACCAACCGGACTCGGGCGAGCCGGCGCGAGTATCCATCGAGGGGCGTGACAGCACCACCGAAAAGGCGACTACCAATAGGAGACGATACGCCGCCATCTACCCTCTTTATTTCGGATATAGGCTAGAGTATCAGAGAAACCTGGGCTCTGCATGGAGCCGATTTCCACCAGATTTCGAGGGCCCCATCGCGCGCCGTCGTGGCTTTCCAGCCCCGATACAATATTCTCTATGAACTATTACGGTGGAAAAGAACTTGCAGCAGCCTTCCGAACCGTGCGTAACAATACGATTCGCATTGCGGAAGAGATTGGCGAGGAGCAGTATGGATTTCGGGTCACCCCGCAGACGCGCAGCGTTGCTGAGACGCTGATCCACATCTCTCACGCGCCCGATTTCGCCTATGAAGTGAACGGCGTGCAGAAGCGGAATTCGATGGAGGGATTCGATTTCATGAGCTTTGCCGGGCTGCGCATCGCGGATGAAAAATCAGGCCGGTCGAAGGCCGATATTTTGAAGCTGCTGGCCGATGGCCGGGATCAATTCGCCGGATGGCTGGAGACCCTCCAGGATAACTTCTTGGGCGAATCGGTATCCATGCCTCCCGGAGGACAACCCGCCTCGCGCACGCGCTTCGACATGCTCTTGGCCGTGAAGGAGCATGAAATGCATCATCGCGCGCAGCTCATGGTCGTCCAGCGGATGCTGGGCATCACGCCGCATTTGACTCGGCAAAGAGAAGAAATGATAGCCCGGATGCAGCAGCAAGCGGCGAAGCAGTAACGCGCGACCCTGGCTAGGCGGCTGGGCTCGCGAAGGCGTCGTCGAAGCTTTGCTGGCATGACTCTTTCGCATTGCGATCTTCCACCACAGCGGTATTAACCGCACCCGCTCGTTATTATAGTCATCGCGATGTTCCGGGGACTCCGACTTTTTTTGCGCCCGTAACGTCTTTAGAAACGGAGCAAGTTTAGTGATCTTCCGCGAGGTCGAGGATCGCGACCTGATCGCGAAGGCCAGGCGGGGAGACGTGGAGGCCTATAACCTCCTGGTGTCCCGATGGGAAAAGCGCGTCTTCAACTATTTGCTGCGCTTGGTCTCGAATCGCCCGGGCTCAAGGGAAGACGCGCTGGACTTGTGCCAGGAAACGTTCTTGAAGGCCTATCAGAACCTCCCCAAGCTCGAGGATCCGGCCCGTTTTTCCGGCTGGTTGTTCCGCATTGCGCATAACGAAGCCTTCTCCTTGTTGCGGCGCAAGCGGCCGGAAATTCCGGACGGAGAAACTCCCTTGGAGGCCCAAGCTTCCGCCGAATCGCCGGGACGGTTGTTTCCTTTGGAATTGTCTTTGGCTGTGGACGGGGCCTTGAAACGGTTGAGTGACGATCAGCGGGAAGCAGTGCTGCTGAAGGTTTATCAAGGTTTCAAGTTCGACGAAATGGCGGAGATTCTGGATTGCCCGGTTTCGACGGTCAAATCGCGGCTCTATGCCGCGCTGGACACGCTGAAGCTGGTTTTGTCGCCGGTGATGGTGCGAGGTGGACAATGAGTTGCAAATCTTACGATTGGAAAGCCTATGCGCTGGGGGAATTGGACGGCCCGGCGCGAAGCCAGGCGGACGTCCACGCCGCGGCGTGCGCGGATTGCCGGGAGGAGTTGGCGGCGGTCCGCATGACCCTGAACGCGCTCTCGACTCTGCGCGACGAGGAGATCCCGCGGCGGATCGCGTTCGTCTCGGATAAGGTCTTTGAGCCGCGCTGGTGGCAAAAGTTCTGGAATCCCAATTTCGCGGCGGCTTGCGTGATCGCGGGCGCCATCCTGGTGCACGCCTTCGCGCGGCCCGCCGAAAATTCGGCCCGCGTACAGGCTGAGATCGATGCGGCCGTAAACAAAGCGGTGGCCGAGGTGGAGGCGCGGCGCGCGGAGCAGACCGAAAGAATCCTCTCGCGCTATGACGAGCGTTTTACGGCTATGTATAAGACTACGGCAGGGTTGGTGCGACAATGAAAACCTCGATTCGGATTGCTTCGCTTTTCGCGATTTTCGCGGGCATGGCCGCGACGGCCATTACTCCGGCGCGAATCACGCGGCCCGCGCTTCGCGCGATGGAAAAGAGCCTCGACGATCGTATCGACAGAATCTGGCCGGACAATCCTCTGGCGGTGGTGGGGCTGACGCGCGCGGTTTATTTGGAAGGTTTTGGCGCTGTTTTCACGGCCGAAGTGAGCCTCGCGTACTCGGGGATTTCGCCTATGCATGCCGTACTGACGCCTCCCGAAAAGGCCGCCGTGACGAAGACGAAAAATGAACGTGTGCCGCAATTGAAGACCGCGCTTGAGGATGCCCTGGTGAATTCGGCCGCTTCCCTCGATCCGCTGCCGGCCAACGAACAGGTGGTAATCGAGGTCATTCTCGATCGCTACGATTGGGAGGACAAGCCGGCCTATCCGGCGGAAATGATTGTTCAAGCGACGAAGCAGAAACTGCTGGAGGTGAAAGCCGCCAATGGCGCCGGGATGGCGCAGGCGGTGCGGGTGACGGAGCATTAGCTTCAATGCGGCTGGGCGAGATCCTCATCGAGCGGCGCATCATCGCGCAGGAAGATCTGGATCGCGCGCTCGAGTTGCAGCGGGAGCGCGGCGACAAGCTCGGTAAAATTCTGGTCGACTTGGGATTCGCCGCGCAGCGCGACGTGCTGGCGGCGCTTTCGCAGCAATTGGATGTCCCGCTCCTCTCCATTGAGGGGCCGCCTGCCGTCACGCCGGAATTAGAAGCGCTCGCCCCGAAGTTCTTGCGACAATTTCGCTGTCTTCCCGTGGCGCAGCACGATCATACCGTCACTCTGGCGATGGCGGATCCGCTGGATTTCGAAACGCGCATGGCGGTCGCGTCCTGCACGGGATTAGCCGTGACGCCTGGGCTCGCGGCGGAGCGCGAAATCCTGGATGCGATCGATCGCTATTACGGCCAGTCCACCAAGAACGATATCGAAGCCGGCGCGGCTGTTTCGGACGCCGAAGACCTCGAGCATCTTCGCGACATGGCCAGCGAAGCTCCCGTGATCCGGCTGGTGAACGCGATCGTCGCCCAAGCCGTAGAGAAGCGCGCTAGCGACATCCATATTGAGCCTTTCGAAAAGGAATTTCGAGTTCGTTACCGGATCGACGGCGTGCTGGTGAATCAGGATCCGCCGCCGCGCGAGTTCAAGGCCGCCATCATCAGCCGCGTCAAGTTGATGGCGCGGCTGAATATCGCCGAGCGGCGCCTGCCCCAGGACGGCCGCATCAAGATCAAAACGCTGGGTCGCGAGGTGGATTTGCGCGTTTCGACCCTTCCGACGCTGTATGGCGAAAGCGTGGTGATGCGCATTCTGGATCGCTCCGCGGGGGATTTCTACGACCTGGAGCGGCTCGGCTTCGGCCAGCGCATGCTGGAGCGCATGCAATATTACACGTCCCTGCCGCACGGCATCTTTTTGGTCACCGGCCCGACCGGAAGCGGCAAATCCACGACGCTTTATTCCGCGCTCAAGCGCGTAAATCAGAGCGACAAGAAGATCATCACCATCGAAGATCCCGTCGAATACCAGATGGACGGCATCAATCAGATCCACGTGAATCCCCACATCGGACTGACGTTTGCGCAGGGCTTGAGGCATATCGTGCGGCAGGATCCCGACGTGATCATGGTGGGTGAGATTCGGGATCGCGAGACCGCCGATATCGCCATTCGCGCGGCCCTCACCGGTCATTTCGTCTATTCCACGCTCCACACCAACGACGCACCCAGCGCTATCACGCGATTGAACGACATGGGCGTGGAGAATTATCTGATGACCAGCTCGCTGGTGGCTGTGCTGGCGCAAAGGCTGGTGCGGACGATTTGCGGCGGCTGCCGAACCCAGGCCGGCGAGGCGCATACCCCCGACGGCGAATTGATTCCGGTGTACCGCGGCGCGGGCTGCGAAAGATGTTTTGGAGGCGGATTTTACGGCCGCGTGGGAATCTTTGAATTAATGGAGATGAGCGAGGAGCTCCGCGGACTCATCATGCGTAACGAAGATGCCGCGAAGATCGCCGCTTGCGCCCGCCGGGACGGAATGCGCAGTCTGCGCGAGGATGGATGGCTGAAAGTCCGGCGCGGCGTGACGACGCCGGAGGAAGTAACCCGCGTCACGCAGGAGTTTTAGCGAATGGCTTCGGCCTTCCACTTTCGCGCGGTCGCCTCAGACGGCAAGTCCCGAACCGGCACCCTGACCGCCGAGAGCGACAAGCTTGCTGCCGAGGAGTTGCGCCGCCAGGGGCTGATTCCTGTCTATATCGGAAAAGAGGAAAAGAAGGGCGAAATCGAGCTGCGCCTGCCGTCTTTCGACCGTGGCAAGCGCCGCGACGTTCTTTTTTTTACGCAAGAAATATCGACGCTGCTTAATGCCGGAGTTCCGCTGGACCGCGCGCTGTCAATCGTCAGCGAGCTGACCACCCGAAGCAGCTTCCGCTTGCTGGTGCAAGACCTGTTGCGGATTCTTAAGGGCGGAAAATCGTTTGCCGATAGTCTGGCGGAGCATCCGTTGCATTTTTCCGAGCTGTACGTCAATATGGTGCGCGCGGGCGAAGCATCCGGTGCGCTCGAGACGATCTTCGAGCGCCTCGCGGATTTCGAGCGGACCCGCGACGATTTGCGCGGCTACATCGTCAGTTCGCTCATCTATCCCGCCCTGCTGGTGTGCGTGGGCGTCGCGTCGGTGTTGACGTTGTTGGAATTCGTGGTGCCGCGTTTCGCGCAGATCTTCTCCGACCCGCGCATGAAGATTCCCGCCCCGACGATGGTGATGATGGAGGCAAGCCGCATTCTGCAAGCGTGGTGGCTCCCTTCCCTAGCTTCTCTGGCGCTGGCCGTCGCCGCGTTTGCCGCTTACATCCGCACCGTTTCCGGGCGGTTGTGGTGGGACAGCCTGCGGCTGCGGATTCCCCTTTTAGGCGATGCGCTTCGCAAAGCCGAGACGGCGCGCTTCGCGCGGGCCATGGGGACCCTGGTGGCTTCGAGCGTGCCTCTGGTGCAGTCAATCGGGATCGCGCGCGGCATTTTGAATAACCGGCGCATCGCGGGAACGCTGGAAGCCGTGGCCTTGGGAGTAAAGCGCGGCGAAGGAATCGCCGCGCCCCTCCGCAAAGCCGGACAATTTCCGCCCCTCGCCAGCCATCTGCTCAGCGTGGGCGAGGAAACCGGGCGACTGGACGCGATGTTCCATCGCATGGCCGATATCTACGACGGCGAAACACGAACCTCCATCCGGCGGTTTACTTCGCTGTTTGAACCGCTCATCATTCTAGTGATGGGCATCGTGATCGGATCGCTGATTTTGAGCCTATTGCTCGCCATTACGAGCATCAACGACGTGAACCTATGAAGAACTCAGAAGACAGAAGACCCAACGCAGACAGAACACGCAGCGCGGAAGCCGGCGTCACCCTCATAGAAATGCTGGTGGTGGTGGTGATCATCGGCTTGTTTGTCGGCTTGGTGTCGGTGAACATGTTCAAAAAAGCCGACGAAGCCAAGCGCACCGCCGCGCGGGCCCAGATCGCCAATTTCTCCCAGGCGCTGGGCTTGTACAAGCTCGATACGGGCGGGTTCCCCGCAACCGAGCAAGGACTTCAAGCGTTGCGCGTCAAGCCAGATAACGGCGCGAACTGGAACGGCCCATATTTGCCGCAGGACATTCCCATGGACCCCTGGGGCCATCCGTACCTCTACAAGTATCCCGGCGATCATGGCGATGAACCGGATGTCGTGTCGCTGGGCGCCGACGGCCAGCCCGGCGGAGAAGGAAATAATGCCGACATTGTCAGTTGGCAGGCGAAGTAGCCAATCCGGCGTCACGCTCATCGAGCTTTTGATCGTGATGACGATTGTGGCTCTGCTAGCCGGGCTGACGTACCCCTCGGCGGTGGCTGGGCTAGATGCGATCCGCTTGCGGTCGGCGGAAAGCCAGGTAGCCTCATTTCTCAACACGGCGATGGACCGCGCGGAGCGCCGGCAACAGGCTGTGGAGTTGCGAATCGCGCCCCAAGAGAATGCTCTGGGCGCCCGTTCGGCGGATTCGAGCTTCGCCGCCGTGATGAACCTTCCCGATTCTGTCGCCATCGCCTTGATCGAGCCGGCGTTGGTGAACGCGGAGGGCCAAAATCAGCCGCGGCGGTTCCTGCTCTATCCCGGCGGCGCGCTGCCGAAAATCTCGATTACCTTGGTCACCAGAGACGGCCGCCAGCGGCGGGTCACCGTGGATCCCATCACCGGCTTGCCGCGCGTTGAAACGGTGGTGAAGTGAAACAGCGCGGATTCACGCTGCTGGAGGCGCTGGTGGCCTCGGCGATCATGGGCATCGCGGTAGCGGGGGTCTTGAGCGGCCTCGCTTCCGCCTCGCGCAACGCGTCGAGATTGACGCAATACGATCGCGCCGTGCTGCTCGCCCGCCAGAAAATGAACGAGCTGCTGGTGGACCGCGCCGCTCCCCGCAATGTTCCTCTATCGGGCAATTGGGATCCGCCCATCCAGAATGCGGGATGGAATGCGCGCGTCGAGCCGTTCGAGGCCGCTCCCGGCTCCGGCCCGGGCCAATGGGTAGTCGATCGTGTGGAGCTGGAGATTTGGTGGGTGGACGGCGCCACGCGCCGCACCTTCGCCCTGGAGGGATTCCGCCGCAGTCTGATCCAGCCCGGAGATGTAATCTATGCGCGATGAGCGAGGCGTGACCCTTGTCGAACTAATGATCGCCATCACGCTCGTGGCGGCCATCGTCGCGGGTTTGCTGTTCGCCATGCGCACCAGCCTGCTGGCCTATCAAAAAACGAGCGTGCGGCTGGAAGACGACGCTCGCGCCGTGCGCATCGAGCAGGCGCTCGAGCGTCAGGTCTCCGGCCTGGTCCCCTTGGTTCGCGACTGCCCGGCGCTCCAAGGCGACGAGCAATCCATGCGCTTCGTAAGCTCCTACTCCCTAGCCGAAGGTTCGCGCGGCTATTTGCGCATCGTGGAATATGTGGTCGCGCAGGACCCCGCCGGCGGAGTCCGGTTGATGATGAACGAGCGCCTTTACGCTGGACCGTGTTCGAAGGATCCGCCTCGCGTCGATGCAGACTCTATTGAGGCGGCGGGCAAGCTCAGATATTGCCGCATGGCATACCGCGAATCTTTTCCAGACAACATGCTGGCGGGAGATTGGGTGGCGTCATGGGACCGGCCCGCGATGCCCGGCGCGGTGCGCATCGAGATGGCTCCGGCGGACTCCTCATCGGTCCGTCTGCCAACGTTGACGGTGAACATTCCAATTCGCATCACGCGGGATTTGGGAGCGGGGTATGTGGACGATGAGCGGTGAACGCGGCAGCGCGCTGCTGGCGGTGCTGTGGATGTCAATCGCCCTGGCGGCGATTGCCTTCGCCGTCTCGGCGGAAGTCCGTTCGCAGACCGATCGCGTAAGCACAACGGCGGACGGCTTGCGCTGCGCTTACTTGGCGAGCGGATCGGTGGAGCGGGGAATCCAGTGGATGATGTGGGGATGGGAGGGCGATTACCGCAATCCGGATGGATCGCCGCGCTTCTGGACGCCAAATCTGCCTCGCATGGTCATGCACTATCCGAGCGGCGAGGCGCTGGTGGAGATGATTCCCGAATCCTCCAAGCTCAACATTAATGTGGCGGGCGCCGACGATCTCTACCGCCTGCTTTTCGCCCTTACCGACGACCCGGCGCGGGCGCGCGACATCGCCGCGGCGATCCTGGAGTGGCGCTCGCCCGGTCCTCCCAACGCGGCGCCCATGAGTCTGGCGCAGGGGCTGAATCCCGGCTTCGGTCCGACTTTTCCGCCCCGGCACGCGTCTTTTGAAGAGGTTGAGGAATTATTGCTAGTGCGGGGCGTGACTCCAGAACTGTTCTACGGGAACTTCGCGGGCGACGCCGAAGGGCGGCTGTATCCTCGCGGCGGCTTGCGCGACGCCGTCACCGTGTGGGGCGCGACCTCTTCGATCGACGTGAACACGGCCACACCCCCCGTTCTGGAAGCTCTCGGAATACCTCCCGACGGCGTCGCGCGGATCATCCAGCGGCGCGCCGCCCAGCCCTTCAGGAACCTCGCCGAAGTGGGGCAACTGGGCGTATCCTCCGCGCGCCTCGGCGTGGGCGGCGGCTACATCTGGACGCTGCGCGCCACCGCGCGATTGAAGACTCCCTCGGGCGCGCCTTCCGACGTCGTGCGGTCGGCCTCCGCGACCGTAAAATTGCTCGACCGGCAACGCTATTTCCAAATGCCAGTGCATATACTGCGCTATTACGACGACGCGTGGTCGCAGTTGGCCGTGGCCCCCCCTGGTCCAGGAGGAGCAAGCCAATGAGCCTTAAAAAGTGGCTGGCCTTCGGCAGCGGCGTGGGGATTCAGATTGCTGGGCCGAAAGGGACCGAGTCGCTGCTCATCTCCGCGGCGCGCGTCCGCCCAACCCGGGCGCAGGCATTGGGCGAGGGCAAATTCGTCATCCCGGATTTCGCGCATCGGCCTGCAAGCGAATGGGGAGCGGAATACGCCGCCTTTACGAAAAAATTCGGGCTTCGGGGAACGCCCGCGGCCGTGTTGCTGCCGCGGCACGACGTCATCGTGCGGGTCCTGCCCCTCCCCGGCGTTTCCGATAAGGATCTCCAAAGCGCCGTGCGATTCCAATTGGACGGCTTGCATCCTTACAACGAAGACGACGTGTATTTCAGTTGGAGCCGCGTGGGCCGGACGGGCGTTTTGGTGGCGGTGGCGAGAAGAGAGCCGGTGGATCGCTACGCCGCGCTCTTCGCTGAGGCCGGAGTGAAAGTGGCGGCCTTCACTTGCTCTGCGGCGGCCATTCACTCTGCGTTGCGGCTGTGGGGAGAGGCCCCGGCTTCCGAGGTGCTGGCGTGGGAGGACTCCCCGGGCGGGATCGAGATATATGGCGAGTCCGCGGCCAAGCCGGTATTCTCGGCGAATTTCGACGGGGAACCGGATAAAGCGGCTTCGCTCGCCAAAGCGGAAATGCGAGTCGACCCGGCGCTGGAAGCCAAGCCGCTGGCGGAGTTGCTGAACGCCGCCTCGCCCCTGCCCTTCGCCGCCGCCTTGCTCTCGGCGTGTCCCCGGCTCAGCCTGCCTTTGAATGTGTTGCCCGAGGATCGGAGACAATCCAGCCCCGCGCTGCGGTGGGCGGTTCCCGCGGCGCTGGGAGTCTTGGTGTTGCTGCTGGCGGTCGCTTTCGTGCTGCTGCCCTCCTGGAATCGCAGGCGCTATCTTGAAGAGCTCGATTCGCAGATCGCGCAAGTGAACCCTCAGGCTGCTCGTTCCAATCAACTTGACAAGCAGATCGATGCCATCCGGCGGAGGACCCAATTCCTGGATGATTTCCGCCGCCAGTCCAAGTCCGATATTGACCTGCTGGCGGAGTTGACGAAAGTTCTGCCGCCGCCCACCTGGCTGAACTTAACGGAAATATCGCCCCGGCAGGTGCTGATCGGAGGCGAAACCGACCAGGCCGAGCCGCTGCTGAAAGTGCTCAACGGATCGGCGCTGCTGGAGGCGTCCGAGTTTCAAGGCCCGCCGGGCCGGACCGCCACAGGATGGGTATTCCGCATCCGCGCGAACCGGAAGGATGCCCGGCCATGACGCTTCAGACGCGCGATCGTCGCGCGCTATCCCTCCTTGGCGCGGCCCTCGTGGTCTTCTCGATTGTCTATTTCTGGCCGGCGGGCGGCGCGGCTCCGAAGGTGGTCTCTTCCGTCGATTCCGTCACTGCCTCGGAAAAACGCCTGGCGCGGCAGCGCGAGCTCGCCGCTTTACTCCCGCAAAAGGAAGAAGTTTTCAAGAACGTTTCGGCGGAACTCGCCAAGCGCGAAGCCGGCCTCATTCAGGCGGGCACGGCTCAGGAAGCGCGCGCGCATTTGCTGGAAGTCCTGCGGCGGCTTTGCGGCGGGGAAATGATGGAAGTAAAATCAACCGAGCTTGGCGCCATCGGCCCCCTCGGCGACTCCTACGGAATGGTGGCCGCGGCGGTTCAGGTGGACTGCCACATCGAGCAGCTTGTCAATCTTCTCTCCGCCATCGCGGCGCAACCCGAGTTGATCGCCACCACCGAGTTGCGCATCACCGCGCCCAACGATTCCAAGGACAAAATTATCGGCGTGCGGATTGGCGTGACAGGCGTCATCCCCCGCAAGCTGGTGGGAGACAAGAAGTCGTAAAGTATGGCGAACCGGAAAATCTGGCTGCTGAACCTGACGCTGGTGGCGCTGGCGGGCTTGCTCGGATGGAGATTGCGCCTGGCATGGCTGGCGGGACAGACGCAGGAGCGCGCGTTTTTGTCGCAGGCGCCCCACGTTCGCGCATTGATCGCACCTCCGCCCGCCCCGCTGCCCGCGCCGGTAAAGCCGGCCGATTACGATCAAGTCGCGCAGCAGATGCTGTTTTCCCGCGACCGCAATCCCAATGTGATCGTAGCGCCTCCTCCTCCCCCCCCTCCGCCTCCTCCTATGCCGGCGCTGCCGTCGTACTACGGGCAGATGGCCATATTTGGTCCGCCCGTGGTGTTGCTGAGCGTCGAGCCGAATGGCGAGCAGAAAAGCTATCGCGCGGGCGACCTGGTGGGCAAGTTCAAACTGGTGGCTTTCGACAGCGATTCCATCACTTTCGACTGGAACGGGCAGAACGTCGTGCGCAAACTGTCGGAGGTTATGGGTAAGGACACGGAAAAGCCTGCCGCTCCCGCGGCGGCTCCCGCGCCCTCCGCCACTTTCGCCCCTCCCGTGGACGCTGGAAAGACCAGCATCACCGCCGAGCCGCCTAAGCCGACGCTCGCGACCAAGCCTGCTGCGCCCGGCAACGATATGGGCGCGGGCTTTCGCGCGTGCGTCGCCGGCGATGCTTCGCCCGCGGGCACCGTCGCTAACGGCTACACGAAAAAAATTGTTACCAGTCTGATGGGACCGCAGTGTTTTTGGGAACAGAATAAATGACAAACGACAGATGGCAGAAGGCAGAAGTCAGAAGACGGCCGCGGAGGGTCGGCGCGCTTTTTCTTGCGCTCGTAACCTTGGCCCTCGCACAAGCGCCGCAGCCTCCCGCGCAGCAGGTGCAAGTGCAGACGCAGCCGGCCCCGGTTCCCGTCGGCAATATCAATATTCCGAACGGCTCGTTGCGCGAGGTGGTCAATCAGCTCGCGCAGGCTTTGAAGATCAATCTGATTCCCGATTCCAAGCTCGGCGGCAACGTCACCATCAACACCTATGGCGAGTTGCGGAATCTCGATGCCCGCAACCTGCTCGAGATGATTCTGCGTATCAACGGATTCGGGCTGGCGCAGGAGGGCGACCTGTACCGTATCGTCTCCATGAAAGATCTATTGAAGCAGCCCATTCCTTTCCAGAGGCTGGAAGCGAAAGACATCCCGGAGGATGAGCAGAGCCTCCTTAATTTGATCTTTCTCAAGTACGTGACAGTGGAGGAGCTGACCAAGGTGCTCGACCCGTTCACGGGCGACAATGCCGTCATGCTTCCTTACCCCCCGGCGAATCTGCTTTTCGTGCTCGATAGCCGCCGCAACATGAGGCGGCTGATGGATCTGATCTCCATGTTCGATAGCGACACCTTCGCCAATCAACGCGTGCGGCTTTTCGAGTTGAAAAACGCCCGGCCTTCGGAAATGGAAAAGAGCCTCGAATCGATCTTGCAGTCAATTTCTCTGGACCCGAAGGCCACAACGGTAAAATTTCTACCTGTCGACAAGATCAGCACGCTGATCGCTGTGGCTCCCAACCCCGGCGTATTCGACACGGTAGCGCAATGGATTCAGAAATTGGATATTCCGGTGACGGTCAACGCCGGAGGAATCGAGAATTACGTCTACCACGTAAAATATGGACGCGCCGACTGCCTGGCAATGGCGCTGAACAGTCTGTTCGGAGCCGGAGGAGTGTACGCGCCCTATGGTTACGCCGGAGCCGCTCCCACGCCAAGCTATGGAACGCCCTACGCCTACGGAAACCCGTACTCGAATCCCTACGCAACCGGCAATGGAGCTTACGGAGCCTATGGTGGCGCCTATGGCGGCGCGGGCTTTGGTGCATACAACGGCGGCGCATATGGAGGAGCGTATGGTGGCGGTGGAACCTATGGAGCGCCCAACGCCTTCATGAATGGTTTCGGCGGCGCGGGGGCTTGCGGGGGCGGCATTCCCTCAAGCGGGGGATACGGCTATCCGGCCTTCGGAGGATTTTCGGCGCAGACGCCGCTGGTGAGTTCGCCGCCGGCTCAAGCCGCTGCGCCCGGAGGCCAGGCTACGGCGGGCGCAGCGGGAAATCCAGCCCTTGCGCCTCCAGAAGTTCCGCCGCGCATCGTCGCCAATCCGCTCGATAATTCCCTCATCATCCAAGCCGACCCGCAGCGCTACCAGAGCATCCAAAAGGTCCTCCAGGAACTGGACGTCCCCCCCCGACAGATATTGCTCGAAGCCAGAATCTATTCCATCGATCTAACCGACCAGTTCCAGAGCGGCGTCCAGGCGGCGTTTACGCGCAGGGACGGCTCGGACACTTCTTTTCTTGGCAAGCTCACCGATAGCAGTGGCGTCTTCGGGGCCGGCACACTCCAGCTTTCCGCCGGCGCATTGATCGGAAGCTCCAAGCAGCTTCTTGCTTTTTTGAACCTGAATGAGAATCGCAGCCACGTCCATATGCTTTCCGAGCCGAGTCTGATCGCCACCGATAGCATTCCCGCCGTGATTAATGTTGGCTCCCAGGTGCCCGTTTCCACCGCCACAACCACCATTCCCGGGTCAAATGGGGTGAACACCGTGCAAAATATCTCCGGCGTGAGCACCGGAATCACGCTCGAGGTGTTCGCTCACATCAACCCCAGCGGAGTGGTGACGCTCATCATCAACCAGGAAAACAGCAGCGTTCCCGCGGGCAATACTTCACTCACGCCCACTATCGGTCAGCAAGTGGTTCAAACGCAAGTCACAACGGTGGATGGCGATACCATCGCCATTGGCGGGGCAATTGAGGATGATACTACCTCGAGCATGTCTGGCGTTCCCCTGCTCAGCCGCATACCGTATCTGGGCGCCTTATTCGGAGCCAAAACCTATAGCCACGAGCGCAAGGAGCTTATCCTGTTTATGACTCCTCACGTCATTAGCGATCAGACGGACCTGCTGGAAGCAAGCAACGAGCTTAGAGCGCGGGTGAAGAAATTGCAAAAGTATATCAAGTTCTAGTTATGTGCAAATCGTTTCGCTGAAAGCGGATAGCTAACGTTGACAGTCGGGCCGCCGATTAAAAAATCATAAACTTCAAACCCAGTAGAAAGGTCGCTCTTCAGAGTCGTTTTCCACAGGGCGTATCCATTCGACGTATGGATTTCGCCGTTCAATTGCATTTTGAATCCTTTCCATGAAAATCCAATTGCGTACGCTTTGAAGCGGTCCGCCAGACGGAGCGGGGATACGCCGCAACTCGCACTTTTTCCTTGACTTGGGCGGCGCGACTAGTGTTAACTATAATCTGACTGCGTCCAGGGTGTAACAGAAGTTCAGGCGGCATTCATTGACCGTGAATCCCGCGAGCACATAGACAGCGAAAAAGTAGTCAAACGAAAAGTAGGCAAACAACGATGAGCTTTCAAGCAGTTCAACCGGGGAAGAAGCAGCCGGCGGCGAAGAACGACCGAGGGCGCACCCGGGTCCCCGCAGTCGAGAGCCTGGCAATGCAGAGGGTTCGCGCTTGAGGGATTGGAAAAGGATTGCAAGTCTGAGGCTCAGGTTGATAAGAAGTACTTCCATCAATTCGATTTTGAAATTTCACAAGGAGAAGGAAATGGCAGATTTTCGCAGACTGTTTTATGCGCTTGCCTTGGTGGCCCTGCTCGCGGGGCTTACCGTTCCGGTGAGCGCTCAAGCCCCTGCGTTTCAGTGTACAACCAACGCCGGCGTTCCCCCGATTGTGCGCGGCGAAGGCTACGCGGAACTGGTGGGCGACTTGGTGCTGAACTGCACGGGCGGCACGCCTACGGCGGCCGGACAAGTAGTGCCCCAGGTAAACTTCACGATTTTGCTCAACACGAACATCACCAGCAAGCTGTTGGCGGCGGGTGTCTGGTCGGAAGCGCTGTTGATTATCGATGAGCCGCATTCGGCGGTGAATCCTACTCGGCCGATTTTGAACTGCGGCAACACCAATCAAGGGGCTCCCGACAATGGTCCGTCTGGTCCCGGTGTGTGCTCCATTGTCAGCGACGGGAACCCGGCGGATACGTACAACCCTCTTATTGCCAGCACGCCTGCCGGTTGCACCCCAGTGGGAACGACGAACGCTTATGGTTGTGGACGCCCTAACGTCTTCCAGGCGCGCACGGGCAGTCAGCAGAATCCGGGTCAATTTAACGCTGTGACCTGGAGCGGCGTGCCGCTGGATCCTCCGGGAACCACCACCACCCGCACTCTGCGGTTCACCAATATCCGCGCGGATGCGGTTTTCCTAGGCGTCAGCTCGACTTTCACCACGAACTTCGTTCAGGCGCAGATTTCGGTGAACGGCAACACCTCGCTGGCCATCAATAATCCGCAGCAGATTGTCGCGTTCGTGCAAAAGGGCTTGATCACTCCGCCAATTACTAGTGTGAGCTTCTTGCAGTGCGTTGGGCAAAATACGGCCGCATTTATAAGCGGAACGGGAACAAGTCTCTCGAATTCGCCCTCTACGCCAACCTTCGTATTCCAGGAAGGATTCCAGAGCTCCTGGAAGGCGAAAAATATCGCCATGATTACCAGTCAGTTTGGCAACGGCACGCTTGCCTCGGGTGCATCGTACTGGCAATACACCGGGCTTGCGAATTCGCCCACTTTCAACTATCCGTCGGATCTGAATCAGAACGTTCCTGGAGCAATCTATAACACGGAATCCGGGTTCATGTATCCGCTGGGGGGAGTTGATCCAAGTCCGAATCCGCCCCAAGGTGTCGGGACGGTTCCGGTGACCGCTACGACGAATGCTTTCAATAATGGGACCGGGATCAGCACCGCCGGCGTCGCCACTCAGGGAACCCGCTTGGCTATCCAGATCACGAACATTCCGAACGGAAGCATCGTGCTGGTGCCCCAAGTGATCTTCCTCTCCAATAACGGTACGAACCATACTGGAGTGGCGGTGCTTACCACGACTGACGCCAATGGAAACGGTCCGTACTCACCGCCCTCGGGTGCACTCTCAGCCAGCAACTTCGTTGCGGTCCAGTCCAGCGGCCTGGTCGTGTACGAGGTCCTGTTCGCCGATCCTTTCAGTATCGAGACGGCCTCCGTGCCGATAGCCGTTGCGTGGGCCGCCAACCTGGCGTCCAACCTGCCAACGCCTAATGTCACTGCTCAGGCGGCCGGCAGCTTCGCTCCGTTCTATAACACGGCGGCTGCACACAATCCGTCCAGCACCCTGCCGGTGCCTCGGTTCGTGCCTGGTACGACGCCGCAGAACCTGTTCACCATCTTCAAGTGCTCTTGCGACGTCCTGTTCCCGTATGTGGTCTCCGCTGGCGGATACGACACAGGCATCGCAATCGCGAATACATCGCTCGATCCTGGAGCGGCGTTTGGCTTCAGTGGCGTGCCACAAAGCGGAGCTGTCCAGTTCTGGTATTACGGCAGCACCGCCAGCGGTGGCGCTCCGCCGGCGACTCAGTGCACCAACACCAGCAGTCCGGGCACTTGCCCTGGAACCACGGTCGTTCCGCAAGGCCAGGTGCTCACATACGTGCTGTCTAGCGGCAGTACTACGTGGGGCCTCGACAACCGCGCCAATGGCTTTATTGGATACATCATTGCGCAAGCGCAATTCCAGTATTGCCATGCGTTCGCCTTTATCGGCGCACTCGGCCAAGGTCCGCTCAACCCAGGTGTTTCCGAAGGTTATCTTGGGTTGATCATGACCAACGGCAGTACGCTCAATCGAGTGGCGCCAAGCGCGGAAGCTTTGAATCAATAGACTTTAACAGTCAAGCGGCAAACCTCAAGGGAGGGGCTTCGGCTCCTCCCTTTTGCCGTTTTTGGCCGGCAAACATTTGCCGGAAATTTGTTTTCTCCGTTCCCGCCGTTCCGTAGTATAATTCTTTATCCGCCCGCGTCTATTTCCGCTTTTGAGAGGTATTTCCATGTCGATTCGCAACGTGTCTCTAGCCGTGTGCCTGCCAATGGCGGCTTCCGCTATTTTCGCGCAGGCCACCTCTGGCGCTAGATACGTGGTCGAGATCACGCCTAATAGCGCCGGGACGCGCTTCCAGGGTTTTTCCGCGGACGCCAACTCGCAGAACCCTGTGTTCGACAGCATTGCGGATCCCACCCCCTTGGCCGGCGTAACCCAAATGATCGCCAAGCCCGATGGATCAAAATTCTACGTTCTGTCTTCCGCCGGAATCCAATCCATCGATCCCGCCTTCTCCAGCACGTCCTTCAAGCCCATCAATGGCGTCACCGGAACGTTGAACGCAATGGCCATTTCTCCGAATGGCAAGTACCTCTACGTGTCAAGCTCATCTGGCCTTTTTATTCTGGACACCTCTACCGATAGCGTTCTTTCCAACACCGTGCCGATCACCGGCAACAGCGTAGCCGGTGTGGTGTTCAGCGCGGATTCGCAAAACGCGTACCTCTTGACGAATGCCGCCTTGGGAAGCGCGATTCATCAGGTGAATACCAGCACGCGGGCGCAAGTGGGTCAGCCGCTCACTCTCCCCTACGGCTGCGACGTGAACGCTGCCGGACAGCCTCTCTGCGCGATCACCATGTCGCCCCTGCAAACAATCCACGTCACCAACGGCGGGTATATTTACGAGATAAATCCATCGACCCTGTCGGTCACCAACACCATCACCACCAACGTCTCGACTTTGGGGCCGCTGCGCTATACGCCGGACGGATCCTTTGCGTATGCAGTCAATCTCACGCCTTCGATCGGAGGGCGCGCTATGGTGCAGGTGAACCTTTCCGCTCACACCTTCGCGGAACTCAACTACGCCAACAGCGGAGTGACGCCGCCCACCTTCAGCGATGTTTTCCCGGCCAGCGCCTCGCAGATTTTCGCCGTGACAACTTCTGACGCCGGCCAAAGCAGCCCGACCACTCTGTATGACGTCGCGCCGTCGCCCTTTGCCGCTGCGCCCAGCACCAGCCTCGCCGCGCTAGGGCCTGCCGTGCTTGGCAATGTTCTGTCTGCGACGCTTTCCAACGAGCAGGCAGGCGCCCGCTACCTGTATCTTTTGGTCGCCAATGGCAACCAGACCAATCTCGATAAGGTGGACCTAGCCAGTGGAACGATCGTTTTGACGACGCTGGCGATTATCGGCAACGGCGTCCTTGAATTTGTTAACGTGCCGCCCCAAACCGGAGCCGCCAATTTCGTTCAATTCAATAACAACCAGACCGTCACCGCAAACGCGACTTCCGCGCCCATGGGTGTCGTAGTGGTCAACTCAGCGGGCATTCCGGTTTACAATGTCCAGGTTTCCTATACCGTGGATCCTTCCACAGGGGTGACGATCAACGGCGGAAATCAAACCACGAATAAAGACGGATATGCTTCGGCTACGGCAACCATGCCGGCCACGTCCGGAACCTACACCGTTACCGTTACCGCCGGCTCGGCCACGGCCACCTTCACCCTCACGGTGCCGGGAGCCGGGACTCCTTCGGGAGGTGGATCGAGCCAGGTGACCATCGTGGGAGGAAACGGACTGCTGTTACAGGGTCTTCAGGACCGCTCGCCCATCTACGATCCCTTGACGATCAAAGTAGTGGATACCAGCGGTAATCCGCTGTCCGGCGTGCCGGTGACGTTTGCGGCACTTTCCGGCCCCGGAGGAACGATCGATAACCCCTCCACCACCACGGATCAAAACGGCTTGGCTTCCACGGACTTTCTTCCCTCCATCCCGCAGCAGGGGCTGCCTTTCCAGGCGATCGATATTAACGCCTCGACTCCGTACGGCTCCGTCGATTTCGTCGAGACGACGTTTCAGACGCAGTTTAATCCCAGTGGCCCTAGCACGGGCGCGCCGCAAATCAGTATTGTTCAGCCTACGGAGAACCAAGGCTTCGTTATTACTGCGGGCGAGGGCGATGTCGTTCCAAACGCCATCGTCGCCTCCATTTTTTCCTCGCTTACTCCTACGCAACCGATTCCGAACGTTGGCATACGGCTGGCTCAAGGCAACGATATCACTCAGCTCGCCCCCGCCACGTGCCAAGGTAGCACTCTGTCCGACCAAAACGGCCTGGCGCATTGCAATTTGGTGGTTTCGTGCAAAGCCGGCGTGAATACGCTCATCCCGATTTTGATCGACGTGGGGGATCAGCGTAATTTCTCGTACACCATCAACGTCGTGAAGGGTTCCACCCAAACGCTTACCATCGCCGGCGGCAACAATCAGACCGGCAATGTGGGGCAGCCGTTAGGCCAAGTGCTGCTTGCCACCGTTACCGATAATTGCGGGGCGCCGGTTCCTGGCGCCCAAGTCACATGGAAAGTAACCGGCGGTTCGGCTACCTTAGCCAACACTATCTCCACCTCGGACGCCGGTGGCCATGTTTCGACTAAAGTCGTGCTCGGCTCGATTCCCGGCGCCATCACCGTCACCGCTACCGTAGGGACCTCTACGGTTACGTTTACCGCTACGAACAACGTAACCGTGGGAGGCATAACCTTGCTGAGCGGCGGCGGACAGACGGCCCTTGAAGGCGCAGGCTTCGCGCAGCCGCTGGTGTTTGCGGTGAAAGATATCAACGGAAACCCCGTGCCGGGGGTTCAGGTGAATTTCTCGGTCGTTGGCGGCACGGCCGCGCTGGGCGCTGCCTCCGCTACTACGAATGCCTCCGGCCAGGCCTCGGTCACGGTGACAGCCGGGGCCACGCCCGGGACTGTCACGATCCAGGCTTCCTACAGCACCTTCGCCGCGACCGCCTCCCTCACCGTGCAGCCCCCCGGGCCCGTACTCACATCGGCCAGCTTCACCAATTCCGCCAGCGGCAAGACGGGTTTGGTGGCCTGCGGCATCGCCACGGCAACTGGATCCGGTCTTGCTTCCGGAGTCAGCGGAACGCTGCTGGGCAATCCGTTGAACCCGCTTGGCGGCCCTCTGCCCTACACGCTCTCGGGGTTGTCGCTGAGCGTCAATGGCATCCCCGCGCCGATCTATTGGATCTCTAACTCCAATGGAGCTCAACAGGTCACTTTCCAAACTCCCTGCGAGACCGCTGTAGGCTCGGCAACCGTCGCCGTAACCACCGGCGCAGGCACTGTCAGCTCTGCCACCACTATTGTTACGGGCGTGCAGGTCTTCGCGGCGCAACCCGGCATCTTCACCTACCTCGGACCCAATTCCACGTTATTCGGAGCCATCATCCGGCCGGATGGAAGTTATGTCTCGCCCAGCAACTTTGCGCAGCGCGGTGAGACTGACTACCTCGTCGCCACCGGCCTGGGCTTGCCTGCGCCAATGCCGAAAACGGGCTCAACCGGCAACGGCCAGACGCTTCCCGTCAACCAGGTGCTCGTCGGCGTTGGCGGCAACGGCCTGCCGGTTGTTTCGGTGCAGTACGTGCCCGGAGCCATCGGGGTATATTATGTCGGCTTCCAGCTCTCCAATCCTAACTTGAAGCCTGGTCCCAATCAACCGCTGGCTCTCTGGGTTTGCACGGCGGGGTGCGGGACCTCCAATCCCCAATACGCCATGGACAATCAAGGGGCGCTTTTCCCCGGCGTCCAATAACGCCGGCGACGCCAAGGGCGACGGCCCGTCCGCCGTGTTTGCTATATTTATAGATGGCCTGACGGACAGGTGGGTGAGTGGTTAAAGCCAACAGACTGTAAATCTGTCACTCCTTGCGAGTTACGAAGGTTCGAATCCTTCCCTGTCCACCAAAACGCTAGGCCGTCAGGCCTCGGCGATCAGCGAGATTTTTGCCGTTGTAGCTCAGTTGGTAGAGCGCGTCCTTGGTAAGGACGAGGTCACCAGTTCAATCCTGGTCAACGGCTCCAATTTTTTATTCACTCCATAGGAGCGAATTTCGAAACCGCAATGGCGAAGGAAAAATTCGATCGCAGCAAGCCGCACGTCAACGTGGGCACCATCGGGCATATCGATCACGGCAAGACCACCTTGACGGCGGCCATCACCAAGACGTTGGCCAAGCACAAT
>Ga0070738_10001323_pt1 | contig 51506 bp, 51 predicted proteins | sample Coa_R2_2_FD_66446 | JGI IMG/M metagenome (GOLD analysis project Ga0070738, IMG submission 66446) | Surface soil microbial communities from Centralia Pennsylvania, which are recovering from an underground coalmine fire - Coalmine... | ecosystem: Environmental > Terrestrial > Soil > Unclassified ... | reverse complement strand
GCATGGCGAGAGCGAGAAAACGTGGCGCGCTAACGACGCGCTCTGTTCGGCGCTGCAGATCATCAATCATATCCAGGACTGCGCCGCCGATTATCGCAATCTCGACCGCGTCTATATGCCCCTTGATTATCTTGCGCGGGAAGGCGCCGAGGTGAGCGAGCTCGGGGCGCCGCGCGCCTCGCCTGCCCTGCTCGCCGCCCTTCATAATCTCGCCCAGCGCACCGAGCTGCTCGTGCGCGAGGGATGCGACTTGCCGCGCCAGGTGCGCGATCTCCGCCTCAGCCTCGAGACTTCGGTCATCGCGCGGCTCGCACAGCGACTCGTGACCATGCTGATCGCCCGCGATCCTTTAAGCGAGCGCGTCCATCTGACGAAGCCGGGCTTTCTCTCCTTCACGCTGCTTGGCATCGCGCAAGGCCTCGGCGAGCGCGGCCGGCGGGCAAGCCTGCGTCACGCCGTGGGGGACGCATGAGCCTTGCGGGAGCGCCGAGCGCGCAAGCGCGCGCGAGCGGCAGTTCGTTCTATTCGGCCATGCGGATCCTACCGCGCAAAAAGCGCGCCGCGATGTTCGAGATCTATTCCTTCTGCCGCGCGGTCGACGACATTGCCGATGACGGTGGCGAAATCGCTCCGCGCCGCGCCGCTTTGGACGAATGGCGCACGACGATCACCAGTCTTTGTGCCGGCAAGCCGGCCCCGGCGCGTCTCGCGGGTCTTGCCGAAGCGATCCGCGATTTTGACCTTCGCCGCGAAGACTTTTTTGCCGTGATCGACGGCATGGAAATGGACGTCCTCGCGAATATCAGGGCGCCGGATTGGCAAACGCTCGATCTTTATTGCGACCGAGTTGCGAGCGCTGTCGGGCGTCTTTCGGTCCGCGTCTTCGGCGTGCCCGAGGGCGAGGGCAATGCGCTCTCGCACCATCTCGGCCGCGCCTTTCAGCTCACCAACATTCTGCGCGATCTCGATGAAGATGCATCTATCGGCCGGCTCTATCTGCCGCGCGAAGCCTTGCGCGCGGCCGGCATTGAGTCGGAGGAGCCGCAGGCGGTGCTCGGAGATCCGCGCCTTGCGGAAGCCTGCGCGCCGGTTATCGAGCGCGCCCGGCAGCATTTCGCAACGGCGGCGCAAGTGATGGCGCGCTGTCCGCGGGCGAGCGTCAAGGCGCCGCGCCTGATGGGCGAAGTCTATCAGGCGATCCTCGCGCGCGTGACGGCGCGCGGCTTTACCCCGCCGCGCGAACGCGTGCGCGTACCGAAGCTCATCGTGCTCCTCGCCTTGCTTCGCCACGGCCTCGTCTGATGACCGGCAAAGTGCACATCATCGGGGCCGGCCTTGCCGGCCTTGCCGCCGCGCTCCGTTTCGCGGATGAGGCGCGCGCGGTCGCAATCCACGAGGCCGCGCCGCAAGCGGGCGGTCGCTGCCGCTCTTATTTCGATTCGAGCCTCGGCATGACGATCGACAATGGCAATCATCTGCTCTTGTCGGGCAATCGCGCCGCGCTCGATTTTCTGCGCGAGATCGGGAGCGAGGCCGAGTTCGTCGGCCCAGGGAGCGCGGAATTTTCCTTCCTCGATCTCACATCCGGCGAAACCTGGCGCTTGCGGCCGAACGATGGCCCGATCCCCTGGTGGATCCTGCAATCGGGCAGACGCGTGCCGGGCACGCGTGCCGCCGATTACCTCGATATTTTGCGCTTGCTGTTTGCCCCGCAAGGCGCGCCGATCAAGGCTGCCCTCAATTGCCGTGGCCTGCTGTACGAGCGGCTCTGGCGTCCCTTTTTCCTCGCGGCGCTCAATACCGCTCCGGAAGAGGGCGCAGCCTCGCTCGCCGCCGCCATTTTGCGCGAGACGCTCGCCAAGGGCGGCCAGGCTTGCCGCCCGCTCGTCGCTCTCAACGGACTTTCGAGCGCGTTCATCGCTCCGGCTTTGCGCCATCTCGAATCCAAAAACGTCCAAATTTTCTTCGAACGCCGGCTCCTCGGCATCAAATTCGACGCCGGCCGCGTGGCTTCCTTGGACTTCGCCGACGAGCGGATAGAAGTCGCAGCCGAGGACAAAGTCATCCTCGCCGTCCCGGCTCCGGTTGCCGCCTCGCTCGTTCCGGGACTGATCACGCCGCAGTCCTTTCGCGCAATTGTGAACGGCCACTTCAAGATCACACCTCCGGCGGGTTTTCCTCCGATTCTTGGCGTAATCAACGGAACGATCGAATGGCTGTTTGCTTTCCCCGATCGACTCTCAGTGACGATCAGCGCGGCTGACGGACTGATCGACCTCTCCCGTGACGAGCTCGCGAGAAGAATCTGGTCCGATGTGGCGCGCGCGACACAGATTGCGCAACCGATGCCTGCGTGGCAGATCATCAAGGAGAAGCGCGCGACTTTTGCCGCAACGGCCGAGGAGGAACTGCGGCGCCCCAAGGCGCAAACGGCCTTTTCCAATCTTGTCCTCGCGGGCGATTGGACGGCCACCGGGCTGCCGGCAACGATCGAGGGCGCGATTCGCTCGGGGTTTACGGCGGCTGAAGCTATTCTTTAGTGTGGACAGCCGGAGGTTTGTCGAGGAATAAGGCTTGCTGATGGGGGGTCGGGCTGTGTCCGATAGGCGGTCGATTCCCTTACCGAGATATCGGCGTCCGTGTGCGCATCATCCTTTACTTGGGCAGGTTCGACTTGAGCCGGCGCGAGTTGGCCGGTTCAATGATGCAAGATCGTCGGACGCTCGATATCGCAAGCTGCCGGGGACGAGAAAGCGAGACGGCGATTGCAGAGCGGCGTTGAACAAAAAGCTCCGGCAGCCCTGAAAAGGAAGCCAAGACGCGCAAGGCCCTTGGTTCGGCGCAAAGCCAACATTTCGACTTGGGGGAAAGGCGGTCTGCCAGAGGTTTGAAGGCATGGGCAACCGCCTTGCGGCACGGGCATTGCTTGGCCGAACTTTGCCGGCCAGTCGATGACCCCGCTGCGGGAAATCCAATCATCTGTCCGGACTGAGAGGGGTAACGGAACTTGGCACGAGGAAAGATTGACGGGGACGGGGGTTCCGCGTGTTTTCTGTCCGCACTATCAGGTGTCTTAGATATATTTGCCGAGGACGGCGCGCTCCGAGAGGTTGAACGGTCCTGCCTGCGTCGGGCGCGGCGGGATGTCGATCGAGGCTCGGTGCTTGTCGTCACCGGCCTGGCGGCGGAAGCGCGGCTTGCCGCCGGCGCGGACATCGACGTGGTGACCAGCGGCGGACATGGCGGCAATCTCGCCAACATCCTGCACGCGGCGATCCGCGCGAAAGTTTCGGCCATCATCAGTTTCGGAATTGCAGGCGGCCTTGCACCGGGAGTCCGCCCCGGCACATTGCTGGTCGCGCGCCGGATCATCGCCGAAAATGAGCAATATTACGAATGCGATCGTGCCTGGTCGCAGCGTCTCGCCAAGGCTCTGGGCGACGTGCCGATCGTCGATATGGCGGGCGCTGATCGGCCGGTGGCCGATCCTGCCGGCAAACGTGCGCTGCATGTTGCAACACGCGCCGCGACGGTCGATACGGAATCGCATGTCGCTGCCCGCGTCGCCGCGGCGCACGGCTTGCCGTTCGCGGCATTCCGCGTGGTAGCCGACCCGGCGGAGCGCAAATTGCCACCTGCGGCGCTGGTCGGCGTTCGGCCGGACGGCAAGCTCGCAATGGGCAAGATCATGCGCTCGCTCGCCGGCGAGCCGCGGCAGATCCCACATCTCTTCCGCACGGCGCTCGATACGCGCGCGGCTTTCGACGGCCTATTCCGCGGCCGGCAGATGCTTGCGGGCGGCTTCGGCTTCCTGGATTTCGGCGAGCTTCTGTTGGACGTGCCGCGAGAAGACGTAATTGGCGGGTCGCTGCCGGTCTAACGGAATGTCTTTCGAGGTCGGTCCATCCGTCCTGATGCCGCGCAAGGCGACGGCAGCCGCCTGCCAGGGCCGCGCGAAAGCTTCGGAAACCGCAGTCGCCTCGAACCCGCAGTGAACCATGCAGTCGGCGCATTTCTCATATTTGCCGACGCCATAGGAATCCCAATCCGTCGTCTCCATGAGTTCGGCAAAGGTTTTGGCATAGCCCTCGCCCAAGAGATAGCAGGGCCGCTGCCAGCCGAAGACGGTGCGGGTCGGATTGCCCCAAGGCGTGCATTCGTAGGTGCGGTTTCCGGCGAGAAAATCGAGGAAGAGCATCGATTGATAGAAGGGCCACGCTTTGCCCTTCTTGCCGAACCGGAAAATGTCGCGGAACAATTGCTTCGTCTTGCCGCGATTGAGGAAATGCTGCTGATCCGGCGCGCGCTCATAAGCATAGCCGGGAGAGACGGTGATACCGTCGATGTCGAACTCGCTGACCTCATCGAAGAACTTGGCGACCCGCTCGGGATCGGCATCATTGAACAAGGTGCAATTGATCGTGACGCGGAAACCTTTTGACCTCGCAAGCTTGATCGCCGCGACCGCACGATCATAGACGCCCTTCTGGCAGACCGAGCGATCGTGCATCTCTTTGTCGCCGTCGAGGTGGATCGACCAATTGAAATAGCGATTGGGCGTGAAGCGATCGATCTGCTTCTCGAGCAGCAGCGCATTGGTGCAGACGGTGACGTATTTGCGCCGGGCGATCGCGCCTTTGACGATTTCGGGGAGCTCCTTGTGAAGCAATGGCTCGCCGCCTGCGATCACGACGACCGGAGCGCCGCATTCCTCGATCGCGGTCATGCATTCGTCGACCGAGAGGCGCTGGTTGAGGATCGGATCGGGATAATCGATCTTGCCGCAACCGGCGCAGGCGAGATTGCACCGGAACAGCGGTTCGAGCATGAGCACGAGCGGAAAGCGCTTGCGCCCCGAAATCTTCTGGCGGAGCACATAGGAGCCTATCTGTGCCATCTGCAGTACAGGAATACCCATCTCGCCCCAACTCCCATCAGGTTGTTCGGTAAGGCCCTAGATCATGCGTCGAGAAGTTCGGCCGGTAAGCGGAATTCTATATCTTCTTCGACGCCGGGCAATGTTTCGACTTCCACCGGGCCGAGGCTGCGCAGCGCCTCGACCACCTCATCGACGAGGATTTCCGGTGCCGAGGCCCCGGCTGTAACCCCGACCCGTGCGACCCCGCGCAGCATGTCGAGGTCGAGTTCGCTCTTGTCGGCAATGAGATAGCTCGGAACCTCGGCCTCGGCGCCGATCTCGCGCAGCCGGTTCGAGTTGGAGCTATTTCTCGCGCCTACAACGAGGATCACGTCGACGAGCCTGCTCAATTTTCGCACTGCCATCTGCCGGTTTTGCGTGGCATAGCATATGTCCCTCGTTTCCGGCCCGACAATGTCGGAGAATCGTCGCTTAAGCGCCGTAATGATCGATTTGGTATCGTCTACGCTCAAGGTAGTCTGAGTGACATAAGCAAGCGGCGTGTCCTCGGCAAGCTCGAGCGCCGCGACATCTTCTTCCGACTGAACGAGGTGGACTGCGCCGGGAATTCGCCCCATCGTGCCTTCAACCTCGGGGTGGCCAGCGTGGCCGATTAGAACCACGGAGCGACCTTGACGAACATAACGTTCGCCCTGGATATGGACCTTGGCGACCAACGGACAAGTAGCGTCGAGAACCGGGAGGCCGAGGCTCAGCGCCTCATCCTCGACCGCACGGGATACGCCATGAGCGCTGAATATCGTGAGCGTGCCTGGCGGCACGTCCGCCAAGCTTTCGACAAAGCGGGCGCCCTTGGCTTTCAGGCTTTCGACCACCGCCCCGTTGTGTACAATCTCGTGGCGCACATAGACCGGGGCGCCGTATTTATCGAGCGCACGTTCGACAATATCGATGGCGCGGACCACGCCGGCGCAAAAACCGCGCGGTTGAGCCAAGATCACTTTCATTGACACCCCGAATAACGGACGCGGTCGGCAGGAATGGACAAGACGAAACTTGCTTTTTTCATGCGACCAAGCTTTTAAGGATGACTCGGCCGATGTCAAATCTCCAACTATAGCTGAAAAACGGTTCAGTTAACGCCCTCGGAGGCGGTTTTGCTATTGCAAAATCGGCTATTCTGCGAGGCGGCTCAAACTCTTGCAGACCTGCCACACCTGCCCGTCGATTGGTTCTCGGAAAATCATGGACGCCCAATCTCCAAGCGCACCCAAACCGCCAACCCAGCCTCCATCGATCGGCCTCATCGGCAGAGCCATCGTGCGGCTCGTCGACCTTTGCTCTCGTTCTGCGTGGCTTGTCGTGGCGCTTTCGCTGCTCGTGGCCGCAGCGTGCGGCTATTACACGGCGACCCATTTCGCCATCAACGCCAATACCAACGACTATCTCTCGACGAAATTGCCTTGGCGGCAGCGTCTGGCGGACCTCGACAAGGCCTTTCCCCAGCGCAACGACGACATTGTCGTCGTCATCGACGCGGCGACTCCGGAGCTGGCCGAAAGCGCGACATCGACGCTGGCCTCCAAGCTGGAGACGCGACCCGATCTCTTTCAGACCGTCGGGCGTCCCGACAGCGGCCCCTATTTCGAGCAGAACGGCTTGCTCTTTCAGCCGCTCGCGCAAGTTCAGCGCACGGTCGGCGGCCTGTTGAAGGCCGAACCGTTCCTCGCCCAGCTCGTCACCGATGCGAGCTTGCGCGGCGTGGCGAATGCCTTCTCCTACATCACGCGCGGCGTGCGCTCGAAAGCCGGCAGTTTCGACGATTTCGACCGGCCCATGGTGCAACTTTCGAGCGCGCTCGAGAGCGTGCTTGCCGGACATAAGACCTTCTTCTCGTGGAGCGTGCTGTTCACCGGACAGAAGCCGGATCCGCACGAATTGCGCCACTTCCTGACGATCAAACCGGTCCTCAATTTCGCGGCGCTGCAGCCGGGGCTCGTGCCGTCGAACTTCATTCGCCAGAGCGCGAAGGATCTCGGCCTGACACCCGAGAAGGGCGTCACGGTTCGGCTCACCGGCTCCGTGCCGCTCGCCGATGAGGAATATGCCACCGTGAAGGAAGGCTCCTTCCTCAACAGTACGATCATGGCGCTGATCGTGCTCTTCATTATCTGGTCGGCGCTGAAATCGGTGCGCATCGTCTTAGCCGTTGCGCTCGGCGTCATCTTCGGGCTCGCGGTGACTGCGGCGCTCGGCCTCGTCATGGTCAAGGCCTTCAATCTGATTTCCGTCGCTTTTGCCGTCCTCTTCGTCGGAATAGGCGTCGACTTCGGCATCCAGTTCAGTGTCCGTTACCGAGCCGAACGGCATGACGAACCGGAGTTCCAGAAGGCGCTGCGCATGGCTGCAATGAAAGCCGGCCGACCGCTGGCACTCGCTGCCGCGGCGACGACGCTGGGCTTTTATTCTTTCCTGCCGACCGATTATCGCGGCGTTTCGGAACTCGGGCTCATTGCCGGCACGGGGATGATCATCGCGTTCTTCACCGCCGTCACTCTATTGCCGGCGCTTTTGACCCTGATGCGCCCGCCGGTCGAACGCGAGGCGGTCGGCTATAAGTTCCTCGCGCCGATCGATCGTTTCCTCAGCGACCATCGGCATGCGGTCGTGATCGGCACGCTCGGCGTCGCACTCGCCGGAACGCCGCTGCTGACGCATTTGCACTTCGACTTCAATCCGCTCGACCTGCGCAGCAAAAAGACCGAAGCGGTGGCGACCCTGCTCGACTTGCAGAAGGGCACCGATACCGAGACCAATACGATCGACATCCTTGCTCCCAATCTCAATGCAACCGCACCGGTCATCGCAAAATTGCAGCCGCTGCCGGAAGTCCAGCGCACGATAACGCTGGATAGTTTCGTGCCTCCGGATCAAAATCAAAAGCTGCCGATCATCCAGCATGCTGCCGCGGCGCTGGTGCCGCTCTTCGACCAGAATAGGCAGCTGCCGGCGCCGAGCGATGCCGAGGACGTGGCGGCGCTGAACCAGGCGGCCGGCCTCTTCACGACGACGGCGAAAGGCCTGACCGGCAAGGGCGCCGACGATGCCCGCCGCTTGGCCTCCCTCATGAGCCAGCTCGCGTCTGCGCCCCCGCAGACGCGCGAGGCGGCCCGCGCGCTTCTGCTTCCCGGGCTGCATACGATGCTCGACATGCTGCATCATTCCCTCGAAGCCAAGCCAACCGGGCTCGACGACATTCCGGAAAGCTTGCGGCGCGATTGGATCAGCGCCGACGGACAGGCATTGATCGAAGTCACTCCCAAGGGCGACCCGAGCGACAACGACGTGATGGTCAAGTTCGCCAAGGCGGTCGAGAAGATCGCGCCGGACGCGACGGGCGAGCCGGTTGCCGTTCAGGCCTCGGGCGACACGATCGTGAAGGCCTTCATCGAAGCGGGCATCGTCGCGCTGGCCTCGATCAGCATTCTGCTCGTCTTCGTCCTGCGGCGCGTGACCGACATGCTGCTGACGCTGGTGCCCTTGCTGCTCGCGGGGCTCGTGACACTCGAAATCACCGTGCTCATGGACATGCCGCTCAATTTTGCCAACATCATCGCGCTCCCGCTGATGCTCGGGCTCGGCGTCGCCTTCAAAATCTATTTCGTGATGGCTTGGCGGGCCGGGACGACCAACCTCTTGCAGTCGAGCTTGACGCGCGCCGTCTTCTATAGCGCGATGACATCGGCGACCGCCTTCGGCAGCCTTTGGCTGTCGCACCATCCCGGCACGTCGAGCATGGGCAAGCTGCTCGCGATCTCGCTCGTGACGACGCTCTGCGCGGCCGTCCTCTTTCAGCCGGCATTGATGGGGCCGCCACGGCAGAAGCGGGTGAAGGCGCCGGCCTGACAAGCGGATTTGTTTGCGTGCCTTTATCCCGATCCGGAAATCGCGCCACGAGGGCTAGCGTTTTCCGATCCGGCCGGCTTGCTTTTTTTTCGGCCCAGCTACACTATCGCTCAAGTCTAGGTTCCTGATTTATTTTGTTGTTAGAGTATTGTCATGGTCGCGATCACGCACAGGTCCGGCCCTCTCGCCGGCAAAGTTCAAAGCTTCGAGCCGACCAAAGATCGAATCGAGATCGGGCGCGATCCCTCCTGCGATATTGTCTATCCCGAAGAAGAGACGAGTGTAGGCCACCGGCATTGCGCGCTCGTTCGTGACGCCTCCGGCGACTTCACGTTGCATCTTTACGGCACGCATTTCGTCGCCGTCGACAAATTGCCGGGCGGCCAAGATCAGCCCCTCAAATCGGGCCAGGTCCTTCACCTCGGGCCCGCCAGCGGCCCGAGCTTCGAAATCACTCTCGACAAAGCGGCCCGAGCGGACGAGCTCGCCACGATTCGCCAGCCCGAGCCGACCCCCATCCCGCTGCGGATCCGGCATCTGACCATTGCCGGCGGCGCGATCGCCGCGCTGCTGATCCTGGCGGTGGGCGGCTCTCTCTACAAGGCGCATCTCGATCGCGAGCAGGTCGCCGCAACCATCGCAAGTCTCGGGCAGGACCAGCAGACCGCCAAAGACGAGATGGAGCGCCTCGCTCACGCTGCCGCGGCGAGCATCGATCAAGGCGCCATCGATCGTCTCGTTCGCAGTACGTTTCTTGTCTTCCAGCAGGATGCGCAAGGCCGTCAATTTGCGCTCGGCACCGCCTGGGTCGTCGGCCCCAATGTGCTCGCAACCAACGCGCACGTCTCGGCACAATGCAATGACATCAAAACCGACGATCAATTTCTCGTGAAGAGAGAGATCGTCGAATGCAACGATTACAAGCCGGGCGAAAAGGTCTTCGTCCGGCAGCCCGGCTCCGGCGGCAAGGCCTATGAGGTCATGGGCCACGCCTTCCACCCGGGCTATGTCGCCTTTCCCAAATTCGTTCTCGCCGAGGATCCGGCGCTGGGCTCTTATGGCGGCGGCGCGCCTTCCGAGCTCGACATCATCGACGGTTATGACATCGGCCTGCTTCGCACGAAGGAAAACCTTCCGCCGGGCCTCGCGCTCGAGATCGCATCGCCGGGCGAGCTTCTGGCCTTGAAGCCCGGGATGCCGCTGGCTTCGGCCGGCTATCCTGCGGAAAGCGTTGCCGGGCAGAACGTCCTGCCGATCAGCGCAACGCCGCAGGTCCACTACGGAAACGTGAGCGCGCTCACGGATTATTTCTTCCTGCCGGCAGACCCGGCGCACCAGCTCCTGGTGCAACATTCGATCCCGATCGCCGGCGGTGCATCGGGCAGTCCGGTGATCGCACCCTCCGGCCACGTCGTCGCCGTCGTGAGTTCCGGCACAATGGTCGGCATCTCGTCCGGAACCGGCCGCACGCCGAGCGCGGCCGAGATCAACTATGCCCAGCGCGCCGATCTCGTAAACGAATTGCTCGCCAATCAGACGGATGCGGCGCTCAAGGCGGACCACGCCTATTGGGTGCGGCAGATGGATAATTTCAAACGCGGCATCGACGTGATCGGCGCCTGGGTCATTGATCAGAGCAAGCCCGATCCGAAAGCAACGGCGCAACTCGTCTCAGAGACGCAGGACAAGCTCACGGCGAGCGATCTTGTCATCGATCCGGTGAGCGGAAAGAACCAGCGCACCAAGGTCGAAAAGCTCAATCTTTCGGAGAAGACGCGCTATCTCGTCCTCGTCTACGCGAGCGACGAGACGAACATCCAGATCTATTTGAAGGACGCGAAGAACCAGACCGATGCCGACAACAGCAATGCGCAATGGTATCCGAGCGTCTCTTATTCGCCGCCCGCTTCGGGCACTTGGTCGCTCGTCGTCGTCGGTCCCGACCGAGACACTTCTTTCACAACGCGAGTCTATACTTGGCAACCGTCGAGTTCATGAACCGCTATTCCTGATGCTTCTGGTCCGGCGCAGAGCCGGGTGATGCGTGTGGCGAAAATGGTGGGAGGATGGAATGCGCGCGCGATATTGTGCAATCATATTTTCGTCGTTGATCATGGGATGTTTTTCCGCGCCGGCCTTCGCCGCCTGCACGGGCACGCCGACTTACCAGGATCAGTTCAAAAGCTTTGATCCGAGCTGGGGCTCGCCGAGCGCCATCCTCTCGGTGCAGAACGGCGCCTTTTATATCAAGCCCAATCCCGGCTACAGCAATTACGTGCTGAGCCAATCGAATTTCTACGGCGACGGCAGCATTTGCGTAAGCACGCTGATCACGCAGGCGAGCGATCCCGACAATGCGACCGTCGGCGTTCTCTTTTGGGGCGTCGATTACAACAATCTCTACGCGCTCTGGGTCGGCTCCTATAAGGGCCAAGGCGGTTTCACTGTGCAGAGGGAATCGAGCGGCAGGTGGCTTACTCCGGTCGCTTGGAGATCGGACACGGTCATCAAGCCCGGATTGGGCGACGCCAACCAGGTCGAAGTCGATATGAAGGGCGGGACGGCGACCGTCAGCATCAATGGCAAGGAATTGGTCACCTTCAACGGCACACCGCCGAATGGCGGCGGCCTGATCGGCATCGCCGGCTCTTCAGGAGCGGGCGTAACGGCGACCTATGCCTTTCAGAACTTCCAGTTTTTCGCTTCGCCTGCCGCCGGCCCCTAGAGCGGGATCCGACAAAGGCTTTTCGCGCAAATCCCGCTCTAAATTTTTAGAATCGATCACGTTCATGCTTTTGGATCGATCCGGTCCAAAAGCAGCGTGATCTCGAGCGGGATGCGAAAAAGTGGATGCCGGTTTTTCGCGCAAATCCCGCTCTAAATCTCTAGAATCGATCACGTTCATGCTTTTGGATCGAACCGATCCAAGAGCAGCGCGATCGAGCCAAAATTCCTCACGCCGGATTGATGGTGACAGCCGTAACCGAGCCATGAAAAGGCCGCCGTTGCGGCTGAACTTCGTTGCGCTCAGATGATTCCCGATCCATCGATTTGCCAAACGCCTTGAGGAGGCCCCGGATGGCATGTTCATTGCGGATTACATTCGCGCACGCGCGCCCTTTGCTTCGCGCCTTCGGACTTTGCGCTGCTCTCGGCCTGCCCTTCGCGCTGGGAAATATGCAGGCGCTCGCCGGCGGCGCCAAGGCGCGCATCAAGATCGAGCCGAGCGGCGCGGCCGCCGCATTGGCCGAACCTCGCGCGGCAGCATCAAAGGCCAGTTTGTCTGCAATCCGCATATCGAGCTCAGAGCAACATCCCGCGATGACCGCGCGGCGTATCGCCGACACATCGGCCGGCAGCCTCGGCCTGATGCGCCGCGCGCCCGACGCGGGAATGGCCGGAGCCTCGGTCGGCTTGATGCGTCGCGCGCCCGACGCGGCCAGCGTGCCTCCCGGTCTGACGGGAATGCACGCCTCGGCAGGCGCGGAACCGCCTGCCGCCATGTCGGCGCGTCGCTATGCCGGCGTGCTTTCGGCCGCGCCGACGCGCGCCGAACTTGCGGTCTCGCCACGCTCGGTCCTCGTGCGCAGCGAGACGGTCGCAAAGCCGGCAGCGGAAGAAGCCGCTGTCAAGATGGCCTCGTTCGTGACCGTCAGGGCGAATGCGGCGGCGGACGTGCACGGCCCGGTTGCGACGGGCGCGCAGCAGAGATTGCGGAAATAGGGCGCGCCTGGCGAAAGCCCGCGCTTCTGGCTAATCCTCGAGACCCCCGACGTGCTTTTGGGCGTAAAGATTGACGCCCAACTGGCGCACCAGTTCCTGCTGGGTCTCGAGGAAATCGATGTGCCCCTCCTCGTCCTTCAGCAAGTCGTCGAAGAGTTCTTTCGACACATAATCGCGGATCGAAAAACAATAATCGGCGGCTTCCGTATAGAGGCGATGCGCATCGCGCTCGGCGGCGAGATCGGCCGCGAGGATTTCCTCGACCGTCTGGCCGATCCGCAAAGGATCGAGCGATTGCATGTTGGGTAGACCTTCGAGAAACAGGATACGATCGACGAAACGATCGGCGTGATGCATCTCCTCGATCGATTCCGCCCGCCATTTCTTGGCGAGCTCCTTGTAGCCCCAATTGTCGAAGATGCGATAATGCAGCCAATATTGATTGATGGCGGTCAATTCGCTCCTGAGACCGCGGTTCAGATATTCGATGACCCTCTCGTCCCCTCTCATTCAATCGCTCCTTTGAGGCATGCCGAATGCTTCATGTTCGGGCAGGCACGCAACCTATGGCGGCAGCGCCGAATCGCGCAACACGCCGATTGATGAATGAGACCTAGTCTTCGTGCTGCACCGCGCGCGCGGGACAAGATTGGCAGCCTGCCGCGCAAGCGCCTTGCTCGTGCAGCCCGGCCCATTCTTCCTTGAAGCGGGCAAGGCGATCGGCACCCTTCAGCGCCGATTGGTCGGTCTCGCCCAGCGCTTCGGCGATGATCTTCTGCACCATGGCATAGCAGCGGCCGCAATTCGGGCTGCAGCCGAGGCATCGATAAACGGCACCGGGTGTACGCGGCGATTTTTCGCTCTGGACCGAATCTTTGATTTTCGCGTCGGAAATCGCGTTGCAGGAACAGACGATCATCTCAGTTCGCAATAGCAGCCAAGGTTTGCGCGCGGTTCTAAAATGGGAAGCGAAGTGCTGCAAGAGTATCCGCGAACTTTATATGAGTTCAAAACTAGCTGCTTCAAGCGTCTGTAGTTTGAAATGAATATAAAGAAGACCTTCGGACGGATTCTATTCCGCTTGGGCCCGGCAAAAGCGCGGCCTGACATCTCTTTCCGTCTATATTGGAATGGGTCTAATCGACAACGTCGGCGCTCGCGGCGCCCGAGCGCATTTTGGCAATCTTCCTATGCATGGTCGCCCGGCTCACGCCGAGCAATCGCGCTGCCCGCGCGACGTTGTTGTGCGATTGAGCCAGTGCCCAATTGAGAACCCGGCGCTCGGCTCTCTCGAGCGCCTCTTTCGGCTCGAACGCGCGCGATTTGAGGAGATCGGCAGCCGAAAGCCTGCCCATGTTCTCATCTTTGAGCTGCAGAGCCGCTCGAGCGTTCCGTGTGGCGCCTATGACCACGTCGTCGCTGTTGACGGCGAGCAGGGCAGCGGCGGCCAAATCGGTTTCCGGTGCCAGGATGATGCGCGCGCCGGTAAAGGCTTCGCGGAAATAGCGCATCTCGATTTTGCGTGCCGCGTCCGCCACGGCTGCTGCGATCAGCGGGAGGAAAGGCTCCGCCAGATCCGAGCGGCAGGAGGAGACGTCCAAGGCCGCCGCCAACCGCCCGAGATGATCGTAGATCGGCGCTACGGTGCAGCTCAGCCCAGTGTTGCGCGTATGAAAATGCTGGTCGCGATGGATCGTGAGGGCGCGCTTTTCGGCAAGGCAAGTTCCGATTCCGTTCGTCCCCTCGCTTCGCTCGCTCCAATCCGTTCCGGTCCATAAGCCCCAGTCGAAAAACGTCGCATCATCGGCGCAATGGCCGCGTCGATCGACCGGAATGCCCTGGCCGTCGGTAAACAGGACACAACAGCCCGCGCCGCCGACCGCCTGAAACAGCCCGTCGAGACCCGATTGGGCAACGTGCAGAAGCTTGCCGGTTCGCTCCTGTGCCTGCCGCAGTTCCGTCGCGCTCAGGCTACGGGGGCGCCCTCGCTCACCGGGATCCAATCCGTACCGGTTCAGCGAGCGCACCCAGGACGCGTATAGCAAAGACCGCGATGAGGACATCGGATCTTGCGCGATGGCGAATATGGAGTCGGCGTGTTTCACGCAATTACCCTGAACCCGGCTGTTGCTGCACACTTATCGGCTTGGCCGATTGGCACATTGACCTGTCGCAAAACTGCGACAAGGGTCAGCCCCTCTCCTGCGGCGGCGCGTTGACATGGTTCCACGGGACTGACTAAGCTGCAACCACAATGCTCTTTATGAGCGAATTGGCGGGCCTTGGGTGATTGCAGATCGGCTCTGCCGCTTTCGAGAACTTCCGTTCTCCAGTCTGCGATCCTCCTCGGCCGGAACAACGCCCGAACCCCCGGGAGGACGATCATGCTTGCAAAAAGCCTTGCAGAGTTGAAGCAACAAGTGGCGCTGCGCGAGCGCTACGATAATTTCATCGGCGGCAAATGGGTCGCCCCCGTCAAAGGCCAATATTTCGACAATGTAAGCCCGATTACCGGCAAGCCAGTATGCCAGGTCGCGCGCTCGACCGCGGAAGACGTCGAATTGGCGCTTGACGCGGCGCACGCTGCCCGTCCGGCTTGGGCCAAAACTTCCGGCGCCGAACGTGCCAAATTGCTGAACAAGATCGCCGACCGGGTCGAAAGCAAGCTGAGCCTTCTGGCGCTCGCCGAGACGGTCGATAACGGCAAGCCCATCCGCGAGACGACCGCCGCCGACCTGCCGCTCGTCGTCGATCATTTCCGCTATTTCGCCGGCTGCATCATAGCGCAGGAAGGCAGCCTCTCCGAAATCGATCACCAGACGATCGCCTATCATTTCCACGAGCCGCTCGGCGTCGTCGCGCAGATCATTCCGTGGAATTTCCCGCTGCTCATGGCGGCGTGGAAACTCGCGCCGGCGCTCGCTGCCGGCAATTGCGTCGTGCTGAAGCCGGCCGAGCAGACGCCGATGGGCATCATGGTTTTCGCCGACATGATCTCCGATATTCTGCCCCCCGGCGTGCTCAATATCGTCAATGGATTCGGCGTCGAAGCCGGCAAGCCGCTCGCCCAGAACAAGCGCGTGGCGAAAGTCGCCTTCACCGGCGAGACCACGACCGGCCGGCTCATCATGCAATATGCGTCCGAGAACATCATTCCCGTGACGCTCGAGCTCGGCGGCAAATCGCCGAACGTCTTCTTCGCCGACGTGATGGCCGAGGACGACGATTTCTTCGACAAGGCGCTCGAGGGCTTCGCGATGTTCGCCTTGAACCAGGGCGAAGTCTGCACGTGCCCCAGCCGGGCGCTGGTGCAGAAGTCGATCTACGACCGTTTCATGGAACGGGCGATTGAACGCACACGCAAGATCAAGCAGGGCCATCCGCTCGATCCGGAGACGATGATCGGGGCGCAGGCCTCGAACGACCAGATGGAGAAAATCCTCTCTTATATCGACATCGGCAAAAAAGAAGGCGCCAAAGTCTTGACCGGCGGCGAGCGCAACAGGCTCGAAGGCGAATTATCGGAGGGCTATTACATCAAGCCGACGATCCTCGAAGGCAATAACAAGATGCGCGTCTTCCAGGAGGAGATCTTCGGACCGGTCGTCTCGGTCACCACGTTCGAAACCGAAGAGGAAGCGCTCTCCATTGCCAATGACACGCTTTACGGTCTCGGCGCCGGCGTGTGGACGCGCGACATCAACCGCGCCTATCGCATGGGCCGCGGCATCCAGGCCGGACGCGTGTGGACCAATTGCTACCATCTTTATCCCTCGCATGCGGCGTTCGGCGGCTATAAGCAATCCGGCATCGGACGCGAGACGCATAAGATGATGCTCGACCATTATCAGCAGACGAAGAACTTGCTCGTGAGCTACAGCCCGAAGGCTTTGGGCTTCTTCTGAGCACGTGCTCAAAGCGCGATGAAATGAGAGCGGCCGGCTTGCGGCCGCTCTTATTCGGAGGTCCTATGATTACCCGTGTCGATGCGACGGAAAAGGCGCTCGAACTGATTGCCAAGCTCGAAGCGATGCATGGGCCGGTGATGTTTCACCAATCGGGCGGCTGTTGCGACGGCTCCTCGCCCATGTGCTATCCGCGCGGCGAATTTCGCATCGGACAAAGCGACGTGAAGCTCGGCGAGATCGGCGGCGCGCCCTTCTATATGAGCGCGTCGCAATTCGAATATTGGAAACACACGCACCTGACGATCGATGTCGTGCCCGGCCGCGGTTCTGGCTTTTCCCTCGAGGCGCCGGAGGGCGTGCGCTTCATGATCCGTAGCCGGCTCTTTACCGACGCGGAAGCAGAGGCGCTCGCGCAAAATCCGGTTCTCAACGGCGAAGGCGTGCCGGTCTGAGCCTCAAGGCTGGGAAAGACCTAGGCGGGCCCGCTTGAAGCGTTTGGCTCAGGCCCGCTTTCCGGCTCTTCTTCGCTCCAATCCGCGTCCACTTCATCGATTTGCTCCGGCTCCATCATCGGTGCAGGAGGCCGGCGCGTGTGCGGGTGCGCCTTGAAGAGAAGCGCGAAGGCGATGGCGCCGACGCCGTCGAGCGTCATCCACCAGAGCTGCGTCGTCTCGGCGCCCAAAATGGCGATGACGAGCCCGGCGGCGAGCCCAGCCAGGAATGGGGGCGCAATATAGGGGGCCGCGCGGCCGGCCGCGGTGAAGACGCAATAGCCAAGAAGCGCGAAAGCGACCGCGCCGAGAAGGCCCAGCTCATACCAGATCGTGAAGAGAATGCTGCGCGGCGTATCGGCCGGCAGGAGGCCGAGATCGATGGCACGGCCTGCCAGCCCGAGACCATGGCCGGTGATGAGCCGGGGCCAGTCGGCGATCAAACTCTCGGTGAAAGCCGTCGCCGAGCCGCTGTGCGGCAATTGCAAAAGATCGGCGAGCATATAGCCGAGGAGCGCGAGAAAGGGAGCCAGCAGCACCAGAAACGCGAAGAGAAATCCGGCTCCGGCGCCGATGCGCCGCGGCCCACCTGCCGCGACGGCGTAGACGAAGGCTCCCGCTGCAATGGCAATGAGCGCGATTTGCGAGAAATCGGCGAAGGCCGCCGCCGCGACGACAAAGGCGAGCGCTCCGGCCATCAACCAGCGCTCGCATAAGGCCAGCGCGCCGAGCGCCGGCCAAAGAAGAATTGCGCTCGAAACGAGACAGCGTTGCGCGAGCGTCGAATCGGGATCTTGTCCCCGCGTGAAAAAGGGCGGCGCGAAAAGGAGCAAAGTAGCTGTCGCAACCGCGGTAACGGCAAGGCCGATCGGCAAAAGGTAGAGATTGCCCGGCCTCGTGCGCTCCGGCAAAAAGGCGATGGCGAGGAAAACGATCGTGCAGGTCCCGAGCGCACGAGCGAATCGCTCGCCCGCTTCGGCCGGGAACGGCGTCCAGGCGAGCGACAGGCCGGACCAAAAGAGGAGGAACAGCGCCGATAGACCGATCGGCGTCAGAAATGCCTCGCCGACACGGCGAACGTCGAGACCATTCGCCAGCGCGCCCGATATGATCAAGATGGTGGCGCCGACGGGCATCAGGACGTATAGCGCGCCGCGCGAAAAGAGTTCGGCGGCAGGCGCGATGATCATCAGAATGATGAGGGCCAGCCGGCAAAGAAACCGCGCCGCTTCCGTAGCCGGATCACCGAGAAGAGGGCGGGCGGCAAGCATAAGATAACCTTCGTGTTAAGTCCCACACTTGGCCGAAGAGGCGCTCCACCGCAAGCCGAGCCGGTGCCCTACCCCCACGAGATCCGTTTGCCGCAGCTTCGTTCCCTAATTGTTCTTGCTTTCGGTGATCTCCGCGCTTAAGCTTCGTTGGGTCGCAGCCGCGCGGAGGGACCGGATGGTAGTCAGGGTTGCAACTGTGGCTTTTGAGGGGATCGAGGCCCGGCCCGTCGATGTCCAGGTGCAGATTTCGAACGGCAGCGTGGTTTTCACCGTGGTCGGACTCGGCGACAAGGCGGTGGGCGAATCGCGCGAGAGAGTGCGCGCCGCGCTCAATGCCGCGGGTCTCGCCCTGCCCGCCAAGCGCATCACCGTCAATCTCGCACCGGCCGACCTGCCGAAAGAAGGCAGCCATTATGATTTGCCGATCGCGATCGCGGTCATGGCTGCGATCGGCGCGATCCCGGCGGATGCGCTGAGCGCTTACACAATTCTGGGCGAACTGGCGCTCGACGGCACGATCACGCCGGTCGCCGGCGTTCTGCCCGCGGCAATCGCCGCCAATGCCCGAGGCCACGGCCTCATCTGTCCGCGCGAGAGCGGCGGGGAAGCGGCCTGGGCCTCGCAGGATATGGATGTGCTGGCGCCAGGCTCGCTCATCCAACTCGCCAATCACTTCAAAGGCACGCAGGTTCTGGGACGGCCCACCCCTGCCATGCGCGCTCAGACCGGTCCGCAACCCGATTTGCGCGACATCAAAGGCCAGGAGAGCGCCAAGCGGGCGCTCGAGATCGCCGCGGCCGGCGGCCATAATCTCTTGATGAACGGGCCGCCCGGCGCCGGCAAATCCATGCTCGCGTCGCGCCTGCCCTCGATTCTGCCGCCGCTCACCCCGCGCGAATTGCTCGAAATCTCGCTCATTCATTCCGTCGCCGGCCAATTGGCAGGCGGCGCGCTGACCGACCGGCGGCCCTTTCGAGCGCCGCATCATTCGGCATCGATGGCGGCGCTCGTCGGCGGCGGCACGCATGCCAAGCCCGGCGAAATCTCGCTCGCTCATCAGGGCGTGCTTTTTCTCGACGAATTGCCGGAGTTCCACGGTATTATGTAGCAACCGCCACAAGAATTTAGCCGCTTCCTCGCCTACCTTTGGCGCATGGAAAACGAGCACGTCTTATCCGGTCTCATCCGCAAGCGCGCGGAAATCGCCGGTCAAATCGAACACACGCAGCAAGCCTTACGGAAGCTTGTGGCGGACCTCGACGCCATAGACGCGGCGATCCGGCTGTTTGATCCGCAGGCCGACATTACGGCCATCCGCCCACGCCAATATCCGCCACGCCACGCCGCGTTCCGGGGCGAGATGATGCGGCACGTCATGGGCTGTTTGAGACTGGCGGACGGCAAGCCGGTCACGACGCGGGACATTGCGGTCCAGGTCATGAAAGCGCGCGGGCTCGATCCGAGCGACGCGGAAATGCTGGTTACGATACGCAAGCGCGTCGGCGCTTGCGTCTACAAGTTGAAACGGGATGGCGCGGTTAAGGAAATTGCTGGGCTGGGAGACCTTAAGGAATGGGTCTTAACCAGCTAGTCGCTTTGTGTGACTCCAAAGACTCATGGCTGCGACGAATCGCGGGACTCTCTTTTGAGATCTTGTCAAGCTGTTTACTTCGTTCCATATTCTGTTTCATGAGTGAAACAGGCAAGATCCAGCGCCAGACGATATATATCAAGACGTTAGCTCATCAGAGCGGCGACTTGTTCATGGCCATTAGTGACCAACTACCCGGATTGTCCATTGCCGGTTTTTCCCCTGAGGAAATTGAGGGGAAGCTTGCGGGTGCAATCCGCGACTTTCTGGAAATGGCTGGCCATAAAGTAATTTCTATCGATTTGACGCGTGACGCCAGGGTTGCGGCATCCAACTTTGGACCGCCGGGCTTTGTGGCGCACGCATCTTTGGAGAGTTGCCGCGCCGCGTGACGCCAGAAGGTTATTGGGCTCGCATAAGGCAAATTCCACTTTATCCTGAACGCGATTCTAGCGACGGCGATGCCGTGATGTGCCGAACCGCTTTTGGAGCGCCCGCGCGTGTCGAAAAGCCAGAGCGCCACTCTCCGGAAAAGCGCGAAGCCTTAATTCAGTTTTATGAAGCTTTTTACGCGCCGCATTACGATAGTTGAGCCGATCCACCCGCGACAGTTCAGGTAAGGCGCCGTAGCTCAACTGGGAGAACGTCGTTGGCAATTGCGCTGCCAGTACCCGCAGAAATCGCGGCTCGGGCCGTTCTTCGCGACGAGCGCCAAAACCGTCCTGAATTGTTCCCCGTTCGCCATGCGGCGGAGATCCTCGCGGAAAGCGCTTTCCCGCGCATAGCGTTCGAGATACGCACCGGCCAAGTGATGATGATGGCCGATTTCGGCGCGGCGCATCCGGCTGAAAAATTCCTCAGCCGCATTTGTGCAAGCGCCGTCGAGCGAATAAGCCTCTTGATGATTGATGCGCTTCATCGGGAAGGAAAGATTGAGCGCGTCCCATGAGCTGGCTTCGTCGGCCTGGATCGTGGTCCCGCGTTCAACGCGCGATCTGATGAAATTGATCGAAGCGGCTTCGGAACCGAACGTCGCCGGGATCGTGCGGCCATCCTTATCGCGGATCACGACCACGACCTTGCGCTTGCCGCTCTGATTGATCGCAAGGCGGCGGTCGCGACGGTTTTCGGCCAGGTTTGCCGGCTTGACGTAGCCCCCAAAGTACCCGCCATCAACCGCGACCTCGCGGCCCTCGCCGCCCACTTTCAAACCGCGATCTTCGGACGCCATCGCTTCGCGCATTTTGTGGGCAAGCACGAAACTGGTTTTGTATTGGACGCCGAGATCGCGGGAGAGCGCCAGCGCCGACTTGCCCTTCACTTCGTTGCAGAAGATCGCCAAGGCCATCAGGTAGCTGCGCAGCGGCAATTTGTGGAAGGCGAACAGCGTGCCTGACGTGAGCGAGAAATCGCCCCTACAGCCTTTGCAGCGCCAGCGGGGCGCACCATTCGGGCGCCGGCAGTCATAAGCTTCGAGCGAACCGCAATGCGGGCAGACGGGCTTGCCGCCAGTGTCGGCCCAGCGGATTTTGGCGAAAACCGTCTCGGCCTCTTTTTCGCTCATCCGCGCGACCTTCCCGACGCTGAGCGTCCGGGCGGCGGCTGAGAGGAGGAAATGCTGAGACATTGCGTTCTCGTTTATGAGAACACAATATCGAATGTAGTATCATTGTCAATACGAAATTATCAGATATGATAATGAAAGATCGGATTCGAGAGGATGGAGAATGGCTTTCGCCAAGACGGAGAAGGAATGGGCTGAGCGCGCGGCCCGGCACCTGAAAGCAGAGCTAAAACGAGCGGATGTTTCTTATGAGGAACTGGCAGAGAGACTAAAGGCGCACGGGTTCGAGGAAACCAAGGCAAGCATTGCGAACAAGCTTGCCCGCGCGACAATGCCAGCATCATTCTTTCTCGCGTCTCTTGCGGCGATCGAACGGGACAGCTTAAGGTTGGAGGAGATCTGAGCCCTGGCAGCGCCTAAACATGTGGTCTACAGCCAAAGCCGTTTTAGTCTGTGCCTGTTTGGCGGCAAGCCTTGCGATCCTGATAAGTTCGATTCCTGCTTATCCCAATGCTCATGCACCTGGATATGACATATGCGAATATAACAAAGATACCAACCACGAAGACTGCACCCGATATAGCCTCGCGCCATTCATCTTCATCCAAATCGCGAAAACCCTTAATCGGTATGGAGAGACCGTTACGGCTCTCGCGACGGTCGCTGTTGCATGTTTCACGGGCACACTGTGGTGGGCAACTCTCCGCTTGTGGAAAGCCGCCCTCGATCAGTCCGCAGATTTCAAAGCCAGCATAACAGCCGCGGAAAGATCCGCCGACGCAATGGCGCTGATAGCGAGTGCTAATCGAGCATGGATGACATATGACGATCTGCAAATCGTCTTTTTGCCTGATTCCGTAATAGATGGCATTCCGGAAGTCAGAGGGTTGGGGTTTCGGATCATGTGGAGAAATATTGGGAGAAGCCCTGCGCTCAATGCCGAGATTTTTATTCAGCATCACGTCGTAGACGTTGCCGACAGAAATGTCCCGCATTTTGAGGCAGATTTCGGAGAAAATAGATTCGGCGCTGCAATAGGCCCAAGGTTCTCGCCCGGCTCTCCAATGAGAGCTGTTGGAACAATCGGGCATGACAATATAATGAATAGAAACAGCGCCGTAATCTTGTATAGCTGCATCAGGTACACGGATATCTACAATCTGGCCACGGAAAGGCTTAGCGAAGTGTGCCTCAGAATTACATTTGAAGGCTTCAGACTTGGCGCCCCCAGCCCCCAACAGCCCAATTGGGGAATAGAAATCGTCGGCCCGCAAAACGCTATTACATGAAAGCAGGAAAAGCGCCCCCACGAGCGCGCGCCACCGCACGGTGCGCACCTAACTCGCCGGTTCCCTCCCGCTCGTTCGGTAGCGCGCCGTGCGCCACATTTCGGTCGCCGAACCGTGGGCCGAGGGCCAACCATCAATTGGCTGCGGCCTATCTGCTTGCAGAATTTCCACTTTCGCTCATCCTTTCTTGAATGAGCGGTATCAAGTGGCAACCGGGCGATTAGCCCTTGTGGCGGTTGCTACATAATACCGGAGTTCCAGCCGCAAGTGCTCGATAGCCTGCGCCAGCCGCTCGAGACCGGCGAAGTGGCCGTCGCCCGCGCCAATCATCGCGTCGTCTATCCCGCCCGTTTCCAGCTCGTCGCGGCCATGAATCCCTGCCGTTGCGGCCACGCCCTCGATCCGGGCTTCAGCTGCAATCGTCAGCCGGTCGCCCGTTGCCTCGCCCAATATCAGGCGCGCCTCTCCGGACCCCTCCTCGACCGCATCGATCTCATGATCGAAGTTCCGGCGGTAAGCGCTGCGGATCTCATGCTGCCCGCACCGGCGGAAGGCTCGGCCGAGGTCGCCGCGCGCGTTGCCGCGGCGCGCCGGATTCAAACGCGCCGCTATGCCGAGCTCGGCCTCTCGCATGTCGGCTCGAATGCCGCCGCGCCCGGCTCCATTATCGAGGACGTCGCCCGGCCCGATTCATCCGGAGCCGGGCTGTTGCGGGAAGCCTCCGAGCGGCTCTCGCTGTCGGCGCGCGGCTTCCACAGGGTATTGAAACTGGCCCGTACCATTGCCGATCTCGACGGCGCCCACACGGTCAGCCGCGCGCACCTGGCCGAAGCGCTCTCTTATCGCGTCGATGCGATGCGGCAGCTGCGGGCGGCTTAGGCGATTGCGGCAAAGCCTGCGCCGGAACGAGAAATGGGAAACCTCGCCAGAAATAAATCAAATCAGGCGCATATACCGGCCCGAGAAGACAAGTTTAGCGCGTCAAACCGGCTGGCGATTTGAAGAATTTTGAAGTTCACCCCTTACATGTCGAACCCGAGCCGTATCCCTGCATTGATTGTCACTCGTCATCTTCTATATTCCGCAGCGCGGTTTGCGCTGCACAAGCAGATGGAGATCAAGATGCCTAAGCATCCCGTTTCCACGTTTTTAGGTCTCGTCGGCATTCTCGCAATACCCGTTATGGTTCCCACAACGAGCGCATTCGCGGCGAAGGCGCTCACCACGGCCGACACGGACAAGGACGGCACGCTGGAAAAGGCCGAAGTCGATGCCGCCGCCGGCGATCTATTCGACAAGCTCGATAAGGAGAAGGACGGCAAGCTCAGCAAGGCGGAAGTCGGCACGCGGTTGAGCAAAGCCGATTTTGCCGCCGCCGACGCGGACCACGACGGCACGTTGACAAAAGACGAATATATCGCGGCCGTGGATTCTGCGTTCAAGGCCGCCGATGCCGACGGCGACGGCAAGGTCGAGGCTAAAGAATTGAAAAGCAAGGCTGGCCGCAGCCTGACACGGCTCATCAGTTTCTAATTCGAGCAAGGAAATCTCAAGGCCTCGCGCCTAACTTCGGCACATGCGCGAGGCACTTTTGAGATTGTTGGCTGCACCCGCAGCCCTTCCCGGGGGCGCGCGATTAGGCGCGCTTCTCAATCGCTTTGCCGCGCGGCCCGAGGCGCAGAGCGCCGAGCGGCCAAGCCTCGAGCTCCAAGAGGCAGAGGAGGCGCGCGCGCGTGCGGAAGCTGGCAGTATCGAGAAATCCCGATTTCTCGCAACCGTCAGCCACGAAATCCGCACCCCGCTGAATGGCATGCTCGGCATGACCGAATTGCTACGGGCAACCGACCTCGACGCAGAGCAAAGATCTTATGTCGAAGCGATCCGCGCGTCGGGCGCTTCGCTTGCGGCGCTGATCGACGAAATTCTCGATTTTTCCAAGATCGAGGCCGGCAAGCTCGAATTGAACGAAGCGCCATTCGATCTCACAGGGCTCGTCGAAGGCGTCGCCGAGCTCCTTGCGCCGCGCGCGCACGAAAAAGGGCTGGACATCGCAAGTCTCGTCTGCGCCGATGTCCCGCCGCGGATCGTCGGCGATGCGGCGCGATTGCGCCAAGTCCTCGTCAATCTCGTCGGCAATGCGGTGAAATTCACCGAACGCGGCGGCGTCGGCCTGCGCGTTACGACAGCCGGCACTCAATTGAAATTCGCTGTGATCGATAGCGGCCCGGGCGTCCCCGAGCAAAAGCGCCGGGCGATTTTCGATGAATTCGAGACATCCGCTTCAGAAGGCAGCGGATTGGGACTTGCCATCTCGAAGCGGCTCACCGAGCGCATGGGTGGAAATCTGCAACTCGACTCGAGTTCGCCCGAAGGCTCGACCTTCGTTCTCTCCCTTCCCCTTTCGTCCGAGGCGCGCGCGAACGCCCCGCACGCGTTTCGTGACCGCGTGCTGATCGTCGCGAATTCTCCGTTCGAGGCGCCTTATCTCGCGGAAAAACTCGGGCAAGCGGGTACTGAAGTCCTTCGCGCCAGGAACGCCGACGAGGCGCTCGCGATCTTCGCCGGCGGCCGCATCATGGAGGCCCTGATCGTCGACTGCGCACTCGGCGAAGACGCACGCCGGCTCGGCAAAGTCGCACGGGCTGCCGGCATCAGAAGTCTCGTTCTCCTCTCGGCGCAGGAACGGCGCTCGTTCGGCTCGCTGCGCGAATTCGACGGGTGGCTCGTTAAGCCGCTGCGCTCGGCCTCGCTCTTCGCGCGGCTTTCCGGCGACGCCCTGCCTTCCCTTTCCACACCTGCGGCGGCGAAAGCGGATCTCAGCGGCCGCGAAATTCTGCTTGCCGAAGATAACGACATCAACGCGCTTATCGTGATCCGTTATTTGGAAAAAAGCGGCGCGCGCGTCTTTCGCGTCAGCGACGGCAAAGCCGCACTCGCGCAAGCAGCAAACCGCCGTTTCGATGCGATCATTCTCGACCTTCGCATGCCGGGGGTCGACGGTCTCGAAGTCGCCCGCCGCATCCGCGCCGCCGAACTGGCTTCCTGCACCACGCCTTGCCGGCTGATCGCCGTCTCTGCGGATGCATTCGAAGCCGCAGGCGAGGCGGCGCGCGCAGCCGGCGCCGATCTTTTCCTCACGAAGCCGGTCGATCTTCAGAGGCTCGCCGAGGCGCTCGCCTAAATCGCGTGGCTCAGTCGAATTATGCTCGCGCTTTAAGAGCGTTCGAGCATGATCTTGTCGGAAAACCGCTGCACACTTTTCCGGATCATGCTCTTGGATTGTTCACGCATGATCTTGTCGGAAAACCGCTGCACACTTTTCCGGATCATCCTCTTGGATTGTTCACGCATGATCTTGTCGGAAAGCCGCTGCACACTTTTCCGGATCATGCTCTGATCAGCCGCTCATCTTGGCCATCAGCGCGTCGGAGACTTCGAAATTGGCATAGACGTTCTGCACGTCGTCGTTGTCGTCGAGCGAATCCATAAGCCGCAAAATCTTCTCGCCCGTTTCGTCGTCCACCGACACGGTCGTCTGCGGTTTCCAGACGAAGCTCACTTTGCGCGGCTCGCCGAACTTCGCTTCGAGTGCCTGTGCAACCTCGCGCATCATTTCGAGCGTCGTCGTGATCTCGTGGCCTTCGCTCGTCGAGACGGCGTCGTCGGCTCCGGCCTCGATGGCGGCCTCGAGCATTGCGTCTTCCGAGGCGACTTTCGCATCGAACTCAATGACGCCGACATGATTGAAGAGGAAGGAAACGGCACCCGTCTCGGCGAGCGAGCCGCCGGCCTTGGTGAAATAGGAGCGCACTTCGCCCGCCGTGCGGTTGCGATTGTCCGTCAGGGCTTCGATGATGACCGCGACGCCGCCCGGTGCGTAGCCTTCGTAGCGCACTTCCTCGTAATTCTCGGCGTCCGCCCCGCTCGCCTTTTTGATCGCGCGCTCGATATTGTCCTTCGGCATGTTCTCCGCCCGCGCCGCGATAATGGCGGCGCGCAGCCGCGCGTTCATGTTCGGATCGGGCAGACCGAGCTTGGCGGCCACAGTGATTTCGCGGGCGAGCTTCGAGAAGAGCTTCGAGCGGATCGCATCCTGCTTGCCCTTTTTATGCATAATGTTTTTGAACTGACTATGCCCAGCCATTCGCTCTCGAATCCTCGCGTCTTGTTGAGCATGATCTTATCGGAAAACCGGCTTCCACTTTTCCGGATCATGCCTTTGCTCGAGCATGATCTTATCGGAAAACCGGCTTCCACTTTTCCGGATCATGCCTTTGCTCGAGCATGATCTTATCGGAAAACCGGCTTCCACTTTTCCGGATCATGCCTTTGTTAAGCATGATCTTATCGGAAAACCGGCTCGCGCATTTCCGGATATGCTCTAGATCCGCGCGTCTATAAGCCGAGATAAGGCGAAAATAAACCGTCTCAATCGAGACCCTTTGCCCGCCGGATTTCCCGCCGTGCGGCCTGGAAGATGTCCCGCGCCGAATCGGCGTTAAGCACCGCAATTCCCAGGCCGACGACAACATCCGGCCAGATCGTCGGCCAAAGCGCCGTCACCCCGCCCGCCACAATGATGGCGACGTTCGCCGCCACGTCATTGCGGGCCGAAAGAAAGGCGGCGCGCGTGAGGCTCCCGGCACGGTCGCGCACGCGGGCGAGCACGAGCGCCGAGGCGGTATTCACAACGAGCGCCCCGAGCCCGGTCAGCGACAAGGGCAAAGGCGCGGGCGCCACGGGCGCCGCAAACTTCCGTGCCAGAGTGACGAGCATCGCCGCAGCCGGCAATATGAGAAGCCCGGCGAGCGCCATTCCGAGCCGCGCGCGCAGCGCAGGCGAGAGGCGCAGCGCAGCGAGCACCAACGCGTTCAGCGCAAGATCTTCGAGAAAATCGAGGCTGTCGGCGAGAAGCGAGAGCGAACCTATGGCGAGCGCAACGGCAAGCTCGATGCCGAAATAGGAAAGATTGAGGCCGACCACGAGCGCGAGCGTCGATTCGAGTCCTCGATCCGATCGAGCCGGCTTCATCCTAATCCCAAAAATCCGGTTTCGCCGGACTGAGCCTTCCGCCGATCCGAACCGGCGCAACCTTTTCCGCTAGTCCGCGTGTATCCGTTTCGACCGCTATTGCGCAGAGCGTCGCCTCGCCCCCTGAAGGTTCGAGCCGCCCGCCCGGCGTCTTCTGCAGAAAGCGGCGGATCGGCTCCTCCTTGTCCATGCCGATGATCGATTCATAATCTCCCGTCATGCCGACGTCGGTAATATAGGCCGTGCCGGCGGGCAGGATTTGATGATCGGCCGTCGGAACATGCGTGTGCGTGCCGACGACAAGCGAGACGCGGCCGTCGACAAAATGCGCGAAAGCCTGTTTTTCGCTCGAAGCCTCGGCATGGAAATCGATGACCGCCGCATCGCAAGCTTCGCCCAGCGGACAGGCAGCGATTTCCTCCGCGCCGGCGGCGAACGGATCGTCGAGCGCGTCCATGAAAGTCCGCCCCATGAGATTGACGACAAGCACGCGCGCACCCCCCTTCGTCTCGACGAGAGCGGCGCCCGAGCCCGGCGTTCCGCGCGGATAATTGCGCGGACGAACGAGTCGCGGCTGATGCGCGATGAAGCTGAGTGCTTCGCGCTGATCGAAAGCGTGATTGCCGAGCGTGACGCAATCGGCGCCGGCAGCTAGAAAATCCACGAGGATCGGCTCGGTAATGCCAAAGCCGCCCGCGGCATTCTCGCCGTTGACGATGACGCAATCGAGCCGCCAAGCCTCTCTGAGCTTCGGCAATCGCTCGATGAGGGCGATGCGCCCGGAGCGTCCGACGATGTCCCCGATGAAAAGAAGCCGCATTAAAATTCCTCGCGCCCGTTCAACATAGACGCGCACGAAGATAAGTGCCAAATGGGGTCCGCAGCGCTCGCCTTCACGTGCAGACGATCCATTCGCGCTCGGTCAGCACGTAATCGAGCCTCTGATCGTAGCTCTCGCTCGGAACCTGCGGCACTTCCTGAAGCGAATAAGCAAGGCCTACGGTGATGATCTTCTGCATCGAACGCAGCCGCGCGAGCGTGCGGTCATAAAAGCCCGCGCCATAGCCGAGCCGATTGCCGCTGCGATCGAAAGCGAGCAGCGGGACGAAGAGCAGATCGGGGAAGACTTCGTCGCCTTCCGCCGGCTCCCTGATTCCCCATTGCGATTCGGCGAGCGGATCGCCCTGTTTCCAGAGCCGGAACAGAAGCGGGGCGCCGCGTCCCTGCATCACCGGCAGGGCGGTGGCGATATTTTTTTTGGCGAGCTTGTCGAGCAGGCGGAACGTCGAGGCTTCGTGTTTGATCGCCCAATAGGCAGAGGCGATTTTCGCGCCTTGTTCCACGGCGAAAGCCGTGCCGACTTCCGCAAAATGGCGGGCGAAGGTGCGGATTTCATCGGCGGTCACTTGATGGCGATTTAAGAGCGCCTGCTCGCGCAAGGCGGCTTTCGTGGAAATCGAATTCATTTGGGTCGGATTTGGCAGGAAGCGCGGGGCCACGATGGCCGTGGGATTCGATCCCGGGAACCTACAAAGTAGGTGGGCGCCATGTGCCCAAGCCCACGGGCAAGGACAGGGACAGCTCCCGACGAGATCGATAAGGCCCCGGGGAATTGATCCACACGCACCCCGCAGCTCCGCCACGCCAATCTAGGGCCGTCCGGCGCCGATTGCTAGGGGCTCCTGCCGACGCTCAGCCAGCGCACCCGCCAGGTTTTTAGGCCCGAATTGGGGTTGACGCCGGCTTCCACCGGCTCGAACCCGGATTTCTCATAGAAGCGCAGCGCACGGGAATTATCGACATTGACCTCAAGGGCGAGGCCGGCCGGACAGAGCCGCTTCGCCTCTTCGAGCAGAAGGGCGCCGACGCCAGTGCCGAAACGATCCGGCCGAACGGCAATCTGTTCGAGAAAGCGGCGCTCGCGATCGAGCAGCATGAAACCGAGGAGAGCATCTCCCGCGAAGGCGCAGATCGTCGCCGCGCCCTGCGCTTCCATGTCCCGGACATGCGCGAGAAACCAACTCCGCCGCGCGGTGAAGTCGATTTTCGGCATGACCGCCTGCCAGCTCGCAACCCAAAGATCGGCGAGCGCGTCGAGGTCGGCGCGTGAGGCCAAGCGGACCGGCAAATTCGACGCCTCTTTCATCGCAATTCCAGCGGATGCATCGGATTCGTCCCAAAACCGGTGCCCACTTTTGGGTCCGATGCTTTCTTTGAGCATCGGATTCGTCCCAAAACCGGTACCCACTTTTGGGTCCGATGCTTTAGAAACCCCGGAATGAATGAGACCATGCCGGTTTCGCGCTCACAAGGTCCGCTGCCGTCCATCGAGCGGCTCGTGCTCACCGATTTCCGCACCTATGCCGCGCTCGATCTCAAAATAGAGGGCGCCGTCATTGTGCTGACCGGCGAGAATGGCGCCGGCAAGACCAATCTCATCGAGGCGATCTCGCTGCTCACCCCCGGGCGCGGCCTTCGCCGTGCCGAGCTCGCCGAATTTGCGCGGCGGGGCGGACACGGCACGTTCGCCGTCTCGGCAGAGGTCGCAACGAAGGAAGGATCGGTCCAGCTCGGCACCGGGACGGAAGCGCAGCCCGATGGATTGCAGCGTCGCTATCGGCTGAACCGGGAGCCGGTCGGCTCGATCCGGGCGTTTGCCGATCACGTGCGCGTCGTCTGGCTCACGCCCGCTATGGACGGGCTCTTCGCCGGACCGGCCGGCGAGCGGCGGCGCTTTCTCGACCGGCTCGTGCTCGCGGTCGATTCCGAACATGGGAGCCGGGTCAATGGGCTCGAACGCGCGCTTCGCAATCGCAACCGCCTGCTCGAGGAAGGAGGAAGGCAGGATCGCTGGCTCGATGCGGCCGAGCACGAGGTCGCCGAACTCGGCGTCGCAGTTGCCGCGGCGCGCACGCAGACGATCGCACATCTCGCGAGCGTCATCGCCGCGACCAAGGCCGGACCCTTCCCTTTCGCCGAGCTTCAATTGAAGGGCGACATAGAGGCGCTCGTCGCCGGGCGCCCGGCGCTCGAAGTCGAAGAAATCTATCGCCGGGTTTTACGCGACAATCGGACACGCGATGCCGCCGCCGGGCGCACGCTCATCGGTCCGCACGCCGCCGATCTTCTCGTGAGGCACGGACCCAAGCAGGCGGACGCGGCGCAATCTTCGAGCGGCGAACAGAAGGCGCTGCTCGTCGGGCTCGTGCTCGCCCATGCGCGTCTCGTGGCCGATCTTTCCGCAATCGCCCCTTTCATCCTGCTCGATGAGATCGCCGCGCATCTCGATGCGGCCCGCCGTGCCGCGCTTTATGAGAGGCTCGTCGCGCTTGGCGCACAAGTATTTCTGACCGGCGGCGATCGCGCGGCCTTTTCGCCGCTGGAAGGTCATGCGACGATCCTGAAGGTCGTGCCGGGAGACGTATTGACGGCATGATCCGCCTCCACAGGACCCTCTCTTACGGGAGGCAGAGGCAGCGGCTCCGCTGCTTGTTGGCCATCACGCTTCGCTCTCCGCGCAACGGGAGAGGTCATTTCTGGCATGCGGGGCAGAAAAAGGTGGCGCGGCCGGATTGGACGATGCGTTTCACCTTGCCGGCGCAATCGGGACAGGGCAGCCCCTCGCGATCGTAGACGCGGAATTTGTGCTGGAAATAGCCAAGCTCGCCATTGGTCTGACGATGATCGCGCAAAGAAGAGCCGCCGGCCGCAAGCGCTTCCTCGAGGACTTCGCGGATCGCCTTTACGAGCCGTTCGGCGCGTTCGGTCGGGCTGCCGTCCTTGCGCGCGATCGAGCCGGCCGCGCGCCGCGGCGAAAGGCGCGCGCGATAGAGCGCTTCGCACGCATAGATGTTGCCGAGGCCGGCAATCAGCCGCTGATCGACGAGCGCCGATTTCAGCGGCGCTTTCCTGCCGGCGAAGAGCCGCGCGAGGCTCTTCGCGTTCAGATCCTCGCCGAGCGGCTCAATGCCGAGCTGCCGGAATAGAGGATGAGCGGCAAGCTCCTCGGCCCGGATGATCTGCATGAAGCCGAAACGGCGCGGGTCGTTGTAGATGATGATTTTGCCGTTCGAAAGATGAAAGACCACATGGTCATGCGCGGCGTCCTTCGCGCGGCCATAATGGAATGCGCCCGGCGTCTCGGCCTTTTTGGCATTCTCGATGCGAATCGACCCGGACATGCCGAGATGCAGGACGAGGATGTGACCGTCATCGAGCTTCGCCAAAATATATTTGGCCCGCCGCTGCAAAGCTTCGACCTTGCGACCGGCGAGACGCTTGGCGAAATCCCTGGAAAAGGGAAAGCGCAGATCGGCCCGCCTCAGCTCGACCTCTTCGATCCGCGCCCCGGCCATCGCAGCCGCGAGCCCGCGGCGCACCGTCTCGACTTCGGGCAATTCGGGCAATCGGACTCCTCGGCATTGACGCTTGAGATGCGCCTTCGCCCGTCAAAGCATATAATCCGAACGCCCGGAAGGGCGCCCTGCGTTAAGCCTCGGCGGAACGCCGAATTGACGGGCGCCGTGGGAAGCGGGCATAGGTCGGCGCCGATCGGGCGTCGAGCACGGGTGCCGGAACGCGGAGTGGGTGGCGGCGTGGAAACAGATTTCGGCTTTGCCAGGATTCCTCTGCGCGAAAAGCAGGGCCGCGTCGATCGGATCTTTCGCAATGTGGCGTCCCGCTACGACCTGATGAACGATCTGATGTCCGGCGGTCTCCACCGGCTGTGGAAGGATCGGCTCGTGGCGATGCTCAATCCTCCAAAGGCCAGGGCCTTCGACCATGTCGACGTCGCGGGCGGAACCGGCGACGTCGCTTTGCGTATCGCCAAGGCAGGCGGCCCCGAGACGCGGGTCACCGTCGCAGATATCAATGCCGACATGCTGGAGATCGGCCGCGCCCGTGCCGGAAGGACGGGTGTTAGCTTCGTCGAGGCCAATGCGGAAGCGCTGCCCTTTCCGGCTTGCGCCTTCGACGGCTATACGATCGCCTTCGGTATTCGCAACGTGCCGCGCATCGATGCGGCGCTCGCTGAAGCCTATCGGGTGCTGCGCCGCGGCGGGCGCTTTCTCTGCCTCGAGTTCTCGCAGGTCGACAATGCCCGGCTCGATCGGCTCTATAGCGCCTATTCCTTCCGCGCCATTCCGGAGATCGGCCGGCTCGTCACGGGCGATGCGGACGCCTACCGTTATCTCGTCGAATCGATCCGGCGTTTCCCGTCGGCCGAAGATTTCCGCGGGATGATCGAGAAGTCGGGCTTTGCTCGCGCCTCGTTCGTAAAGCTCACGGGCGGCGTCGTCGCCATTCATTCCGGCTGGAAGCTTTAGGCGTGCGTTTCTTTCCCGGCCATATGCTGCGCATCGCTCGGGCCGGCTTTGTCCTGTCGCGCGCCGGCCTCTTCCGCGATATCGACATTATGGCCTTGCCGATTACGGCGCGGCTGCCATTCGGCTTTGCCAAACTTATCGCCAAGCGCGACGGCGGCCTCGATCTTTTGCCGGCGGCGATCAGCCAGCTTGGGCCTTCCTACGTGAAGCTTGGACAATTTCTGGCGACGCGGCCGGACGTGGTCGGCCCCGAGGTCGCGCTTCGTCTCGAGCTTTTGCAAGATCACATGCCGCCCTTCTCGCGCGAGACGGCAGTCAAAGCGATCGAGACCGCATTCAAGCGGCCGATCGACTCGTTGTTCGTCCGTTTCGGCGAATCCGTCGCCGCCGCTTCGATCGCGCAAGTTCACCGCGCGCGCGTCCGCGACAAGAAGGGCGAGCGCGAGGTGGCGGTCAAGGTTCTGCGTCCCGGCGTCGAACGGCGGTTTCGGCGCGATCTCTCCGACATGTATTTTGCCGCGCGGCTTGCCGAGCGCTGGTTTCCGGAAACCAAGCGCTTAAAGCCGGTGCAAGTCGTCGATACTTTGGCGCGCACGGTGAAGATCGAAATGGATTTTCGCCTCGAAGCCGCGGCGGCCTCCGAATTCGCCGAGAATACCGCGAATGAGAGCGATTTCCGCGTGCCGCAAGTCGACTGGGACCGGACGGAGAAAGAAGTCCTGACGCTGGAATGGATCGATGCCATTCCGCTCTCGGACACGCCCGCGCTTATCGCCGCCGGTCTCGACCTTCGCGCGCTGGCGAAGACGATCATTCAATCTTTCCTGCGGCATGCGATGCGCGACGGCCTCTTCCATGCCGACATGCATCAGGGCAATCTCTTCGTCGATCGCCAGGGCCGCCTGATCGCGGTCGATTTCGGTATCATGGGACGGCTCGGTACCAAGGAGCGCCGATTTCTCGCCGAAATCATCTATGGCTTCATAAGGCGCGATTATAGGCGCGTTGCCGAAGTTCATTTCGAAGCGGGCTACGTCCCGCACACGCATAAGGTCGAGGATTTCGCCCAGGCGATCCGCGCCATCGGCGAGCCGATCCATTCGCGCACGGCCGATCAGATTTCCATGGCGCGGGTTTTGACCCTGCTCTTCGAGGTCACCGCGCTTTTCGACATGCACACCCGCACCGAGCTGGTGCTTCTGCAGAAAACCATGGTCGTCGTCGAAGGCGTTGCCCGCGGCCTCGACCCGAAGCTCGACATGTGGTCGACGGCCGAGCCCGTGGTGCGCAGCTGGATCGAGAAGAACCTCGGGCCGGTCGGCAAGATCGAGGATGTTGGGCGTGGCCTCACCGCGCTCAGCCAATTCGCCGCCAATCTCCCCGCCGCGCTCCTGCGGGTGGAGAATATCATCGCGCAAATGGAGGATATGGCGGAAGAGGGGTTTGAAATTTCCGAGGAAGCCGTCGAAAAGATCGGCGAAGCGCAGGCGCGCGCAGCACGGCTCGGGCATTTCGCTCTTTGGTTCATCGTCGCTATAATGATTTTCTATTTCTTCCTGCATTGAACTTTGCCCATGCGGAAGAAGGATCAAGTTCTCGGCAAGATGCGATAAACCGGCGTGCTGCAAGGCAAGCGGATTCTGCTCATCATAGGCGGCGGGATTGCCGCCTATAAGGTCCTCGAGCTCATTCGACGGCTGCGCGAAGAGGGCGCGAGTCTTCGCGTCGTCATGACCAAAGCGGCGAAGGAATTCGTCACGCCGCTTTCCGTCGCAAGTCTCTCCGGAACCAAAGTCTTCGATGATCTTTTCTCGCTCACCGACGAGACCGAGATCGGGCACATCCAGCTTTCGCGCGCCGCCGATCTCGTGGTCGTCGCGCCCGCGACCGGCGATCTCATAGCGAAGATGACGCATGGATTGGCCGACGACCTCGCCTCGACGCTGCTGCTCGCGACCGACAAAAAGATCCTGCTCGCGCCGGCGATGAACATCCGGATGTGGCTCAACCCGGCAACCGCACGCAATGTCGCGCAATTGCGGGGCGACGGCGTGCTCTTCGCCGGACCGGAAGACGGCGAAATGGCCTGCGGCGAGTATGGGCCGGGACGGATGAGCGAGCCGCATGCGATCCTTGCGGCGATCCGCGTTGCGCTCGAAAGCAATACGTCGATCCCCCTTCCCGGCCGGCTGCTTTCGGGCCGGCGCGTTGTGGTGACTTCGGGGCCGACGCGAGAGCCGATCGATCCCGTGCGCTTTCTTGGCAATTACTCGTCCGGCAAACAGGGTCATGCGATTGCGGCGGCTGCGGCACAGGCCGGCGCCGAAGTCGTGCTCGTCAGCGGGCCGGTGGCATTGCCGGATCCCTCCGGCATCACGGTGCGGCATGTCGCAACGGCCACCGAAATGCTTGCCGCTGTCGAGAAGGGCCTGCCCGCCGATATTTTCATTGGCGCGGCGGCCGTCTCCGATTGGCGCGTCGCCCAAGTGGCTGAGCAAAAGCTCAAAAAAGCCGAACGCGCGCCGGTTCTTTCACTTGTCGAAAACCCGGATATTCTCGCCGGCGTCGCAGCGGGCGGCAAGGCGCGGCTCGTGGTCGGCTTCGCAGCGGAAACCGAGAACGTCATCGAGCATGCGCGGGTAAAATTGGCGCACAAACATTGCGACGTGATCGTGGCCAACGACGTGAGCGCGGGCGTTATGGGCGACGATGAAAATCAAGTTACCATCGTCACGCGCGAGAATGCCGAGACGTGGCCGCGCATGCGCAAGGATCAGGTCGCGACGAAACTCATCGCTTATCTCGCCGCAAGGCTCGGAGGGATCCGTGGTTGAGGCACGTGTCGCCGTCCGCCGATTGCCGCACGGCGAAGGCCTGCCGCTCCCCGCCTATCAGACGGCAGGCGCGGCAGGGGCCGACCTCTTCGCAGCCATTGCGCTTGACGCCAAGATCGTCATCGAGCCCGGCGCGCGATTGCTGGTTGCGACCGGCATTGCGCTCGAATTGCCGGAGGGCTTCGAAGCGCAGGTGAGGCCGCGTTCGGGACTTGCGCTCCAATATGGCGTTACCGTCTTGAACGCGCCCGGCACGATCGACTGCGATTACCGTGGCGAGGTCGGCGTGCTGCTTGCCAATTTCGGCAGCGAGCCATTCGAAGTGATCCGCGGCGCCAGGATCGCTCAGCTGGTCGTCTCGCCGGTGACCCGCGCCACTTTCCTGCCGGCGGAAAAGCTTGCGGCGACCGAACGCGGGGCGGGCGGTTATGGCTCGACGGGAAGCTTTCTGGGGAAGAAGACATGATCCTCCTCTGCCGTCGCAGCATGCTGGCGCTCGCGGCCGTGGCCGATATCGCGATCCATGCGCGCCCGCAGCCCGTCGCCGCAAAAACGTTGGCCGGACGCCTCGATCTGCCCCCGCGCCATCTCGAGACGCTGCTCCAGGCGCTGGTCCGCGCCGAAATCCTGAAAGGTGTGCGCGGTCCGCGCGGCGGCTATGAGCTGGCGCGGGAGCGCCGCCGCATCAGTGCCGCCGAGGTCGTCCGCGCCGTGATGAGCGAAGATGCCGGCGCCGCGAAGAACGAAAGCCAGTTCATCGCAAATGTGATCAGCCCGATCATCGAACAAGCGAGCCAGGCTTTTCTCGCCGAGCTCGACCTCGTCAGCATCGACGACATCTGCCGGCAGGCCGGCGAGAAGAAGATTTTTCTTGATGAGAGCGTGAAGCCGGATTTCACAATCTAATCTCGTATAAGCTCCCTTATCACCTTGCGAATATTGGAATTAATGTTATATCCATGCACCAATGGTTTTCGGCTACATTCGGCTCTGGAAAATGCCAGCCGAGGACCAAAGTCTTCACGACAGGATCGCCGATCTTCAGCCGCAGGGCGGCGCGTGAGCGGCGATTTCGAGAGGTATCAGCAATGGCACTGCAACTTGGCGACGTCGCGCCCGATTTCGAGGCGCAAACGACCGAAGGGCCGATCAGATTCCACGATTTCATCGACAATTCCTGGGTCGTCCTCTTCTCGCATCCGAAGAATTTCACGCCGGTTTGCACGACCGAGCTCGGCTACACGGCCAAGCTGAAACCGGAGTTCGACAAGCGCGGCGTCAAGGTCATCGGGCTCAGCGTCGATCCGCTGACGGCGCACGATAAATGGGCCGAGGACATCGAAGAAACGCAAGGCTACGGCCTCAATTTCCCGCTGATCGCCGACCATGACCGCAAGATCGCGAATCTCTACGGGATGATCCATCCCAATGCGAGCGATACGCTCACCGTGCGTTCGGTCTTCGTCATCGGACCCGACAAAAAGATCAAGTTGACGCTGAACTATCCGGCGAGCACCGGCCGCAACTTCGATGAAATTCTACGGGTGATCGATTCCCTGCAGCTCACCGCCAAGCATCAGGTTTCGACGCCGGTCAATTGGCGCTACGGCGAAGACGTGATCATTTCGGGCACCGTTTCCGACGAGGAGGCGAAGAAGAAATATCCGGCGGGCTGGAATGCGCCCCGGCCTTATCTGCGCATCGTACCGCAGCCGCGGGGGTGAAGAGCAGCGCAATCATGCTGGAGCGCGATGCGATCGATTTGTCGCGATCGCGCTCTAGGATTTTGATTACGCATGATCTTTTTGGAAAACCGGTTTCCCCTTCTGTGGATCATGCTAGACTTTGAGGATTGGCCGGTCTTTGGGAGGAATTGATGGCGCAGGCCGCAGTGAAGGAAGCCGGCAGCTCGGCGCATGTTCCGGGACGCGGACGGATCTATGAGTCCATTACCGAGACGATCGGCGATACGCCGCTCGTCCGGCTGAACAAGATCGCCGCGGAAAAGGGCGTCAAAGCCAATCTCCTCGCCAAGCTCGAATTCTTCAACCCGATCGGCAGCGTGAAAGACCGCATTGGGGTGAGCATGGTCGAAGCGATGGAAGCAGCCGGCAAGATCACGCCGGGCCGCTCGGTTTTGATCGAGCCGACTTCCGGCAATACGGGAATTGCGCTCGCCTTCGTCGCCGCGGCGCGCGGCTACCGCTTGATCCTCGTGATGCCGGAATCGATGTCGATCGAGCGCCGCAAAATGCTCGCTCTGCTCGGCGCCGAACTCGTGCTGACCCCCGCGCCGCAAGGCATGAAAGGCGCCATTGCCAAGGCGCAGGAACTCGCCAAGACCATTCCGGGCGCCGCCATTCCGCAGCAATTCGACAATCCCGCCAATCCCGACATCCATCGCCGCACGACTGCCGAAGAAATCTGGAACGACACGAATGGCGAGATCGACGTCTTCGTCTCGGCGGTCGGCACCGGGGGCACGATCACCGGCGTGGCAGAAGTCCTGAAGCCGCGCCGGCCCGGTCTGCGCATCGTCGCCGTGGAGCCCGAGGATTCGGCCGTCCTCTCCGGCGGGCCGCCCGGGCCGCACAAGATCCAAGGGATCGGGGCGGGCTTCATCCCCTCCATTCTCGACCGCAGCCTGATCGACGAGGTCGTCACGGTCGGCAATCAGACGGCTTTCGACACGGCAAGGCTCGTGGCGCGAATTGAAGGGATACCGGTCGGCATTTCGTCCGGCGCGGCTGTCGCGGCGGCGGTCGAAATCGGCTTGCGGTCGGAATTTGCCGGCAAGAACATCGTTCTCGTCATTCCCTCCTTCGCCGAGCGCTATCTCTCGACCGCGCTCTTCGACGGGCTCTAGAGCATGATCCGGAAAAGTGCGTAGCGGTTTTCCGAAAAGATCATGCGTCAAATCAATGCATGATCCGGAAAAGTGCTTAGCGGTTTTCCGAAAAGATCATGCAGTCAAATCAATGCATGATCCGGAAAAGTGCGTAGCGGTTTTCCGAAAAGATCATGTAATCAATGCATGATCCGGAAAAGCGCCTAGCGTTTTCCGAAAAGATCATGCTCGACGGAACATCGAGGCGCGACCTCAACGCAGCTTGACCCCACGCAGGCCCGCTGCGACACAGTTCGCTTGCGCCAGCGAGGGCATATGGACGCAGATTTCGACCTTGTCGGCCTTGGCAATGCGATCGTCGATGTGATCGCGCCGAGCGATGATGATTTCCTCGTCGCCCACGGATTGCATAAGGGCTCGATGCGCCTCATCGACGAGGCAACGGCGGAAGAACTTTATCGCGCGATGGGCCAGACGACGGTCGTCTCGGGCGGCTCGGCCGCCAATACGATCATCGGCGCGGCCAAGCTCGGCTGCCGTACCGCCTTCATCGGCAAGGTGAAGGCCGATCCGCTCGGCGAAATTTTCGCCCATGATATTCGCGCGGCGAACGTGACCTTCGCCGCACATCCTGCCGTGGACGGGCCGGCCAGCGCCCGCTCGCTCATTCTCGTCACGCCCGACGGGCAGCGGACCATGAATACGTTCCTCGGCGCCTGCCAGGCGCTGACCGAAGCGGATATCGACGTTGCGCTCATTGCCGGCGCGCAGATCTGCTATCTCGAGGGCTATCTTTGGGATCCGCCGGCAGCGAAATCCGCGTTCCTCAAAGCAATCGGGATCGCGCACGCCGCGGGGCGGCGCGTCGCGTTGAGTCTTTCCGATTCATTCTGCGTCGATCGCTATCGCGACGAATTCCTGCGGCTCATCCGCGACGGCAGCATCGACATTCTCTTCGCCAATGAGAGCGAGCTTCATTCGCTCTATCAGACCGCGGATTTCGACACGGCCGTCGCCGCCCTGCGCAACGAGGACATGCTCGCGGTCGTCACGCGCTCGGAAAAGGGCTGCCTCGTCGTCACGCGCGAGGAAACGCATGCCGCCAAGGCCTATCCCGTCGAAGCCGTAATCGATACGACCGGGGCGGGCGACCTCTTTGCCGCCGGCTTTCTTGCCGGCCTCGTCAAGGGCCGCGATCTCGTCGATTGCGCGCGGCTCGGCGCGCTCGCCGCGGCCGAGATCATCCAGCATTATGGCGCCCGCCCGCATGCCGACCTTGCCGCGCTCGCAGCGGAGAACGGGCTGGCGTAAGTGCCTCGCGAAGCGGGGCGGGGATTAAGGGTTTCGCCTCACCCGGCAGGCTCCGCCCGCCTCTCCGTCTGGGAGAGGGTTAGAGCTACAGTTTCCTGAGCTCGACCGTCTCGATGGAATGGCTCGCGCCCTTGGTCAGCACGAGGCTCGCCCGGGCCCGCGTCGGCAGAATATTCTCATGCAGGTTGCGCAGGTTGATCCGCGTCCAGATCTCGCGCGCGACGCGCTCGGCCTCGGCCTCCGGGACTTCGGCATATTTGCGAAAGTAAGAGCGCGGATCGCGAAACGAGGTCTGCCGCAGCCGCATGAAGCGCTCGATATACCATTTCTCGAGATCCGCTTCGTCGGCGTGAAGATAGACCGAGAAATCGAAATAATCGGAGACGAAAGCGGTCGGGCGCCCATCCTTCGGCGGGCGGCCGGCCAAGAGAACGTTCAGACCTTCCACGATGAGAATATCCGGCCGATCGACGACGATGCTCTCGTCCGGCACGACGTCGTAAGTCAAATGCGAATAGACGGGCGCGCGGACATTGCGCGTTCCGGCCTTCACATCATGAAGGAAGCGCAGGAGAGCGGTGCCGTCATAGCTCTCGGGGAAGCCCTTCTTCTCCATCAGGCCTTCGGCTTCGAGAACTGCGTTTGGATAGAGAAAGCCGTCGGTCGTGACGAGCTCGACTTTCGGCGTATTCGGCCAGCGCGAGAGCAGCGCACGCATCACGCGCGACAGCGTCGATTTGCCGACCGCGACCGAGCCGGCGACGCCGATGATATAGGGCATCTTGCCGTCTTCGGCGCCGAGGAAGCGCTGGGTCGCCTTGAAGAGGCCTTGCGTCGCAGCAACGTAGAGCGCGAGGAGGCGCGAGAGCGGCAGATAGATCGCGACGACCTCTTCCAGCGAGATGGGGTCGTTGAGCGATTTCAGTCTGCTCAAATCCTCGAGCGTGAGGGTGAGCGGCGTATCGGCGCGCAAGGCCGCCCATTCGCTCCGGGTGAAGCGATGATAGGCCGAAAGAATTTCCTCCGCGACGCGTTCGTCCATTCAGACCTCTTGGGTCCGAGACCGGATTACGGTTGTTCCATAGATGGCGCTAATTTCCCTCGGCGCCAGCCTATCCGGGATTTATCTCCGCGCAAATCAGCTTTTTCGGGAGTCTTTTTCCTCGTGCCCGGACTGCGCCGTGCGCTTCTCGAGTTCGGTTAGCACTTCGCCGAGCGCAATGCCGCGCGACTGGAGAACGACGAGAAGATGATAGAGAAGATCGGCGCTTTCGTGGACGAGCGCCTGACGCTCGCCGAGGGCAGCGGCGATGGCGGCTTCAATTGCTTCCTCGCCCATTTTCTTGCCGGCATGCGCTGGCCCGGCGTCGAGCAAAGATTTCGTATAGGAGGTTTCGGCGCTCGCCTTTGCACGTTCCGCAATAAGCGCGGCGAGGTCCTCGAGGCTGAACTTGCTCATTAAGCTCTTCCCTTATGCGGCCGCGGCTACGCTGCAGCCGTCGAGCCGCATCGCGACGCCGGCGCGCGCCATGTAGGTCTTGGCTTCGGCAATGCTGAATTCGCCGAAATGGAAGATGGACGCGGCCAAAACGGCACTCGCGCCGCCGACTTCGACGCCCTCGACGAGGTGATCGAGCGTACCGACGCCGCCCGAGGCAATCACCGGGACGGTCACGGCATCGACAATGGCACGGGTGAGCGCGAGATCGAAGCCCGATCTCGTCCCATCGCGATCCATGGAGGTTAAAAGAACCTCCCCTGCTCCGAGGCTCACGACCTCTCGTGCGTAGGCGATGGCGTCGAGGCCCGTCGGATTTCGCCCGCCATGCGTGAAAATCTCCCAGCGGCTCGGGCCGGTCTGTTTGGCATCGATCGCCACGACGATGCACTGGCTGCCGAATTTCTCCGCCGCGACGCGCACGAGATCGCGGTTCTGCACGGCTGCCGTATTGATCGAGACCTTGTCGGCGCCGGCGAGCAGAAGATTACGAATATCTTCGATCGTGCGCACACCGCCGCCGACTGTGAGCGGCATGAAACAGGCCTCCGCCGTGCGCCGCACGACCTCGAGGATAATGCCACGGTTCTCGTGGCTCGCGGTAATATCGAGAAAACAGAGTTCGTCAGCGCCCGCCGCGTCATAAGCGATGGCGCAAGCGACCGGATCGCCGGCATCGCGCAATCCGACGAAATTGACGCCCTTGACGACGCGGCCGTCCTTGACGTCGAGACAGGGAATGAGCCGCGCCTTAAGCAAGGCTTTTCTCCGCTGCACGGATGAGCGCGAGCGCCGCCCTGGCATCGAGCCTGCCATCGTAAAGCGCGCGGCCGGTGATCGCGCCGGCGAGTTTCGCGCAGTCCGGCATCAGCAATCTCTCCACGTCCCCGAGCGAGGCAAGCCCGCCCGAAGCGATAACGGGAATTGCAACAGCACCGGCGAGCGCCAGAGTCGCCGCAATGTTCAGCCCCGCCAACGCGCCGTCGCGCGCTATATCGGTATAGATGATGGCGGCAACGCCCGCATCCTCGAACTTCCGGCCGAGATCGACCGCGCTCGTTTCGATATTCTTCGCCCAGCCTTCAACCGCAACTTGGCCATCGCGCGCATCGATCCCGACGGCGATCCTGCCGGGGTGAGCGCGTGCCGCGGCGCGCACGAGCTCGGGATTGCGCACCGCCGCCGTGCCGATGATCACGCGATCTATTCCTTTGGCGAGCCAGGCCTCGATCGTGGCGAGATCGCGGATGCCGCCGCCGAGCTGAACCGGGATCGTCGCGCGTGCGATGATCGCCTCGACCGCGCCGGCATTCATCGGCTTGCCTGCGAAGGCGCCGTCGAGATCCACAATGTGGAGATATTCGAATCCTTGGCATGCGAAAATATCCGCTTGCGCCGCAGGATCCTCATTGAAGACGGTCGCGCGGGCCATGTCCCCTTGAACGAGGCGCACGCACCGGCCTTCCTTCAGATCGATCGCCGGAATGAGGATCACGGCTGCCACCGCAGGAAATTGGCAATGAGGGCGAGACCGAGCCTCTGGCTCTTTTCCGGGTGGAACTGAGTGCCGACGAGATTGTCGCGCCCGACGATCGCAATGACCGGCCCGCCATAATCCGTCATCGCCAGGACCTCCCCCGCCGCCGTGCCGGTGAACGCATAGGAATGGACGAAATAGGCATGCAGACCCTGCGCGCCTGTCGCAATCCCTGCAAGCACCGGGTGCTCGCGCTGAAGTTCCAGCGTATTCCAGCCCATATGCGGGATCTTGAGCGCCGGATCTTTCGGCGCAATCGCCGCAACGTCGCCGCCGATCCAGCCGAGTCCGCGCGTCTCTTCATATTCGAGGCCCCGTTCGGCCATGAGCTGCATGCCGACGCAAATGCCGAGAAACGGCTTGCCCTTCCTGACGACCGCCTCGTCGAGGGCTTCGACCATACCCGGCAGAGCGTCCAGTCCGCGGCGGCAATCGGCGAAGGCGCCGACACCCGGCAGCACGATGCGCTCCGCGCGCGCGACATCCTCAGGATTGCCCGTCACCTTGATTTCGGCGTCTAGGCCCGCTTCACGCGCGGCGCGCTCGAAGGCTTTGTGCGCGGAATGAAGATTGCCGGACCCGTAATCGACAATGGCGACGTTCACCGCGGATCCTCCGGCAAAGGAAAGACGCCAAGGACGTCCGGCTGCGCGCCCGGGGGCACCGCCGGCAGCGGAGGCGGTTTCTCGTCGCTGGCGGCGGGAGCCGGAGCGCATGCGCGGCGATAGAAGCCACGCTCGGCATCGTCGCGCGTAGCCCCTGCCGCGACATCGATCAACCGAAAGCCACGCCGCGCAAAGTCGCCGCGCCGCAGATTATTGGCTTCGAGCCCAAGCAGAATTTCGAGCAGCAGCGCGATGAAGAATGCCGTACCCGAAGAGATGTAAGGTATGGCCCCGCTCGCGAGCAGCAGAAAGGCGACGATCCAAGCAAAAAACTCGAGCCAAAGCCTGTTCCAAGCGAGCCATAACGGGCCGAGAAAAAACGCCGCGCGCGAAAATCCTTCCGGCACGAAAACCGCATGCACAAGCGAGCCCGGTGAAGCGCCCCGACCCGGCAGATGAACCGTGTAGACAGCCATGGTACTCCTTCTAAAGCATGATCCGGAAAAGTGGGAACCGGTTTTCCGAAAAGATCATGCTCAAACCTAAAGCATGATCCGGAAAAGTGGGAACCGGTTTTCCGAAAAGATCATGCTCGAACAAAAAGCTACAGCGGGATCATGATTCAACTAAAATCACTCTGCGTTAGCCGCTCAGCGAGCCCTTGGTCGAGGGGATCTCCCCGCTGCGGCGCGGGTCGATGGCGACAGCACTCTTCAGCGCCCGCGCGAGGCCCTTGAACGCCGACTCGGCGATGTGATGGCTGTTTTCGCCATATAGGGTCTCGATGTGGAGATTCATCCCGAGGTTCGTCGTCAAGGCCTGGAAGAATTCGCGCACAAGCTCGGTATCGAAGCTGCCGATCTTGGCGCGCGTGAACTTCGTCTTGAAGACGAGATAAGGCCGCCCGGAGAGATCGATTGCGACGCGCGTCAGCGTTTCGTCCATAGGCAGATGCACGTCGGCGAAACGGCAGATGCCGCGCGCTTCGCCGAGCGCTTGACGCAAGGCCTGGCCGAGCGCAATCCCGCAATCCTCGACCGTATGATGCGGATCTATGTGGAGATCGCCTTTCGCGGCAATCTCCATGTCAATCAGAGAATGGCGGGCGACCTGCTCCAACATATGGTCGAAAAACCCGATGCCGGTCGAAATTTTGGCAAGGCCGGTGCCGTCGAGATCGACGCGGACCTCGACCGCGGTTTCTTTGGTCTTGCGGGAAATGAATGCTTTGCGCATGGCTTCGGTCTGCTCCTTCCGCCAGATTAGAGCATTTTCCGGTAAAGGAAAAACCAAGCAGCAAAAGAGGTTATCGCGCGGTCCAAAGGGGTGCCGGATGCCTCCGCCCTGCCGGCCCGCACTTGCAAGGATTGGCGCGACCCCATAGATCAGGGCGCGTTGTCCCCGCCTACGGGCCTTTCGAGAGCCTTGATGTCCGATCCTTCGCCGAGCCCGCAGAGCTGGCATGCAACGACGATCGTCATGGTTCGCAAGGACGGCCGCACGGTGATCGGCGGCGACGGCCAGGTCAGCATCGGACAGACGATTATCAAGGGCAATGCAAAGAAAGTGCGCCGCCTCGCCAAGGGTGACGTCATCGGCGGCTTCGCCGGAGCGACCGCCGATGCATTTACCTTGTTCGAGCGGCTCGAAGCCAAGCTCGAACAATATCCGAGCCAGCTTATACGCGCCTGCGTCGAACTCGCCAAAGACTGGCGGACGGATCGCTATTTGCGCCGGCTCGAAGCCATGATGCTCGTCGCCGATAAGGATGCGGGCCTCGTCCTCACCGGAACGGGCGACGTGCTCGAGCCCGAGATGACGACGAACGGCAGCGTCATGGGGATCGGCTCCGGCGGCAATTATGCGCTCGCTGCCGGACGCGCGCTGCTATCGACCGAGCTCGACGCGGAGGCGATCGCCCGACGCGCGCTCGAGATCGCCGCCGAGATCTGCGTCTATACGAACCGCAATCTCGTGATCGAAAGCATTCCATGATCACCGATCAGGTGCTCAATCTCGCCGTCGACAGGGGTCTCATCAGCGCGGCGCAGGCGGAAGGCCTGCGCGGTCTTGCGCGCGAGAACGGAGCTCCCGATCTGCCTCCGCCCCTTCCGACCGCGCCGCGCGACGAAATCGGCGAACCGGATGCCGAACGGCTGCGTTTCGTCACCGGCTTCGCCGACATATTCGTGACCATGGGGCTCGCGCTCTTTTTCGGCGCCGCCGCCTATCTCTTGAGCCTCTATGTCGTCGGCGCGACCCTTTGGGCGATCGTCGCAGCGCTCGCCTGGATCTTGGCGGAATTCTTCACCCGCCGTCGCCGTATGGCTTTGCCGAGCATCGTTCTCCTCGCGCTCTTTTCCATCGCGGTATTCGGCACCGCGTTCGAACTGATGATGCGTCCGGAACCGCGCTCGTATGCGGATTGGCTGCCGGTCTGGCAGACGCGCTTCTGGTCCATCGAACATGCGCGCGACATTGTGGTCGCGGCCGTCGTGAGCGCGATTTTCGTCGCGCTGCATTATTGGCGCTTCCGCGTGCCGATCACGGTTGCGGCGGGAGCCGCGGCGCTCGTCACCGCCGCCACGGCCGCGCTCGATTGGCTTTTGCCTTACGCGAGCTGGACCATGCACAATGGGCTCATGCTGCTCTGCGGGCTTTTCGTCTTTGCGCTCGCCATGCGCTTCGACATGTCCGATCCCGAGCGCCGGACTCGGAGGACCGATATCGCCTTCTGGCTGCATCTCCTCGCCGCGCCGCTCATCGTTCATCCGCTGATCACGGCGCTCTTGCAGGGCTATGCTCTCGAGACGAAGCTCAATACGGCTTCGGCGATCGCCATCCTCGGCATATTCTTCGCGCTCGGGATCGTTTCGGTGATCATCGATCGCCGCGCCCTGCTCGTCTCAGGCCTCATCTATGCCGGGCTCGCCTTCGGAACTTTGATCGAACAGACGGCATTGGCCGACAAGGCCATCCCGGCGAGCATTCTCATCCTTGGCCTGTTCATTCTCCTGCTCAGCGCCGGATGGCGTCCGCTAAGGCGATCCTTGCTTCACCTTCTCCCGGCGCCTTTTACCCGGCGTCTTCCCAATCCGCTCTCGCCATGACAGATTTTTCACCCCGCGAAATCGTCTCCGAACTCGATCGTTTCATCGTCGGCCAGAAACAGGCGAAGCGCGCGGTCGCCATTGCGCTGCGCAATCGCTGGCGCCGCCTGAATCTCGAAGGGCCGATGCGCGACGAAGTCATGCCGAAAAATATTCTGATGATCGGCCCGACCGGTTGCGGCAAGACTGAAATATCGCGCCGCCTCGCCAAACTGGCCAATGCACCCTTCATCAAGGTGGAAGCCACGAAGTTCACGGAAGTCGGCTACGTCGGCCGTGACGTCGAACAGATCATCCGCGATCTCGTCGAAATCGCGATCGCTATGGTGAAACAGGACAAGCGCAAGCAATTGAGCGCGCGGGCTCAGCTCGCGGCCGAGGAGCGCTTGCTCGATGCGCTCGTCGGCGCCAATGCCTCGCCCGCAACCCGCGATTCGTTCCGCAAACGGCTGCGCAACGGCGAGCTTGCAGAGAAGGAGATCGAGATCGAGCTCGCCCAATCCTCCTCGGGCCTGCCGATGTTCGAATTGCCGAACATGCCGGGCGCCGCGATCGGCGCCATTTCGCTGGGCGACATTTTCGGCAAAGGGTTCGGCAAACAGGCCAAGCCCCGCCGCATCCTCGTAAAGGACGCCTATGAGCCGCTGATCTCCGAGGAAAGCGACAAGCTGATGGACCAGGATCAGATCGTGCAGGAAGCGGTCCGGGAGGTCGAAAACAACGGCATCGTCTTTCTCGACGAGATCGACAAGATCTGCGGGCGAGAGGGCCGCGTCGGGGCCGATGTCTCGCGCGAAGGCGTGCAACGCGACCTGCTGCCGCTCATCGAGGGAACGACAGTGTCGACCAAGCACGGCGCCGTGAAGACGGATCACGTGCTTTTCATCGCCTCCGGCGCTTTCCATACCGCCAAGCCTTCCGATCTCCTCCCCGAGCTGCAAGGCCGGCTGCCGATCCGCGTCGAACTCTCGCCTCTCGACGAGGATGATTTCCGCCGCATTCTCGTCGAGACCGAGGCAAGCCTCATCAAGCAATACGAGGCCTTGTTGAAGACCGAAGGCGTGTCCCTCTCCTTCACGCCGGATGGCGTGAATGCGATCGCCAAAATCGCAGTTCAGGTCAATGCCAGCGTCGAGAACATCGGCGCGCGGCGCTTGCAGACCGTCATGGAAAAAGTGCTCGACGAAGTCAGCTTCACCGCGCCCGACCGGTCCGGCGAGACGATCAGGATCGACGCCGATTATGTCGAGAAGAATATCGGCGATCTCGCCCGCAATGCCGATCTGAGCCGGTTCATTCTCTAGCGCGGCAAGAGGCTTGCCAGGGCTTGGCGGCAAGGCCATAAGCGTCGCGGAAATCAACGGGACCCCTATGGCTCACTTCAAACCGCGCGTCTTTTCCGGCGTACAGCCGACCGGCAATCTTCATCTCGGCAATTACCTCGGCGCAATCACCAAGTTCGTCGCTTTGCAGGAGACGCATGAATGCATCTATTGCGTCGTCGATCTCCACGCGATCACCGTGCCGCAGAATCCGAAAGAGCTGAGGGCCAGCATCCGCGAGGTCACCGCCGCCTTTCTCGCCGCCGGCATCGATGCAAAGAAACATATCGTCTTCAATCAAAGCCAGGTCGCCGAACATGCCGAGCTTGCCTGGGTGCTCAATTGCGTGGCGCGGCTCGGTTGGCTCAATCGCATGACGCAATTCAAGGAAAAAGCGGGCAAGGACCGGGAGAACGTTTCGGTCGGGCTTTACGATTACCCGGTGCTCATGGCGGCCGATATTCTCGTCTATCGGGCAACTCATGTTCCCGTCGGCGAAGATCAGAAACAGCATCTCGAGCTCGCCCGCGACATCGCGCAGAAATTCAACCTCGACTATGGCGAGGAGATCGATGCGCTGGGACATGGCGAGGCTTTCTTTCCCTTGCCCGAGCCGCTCATCCAAGGCCCGGCGACGCGCGTGATGAGCCTGCGCGACGGGACGAAGAAAATGTCGAAATCCGATACGTCGGATAATTCGCGCATCAATCTCTCGGACGATGCCGAGGCGATCGCGCAGAAGATCCGCAAGGCGAAGACCGATCCCGAGCCATTGCCGAGCGAGATCGAAGGCCTCGCCCAAAGGCCGGAGGCGGATAATCTCGTCGGCATTTTCGCCGCCCTCGATAATCGGACGAAAGCCGACGTGCTGAGGACCTTCGGCGGCGGGAATTTCTCGACCTTCAAATCGGCTCTCATCGATCTGACCGTCGCCAGGCTCGCGCCGATCGGCGCGGCCATGACGGAACTCAAGCGCGATCAGGCCTATATCGACGGCGTGCTCGCCGAGGGAGCGGCTAGGGCGCGCGCCATCGCGCAGGAAACGATGAAGTCGGTCAAAGACATCGTCGGTTTTGTGCGCTAGCTGCGATCCAGCTTGCATCGCATCTCGCCTAGCTGCTTGTTTGATCATGATGTTTTCGGAAAACTGGTTTCCACTTTTCCGGATCATGCTCTAGGATTGCGGGTTCTCACGTCCACGAGAGTCTGACGATTGTGGATAGGCCCGGCCAGGCGCATTCGCTAGCAAGCAATCCCGACAATCCCGACCCGAGGCTCATTCTCGAAGCCTCCGGCGCCGTGCTGCGCATGGTCCAAAATCGGCCGCTCTTCAGCGTCTTGCTGGGCGGCAGCCTGGCGCTCCACGCCCTGCTCTTCCTGCTCCTCGCGCTTTTGGAAGCACCCGCCGCTCCGCCCAAGAACACGGTTGAAATCCCGGTCGAATTGGTGAGCGAAGCGCAGGCGAAAGCCGCCGGCCAAGAGAGTGGGCCGGCCACGGGCAAAGGCGAGCCGGCCAAGGAACAGGAAGCCAAATCGGCCGGGGCGCAAGAACCCCAGCCGGCAAAGCCTCAGGAAACGAAGTCGGCGAGCGCCGAAGATGCCAAAACGGCAAAGCCTGACGAGGCCAAACCGGCAGCGGCGAAACCGCCGCCCCAACAACAGGCCGAGGCGCCGAAAAGCCCGGAACCGGTGCCCCAGCCGGCCAAGCCCGAGGCCAAGCCGGAACCGGCGAAACCGGAACCCGCCAAGGCCGCCGAGGCAAAGCCGCCCGTCCCGGTCCCCGAACCTAAGCCTGCGACGGCTCAGCCGAGCAAACAGGCACTCGCGCAAGCCGCGCCACCCAAACCTCCGGCGCCCGAACCTCCGGCGCAGGCCGCTCAACCGCCGCAGCCCAAGCCGCTGGCCGCCAAACCGGTCGCCCCGGCCCCGACAATGGCGGCGCTGCAGGGTCCGGACGGCGGGCGCGGAGGCCTGTCCCCCGTCGACATGGACGACCCCTGGCAGGCGGTCGCCGTGCCCTCCACCTCGGATTCAGGCGAAATCGCGACGAGCTATAAGACCCTCGTCCTCGGCACATTGGAACTTGCCAAGCGATATCCCGAAGACGCGCGCAACCGAGGCGCCCACGGCACGGCCGTCGTCTATTTCGAGGTGAACGATCAGGGCGAAGCGAAGAATATCAAGCTGCTCAAGTCGAGCGGCGACACCGAGCTCGACGTCGAAAGCCTCGCCATTGTTTTGCGCGCCGCGCCCTTCCCGAAACCGCCGCAGGGTGCGCAGAGAATATTCGCCATCGACATTGGATTCGGAGACAACTGAACTGGCCCTCGTCACGAGGGCGCGATCGTCTCGATGGCTTGTGCGGTCAGCGCGAGATCCGATGGACGCGAGAGGCGATGATCGCCGTCCTTGACAAGGGTCAAGACCACAGGGTCGCCGGCGAGGCGCTCGACGAGCAGCATGGCGTGCTGCCAGGGAACGTCCGCGTCCTGCATGCCTTGCAGGATGTGGACGGGGCAATAGCTCCTGATGACCGCATCGAGCATGAGATGATTGCGCCCCTCTTCGATCAGCCGGCGCGTGACGACGTAAGGGGAATCGGCATAGGCGGAAGGAAGAATACAGCGGCCTTCGGCTTCGAGCGTGGTGCGCGACTTTGCCGATAATCTTTGGAAGATGAGCCTTTCCGTCATGTCGACCGCCGGTGCGATCAAGACAAGACCGGCTAGGCGGGCGCTCTCGCCGTTTTCGGCAAGCGCCCGCGCGCAGAGGAGCGCGAGCCAGCCGCCCATCGAGGAGCCGACGAGGATCTGCGGGCCCGGGGGGGCGACGCGAAAGATGGCGAGTGCTTCTTCGAGCCAGGCGCCGATCGTGCCAGCCTCGAATTCGCCCTCGGATTCCCCATGCCCGGAATAATCGAAGCGTAGGAAGGCGCGTCCGTGGGCCGCTGCATATTGATCGAGGAAGTTCGGCTTGGTCGAGCGCATGTTCGACATGAATCCGCCGAGCCAGACGAGGCCGGGCCGCCCCCCTTCGGAACGATTGCCCGCACGCTGCAAAAACGCGACGCGCCGTTCGCCAACCGTAAGGAATTGTGGACGAAAATCGGGATCGAGCGCCCCGCTTTCGCTTTGCATCGCCTGAACCTCTATTCTATGCGCAAGATGAGTGGCTGTTACGATCTTTGCGGAGCGGCGCCTTGTTGCACATGATCCGGCAAGGGTCGAGGGCACCAGATCACGATGCTTTCGGATCGAAGCGATCCAAAAGTGTGAACGTGATCGATTCTAAAGGTTTAGAGCGGGATCTGCGCGAAAAACCGGCGTCCACTCTTTCGCATTCCGCTCTAGATCACGATGCTTTTGGATCGAAGCGATCCAAAAGCATGAACGTGATCGATTCTAAAAGATTAGAGCGGGATTTGCGCGAAAAACCGGTATCCACTTTTTCGCATCCCGCTC
>Ga0070738_10001322_pt1 | contig 51524 bp, 43 predicted proteins | sample Coa_R2_2_FD_66446 | JGI IMG/M metagenome (GOLD analysis project Ga0070738, IMG submission 66446) | Surface soil microbial communities from Centralia Pennsylvania, which are recovering from an underground coalmine fire - Coalmine... | ecosystem: Environmental > Terrestrial > Soil > Unclassified ... | reverse complement strand
CGTCAACAGCCAGAACAGCGTACTCAAAACATCCTTCCGCTCCGTCACCCAGGCAACGGATTCAACATGCGCGGGATGGATCCCGAATAGGGCCGCAACTATGGCACTGAGCCAGACCGCGCCGGTCATTCGCTGGAGCAGCCAGAATAGAAGGAGCGTATTCGCGGCATGCAGCAACACATTCGTAAAGTGAAAACCGGCGGACGAAAGCCCATAAAGTTGGTAATCAAGCTGAAGCGACATCCAGGTAAGCGGATGCCAATTGAACGAATAAAAAGAGGTCAATGCCCATTTCAAACTGTGAAGAGTCGTTCCTTCTTGAACGTGCGGATTGGCCGTGACGTAATCGTCATCGTCAACATTGACAAACTCGAAATCCCGGCGACAGGTCTGTCCATAGACGAGGAATACCGCGGCCAGCAGTGCCACGCAGATCAGGGGAAGGTGCCGCCGTGATGGCGCGGTTGGGGAAAAAGTCTCAGAGGATGCCATCGGCTTGGATTCCGAATACCCTTTGCGCGGTCGCAATTGTCCTTGTATGGTACAGGTTCGTAGTTGCTGCGTAAACATCGGAACCGCCCCACGGCCTCCTCGATAGAATGGCGAAAAAGATCGCCCAAACGAGAGGAGAAGAGCATGGGTGTTACCGTTTGTCTGCCTCTGTTCGGTCCGCCGGGACGAGAGCTGGAGGAAGGTTCCGCCGTCAAAGGCGTGCAGCTCCGCCAGTTGGCGGTTCAGCTGCAAGAACGATTGAACAAGGCCGCCGATTCGTTGGAAAAACTCCACGCCTCAGGTTGGTCGGCGCGCGTGGCGATGTACGATGTGATTTTGTCTCGGCTCGGCGTCGGGACGAGGGAAGAGGCCGAGCGCCGGCTCCACGAATTGGGCTTAGTCCTCGAAGACTTCATCATTATCGAGGACGTGGAGGAGGAAGAGGAAGTTGGGCACGCTTAGGCGAAAAATTGCTCTCCGCTCTCCGCCAAAATAAATGTGGAGAACGGAGAGCGGAGTACAGCAACGCGCGTCAGTCCACCATGTTCGCCATGACCCAGAGCATGTACGCCACGCGTTCACGGAGAATGCGTTCGCGTTGCTCTCGTCGTTCGACGCGACGACGCCGCTGGGGTTTTTTAGCGCGATTTGGCCGGGGAGCCAGGCTGCTGATGGAAGCGCTCATACGGACCTCCTTGGAAGGCTAAGGAACCAACTTGCTGGGGAATGCTGAGGAAAGTTCGATTCGGGCAGTGTGTAGCGACAGGGAGCGTCGGTGATTCCTGTCGGCTTCCCTGCCATCTCGAAACGACGCTGTTCGAGAAATGAGTCGCTACTTTCCTCTCGTGCAAACATAGATCACGTTTTCCCACTCGTCAAATCCGGCAAAAATTTTCTTTTCCCACCAGGCGAATCGATGGTTGAAAACGATACAATCCCCCTCTCTGGGGGTGTTACTCCCGTTTTCGAGCCATCTCTTTTTTGCCTTAGCCTGAATTCAGGACAAATTCATCCCCGGCAATAAAACGGATGCAGGACGATTTTTTCCCCGGATGGTCCGAATCTTGCATTAATCTTCAAGCCCGCATTCGCCATCGATATGCGGAGCCACGTCCAGGAGATCACATGCCGTGCTCATAGGAAGACATAAAGCTTCTCTCAACCCGAGCCTAGAACAAGGGAGAGCACTTCATGATTTTGAATCGAGGACATGCGGCAACAACGAGTGAGCCAACGAACGGCACTCTGGCTTCGGCTTATGAGGAAACGCGCTCTTTGACCGAGCAGCTGTGCATCCCGCTGGCGATTGAGGATTACGGGGTGCAGTCGATGCCGGACGCCAGCCCGGCCAAGTGGCACTTGGCGCACACTACCTGGTTCTTCGAGACGTTTATTCTGACAGAAAACGATCCTTCTTATCGCCTCTTCCATCCGCAGTTCGGCATAATGTTTAATTCCTATTACAACGCGGTTGGTCCATTTTGGCCGCGGTCGCAGCGAGGAATTCTCTCGCGCCCGACGGTCGCGGAAGTTTACCGTTATCGTGAACACGTTGATCGTGGTATGCGTCGCTTGCTGCATGACGGAGGGCCAGCGACTGCGGAGATCTGCGAACGGTTCGTCTTGGGTGTAAACCACGAGCAACAACATCAAGAATTGCTCCTGACCGATCTCAAACACGCCTTCGCCAGCAATCCGTTGCGTCCAAGCTATCACGAGTCGCGGCCTCGACCAGCCCAGTCACTTTTATCGCAGCAATGGATCGACTATCCCGGCGGTCTGTGTTGGGTCGGCCACGACGGTGCCGATTTCGCATACGACAATGAAATGCCAACGCACCGAGTCTTTCTCGATCCGTTCCAACTCGCTTCGCGGTTGGTAACTTGTGACGATTATCACTCATTCATCGACGACGGCGGCTATCAACGTCCAGAGTTGTGGCTGTCTGAAGGGTGGGCGACGTGCCGTGCTCACGGTTGGCAGGCCCCCCTGTACTGGGAGCAGCAAGACGGCGCCTGGTATAACATGACGCTTAGTGGATGGCAGCCGGTGCGCGACGCCGATCCCGTTTGTCACGTTAGCTTCTTTGAGGCCGACGCCTATGCTCGATGGGCCGGAGCGCGACTGCCGACCGAGTTCGAATGGGAGACCTCGGCGAGAGAGTGTCCCTTGGAAGGCCCTTTTCTCGATGTGAATCTCTTGCATCCACAACCGCATCATGACGGAACCGCGGACCGACGATGCCCCGCCCAGATGTTCGGAAACGTGTGGCAGTGGACCAGCAGTGCCTACCTCGGATACCCTGGCTATCGTCCCTTGCCGGGCGCTCTCGGCGAGTACAACGGCAAATTCATGAGCAATCAGATGGTCCTGCGCGGCGGCTCGTGCGCCACGCCGCGCTCGCACTTCCGACGCACGTATCGGAATTTCTTCCCACCGCACGTCCGCTGGCAATTCACCGGCATCCGTTTGGCGAAGGATTCATCAGCAATCAACTAGGGATTATTCCTTGGCTGGCAGTCCTCTAACTGCCAGCATCGGAAGCATCTTGTTCGTTTTTGCGGATTACGAAGAATGAATACCGGACGGCGAAGGAGGAGGAGCATTTTTGGGGAAGAGGTCGCTGTTTGGCATCAGCTCCAGATTCTCCGGGAGCATCAAGGATTTATCCTTGATTGATTGCGACGGCGATGCCGGAACGACGGGTGAGATGGGCACAGCGAGCGGCGAGGCCTCCGCCCCTGGCTCGTCCAGCGGCACGGGTTCGTCGCACGATTCCAGTAATTCGTCCTCAAGGCTGGCGACCGGCGAAGGTTCACGAATGGTGGGCTTGCGCGCCTTCCCGTCTGCGATCGCGCCCTTGCCGAGCGGAGGAGGCGATTGCGGCGAGGACTGCGAGGGAACAGCAGCGGCCGGCACTGCCTCCCAGGACACCTTGTAGCGATAATTGCCGATCGTTAGCTCATCGCCGGGGGTCAAGCGTCCTTCGTTAATGCGGATGCCGTTGATGCGAATGCCGTTGGTACTGCCGAGATCCCGAACCACCAGATAATCGCTGACTTGAGCAATGCAGCAGTGGCGGCGGGAAATCTTCCGCGAGTCGATTTGAATGTCGCATTCCGGATGCCGGCCAAGAAGCAAAATCGGCTTATCCAGCAAAATACTGGGGCCGTGATCCAAGGCCAGGAGCTGCGCAGGCATGGTTAGTCGCCACCGGAAAAAGCAGCACGAATATCACTGTGGCCGCAATAATAAGTATACCACGTAGTTTAAGCAAAGCCTATCGATTCTTGTTTCGCCGATTTTGCACCCGAAAGACGGGGGCGTTACAGTCGCTGTCCACAAGAAAGCCGTCTTTCCCCGATATTTGATAGACCCTACAATGGCTTGTGTCCTTTCTTGGGAGTGTTTGCACCTCTGGTGGGGGCCCTGGTCTTCAAAACCAGTGGAGGGTTTGAATAAAGCTCTCTGTGGGTTCGATTCCCATACACTCCCGTTTTGCGTAATGAGTTTATTTATAAGGCTTTACGCGTGTCGCTATTCTCCGTGGTAGGGCCAGTGGTAGGGAGGATGTTTGCTCCACCCAACTCACCCAGCAGGTTCATTAACGCCAGCGGATCCACCGGCTTAACCAAGTGCTTATCGAAACCCGCTTCGTGCGAGCGGCGGCGATCATCTTCCTGACCCCAGCCCGTCACGGCGATCAAGATCATACTCTTGCCCCAAGGCTGTTGCCGGATACGGCGGCACGCTTCATACCCATTCAGTTTCGGCAGACCGATGTCCAGCAGAATCACATCGGGTCGAAATTCACCTGCCGCGGCCACGGCCTCTTCGCCGTCGTAGGCGGTACAAATTTCGTTTCCCATGAGGCGCAACACCACGCCCAAAGTGTCAACCCCGTCTGGGTTGTCATCCACAATGAGGATACGCAATGACGACGTCGCGACTGCTGATCCGTCTTCCTTCTTGGGTATCGACGCCCTGGATGCCTCCACAATAACGGGCAAGCGAACCACAAATTCACAACCCTTTCCTAACCCGTCACTGTTGACTACCACGCTGCCGCCGTGCATCTCGACCAAGCGTTTTACCAGATGCAGGCCCAGCCCCAAACCGCCCTGCGCTCGCGACAGGCTCGCTTGTATCTGAGAAAACATTTCAAAAAGCAACGGTATCTTGTCGGTGGGGATGCCCGTGCCGTTGTCTTTCACCCTCACGACCACGTCGCTGCCTTGGCGTTCCGCAGTAAGCCAAATACGACCACGCGGATCGGTGTACTTCGCCGCGTTGTTGAGCAGGTTGAGAAACACTTGCGCCAGACGAGTCGTGTCCGCCTCTAAATAGATCGGCTCAGACGGCAGCGAAACGGTGAGTTCATGCCGGTTCGCCTCGATCAAAGGCCGAGACGCTTCGAGGGCGTTGGTCAAGATCGGTAACAAGCAGGCTTGCTGTTTCTGAAGGGTAAGCTTGCCACGACTGATGCGGGATACGTCCAACAAGTCATCAATCAGCCGGCTCATGTGCTGCGCCTGGCGGTCGATGATTTCACGAGCTTTCTGCAAGCTGGGTTCACTCGGCCCCTTCATTTGAAGAAACTGCACAGCATTGCGAATGGGGGCCAGAGGGTTCCGCAGTTCGTGGGCCAACATCGCCAAGAACTCATCCTTGCGACGGTCGCCATCTCGTAACTGCTGGAGCAAACGCAACCTCTCCGAGCGGACGGCGACGTAGTGACAGATGGTTTGAAGGAACCCCAATTCTTCCTCGTCGAACTCGTCCCTTGACCTACTGCCGAAGGCGAGCGTGCCAAGCAAGTCGCCGTTGATATGGAGGGGATTACAGACATAGGCCCGAATGCCGAACGATTTTATAAGTTGGGTCTTGGGATCATCAGATTCTTGGATATGAGTCGCCACGATGGGCTGGCGGCGCAAGGCAACCATGCCGCAGAGCGCTTGCCCAAACTCCAGTCGGGTAATCCGCGCGGCCTCGTCCTCCGTGATGCCGATGTAGGATGCCAGGCACAAGATATCGCCGGATTCGTTCACCTGGTAGTTGAAGTAGGTATCCAGGCCAAAGTGCGACCCGATCTTGTTGAATAGTTCGCGCAGCATGACATCCGGTTCGTCGGTGGTCAGTAGTATGGACGCCGCCTCCCACAGCAACCGCAGCCGCTGATTGTGGGATCGCAGCCTCGCCTCGGCTTCCTTGCGTTCGGTCACATCCATGTTCACGCCAACGAAACGCACCGGTTTGCCGTGGTCGTCCTTGAAGACGTTGGCTCTGGTTTCCAACCAGTGAACGCTGCCATCGGGCCAGACCACTCGGAACTCCGTGAAATAATGGCCCGTCTCAAAGGCACGCCGCACGGCCTCCTCTTGCTTGGGAATATCATCCGGGTGAAGCAGCTTCGCCCATGCGTCGTAGGTGCCCTCGAACATGCCTGGTTTCAGACCGTACAGCGCCTCGATCTCCGGCGACCATTTGTTCTCATCGGTGAGGGAGTCCCATTCCCAATGACCGATCTTCCCGATACGGTGAACGAGCTTGAGAATGGCTTGATACTTCTGGGAGGCTGCCTCTGCCATCCGTCGATCCGAAGCATCGCGGAATACCAGAACCACGCCGACGACTTCACCACGATAGCCCCGAACCGGTGCGGCGCTGTCTTCGATGGGCCTCTCGGAGCCATCCAGGGCGATGAGTGCCGTGTGGTTCGCCAGGCCGACGACCGTGCCTTCACGGAGCACCCGGCTCACTGGACTTTCGACCGGCTGATGTGTCTCTTCGTTAACGATGCGGAACACTTCCTCCAGGGGGCGGCCCAACGCCTCATCCATCCAGCCCGTCAAAGTCTGTGCGACACGGTTCATCAAAGTAACACGGCCCTCCGCGTTGGTCACGATCACGGCATCCCCAATGCCGGTCAAGGTGGCGTGCAGCCGGGCTTTCTCTTCACGCAGCGATTCCTCTGCCCGCTTACGCTCCGACACGTCCCTGGCGATCTTCGATGCGCCGATGATGCGACTATCTTCGTCGTTGATCGGCGAAACCGTGAGTGAGATCGGGACAAGCCGCCCATCCTTGGCCTGGCGCACCGTGTCGTAATGATCGACCCTCTCGCCCCGCCGGATGCGTTCGAGGATACCGGGCATTTCGTCCGCCCGATCCGTGGGTGCGAGCATGGCGACCGGGCGTCCGACCGCCTCGGCAGCCGTGTAGCCGAAGATGCGCTCGGCCCCCCGGTTCCAACTGGTGATGATGCCGTTTAGGTCCTTGCCGATGATCGCATCGTCGGAAGACTCGACAATCGAGGCCAACAAGCGAACAGCCCTTTCCGCACGTCGACGTTCGGTCACGTCACGAAAGATCAAGACGACGCCCTGGATCAGACCTTGGGAATCCTTAATGGGTGCGGCGCTATCGTCAATGGGGCGCTCCGTGCCGTCTTTCGCGATGAGGGTTGTATGATTCGCTAATCCGACGACACGCCCCTCCGCCAGCACTTTCTTGACGGGGTTTTCTACCGGCCGGCGGCTGTGCTCGTTGATGATGCGGAAGATTTCTTCCAAGGGGCGCCCCGCGGCCTCGTCCTGCGTCCAGCCGGTCAGAGATACGGCGACGGGGTTCAGCAAAGTCACTCGGCCTTCGGCGTCCGTGGTGATGACGGCATCCCCCATGCTGGCCAGCGTGATCTTCAGCGATTCTCGTTGCTGATCGGCTCGGCGGCGGACTACGTGCAGTGCTTCCCCGAAGCCGATGATGATGCCACAAGAAAGGAGGTAGGCGAACCGGCCGACGAGGAGGCGGACGCTGAAGAATTCGAGCGATCCCCGAGGCTCAACGAACAGCCATTCACAGGCGAGGAAACCGAGGATGACGGCGAGGAGAGCCGGTCGGAAACCGCCGAGCCACACGGCGAAGGCCACGGCCCCATAGAGGGTCGGAAAAGGAAAGTCGTCGCCCAGCCAGGGGTCGAGCAACCAACGCAGCAACACCGCTAAAGCGGTAAAGCCCACTGCTTCGCCGTAGTGCAGAAGAGAAGTTCGAGTCGTGCCGCCCATCGATAGCCCCCGCGAGTCGTCGTTGACGGAAGCGAGGGCTGTTTTAAAGTCGCCTGCTCCCGAGCGAGTGCGCAATGTTTAGTAGATTATGTCCGCCAGCACGAGAGCGGTTCCGTAATGCCGCCACCAACTTGAAAGCGGCGAAGCAATCCGCAGCCACCCGCCAACGGCACGGGGAGGCGGTGAAAATTGACTTTATTGTAACACCAATCAGAACCAAAGGCGAGCGGATGATCATCGAGTTGTGAAAGCCCTCATTACCTCTTTCGGGACCGCATGCTCGTTTTTGTCAAGTTCGCCACTTGACACGTCGATAGATGACGTGTAAATTAATTGCGGATGGCAATTGAGATCGGATCGACCGATGACGAGCATAAAGTTGCAGCATGAACTGAAAAAGAAACGGCCCTTCGAGTCGCCGGAGCAAGAGGCGGCTCTGAACGTCGTGCGGACTAGCGACCAGCTTCAACTTCGCTTCGCCCGGCTTCTGCGCGAGTATGGTCTGACCCCCTCGCAGTACAACGTCCTGCGTATCCTGCGGGGCGAGGGCAAGCCACTGCCCATTCTGGAGATTGCCAGCCGCACCATCACGGTCGTACCGGGAATCACCGGGCTAATCGACCGGCTGGAAAAGGCGGGCTTCGTCAATCGGGTTCGCTGTGAGAAGGACCGACGGGTCGTCTATGTCGCCCTGGCCGATCAGGGGGCCAAGGCGTTGGCTGACCTGGACGATCCGCTGGCGGCGCTGCACCACAAACTCCTGGGCCATCTGTCCCATAGGGAATTGAAAGAGCTGATCAGGCTGCTGGAGAAGGTCCGAGCACCGCTGACGACGGAAAATTGACGGCTTCTTTTTTGCCGACATACTTGATATGTCAATAATCTGCATGTAAACGAAAGGAGGATCGCATGATCCAGGTTCGCAAAGCTGCCGAGCGGGGCCATTTTGATCATGGCTGGCTTGACACCTACCACACCTTTTCCTTCGGCGATTACTACGATCCCGAACACATGGGCTTCCGCACCCTGCGGGTCATCAATGACGACCGCGTACAGCCCGGTCAAGGCTTCGGGATGCACGGTCATCGGGACATGGAGATCGTCACGTACGTCCTCGATGGGGCACTCGAACACAAGGACAGCATGGGTAACGGCTCGATCCTCCGAGCGGGCGAGTTGCAGCGCATGACCGCCGGCACCGGCGTCCTTCACAGCGAGTTCAATCCCTCGGATACGGAATGGGTCCACCTCTATCAAATCTGGCTGCTGCCCCAGAGGAAGGGGCTGAAGCCAAGCTACGAGGAACTTCCCGTGAACGAGGAAGAGAAACGCGGCCGGTTTCGGTTGGTCGCTTCGCCCGATGGTGCCGCCGGCGGATTGACTATCCATCAAGACGCTTGCCTGTACCTGGCAACATTGTTGCCCCGAGAAGGTGTTGACCACGAGCTCGATCGCGGCCGGGGGGCGTGGCTCCAGGTGCTTCGAGGAAGCGTGGATTTCCGTGGCCATGCTCTTGCCGCTGGGGATGGCGTTGCCGTCGCTGAGGAATACGCCATCTCGGTCCAAGCTACTGTTCCGTCCGAGGTTCTGTTGTTCGATTTGGCATAAGGAGCGTTACCATGTCTCAAGTGCTTCGAGGCCCACTTACCGTGCTTGGCCGCCTGCTTCTCTGTACCATCTTCTTCCTGTCGGCGGTAGGCCACAAGATTCCTCACTTCAGCGACGTGGCGAAGATCATGGAGTCCGCGGGCATGCCGGCGCCGCAACTCTTGCTGGCTGGCGCGATCGTGTTCTTACTGGCCGGAAGCCTGTCGATCATCATCGGCTACAAAGCACGGATCGGTGCTGGATTGCTCCTGACGTTCCTGGTCCTGGCGTCGTATTACTTCCACCCGTTCTGGAAGCTGCAGGGCCAAGCCCAGCAAGAGCAGATGATCCAGTTCATGAAGAACCTATCCATGATGGGGGCGATGTTGTTCGTCATGGCGAATGGTTCGGGTCCGTTAAGTCTGGATTCGTGGTTGACGAAGCGAGAGCGGTTGGACGCGGTGGCTCCGGAAGTTCCTCTCGCCGCAGCATCTGGTAGATAGCGTGCGGCGGTCCGGGAAAACGCGGTGCCATGTAGCCCCACCACAGGACGGCCAACATCAGGATGCCGCCGCCCACGATCCATAGGGCAATGTCGTTGGGCGGCTGCACCCCTACCACGATAAGAACGGAACAACCCAGAACGCACAGCATCGCCAACGGACGGTAGAGACGGCCAATATGCCAAGGCCCCATGCGCGTCCAGGTGCGGCCGTGGGCGCGCAGGCTCAGAGCCGTCGGCAGCACATAGGCCATGTAAAGGAAGATGGCACAGATGGCCGCCACGGTCTCGTAGGGGATGGCGATGGCAAAGGCCGTGGCGACAGCGGCGACAGTCCAAATCGCCACAGACGGACAGCGGCGTGTCAGACTGACCTTTCGCAGGAGCCGGGAGAAAGGCATGCCGCCATCACGGGCAAAGGCGTACATCATCCGCGAAGCGGAAGTCAATGTGGCCAGCCCGCAGAGGTACTGCGCCGCCACGATCCCAATGTATAAAAGTAGTTGCAGTTGTTGCGGGACGACGCGGCGAATGATGTAGAAGAAACTCTGTTCACCCTCGCCCGCTGCTTCTTCCATGTTCGGAATCGACAGTACGATCGCCGCCAACATGACCCAGCCCGCCAACCCGGAAACCCATACCGACCGAACGATGCCGCGCGGCACATTCAGCGAGGCGCCGAGGGTTTCCTCGGCTGTGTGTGCCGAGGCATCGAAGCCCGTCAGCGTGTAGGCCGGCAGAAGCAGGCCAAGAGCGAAGAGCCAAAGCATATTCTCGGTGTACGGCCAGACCGGATTCTCACCGCGCGGCAGGCCGCTGTAATTGTTGAAAGTGATAAGCCGGCTTGGATGGAACCCGACTTCCGCGATCCCGAAGATCAATAGAGCGAGCGTAAGCAATGCGGCCGCGGCGACAATCAGGTAGCCGCTCAGGTCCGTCAGCCGGCTCGTCAAGACGATGCCCCAGTGGTTTATCAGAGCCTGCGATACGGTTATGAAAATCACTGTCATCATCGTGACGGCCGGCCCGACGGTTGAAACATCCCGATCGAATTGGTGACAGCAAACCGTAATAGCAAAGCGGCAAGTACCGACGTTAATGGCCGCAAGCACCGTGACTAGCCCCGCCAGGTTGAAGCAAGCTGTTGCCCATCCCCAGCCCCTTCCCCCAAGGATGGATGACCAGTGATAGGGGCCACCCGCGGTCGGAAAGGCCGAGGCCACCTGCGCCATCGTCGCCGCGACTGTCAGCGAGAACAGACACGCAACCGGCCAACCGATGCCGATGGATGCTCCGCCAACGCTACATAACCCGACATGAAACGACGTCAGCCCGCCGGCGAGAATGCAGATGGTGGATAGAGAGATGGCGAAGTTGGAAAAAGCACCCAGCCGGCGGGCCAGCTCCTGTTTATAGCCGGCGCGCTGGAGCAATTTCTCGTCTTCATGGAAGACTCCCTCTTCGCGATCCACTTGCATGATGTTGCTCTTTGCGTACATTGACGGTCTCAGTCTCCCGGATGTTTTACCATGATGCTAAGAGGAAATCATGGGGCACGCCAAGGAGAATTCGTGCAGCGATCCGAGCACGATGGTCACTAGCCGGTACCGCTGGTGGCTAGTGGGCATGCTTTGGCTGGTCTGCCTCTTCAACTATGCCGATCGGCAGGCAATCTTTTCCGTCTTCCCGCTCCTCCAAGAGGAAATGGGTCTCGACGATGTTCAACTCGGCGTCGTCGGCAGTGCCTTCATGTGGGTGTATGCCGCGGCGCTTCCGCTGGCGGGACTCATCGGCGATCGCTGGAGTCGGAAATACCTCATCCTGGGCGGATTGGCGTTCTGGTCCATCATCACTTTGCTGACGGCTTTATCCCAGAGATACGAACATCTTGTCCTCTTTCGCGCTTTAGAAGGACTCGGCGAGGCGTTCTACATGCCTGCCTCGTTGTCGCTCATCAGCGATTATCACGGCCCCGAAACGCGCTCGCGGGCGATGGGTTTGCATCAGTCCAGCGTGTACGCGGGAACGGTCCTCGGCGGCACGGTGGCCGGGCTGTGTGCCGATCACTTCGGCTGGCGCTCCGGTTTCTACCTGTTCGGCTGTTCGGGCGTCGTCCTCGCGGGCGTGTTGCTCTTCTGCCTGCGCGAACCGCCTCGCCGGAGAACGATAACTGATCCCGCTGGAACTTCGGCTTCTAGGGATTCCATTTTCCGGGCCGCGGTGGATGTCTTTCGGAATCCGATGGTGCTGTTACTGATGGCGGTCTTCGTCGGTGCCAATTTCGTGGCAATGATTTTTCTGACCTGGCTGCCATCGTACCTCAACCGTCGCTTTGCCATGAGCCTGACTCTGTCCGGTCTCAACGCCACGCTCTGGTTGCAAGCGGCGTCCGTCGTCGGCGTCCTTATCGGCGGTTGGTTGGCAGACCGCTGGGCGGGCCGGCGGCGCGGCGGGCGAATGCTGGTGCAGGCCATCGGCTTGTTCGCCGGCGCGCCTTTGATTTTTCTCACGGGCTGGACGCTTCATGTGCCGGTCCTGGTCGTGGCCCTAGCCGGCTTCGGGCTGTTCAAGGGCTTATACGACGCCAACATCTGGGCCGCTCTCTACGACTTCGTGCCGCCATCGCGCCGGGCAACTGCGATGGGCTTCATGAATGCCATCGGTTGGCTAGGCGGCGGCACAGCCCCTGTACTCATCGCCCTGGCCTCCGAGCGCTTCGGCATGAGTTCCGCTCTCAGCGCTACTTCGCTCGTTTATGTCCTCTTTGGCACGCTTCTGCTTTTCGGTATTTGTGCGACAGCTACGGCCAACCCGCACGCCTTGAAGGACGAAAAACCATGAGACATGCTTCCGTGCTTCTGTCCCTAGCATTCGGCCTGATTTTGTTTCACGCTCCCCTCCACGCTGCTGAGCCGGTCATTGACCTCACGCAAGCAACCGTCCTTACTCCCCCCGGCCTGGGAGGACCAGAGCAAAAAGCCGTGCAAATGCTTATCGAGGAGGTCGAGAAGCGCTCGCGGGTACGCTGGGAGCGCAGGAACGACTGGCCCAAGAGCAAGGAGTCGGTCGTCCTTGTCGGGCAGGCGGCCGGCGTGCGTTCATTGGCGGGCCGGCATGGCATCGAATTGCCCAATGAACTTGGGGAGGGTGGACGGGAAGGTTTCCGTCTTGGCTGCACACGAGAGAAAGAAGCTCCCACTGTTTGGGTGGCCGGGAATGACGAGCGCGGAGTACTCTTCGGAGTGGGTCGCTTGCTCCGCGAACTGCGGATGGAGCGCGATCGCATCACGCTGCCGGCGGATTTCCAGATCGCCACGGCTCCGCGAACACCGCTGCGCGGCCATCAAGTCGGCTATCGTCCGAAGACCAATTCGTATGACGGATGGACAGTCGCCCTGTGGGAGCAATATATCCGCGATCTCGCTGTCTTCGGCTGCAACGCCATCGAGCTGATTCCGCCGCGATCCGATGATGACGCCGATAGCCCGCACTTTCCGTTGCCGCCTCTGCGCATGATTACCGAGCAGTCGCGCTTGGCGGACGCCTACGGGCTGGATGTCTGGGTCTGGTATCCCGCGATGGATCGCGATTATTCCGATCCGGCAACGATTGAATTCTCCCTGAAAGAGTGGGGCGAGATCTTCCACGCCCTCCCGCGCCTAGATGCCGTGTTCGTTCCCGGCGGCGACCCCGGCCATACTCGGCCGCGCGTCTTTTTCTCGCTACTGGAAAAACAGGCGGCCAACCTGCGCCGCTATCATCCGAAGGCCCAACTGTGGGTTTCCGGCCAGGGCTTCGATCGCGAGGGACTCGAAGAGTTTTTTGCCGTGCTGCGTCAGGAACCGGACTGGCTGGCGGGTGTGGTCTACGGCCCACAGATCCGCGTGAGCCTGCCTGACTTTCGCAAGGCGGTGCCGCGCCGCTATCCGGTTCGCAACTATCCTGACATCACACACAGCCGCCATTGCCAGTACCCGGTTCCCGACTGGGATCTCGCTTTCGCGCTCACCGAAGGGCGTGAGGTCAGCAATCCGTGTCCGGTACGTATGTCCCAAATCTTTCGTCTCTGCCGTCCCCACACGAACGGCTTTATCTCCTACTCCGAGGGATGTCACGACGATGTCAACAAATTCGTCTGGAGCGCCCTGGGCTGGGACGAGCGAACCGCCGTGCTCGACGTTCTCCGCGAATATGGCCGATATTTCATCGGCCCGGTGTTCGCCGATCGTTTCGCGGAGGGACTGATCGGGCTAGAAGTTAATTGGCAAGGCTCGCTGCTGAAAAATGCGAGCGTCGAGTCCACGCTGCGCGTCTTCCAAACCATCGAAAAGGAAGGCGGCCCATTCGTGAAACTGAACTGGCGCTTCCAACAAGCACTCTACCGCGCTTATTACGATGCTTATCTCCAGAAACGCCTTCATTATGAGACTGATCTGGAATTCGCAGCTCTGGACAAGCTCCGCGAGGCACGCACGCTCGGCGCGCAAAAGGCAATGACGGAGGCGGAGGCGATTCTCGACCGTGGGACGAAGGAGCCGGCCGCGCGTGAGTTGCGGGCGCGAGTGTTCGAGCTGGCCGAGGCGTTGTTCCAGAGCATTCGCGCACAGCTGAGTGTGCCGAGGTATCAGGCGATTGCCGTGGAGCGCGGCGCCAACCTGGACCAAATCGATCACCCCTTGAACAACGCGGGTTGGCTGAAACGACAGTTCACCGCCATTCGCGCCCTGGACGGCGAAGCCGAGCGGCTGGCACGGATTGAGGAGATTCTGCACCGTACCGACCCGGGGCCTGGTGGTTTCTACGATGAGTTGGGGGACCCATCGCGCCGGCCGCACCTTGTCGGCGGCACGGGCGCGGTTAAAGATCCGGATTTCTACACGACGCCGCTGACGGGTTTCGGTTTTCGCGGCGCCGGAGCCGACCTATCCGTGCCGCGGGCCTGGTGGCATTATGCAGAGGCGCTCTTCGATCAGCCGTTGCGAATGCGCTATCGCGATCTCGATCCGGCTGCTGCCTACCGGGTGCGCGTCGTCTATGGACGCGAGGGGCGAGCGCGGAAGGCACGTTTGCTTGCCGGCGAAGGGATTGAGATTCACAGCTACCTTAGCCGGCCATATGAGCCGCTGGAGTTCGCCATTCCGCCGGCCGCGATCAAGGGTGGGGAGCTTCTACTGACCTGGAATCCGGAACCAGGCCGCGGAGGCACCGGGCGCGGCCTGCAAGTGGCGGAAGTATGGCTGCTCAAGATGCCGGCGCTTGAGAAGAAAAAGTGAGGGACTACCGCCTAGTTCCGATGAGCATGTTATTGTCGTAGCTTAATTCGAGAACAATAACTGGCCTTTCCTAGCGAAGTACATACAAGAAAACTCAACACGCCAAATGCACGGACTCACCGCACAAGGCAGGCGCGGAACGCCTGGGCTGAAACCTTCGGCAATTTTTACATGCCGGGAACATCTTTTTGGACACACGCCCAATGTCTTGCACGGCCGGGCAAACTTGCGGCTGATTCTAATTCGCGGCCCAACATAATGGGGAATGATGCTATGGCATTGCGCAGCAGACAAACCACCCGACTCGGCTTCCCGCTACGTCGCATTGCGGCGGTTGTGATCCTCTCTGGGCTGTTCGCAATTGCGGCATCGGCCCGCGACGACATCAAGCCGCCACAAGTCCAGAGCAAGTCCACGCCAGCCAAGAGCAAGGACAGTACGGCAAAGAAGGAAGAGCCGAAATCCACCTCCCCCAAACTTGGGTTGTTGATCAACGACCCCAGGGCGTTCCAGGGGTACACGCTACTGGCCCCCATGGACTCGACCACGACATACCTTCTCGATATGCAGGGAAAGGTCGTGCATACCTGGGTAAGCGACTGTCTTCCCGCCCTCTGTCCAATCATTCTGGAGAATGGTCATTTGCTGCGCCCCGGCTCGATCGGTTACGAGGATGTTCGCGTTTTTGGACCAGGCCCTGCCGTCGGGGGGCGGATTCAAGAGTTCACCTGGGAAGGAAAGTTGGTGTGGGACTTCAAGTTCTACAACGCTCGGCAGCTACCTCATCATGATTTTACTCGGCTACCCAACGGCAACATTCTCATGGTCGTTTCCGATCGAAAGACGGCCGAGGAAGCGATCGCCGCGGGTCGCCGCCCCGAAATGACAGGGGACAGGCACCTGCTCGTGGATTCTCTGGTGGAGATCAAGCCGACCGGCCCGACCTCCGGCGAGGTCGTATGGGAATGGCACCTTTGGGACCACCTGGTTCAAGATTTCGATAAGTCCAAGGCAAACTACGGTAACGTCAAGGAACATCCCGAATTGGTCAACCTTAACTTTGGTGAGGACGAGCTGAAGCCGCCGCCTGCCGCCAAAGTCTCCAAGGACAAGGCTAATGCGTCCGGCAAGGCGGCAACCCCCTCATCTCCCCCCACGCCGCGCGTCAATCCCGACTGGACGCATTTCAACGGCGTGGCCTACAATCCCGAACTCGATCAGATCGTTGTCAGTATTTGGAACTTCAGCGAATTCTGGATCCTCGATCACAGCACGACCACCGCGGAGGCAGCCGGCCACACAGGTGGTCGCAGCGGCAAAGGCGGCGATCTCCTCTACCGCTGGGGCAATCCGCAAGTCTATCGTGCCGGCACCAAGGCGGACCAGAAACTGTTCCGGCAGCACAACGCCCACTGGATCGCCAAGGGGCTTCCCGGCGAGGGACATATCCTTGTGTTCAACAACGGCAATGGGCGGCCCAAGGAGAATTACTCCTCGGTCGACGAGCTGGCCCTTCCCGTCGATTCCCAGGGACGCTACGCCTTCACGCCCGGAACATCCTATGGGCCGGATAAACCCATATGGAGTTATTCGGCAGAGAAGAAGAACGAGTTTTACTCCTCGTTTATCTCCGGAACTTCGCGGCTTCCCAACGGCAACACCTTGATCTGTTCTGGGGCCAACGGCACCATTTTTGAAGTCACGCCGACCAAGGAAATCGTTTGGAAATACGTCAATCCGAGCAAAGGGGAGATGGCGTTTGGGCCACCCGCGCCTCCGGGACAGCTTCTGTCGCCGGTCGCGGGTGAGTTTCTTGGTGTCACCCTCGTGCAGCGAATGCAGATTGATGCACTCCAGAATGACGTTAAGGCCCATCTCGATAAACTCTTCACGGCCGATCAGAAAAAGCAGCTCACGGAAAGGGGGCGAGGCACAGGAAACACCGGATTCCGCCCAGGACCGGAGCCTGGCAAGATCATGACGAACGCCGAGCAGAATCGGCTTAAATTGACTGATGATCAAAAAAACGACCTCGCCGCTCTCCAAAAGATCGTGGACGAACAGTTCGAGAAAGCGCTCACGCCAGCCCAAAGAAAGCAGCTCAAGAGCGCCTTCGCACCATTCGGCCCTCCGCCGACCGGCCCGACTCCGGTTCGTCTCGGTGGTCCTAACCAACCTGGCAAGATTTTCACTTCTGCCCAGGTCGACACGCTAAAGCTCTCCGCGGAGCAGACAAAGCGGCTGGAGGAGATCCAAAAGGAGCTTGATACGAGGCTCGCTACGTTGCTGACCGAGGATCAAAAACGGCGGCTCCGTTCGATGCAACAAGGCCAGGTCGCCCGACAAGGCCCCGGCGGTCCTCCTGGAGGGAATCCGGTCTTCCGCGCCTATCGATACTCGATCAACTATCCCGCGTTCGCCGGCAGAAAATGGGCGCCGGGGAAGAATCTGGAAGAGCTGCAAGCGAAGGAACGCGAAAAGAAGGAAGTTCAAACGAAGAACTGAACCTGACACGATTGCTCGGCGAGCGGCGGGCTTACGCCGCGCCGCTCGCCGAAATTATTCTGCGGCAACTCTCGTATTTTCCACTCGACGACAAGCGATTCTAGGCAACGTCACGGAGCCTGGCTGTGCCGTGCCTCGCGCTGCCAGAGAAACTCAATCACTGCCCTTGTCTTAGTGTATTTTGAACACTAATATTAGTGTAGATAGTACACGAAGGAGTCGGGCATGACCGCCACCTACGATTACCCCCGTCCAGCGTTGACTGTGGACGCAGTGGTTTTCGGGTTGGACGATGAGGATCTCAAAGTCCTGCTCATCCGACGCGATTTGGAACCCTTTCAGGGCAAATGGGCGTTGCCCGGCGGCTTTGTCCGCGTGGACGAGTCCCTTGAAGAGGCAGTGCGTCGAGAATTGCGGGAGGAGACAGGCATTACCCAGGTCTTCCTCGAACAGCTTTACACCTTCGGCACGGTGGACCGCGACCCGCGCGAACGGGTGGTGACCGTCGCCTATTATGCGTTGGTTAAACTCAGCGATCACCAGATCAAGGCCGCGACCGATGCGCGGGATGCGGCCTGGTTTGCGGTGTCCGAAGCGCGGGGTCTGGCGTTCGATCACGACCGCATCCTGACGGTGGCCCTGGAGCGGCTCAAGGGCAAGGTTCGCTATCAGCCGATCGGATTCGAGTTGCTGCCTCCGCAGTTCACATTGTCCCAGCTGCAACGGCTGTACGAGACGATCCTGGAGACGACGCTCGACAAGCGGAATTTCCGCAAGAAGATCCTGGGCATGAATTTCCTCGTCGCACTGGATGAAGTACAGAAGGACGTGGCCCACCGGGCCGCCCGGCTATACCGCTTCGATCGGAAAAAGTACCAGCAACTCCAGAAGCGCGGTTTCAATTTTGAGATTTGAGGTATCTTTTATCGAATATCAACTGCGAACCGAATTGGGGTAATCCTGTCTCTTTTAGAAGTTGGCTTTCCGAGGATCCTGGAGGAAATATGGCTCAAATCACTAGTTTTTCAGGCGACTGTGCATTCCTATCGAATTTCTATCTGGCACCCACGCCCTACGAAGGCATCGTTTACCCGACGAGTGAACACGCCTTTCAGGCGGCTAAGACACTGGACGTGGCAGAACGCCGTCGCCTCGCCGATCTCTCTACGCCTGCTCAAGCCAAACGCGCCGGCCGGCGCGTTGTCTTGCGGGCGGACTGGGAAAAGGTCAAGATCGCGATCATGACGACTATAGTGCGGGCCAAGTTCCAGCATAACCCCGAGCTAGCCCAGAAGCTCCTGGCCACCGTGAACGCCGAGCTGATTGAGGGGAATCGGCACCGCGATCGATTCTGGGGCGTGTGCGGAGGTAAAGGCCAGAACTGGCTTGGCCGAATCCTTATGGAAGTGCGGGCCGAACTCGCGTACGGTCTCGGAGCATCAACATGAACGCATTCGCTTCATTGCTGGGATGGCTTTACGAAAGCGATAGCTCGAGTGAGGGCGAGCACGAAGAGCTGGTCGTTCGCGTCCAGGATGTACGGCATCGCTACACACCGATACGTCCTCTTGCCTCTGGCGATACGGCGGACATCCATCTCGCCACAAGCGAAAGCGAGTCTCGCGCCACCCCGGAGGAGCTTTATCTCCTCAAGGTAGCTCGCCTTCCGGAAGGCAATGCCCATTTGGACATCGAGCAGAAGATCCTGACGAGGCTTGCAGGTGCAGCGGTCAATACCACTTATCGAAACTATCTGCCTGTGCTGATTGATTCGTTTACGACCGCGGGCCGATTCCCCCGACGAATCAACGTGTTCCGCTGGGCGAATGGCTTCTACACCCTCGAACAAGTTCATGCGCAGCATCCGGCGTCGGATGGCCGGCATCTCGCTTGGATCTTCAAGCGACTCTTGACCGTGCTGGGATTCAGTCATCGCCAAAACGTTGTCCACGGAGCAGTCCTCCCTTCTCATGCCCTGATCCATGCCGAGGGACACGGCTTACAGCTAATTGGCTGGGGTCAAAGCGTACGAGTAGGTCAGCATATCAGGACCGTTCCCCCGCGCTACCGAGATTGGTATCCAGCGGAAGTGCAACACCACAAAGCAGCGAGTCCGGCCACCGACTTGTTCCTGGCCGCGCGTTGCCTGATTTATCTGGCGGGCGGGGATCCGGTGACGAACCGGATGCCAGATGCCGTGCCGCCGCCGATGCAGCGGTTCCTCCAGACGTGCCTCCTGGAAAGTGCCGCAATGCGTCCCAACGACGCCTGGGCGGTGATGGAGGACTTTGACAAACTCCTGCACACGCTGTACGGCCCTCCGAGATTTCATGAACTCACTATGACCTAAGGAGACAACGATGGGCACTACCCGTTGGTCAGACGACCACTACCGCGACCGGGCAAAACTCCGTGCGCGCGCCGGCAAGGACGCATTCGAGTACGACCACGCCATCCGCACTGGCGAGGTCGAGCGCGTCGTCCACCCGAGAATGAACCCTCACGGCGTAAGAGTCCGCGAGTCCCGCGATAACGACGCGCACCCGCAAAGCCACGCCGTCGCCGTTCTCTTCGATGTGACCGGCAGCATGCAACAGGTTCCGCGCGTTCTGCAAGCCCATCTACCGAAATTGATGGGCCTGCTCATCCGAAAAGGCTACCTGGACCATCCGCAAGTCTTGATCGGCGCCATTGGCGATGCCACGTGCGACGCGGCACCGTTGCAAGTCGGCCAGTTCGAGTCGGGTATCGAAATCGAGGAGGACCTGGGCAAGCTTTTCCTGGAAGGCGGCGGAGGCGGCCACATTACCGAATCCTACGAGTTGGCCCTGTACTTCATGGCTCGGCATACCTCGATCGATTGTTTCGAGAAGCGCGGCCAGCGTGGCTACCTGTTCGTCATCGGCGATGAAATCCCCTACGCGATGGTCAAGCGCAAGGAAGTCGGAGCGCTCATAGGCGACGGTCTCCAAGCCAATATCCCGGTCGAAGAAGTGGTCGCCGAGTTGCAGCGTACCTACGACGTTTACCATGTGCTGCCGAAGATGACCAGCAACTGGAAGAACGCGGAAGTACGTCGCCGCTGGGTTGAACTCCTGGGCCAAAACGCCCTCCGTTTGGAGGAACCGGCTGCCATCTGTGAGCTGATCGCTTCGGCGATCGGCGTTGCCGAGGGGAAGGTGGACCTGGAACACTTGACGGATGATCTACAGCAAGCCGGATCGTCCGCTGCCCTGGCGCAGGCGGTGAGAAACACCCTTGTTGAGGTAGGCGAGTAGCTCCAACGTCCATTTTCCGAGCCTGAAGCGTTCGCGAAGATTGCCTTCGCGAACGCTTCAGGCTCGGAACTGAAATCGAGAATGTGAGTGGTCATGAAACGTGCAATCATAACTGTCGGCCTGGGTTTCGGCGACGAAGGTAAGGGCGCCACCGTCGATTTCCTGTCCCGCCGAGTGGAAGCCGACCTCGTCGTCCGGTATTGCGGCGGCAGTCAAGCCGGCCACAATGTTCAGCTTCCCGATGGCCGCCGACACACCTTCTCTCAATTCGGGGCCGGCACCTTGGCGAGGGATTCGGAGCCGCCTCGCACGTACCTTGGTCCCAATGTCATCCTCGACCCGCTGGCACTGCTACGCGAAGCCGGCCATCTGTCCGAGCTTGGCGTGCGGGATCCGTTCCGGCTTCTGACCATTCATCCGCGCTGCCTGGTCACGACGCCCTGGCTCCAGATCCTCAACCGGCTGCGGGAGCTATCGCGAGGCGATGCCAAGCATGGCTCCTGCGGACAGGGAATCGGTGAAGCCCGCTCGTACTGGCTCAAATACGGCGAGGACGCAGTATTTGCCGCTGATCTTCGCCATCTCGATCGACTGCGGCACAAGCTCGAACTTCAACGCCAGCGGACCTTGCTGGAGTTGCAAGACTTCATCGATCGGATCGATGCGGAGGCTCTTCGCGATTTTGACTTATGGGAAGTGAACGCCGATACCGTGGCGTGCGAATTACATGAGGCGCTCCCGGAAGGTCTCGTAATTGACGCTGTTATCCCCGAATTTCGGACGGCCATCTTCGAAGGAGCACAGGGAGTCCTGCTCGATGAGTACCGAGGTTTCCATCCCTATACAACCTGGAACACGGTCACGCCGCATCATGCCTGGGAGTTGGTCCATGCCATGAAAGTCGATGCCGTTTCCGTGCTCGGTATCACCCGCGCCTACACGACTCGCCACGGAGAAGGACCGTTACCAACATTCTCCCCCGAGCTGACGAGCCGGCTACAGGATCCCGGCAATCCCTGGAATCGCTGGCAAGGTAGCATACGTTGTGGCTGGCTGGACCTCCCGCTTGTTCGTTACGCCGTCGCAGTCGCCGGCCTTCTCGATGGCATCGTCGTGAATCACTTGGACCAGGTCCGCCAGACCGAGTGCTGGGTTTGCCGAGACTATCGCAATGTCAGCGTGTCGTCATCCACAGCGCCGCGGCTTTCCTTCCAGAGTGGTTTGACCGAGGAACTGAGTCGGGCGAAGCCTGTGCTCTCCTCCGCCACGCCGGTTCGGATCATCGGATTATTGAGTGAACTTGCCCCGGTGGTGATTACCGGCGCCGGCCCGACGTGCGAACAGCGAGAGCTTGTTAAGCTACCATTTCGCAAACGGAAGTGAATCACAATCGCGGATGGATCACTTATATGCTTCAAACTCCTTGCCCAACACCGCAGCGGCAACTTTCAGCTTCAAAATCTCATCTGTCCCCTCATAGATTCGGCACACGCGCACATCCACCAGATGCCGACCGACGCGATAGAGCGTGGACCAGCCGCGGCCGCCGTAGACCTGTACCGCACGATCGGCGGCCTCCCAGGCAGCATTGGCCGCGAACAGCTTGGCCTGCGCCGCGAGCAGTTCCGCCTTGGCCCGCCGTTCGGCGTCGGTCGGAGCGGAGTTGCTGGCGTCTTTGGCGGCGGCGGCGCGTTCGATCAACGCCTCCGAAGCGAGACGCCCCATTTCGATGGCGGCGATGTGCTCCTGCACCAGTTGATGCTTGCCTATGGGTTTGCCGTGTTGATGGCGTTCCTTGGCATAGGTGACTACTTCGGCGAGGCAATCCTCGATCACGCCGAGACAGCCGGCTGCCACGCTGAGCCGGCCGCTCACCAGCGTTCCCATCGCGATGCGGAAGCCGGCCCCTTCTTCACCGAGAAGATTGCTTGCCGGCACTTTACAATCGCGAAGCTCGAACATGCCCGTATTCGCAGAAGGCATGCCCAGCTTCGCCGTCAAGTCTTCGCTGACAAACCCCTCGACACGATCGATGATGAACGCGCTGATCCGACCGCCGCCCTTTGGATACGCGAAGCCGATGACGGCATCGGCGATACCGCCGTTGGAAATGAGATATTTGACACCGTTCAAGACGAAATAATCGCCGCGCCGTTCGTAAGTCGTCTGCATCTCAAGGGGATTGCTGCCAGCCTCCGGTTCGGTCAGACCGAAGGCCAGCACTTTCTCCCCGCGGCAGGCGGCTGGTAGATAACGGCGTTTCTGCTCGTCGTTCCCCCAGGTCATGATCGGATATTCACCGATGGAGGTATGGCCGGAGAAGAAGGTGCGTACCCCTGTGCCTTCGCGGCCAATGCGGGCTAGGGCGCGTGCATAAGTCACCGTATCGGCGCCCCGGCCGCCGTACTCCTTGGGAACCGGCATGCCCAAGATGTTGTACTTACGTGCCAACGGCACAACCTGATCGTTGTAACGATGCTCGACGTAGCACAACTCCTCGATGGGCCGAATCTCCTGGCAAAACGCCTCGACATCCGCGAGCAACTGCTTCTGAACCGCCGACGTCATAATGGACTCCTTCACATTGCGAGGGGAACCCTGCTCAGTGTAGCCATGAGATGGAAAGCGAGACAAGGCGTGTATGGCGCCCACAACCCTGACAAGTTTGGCATGTCCCTTGCATAAATTCAAATGGATGACAAGCAGCGAGCAGGCGCCGCCCGTTCGGCGTCCCGAGCCGTTGCGTTCCTTTAGGAGGTGCATCATGAACTGGGATCAAATCACGGGCAATTGGAAGCAATTCAAGGGCAAAGTCAAGGAAAAATGGGGCAAGCTGACCGACGATGATTTGACCACCATCAACGGTAGACGGGATCAACTCGTCGGCGTCCTGCAACAGAAGTACGGCTATGCCAAGACGCAGGCCGAGCAGGAATTGGACGAGTTCGCGCGCGATCTAAAGTCGTAACGCTTTTATCCTCCGCCCACGATGCCGTCGTCCATCCTGGCATCGTGGGCGGATCCTTCGACGATTCTCTTCCTCTCGCGTCTTCTGCCGATACATTGATCCACAGGCATCGTTGCGTGGGAAATGTAGCGGCGGAGACGAGAGCAAATGAATACATCGCCGTTGGTCCTTGTGACGGGTTCCGCGGGGCGGATCGGCCGCGCCGTGATTGCGGAATTGCAAGCGCGCGGTTGGCCGGTGCGCGGCTTCGATCGCGTGCCGACGCCGGGACTGACGGATGCAATCGTCGGCGACCTGACCGATGCGGCAGCGGTAGGTCGAGCGATTGAGGGCGCGGGCACGGTTATCCACTTCGCTGCCACTCCTGACGACGACGATTTCTTAGCTCATCTGGCTCCGAACAATATCATTGGTGTTTATCACGTCCTGGAATCGTCGCATTTGGCCGGCGTGCGGCGCTTGATTTTGGCCAGCAGCGGGCAGGTGGTGTGGTGGCAGCGGGAGCGCGGCCCGTGGCCCATCAAGGCGGACGATCCGCCGACGCCGCGCGGCTGGTACGCGTCGGCAAAAGTCTTTCTCGAAGCGGCCGGCCGTATGTGCGCCGAAAGTTACGGGATGAGCGTTATCGCCGTTCGGCTCGGTTGGGTGCCGCGCTCGCGGGAACATATCGAGGAGCTAGACTCTCTCGATTGGGCCAAGGACGTGTATCTCAGTCCCGGCGATGCCGGCCGCTTTTTCGCTTGCGCCGTCGAGGCGCCGACCGATATTCGCTATGCTATCCTCTACGCCACGAGCCGCCCGCTGCGAACTACAATGTACGATCTGGAGGACGCGAAAAAACTGCTGGGATTCGAGCCGCACGATCGCTGGCCCGAAGGCATCGAAGACATGACAGAAACGAACATCCGTCCGCAGCGCAAGCAGGGTTAGATGCTTCCCTTGCTTGCGCTGCGGGCTGGCAGACTTATCGTCGAGACATGGGGCGGTTGGCAATGGCGCGGCGCACGGTCGGCGGAATTGGGGCATCGACGCCCTTGATGCTGCGCCAGAGAATTTCGTTTAGCTCGAAATCGTCAGCCAAATCGTAGTCACTGAAATCCATGCGACTGGAGCGCTGAGCACCATACGAATTCCTCGTGTTTTTCGCTTCCAGATCGATGCGGGCCGCCTCGTGGCTATACGGAGTCAAGTCGGCCTTGTTGGTGAAGGAAGCGTACATCGGTCGGGCGGCGGCGTCGTATTGGCTCAGGGGCGATAAACCGAGGATCAGTTCGACGCTGCGGATCATGCTCACCGTGCTGTATTGGGTGCTGTCCACGGTGCGCCGCTTGGTGTACGGGCTGATAACCAGGCCAACGGTACGGTGCGCATCCACATGATCCGGCCCATTCTGGGCGTCGTCCTCAATGACGAAAATGGCCGTCTCCTTCCAGTACTTGCTCTGGCTGACCGCCTCAACGAGCCGGCCCAGGGCGAGGTCGTTGCTGGCGACGCACGCCTGCGGCGTGTAGGTGCCCGGTGTCGTACCGGTCGTGTGGTCCTCACCCAGGCTCATGACGATAAAGCGGGGCATTTTATCCGCTTTCTCGAACTCCCGATATTCTTTCAAGAAGACTTCGACGTTCTCTGTGTCTCTTAAGCGCTTGCCCTTGGCCTTGGCGATGCCGTAGTCGGGGCAGATATGGCCGACCAGGCCGGGCACTCGCGCCTCCATCTTGCTGGCACCGCCGCCGGTACTGACTTGTTTGCCGAACTCGCCATAACTGCGATATCCTAGGCCAGCCCGATGGCAAGCATCCCACAGGTAGCCCGACGGCGCGTTGGATAGATGTCCTTCATCGTCATCGTCCACACCCTTGCGGCTCGAATAGGTCAAATGCCAATCGCGAGCAATGTAGTCCGTGCCGTAGGCCATCGTGGACCACGGATGGCCGTCGCGCGAGACCTGGCCGTTGCAATACAGATTGTCGAGCAGCACGAACTCGCGCGCCAGCTTATGGTGGTTTGGTGTCACTTTCTCGCCGAACATCACCAACGAGGGATCGCCGTTGCCTTCCTTGATGTCGCCAAAGACCTGATCGTAAGTGCGATTCTCCTTGATGATGTAAATGATGTATTTGATGGGGGACGGTTCACCGGGCTTGCTCGGGATGACGGTCTTGTCCGGATGCGGCGACGCGGTCAACAAGGTGTCGGAATAGGGGCAATTGCGATAGACCGTGGCGGTATATTTCGCGAGCTGCTTTTCATCGGGTACGTCCACGATCGACAAAGCGCCGCTGAGCGTGGTGCCGATGTAGGGAAACGGTAATCGGCGATAATCTGGGATCGTTTTGTCGTTCTTCGTGTCTTTGTCGATGGGATTGGGCTTGGTCTGGTTGCCCTTGCCGACGCCGACCAGGAGCGTCTTGCCGTCCGGCGCGACGGCGACCGCGGTGGGATACCAGCCGGTGGGGATGAATCCTTTGACTTGACTTTTGCCCGGCGCAGACACATCAACAACGGCAACGCAGTTATTATCGGCGTTGGCGACGTAGAGCGTTTCACCATCGGGCGACAACGCTAGTGCATCTGGCGTGCTGCCTTCCGGAGCGCGCGGGAAAAGACTTGTGCATATGGTCTCGATGACCACGCCGCGGCGCGTGTCGAGCACGCTAACACAATTGCTCGACGCGCAGGCGACGAACAGGCGATCGTCTTTGGGATGCACGGCCATCTGATTGGGATGCTCACCGACCGGAATGCGGGCGACGACGCGCAGCGTCTTGGGATCGACGGCCAAAACGGTGCGGCCGGCCCAATCGGATACATAAAGCTGCGCTCCGTTCCGTTCGCGGACCACATCGTAGGGCCGACCGCCCAGTTTCCCGATTCGTGTGGTGGCAGACTCAAGATCGACGGCATCGATGGTTCCCGCGTTAGTGTCCAGCGAAAACAGGGTGCGCGATCCGGAATCGAGGAGCAGGCCGCTCTTGAACGAGTTATTTTTCGCGGCAGCCTCTTTTCGGTTTTCCCTTGTCGGCGGCGGCGGCTCCTCGACGCCGGTGCGATTGAGTTTCAAGTCGTTCAGATCATACGAATGAAGCATGCCCGCGCCGCCGCCGGACCACCATAAGCGTTTCTCATCGGGGGTCATGGCCAAACCGAACCAGCTTTGCTCGACCGTCTGCTGGTCCACGACGCGCCCACTAGAAAGCTCAATCAGCGATAGTTCGTGCTTGTTGTAGCCGCTCGTAGCGGCCAGGACGTATTTGCCCTCGGCCAGCGGCAGAATGTTCAAAGGCAGATCCGTGAGGATAACCTGCCGCCCTGCGGGCGTAATCGTCCAACCGTTTGGCAAAACGAACCCTTTCTCGGTTAGACCGGGCCGAGATGGTTTATCATCCGCGCCCAGGGTCGTGAGAATCAACAGGGATAATCCGATAGCGGCAACGATGCTTCGCTGAAACACGAGGATGCTCCTGATGGCAGAGGAAAATTGGGTAAGGGCGTGCGGACTTCGAGTCAGGATTATTGTCTATGCCGCCGGCAGAACGTCCAGTAAATGTTTGATGAAGGATCTTGAGCGGGCGTTATTTTGTTCTCTTTCCATCCGACGATGCGGGCTTGTCCTTGTTCTTGAGGCGTGCCTTTCCGGCAGGGCTCGACGCACGCGGTTCCTCGCGATTAAGGGACTTAATAAACTCCGTGCGGCGGAATCGAAAAGCGGACCAATCCTCATCGATTGATACAAGGCGGACACCTTCGAAGCCGGCCGCACCCACCGCTGCCCATCCTGTGTCGCGGTTGAACTCGCAACGGTAGCGTTTCGATGACCCCTTCGGGTAGGCAAACCAGATCACCGCGTCGCCTACCGCCTTGGGCAGCCACTTGGCAGCGGCTTCTACCTCGGCCAAGGTCTGGACGAACACGAGGGCATACGGGATTTCCGTCAACGGCTTGGGATCGCGGCGAATCGTCACGCCGGTCAATGCGGAAAGTTCCGGTTCAAAATTGCCCGGTGCATTAACGACGAGGATATCGCGGTGCGAACCCAAGTTGAGCTTGGTGAATAACGGTGTCATCCTTTCCCCTTTTGTTTTCGCGCTGCCGAACAGGTTCCTCGACAGCCAACTCTCGCGGGATGATACGCCAAGGTTGGAAGTCCGTCAATCGCGTGGCAGGTTTGCTATCGAGGTAAGGGCCGCCTTGTTGTCATTTATGAGCTATCTTTCACAGGGCAACTCATTCCCCAGAACCGTGAGCCGCCTCTAACCAACTTTGAGGAGATATTATGAAGACGAAATTATCGTTCATCGTGCTGGTTTGCGCCGTCCTGTTCGCCTGTGGCTGCGGCTCCAGCCCCCAGAGTTTGATCGTCGGCAAATGGGAGGCAGGTCCGGAAGGGGCCAAACTCAAGGCGGAATTCAGCAAGGACGGAAAGGCCACGATCATGATGTTTGGGAAACCGCTTCAGGGTACATACAAGGTGAAAGGCGACGAGTTGGAATGGACGATGGGCGATAAAACCGCGAAATACAAGATGAAAGTGACTGCAACCGAATTGGAACTGACCAGCGAAGGGAAGACGATTACCTACAAGAAGGTGTAAGTCCTCGCTCCGATCGCCCAGTTCTCGCTTCCTTGGACTCCAGCCAAGAAGCGAATTTTAACCTCCAGGCGATTTCGTGATTTGATATTTTTGCGCCGCTGCCCAGCGAAGCAAATGATGGCGATACTCTTCTGTTCGTTCGGCATGAAACCGGGACAGATCGTGTTGTTCCGTAGGATCGGTTCGTAGATCGAACAAGTGTGACTGACCATATTCCAGTTCGTGCACCATCTTCCACTCGCCATCGCGTAGGCCCAGAAACCCAATGCTGTAATCGGTGCAAAAGAGGGCCATTCCCGTTTGGGCGCGGAGCAGTGAATGCCCCTGGTACTCGGAGGGAATCGGTAAGCCGAGGAGATCGAGCACGGTCGGCGCCGTGTCGACAAGGCTGGCCAAGCGATGGACCGCTATTGCTTCGTCGACCAAACCAGGCGCGACGATAAGGTAGGGCACTCGAAGGTTCTCTTCCCAGATGTACAGCGTATGGCCGTGATTGCCGGGATGCTCGCCAAACGCCTCGCCGTGGTCGCCAAGAATTACGAAAACTGTCTGGAAATCGAGCCGGCGCTGCCGCAGTCCTTCGATCAATTGACCCAGGGCCGCATCGCTGTAATAGAGGGCGTTGCGATAGCGATTCCTGAGATCGCTATCGGGAAAGGGGCCGGGATCAGGCGTCGCATAGGGGTGATGACCGGCGATGGGCAGATAGGTCAGGAAGAATGGCTGATCCGTCGGCCGCTCGTCGATCCATCGCAGCATGCGGCGGACGGTCGATGGCTCGTCAATGCCGAAGCTGGAATCGTGTTCGCCGCCAATATCGCCGGCGTCTTCGAGAGTCTCGAAGCCCCGGTTTTTCAGCATCGAGTCCATCCCGAGATACCCGAATCGCCCAGAGTGGAACAAGCCGGTTCGGTAGCCGCGCTCGGGCAGCAGGGTCGCCAGAGCGGGGACTTGGATTTGCTCGTACATCTCCGCCGTCGTGTCCAACGCGGGATAGCGCGAACAATGGACCGTGAAGAAACTCTTGATTGTCTCCGGGTAGACGGCATAGGCATTCTCGAATCGAATCGCCCGGCGCGACAGGATGGTAAGGTTCGGCATCGGATCATCGTCAGCTCCATATGCAGCGAGGTAACGGGCCGCCGTCGATTCCAGATGAATAAGGACGATGTTACGGCCGGTCGCGCTGCCACGAAAACGTGAAAGATCTTCAGATCGCCGAGCGCCGAACGGACTGGTGCGCCAATCTCCCTGGAGGTCGAGGGCCGGGATTCGCGGCAGTGCAGTCGTCGCCAGTACGCTCAGCACGTTGCGATGTAATCCATGCGTCGAAACGTACGACATCGCCAGTGGCCCCAGAGGCAAGCAGATGGCGACGCCAGCTACGCCCACAAAACGCCAGCGCATGGGGATGTAACCCAGCAACCGACGGAGTGTAACAGGAAGCACGAATGCGGCTCCGAGGACGACAGCGATGCGCAGCAAGTTTGCGGCAGTGACGTAATAAGCAATTGAGTCTGCAAGCGTACCACGAGCGGCCCGCAGCATCGGCCAGGTCAATGGACTGCTAAGCAGGCAAGCCACGGGAACGTTCACCGCGGTGTAAAGAGCGGCCAGGACGTACAGCCCCCAACCAAGCGCCGGACGCCTCCGGATCGCATAATCAAGCGCACCAAACAGCAGGGCCATCAGGGCGTCCTGCCACAAGAACGCAAGGGGTGTCCATAGCGAACAAGGCACATCGCGGTCAGCCAAGATGAGCACCTTGGCAACGAGGAACACGCCGAACAGACTCGCGGCTTTCATGACCTCACCCTGTTGATGCGTTTAAGTAAACAGAGAGAAATGACTGTACTGGTGCCCCGCCGGCGCCAGAGCCAATCATGCACCAACACCCAGGGAGCGGGCGGATGGCGATAGATCGCCGCGCGATCGCCAACGAATGCTAGCGGAAAGACAACGACATCAAAGCCGCACACTCGCGCTGGGTCGTAGTGCTCATTCCAGAATTGCACCGTACTCGGGAGGAAATGTCGCGCCGTGGCGATGTTCTTCGCGCTGCGGTCGATGACCACAAAATGTCCGTCCGGCACGAGACGTTGAAGAATCAGGAGCGTCCGTGGAAAGAGGCCGCCTCCCACAACGGCAATACGCGGAGACGGAGGCAAGAGCGGCAGCAATCGGCGGAAGGCATCCTCGTGACAGTCAAGTACGAATCGTTGCAATCGAGGAGAGCGCAGGACGAGTTTTTCCAGGGATTCGAGAGAGAACACGTCAAGCCAGCGAAGCACAGCCGGCCAACGGCTGGTCGGTACATCCGATGGCACGAACCGTGGCAGCCACGTCCAGTGCAAGCCGGGGCGTGCGTGATGCTCGATGTGGTAGCCATCATTGAAAAACAGCTTGTTGTAAAGCCAGCCGTGATGACTGACAGTGCCATGACAGTGTTCGAAGTATCCGTGAAGCCAACACAGACCCAGTCCAGCCAGATAGCCCGGAAGATACCTGCAGAGGAAAAAGTTAGGATGATGAATCAAGAGCAGCACCCATAAGGCGATCACAAACCAGATTTCCACCAGCATCTGCGCCGAGAGCCGCGGCTGCCAGCGCGTGCCGGCGTGGTGGGCTAGATGCCGGCCGCGCCAGATCGATTGCGGGATGCCCAGCAGAACGCTCAGATAAAGAGCGAACAATCGATTCAACCACCGCGACCGGAAGTACGGAGTATGGATGAAGTTGTGGGCAATCGTGTTGGAGTTCCACCATAGCCCCAACGCGATGAGGGGGGCGGTGGGCGCCGCCAAGAGCAGCGCCCCGTGTGCCCCGGCCAACGAAACGAGCAGGGCATCCCATCGGGAATGCCGCAAGATGCCCTGCTTGGCCGTTCGAAAGAGAGCCGTGCTCATGGCCGCGCCTTCCCTTGGAAAGTCGAGGATGCCGCAGGCCCCTTCCACTGGCCATCGACCGCGAGTACGTTCCATCTATACTTCTCGCCTGCCTTCACCTGCATACGCGGCGTCCACTTGGTCTCCTTTTCGCCGGGCGCGATCGGCTCGCTCGTTTCCCTCTGGCCGGCGGCGTTCACCAGCTCAAAAACGTACTGGTTCCTGGCCGGCCCCGGACCGCCTATGTTGCGAATGGCGAGCGTCACCTCGCCCGGATTGATCGTCGCTCCATCAGCCGGGGTCTTGGGGACAGGCAGAGCGACGAGATTTCGGACCGGCGGGTAGTCGGTGCCTCGGCGAACTCGAACAAGCCCCATTCCCAGCGGATAGGGATCGGGTTTCTCCGCCTTTTCGCGGGCATGATGCACGGCGCCGAGGGCGACCAGATCATAACGGCTGCCCAGGCCGATGACCTCGCCGGTACCGGCGATCCTCTTCATGTCCTTCCACTCTTTGCGGCAAAGGTTCTCTTTGCCCTTGACGGTGCGGTAATACAGATAGCCGCGCACGGGAGCCGTATAGTCATCGACGTCCCGCACTTTGGCGTACGTGAAGGCACCCCACACCTGAATGCGCTCTGGGGCTTCCGCGTTCGGCTCCAGGACCACCTTGTCGATCAGAGCGTAGGCTCCGATAGGGTCACTCGCTCGCGCCGGGGATTGCGAAGCGAAGGCCATCAGGCCGAGACAAAAAGAGATACAAACGATCCTTTTCATCTTTTTTCCTCCAGCTAGGGGTATCGAATCGGCCCCACGCGGGGCCATCACACGCTGAGGCGGGCAACAATGGACGTCCCGGCCCGGATTCGGTCGCCGGCACGGACGGTAAGAGACAAACCGGGATGCTGGGGCAGATAGAGTTCCGTGCGCGAACCGAACTTAATCATGCCGAAATGCGCGCCGCGCGGCAGGACTGCGCCGGAACGAACCGCACAGACAATGCTCGAAACCAGCGGACCAGCGACCTGTTTGATGAGAAACCGCAGGTGCGGTCGATCGAGACTCTCCCAAAGTGTTCGATACTGTTCGTTGATCTCGGCCGATCGTGGATTGCGCGTGCGTAAATGACGGCCAGGCAGGTGCGACACTTCCAAAACGCGCGCCCGTTCCGGTACGCGATTCAAATGAACGTCGAAGAGTGATAAGTAAATGCTGATTTTAAGAGCGGGTCCATCCCACACTCCGGCATCGGCTAGTTCCTCGACGTGAGTAACGACGCCATCAGCCGGCGATACTAGGATCCCTGATCCGGCGGGAATCTCCCGGGGAGGGTCGCGGAAGAACCATACGACAAAACCCGCCAACAGGGCCGGCAGCACGGTCGCCCACGGCCAACAAATCGCCAATCCTGCGGCGATCAGTGCAAGGCCGCCACCGTAGAGGAGGACTTCCACAAGCCCCATCCGCGTGATGGGCAGCCAACCGCGTGTCGGAAGAAGTTGCCTCTCGGCCATTGACCTTCGGGATGCCTCGAGCTGAGCAGACATCGGCCACGGTCCTCCAAGAAGAAACCGCCGATCCCTTTCGTCTTCATGCATGGTAAAAGAAGATCTTCTCAAGCTAAAATTGTTTATCATTTGGTTCATCAAGGTTATTATTGTTTTCGTGAGGCATGTTCATTGCTAGCTCGCAGCGCTAGCAAGGACATCCCTTGCTGGCGCTGCGGGCTGGCAAAACCTACTGAGAAGCGATATGTCCACCTATCAATCCCTTTCGACGGATCAGGTTGCGGCCTTCGTGGAGTTGGCCCGGCAAGGAACTCTGCGAGAGGCCGCGTCGGCCTTGCACATCACCGAGCAGGGCGTACGCAATCGCCTCGTCGCCCTCGAAAAGAGATTGCGAGTGGTGCTATATCGCAAGCAGCGCGGACCTCGTCGTGTCCATCCCCTGACCGAGCAGGGACAAAAGTTCTTGCCACACGCGCTTGCTTTTCTGGAACGCGCACATCAATTGAGTGAGCTTTTCCACGCCTCGAACGAGCCGCACGAGATCCATGTGGCGGCTACGCAGTATCTCATCCTCTACGTCCTCATCGATGCGGTGCGCCGCTTTCACGCAGCCTATCCCCATATCCGTGTTCGCCTGAGCAATCGCACCGAGCAGGAGATAGAGTCCGACCTGCTGCGCGATCCTGAGGTGGTCCTGGGCGTAGCCGCTCCCTACGAATCATCTCCGGAGCTGGAATATCGACACCTCTTCTCGATGAATTGGAGCGTCATCACTCCGCTTTCTCATCCGTTGCTCCGCAAGAAGACGATCGAGTTGAGAGACTTGACCGATCTTCCATTGATTCTGTTCGAGCGCGGCTCGACGGGTCGGCAGCATGTTATCGATGCGTTCCACGGTCTGGGTCTCTCACCACGCGTGGACATGGAGACGACGAACACGGAGATCATCGTCCGCATGGTCGAGGCGGGGTTTGGTGTGTCGATTGTGCCTTTGATGCCCAGCGGCGTGGTGACGCGCGGCCATCGTGTCGGCCGACGCAGTCTCGGCGACCGCATTCGGCCAATTCATTCGGGGATTCTCATCCGGCGCGGGGAGCGTCTGTCCACGGCTAGTCAGGCGTTCCTCGATTTCCTCCGGCCGCGAGGAGGGAAACGATCGTGAGAACGACACCTGCCACCGAATGAATAAGATGGGAGCATGTTGAAGCCAGGCTCTATACCCTTAATTAGACAGGCTCTTTTCACTATGATTCCCTCCGACGGTTCCCGACGATCGTTTCTGACAACCTCGGTTGCACTCGCTGGAACAGCAGCTCTCATGGAGGGAATGCTCCCAGCGCAATCGGGTAAAGACGCTGCGCCACTCGTGGCTTATGTCGGTACCTTTAGTTCGCCGCTCCGCGATATGTTGCCAACTCAGGTAGACCTGCCTCCCGGCAATGGTCGCGGTATTCACCTCTTCCTCGTCAACCGCACCACAGGATCGATGAAGCCGGCCGGCACCCATGAGATGGGCACCAGCCCGAGTTGCCTGGCACTCGATACCGCCGGGACTCACCTGTATTCCGCGAATGAGACAGATCGAGTCGGCGAACGAAAAGAAGGCACCGTCAGCGCCTTCACCATCAATCGTGAGGACGGGAAATTAGAGCTGATCAACAACGTTCGTTCCGGCGGCGCGGGTCCCACCTACGTCAGCCTCCATCCGTCCGGACGATTCCTGTTGGTGGCCAATTATTTTGGCGGCTCCGTCACGGTGTTGCCGATTCTCCGCGATGGTCGCTTGGGTGAAGCCACGTACACTAAGAAGGATGTCGGCAAGATTGGCCCAACCAAGGCGGCGCATGCTCCGCCGGGCAGCTTTGCCATCAGTGGGCACGATCGGACCCACGCGCACATGATCGCGGCCGATCCCTCTGGCCGTTACGTGCTGCACGTGGATCTGGGCCTGGATAAAATCTTCGTTTGGAAGTTCGATGACCAGAAGGGAATCCTGGCCCCGAACAATCCACCCCACGTCGCATTGCCGCCGGGAGACGGGCCGCGGCATTTTCACTTTCACCCCAATGGCCGATGGCTCTACTCCATCCAGGAAGAAGGCTCAACCGTCGTCTTGTTCGACTATGATGGCGAAACCGGCCGATTAACTTCACGACAGACGATCTCGACCCTGCCGCCGGAATTTGCTGGCAGTAACTTCTGCTCCGGCATTCTCGTTTCCTCCGATGGTCGATTCGTCTATGCCGGCAATCGTCTGCATGACACGATTGGGATTTTTTCCATTGGCTCGAACGGCACCCTAACGTACGTGGGAGAAGAATGGACGCGCGGCGACTATCCGCGAAGCTTCAATTTCGATCCGACTGGTAGGTTTCTCTATTGCTGCAATCAGCGGGGCGACAACATTGCTGTGTTCCGAGTGAACCGTAAGACCGGCGGCCTCACATTCACCGGCCATTACGCTCCTGTCGGCAATCCGTCGAGCATCATTTTCCTCGATCTTGCAAAAAAGGATTAAAATCACCTTCTTGAGGGATTACCCCTGGGCGCGACAGCCGACGCGGACTAGATAAGCATGAGCACTCCTGCCTGTGTGATCTCGCCAGGTCGGGGTTGCCGAACTGGAGCCTTCCGCCAGGAGTTCTACCATGACCATCGACCGCCGCCGATTCTTGTCTGGAGCTGTTGGTACCGCCCTCGTAACGACCGCCGCGACCTCCCTCGCGGATGATGCCACGTCGCGTCCGAAGCGTCCGAACCGCATCGGAGTCTCCACGTATTCGTTCTGGCAGTTCAAGCCAGACCGCAAGGACCTCCGCGACATCGAGAAGTGCATTGAGTTGGCTGCCGACATGGGCTTCGACGGCGTCGAAATCCTGCATCGCCAGATGCAAGACGAGTCCAATTCCTACCTGCAAAAGATCAAGCAGTGCGCTTTCCGCAATGGCCTGGACCTTTGCGGTTTCTCCACGCACCAGTCCTTCCTCTCGCCCGACAAAGAAAAGCGGCAGAAAGACGTCAAGCACACTCTCCACTGCATCGAGCTTGCCTACCGGCTGGGTATTCCAACGATACGAGTCAACACCGGCACCTGGAACACCAGCGGGGGATTCGACAATCTGATGAAAAACCGCGGCGTGGAACCGCCTTTGAAAGGCTACACAGATGAGGATGGTTTCGGCTGGGTGATTGACGGGTTGGGGCAGTGCCTGAAGAAAGCCGAGGAGTGCGGAGTTGTGATGGGCCTGGAGAATCATTGGGGACTGGGCCGCACGCCGGAAGGAGTGCTTCGTGTGGTGGACGCCCTCCATTCTCCGTGGTTGCGTGTGACGCTGGACACGGGCAATTTCCTGGAAGATCCGTACCGCAAACTGGAGAAGCTAGCAGACAAGGCGGTGCTGGTGCAGGCCAAAACCTACTTCGGCGGCGGCTTGTGGTACACCCTGGACCTCGATTACGGGCGAATCGCCGCTATGCTGCATAAGCATGGCTATCGGGGCTACATCTCACTCGAGTTCGAGGGCAAAGAGGATCCCCGGACCGGCGTGCCAAAGAGTCTCGCTCTGCTGCGGAAGGCCATGGAAAACAGTTGAGGCCGCTCAAAAGGGGCCGCTAGTCTCTGTTCTGGTGGGCTTTCCAAGCAACTCCCTTAATGATGTAGCCCATGCTACGTCCGTGCTGAGGGAACGGCCCAAGGGGACAAGCAACAAGGACCGCATGCCTGCCGTTCGTGCCCCCTCGTAATCATTCACGGGATCATCACCCACGTACAGAATCTCCTCCGGCGGCGAATCGACTACTCGGCACATCGCCCTAAAGAACTCGCGGGCTGGCTTGCGCCAACCGATTTCGGAACTGATGACGAGATGCTTCACCGGTCGCAGCGCGGGCATATCCTCGACCAAGCCGCGCAGCCGATGATCGAAGTTGGAAGCGATGCCCAGAAGAAGACCGCGTGCCGCCAGTGCGGACAATACTTCGGCAGTTTCCGGCTCACAGCGCCAAGCATCGGGATGCGCAAAATGGGCGTACAACCCCTGAAAACACGCCTCCGCATCGGATACATCATCAAGCACTTCGCGGACAATGACTCGCCAGCGAGCGATTTCGCGCGTCTCATCGGTGCGCAGGTTGCCGGCGTAGTCCGCTTCTTCCTGACGGCGGAAGGCAGTGCGGAAGCGAGTGGCAATGGTTGCTTCGTCCAGGCGACTGCCGAGACAACGCCCGACGGCCGCGTAGACGACAGGGGCCGGCGGATCGGGGTGGATCAGCGTGCCGACGGCATCGAAAAACACTACGGGTGGAAGCGGAAAAGGGTGATGCATCAGCTCCACCATCTAATCACGAAGGCGAGAGCTGTTCGAGAAGTCGGTCAAGCCGGCGTTGCAGCTGGCGAACGTGAAAGTGCAAACTCCAGCAGCGTTGTTCCAGTCGTGGGCAATTCTGTTGATCGGCGGCAAGGCTCTGACGGAGTTGGTCCAGTTCCAGCGCTCCCCGCCAGGCTTGCTGCAAATGGCCGTTGCGGAGCATCGTCTCTACGTGAGAGTGTAGCAGGGCTGCGGCGCTTGGGTTATCGCGGAGACGGCGTTTGACACCCGCCAGCTCGCGCTGGGAAGTCGTCAATTCGGTGCAGCGCTGTTGCAGCTGCGCGCTGAGGCGGTCGATCTCGTCTAGCAGTCGTTCGCGCGAGTTGGGCTGTAGCAGGCGCCGGCCCAGGTCTTTTAGCCCCGACTCGACCGAGTGTACCAATTGTTCCAGCATGGTTCTCGTCTCCGGTTCCGCGCAGGCGAGGATTGCCTCCCTCATTTCTGTTATTTTATTCGTTCGTGCCGTTGTCTTCTTGCGGTTTTCGGTAAAAAGTTATCAGGCGAGCGGGGTCGCGTTAGCGTCCCGTGCGTCCGTTGCTCGGGGCGCTAACGCGACCCCGCTCGCCAATGATGATACCATCGGAGAATGCATCTATGAAGAAAACCAAGGGTGAGCAGTTTGCCGGCGTTACGGTGGCCCTGGTGACGCCGTTTCGCAATGGCGACATCGATTATGCCGCCCTACGCCAGCTCGTGGACTGGCACATTGAGCAGGGCACCGATTGCCTGTCGCCGGTCGGCACCACGGGTGAATCCCCCACGCTCGATCATGAAGAACACGAGCGTGTAATCGCCGCCGTCGTGGAACAGGCGCGCGGGCGCATCAAGATCGTACCCGGCACTGGTTCCAACAGCACGCGCGAGGCCATCCGCTTGACGCGCTTTGCCCAGCGAGCCGGCGCCAACGGCGCTCTCATGGTCGGACCCTATTACAACAAACCCACGCAGGAAGGCTATTTCCGCCACTTCGCCGCCGTGGCCGAAGCCTGCGATCTGCCCATCGTGCTCTACAACATTCCGGGCCGGACGGCCTCGAACATCCTGCCCGAAACCATCGCGCGCATGGCAGAGATTCCGAGCATCGTCGCCGTCAAGGAGGCAACGGGTTCGCTCGATCAGGCATCGCATATCGCCTCCTTGTGCGATCTGACGATCCTCAGCGGCGACGATAGCTTGACCTTGCCGCTGATGAGCATCGGCGGTCGCGGCGTGGTGTCTGTAGTGGGCAATTTGATTCCGCGCGATCTCAAGGCGTTGGTATCGGCGTTTGACGGCGGCAAACCCGCCGAGGCGCTGCAATGGCATCGTCGGCTCTTCCCGCTGTGCCGCGATATGCTGAGCGTCGCCACCAATCCAATCCCCGTGAAAACGGCCATGAAACTGCTCAGCCGCGGCAATGGCGAATTGCGTCTGCCCATGTGTCCGCTCGACGCGGCTGGCGAGGCTCGGATTACCCAGACGTTGCGGGCTTATGGATTGTTGGGCTGAGTATTCTGTAAGGTGGGCCGACGAAGGAGGCCCGCCAGAGGGTCGTGGTGGGCCTCCTTCGTCGGCCCACTCTACGCGGAGGCCGCATGGACTCCTTTGCTAATCGCGTCGCCTTGATAACAGGGGCGGCTAGCGGCATTGGCCGGCAGCTCGCGCTCAGTCTCGCTGCCGAGGGCGCGCACATTTCTGCCCTCGATCGCCATAGTGAAGGACTGGATCGACTAGTTGGAGAGCTTAAGGGCAAAACCGTGGCCTGCGCCGCCGCCGATGTCACCGATCTGACGGCCGTACGTTCGGCAGTGTCGCGGTTGGAAGCGGAGATCGGCCCAACGGATTTGCTCGTGGCCAGCGCCGGCATCGGCATCGAAACACCGGGCGAGACGTTCCGAGCTGAAGACTTCGTCGCTCAAATCCAGGTCAACCTCATTGGCGTCATTAACACGCTGGATGCGGTGCTAGCGGGCATGTGTCAGCGGCAACGCGGCCACATCGCGGCGCTGTCGAGTATGGCATCGTATCGTGGTATGCCGCACATGGGCGGATACTGCGCCAGCAAGGCAGGACTCAACAGCCTCCTCGACGCCCTCCGCGTCGAACTGCGGCCGCTCGGCATTGCCGTGACGACCATCTGCCCGGCCTGGGTCCGCACCCCCTTGACAACTCCTCTCGGACTACCCGATAAGGATATGATGGAGGTGGAGGATGCCGTGCGTCGTATCATCGCCGGACTCCGCGCCCGCAAATCGTTCCTGGCGTTTCCCTCCGGGATGGCCTGGCAGGCGCGCTTGCTGCGGCACACGCCGCTATGGATCAGCGACTGGCTTACCCGTCAATGGGCACGCAGGATGAAAAAAAAGTGAGCCGGTGATGGAACCGCTCTTTCATTATGTCGCGCCGCCGACGCAATGCGGCTATCTGCCGAAACAGAAGTGGAGCCTCGAATACGAGTACGTCTCCAGCATGACGCCGGCCGAATATCTCGGCCGCATGCTCGACAACTGGCGTCGTTTCGGCCACATGGTATTTCGTCCCGTTTGCCAATCGTGCCACGCTTGCCGGGCTATTCGCATCGTCGTGCCGCGGTTTCAACCCGATCGCAGTCAGAGACGCTGCCGCCAAGCCAACGAGGGCGTCATCGAGCTGCGAATCGGCAAGCCCAGCGTCAACCGTGCGAAGCTCGCACTCTATGACCGCTACCATGCTTTTCAGGCCGACCTTAAAGGCTGGCCGGAGCACGCGCCGCGCGATTCATCCAGCTATGCGGAATCGTTTGTTCACCATCCGTTTCCCGTTGAGGAATGGTGCTATTACCTCAACGGCCGGTTGATCGGCGTCGGTTATGTGGATGTACTGACGGATTCACCGATCGGCGGATTCTCGGCGATCTATTTCTTTTACGATCCGCGTCAGCGGCAACGTTCACTTGGCACATGGAACATTCTTTGTTTGATCGAAGAAGCAGCGAGGCGCCGACTTCCATACATCTACCTCGGCTATTATGTGGAAGGATGCGGCTCGATGATCTATAAGGCGCGCTTCAAGCCCAATCAGCTGCGCGACGTGGATGGCGTCTGGCGCGATTTCGGTCTTTAGACGGTGGCGAGCGGGGTCGCGTAAGCGCCTCGAATACAACTCTTACGCAACCCCGCTCGCCGAATCGCTTGTGTTCTCGACCGGCAGTCCCTAAACTGGCGGAAAAAGATTCTCCGAACTGGTGAACGCTTTTCCTGCTCGCTGCGTAGAAGCGAGTAATCTCCACTCGCCAGCGGAACTCCATGAGGTGGCGTATGCAGCAGAACGTGATCGTTGAAACGCGCAAACTAACCAAGATTTACCGCGACTTCTGGGGCCGGCAGAAAAAGACCGCCCTTCGCGCCCTTAACATGGAAATCCGCCAGGGCGAGATCTTCGGTCTGCTTGGACCCAACGGCTCCGGCAAAACCACGACCGTCAAGCTCCTCCTCGGCCTTCTCTATCCCACGGAGGGCGAGGCGTTCGTGTTCGGCAAGCCCGCCGCCGACGTGGCCAAAAACGAACGGATCGGCTATCTGCCCGAGGAATCTTATCTCTATCGGTTCCTCAATGCAGAGGAAACGCTCGACTTCTACGGGCGGCTCTTTAATATGCCGCCATCCACACGCGAGAAGAAGGCCCAAGAGTTGATCGAGAAAGTCGGACTCAAGGCTGATCGAAAACGAACTCTTCGCGAATACTCCAAAGGCATGCGTCAACGCATCGGGTTGGCCCAGGCGCTCATCAACGATCCCGATCTTGTCATTCTCGATGAGCCGACCTCCGGTCTCGATCCGCTTGGCGCCCGCTGGATGAAAGATCTCATCCGCGATCTGCGCACGCTGGGCAAAACGGTTATTATGTGCAGCCATCGTCTAGAAGACGTGCAAGATGTGTGCGATCGCATCGCCATTCTGAACGAGGGCGAATTGCAGGCGTATGGCGAAGTTCAGGCGCTTCTGCAAGATCATCGTCGGGTCGAACTGCGGGCCAGCGACCTGGAATTGAGCGAGGATTTGCGGCGCGACCTGGAGGATGTTTTGCGCAAGCATGGCGGCAAGCTGGACACGATCGGTCATCCGACCACGACGCTGGAAGATTACTTCCTCCGCATCGTCGAGGAGAGCAAGGCCCATCCCGGCCGGCGCTTTTTGCCGGGAAAGGAACCAGGTCCGCGACCGGAGAAGGTCATGCGTGCCGAAACCAGCGCTCCGGCCGAGGGCGCATCGCCGACGGGGATCACGGAACGCCGATAAGAGACGGGGATTGTTATGTTCGCGGTGTTGACGTTTGAACGAGATCCGATGCGTATCCAGGACGTTCCGGCCTCGCTGATGTCCTGGATTCAGAACGCGGGCGGCTGGGCGGCCTTCGGCGTGTTTCTCTGGGTGATGTCCGGCTACACTCGGATGCGTCCAGAGGACCGCGCCCGGATCGTCCCCTGGCAAAAACGTATTTTTGTCTCCAGCGTGTTGGTAGCGCTGACGGCATATACAGTCTTCTTCATCGCTTGGCTGATCGGGCTGGCGCCCCGACTTGCCGAGACGGCGGCGAAATATAAATCGATGGGCTTGACGATCGGCGGCGCGGGTGCCGTTATCGCGGCAGGATTGCCCTTCGTTCTCAACCTATCGGCCTTACGGTTTCGCCGTGTCTGGGCCATGGCCCGGCTAAGTTTCAAAGAAGCCATTCGCAACCGAGTGCTCTATGGCTTCTCCGCCATGCTTCTCGTCCTGCTTTTCGGCAGTTGGTTCATTCCCTACAAGCCGGAATATCAGGTGCGTAGCTATGTCGGAGTGGTCTATTGGGTGATGAAGATTCTGTTGCTGGTCACCGCCATCATTCTGGCCGCCTTCAGCATTCCCAACGACATCCGCCGCCAGACGATCCACACCATCACGACCAAGCCGGTCGAGCGCTTCGAGATTATTCTTGGCCGCTTCCTCGGCTTCACGGGACTAATGACGCTGGTGTTGCTCCTGATGACTGCGGTGAGCGTTGTCTATGTGTTGCGCGGAGTCGATCCAGAGGCGGCCGCCGAAAGTCTCAAGGCGCGCGAACCGCTCTATGGCAGCTTGCACTTCGTCAACGCCGATGATCCTCAGAAGGGCACGAACGTCGGCCGAGAGTGGGACTATCGCGGTTACATCACTGCATCCGCCCCGAATCGAGAGACGGAGTACGCCATCTGGGATTTCACTGGTGTCCCACGGTCCCTGGCGAACCGGGACAACGTCCGGAGCGAGTTCGCGTTCGATATCTATCGGCAAACAAAGGGATTTGAAAATCGCGGCGTCTCCTGCGCCTTCGAATTCCAGACATCCAACTTCGACGAGCGCGACAAGGACTCCTACAACGCCGACCGTGACCGTTGGCGTCGTAAGGGCAATCTCTTCACTGAAAAAGACATCGAGGACTGGCTGGATGGGTATCGTAAACGGCTGACGAGCCGCCCGAACCCGCCATCGGAGTCCGACATCAACTCTCGTTTGGAGAAAAAGCGCGCCCGCTTGACGGCCAATAAACTGGAAGGAGAACAGGCGCAATATAGGCTTCCGGACGCGGCCATCGACAATGAATTGGCCGACGAATACGGCTACTATGTCGAGCCGGCCAAGGTAATCACCGATTACCACACGTTGTTTATCGATGTACCCGGCGGCCTGTTCCGCAACGCTTTTGAAGGCGTACCCAGTTCCGCGGCCCGTCCCGATGCGCCGGCGGTTCAGGTGCGCGTGTCGGTCACGAAGCAAGATGCCACACAGTACGTCGGCATGTCGAAATACGATTTGTACTGGCGGCTGGACGACCCCTACAGCAGTGAATACGTGCAAAAAGCCGCCTTCACGGCCAACTTCTTCAAAGGGGCCGTTGGACTCTGGCTGCGGCTCTGCCTGGTGATCGGCTTAGCGGTGGCCTTGAGCACCTACCTAAGCGGTGTCATTAGCATGCTCGTCGCCAGCATGCTCTATCTGGGAGGCGGGGCCATCGATTTCATTCAAGCGATCGGACAAGGAACGGCTCCTGGCGGCGGCCCAATGGAGGCGCTGGTAAGGCTGGCCAATCGGCAAGTCGCGCTCATCCCACTGGAGGAAGGTGCCACGGCGACGGTTGCCTCCTCTGCTGATGTCGTATTTCGGTGGATCATCCGCCGCGTCCTCGATCTCATTCCGGATGTGGAGCGCTTCGACTTGACTTCCTATGTCGGCGAGGGCTTCAACATCCCGATCACTCAATTATTGCTCGATTTCGGCGCGATGGCCCTCTATTTGTTGCCCTGGATCGTTTTGGCTTATTACCTCCTCAAATGGCGGGAGATCGCAGCGCCCACGTAATGAGGTTTAGCCGCGACGCACGTCGGAGCGCCCGACCGGCTAGACGCCGGTCCCACCGCGATCCGGTATGAGTCGGGGCAGGACCGATAGGGAGTAAATCATGGCAAGTCCCTTTCAGCGACAAGCGTTGAACCGCAAGCTGACTTATGCGGGATTGATCCTCGTGCTGTTCACCGTCGCTTTTGTCTGGCGGTCGAAGGAACTTAGCGTCTTCGGCCACACGATCAAGGGCGTGGACGCGCAGGCGCGCGATCTGTCCATCCGCGAGCAGAGCCGGGGCGAAGTTGATCTCCTTGGGGCCATTGTCCGACTCAGCACTATGGGTCTGCGCGGCGTGGCTACCTGTTACGAATGGATCAACGCCATGGACGCCCAGAAGAAAAATCAATGGAACGAACTGGAGCTTCACGTACGTACCCTGACCAAGCTCCAGCCGCACTTTATTACGCCGTGGCTTTTCCAAAGCTGGAACCTCTCCTACAACGTCTCGGTCGAATCGGACCGCGTCAACGATAAATACTTCTACATCAGTCGCGGCATCAATCTGTTGGCCGAAGGCGAGCGGCAGAACCGCGACAATCCCGACATGCGCTGGTCGATCGGCTTTTTCATGCAGCACAAGATCGGTCAGAGCGATGAGACCAACGTATTACGGTCGCTGTCACAATTGAGCATGATTCCACCTAATGAGCGCGATCCGGGCCGGTTCTGGACGAAGGGCGAGGGCGGCCGGCAAGAGATCAACCTGAGTGAGCTAGAGGACTTTTGCAAGGGCCATCCGCAGTTGGTGCGCCGACTGCGCGAAGGCATGCGACGGGAAAGAAAGTCGGAGCAGCTCCGGCAGTTCCGCTGCGAACGAGCCGAAGACCTGGTTCAGTTTTTGGAAGATAATTTCCGCGTCCCCTCACATTGGAACGACACGTTGCCCTCTGAAAAGGGGTATTGGAAACCGAAGCAAGATAAAGAGAAAGCTTTGGCTGACCGTTTCCCCGTCTTGCCGCCCCGGCATGAAGCCTCGCGTCCCTTCCAGCAGCCTCCTGACTTGACGGCCCTGACGGACGAGTCGAAGTTGCAGGATGAACACGATGCGTATCAAGTCGCGCGGGCCTGGTATAGCTATGCGCAGGAGCCGCTCCCTGCCCCGGGGGAACTGCCGGGGCAGACGAAGCCGATCGAAAATCGCGTTTACCAGCGTTTGAATCGCCACATGGTGACGGTCATTTTCCGAGATTATCCCGCTCAGGCTCAGCGTTTTACCGCGGAGCGTTTGCAGGAGGAAGGGTGGTTCGATAGTTCCGGCTGGGCCGTTCCCGATGACTGGTTCCCAGGAGATCGATTCCCCGATGGCGAGCCAGCCGTGGTCGGCAATACTCGACCTTGGGGACGAGAAGCATGGCAGTTCACCAGCGAGCTTTGGCGCCGTTTCGGGGTCGATAACCACATGCTTCTCGACCCAGCTGAACAGAATCGTCTGGAACAGCGCGCTCGTTCCTTCGCCATCAAGAAACACCTCACGGAAGGTTCCCCTCCCCCTGTGATGCGAGAGGATGAGCTGGACGCTGAGACGCGCGAGGAGCTTACGGCCTGGATGTTTTTGCGGGCATTGGGCCAAACGAAACATCTGTGTAATTTTGATTACCACTACAATCGGGCGAATGTCGAGGCAATGGATGAGACCCTCAAGGCTCGAAAGATCTTCTTCGACGCGCTGGATGCGTCGCGACTGCGAAACGATGAGCCTGAAGCATTACGGAAGTATCTTGATCCCGCCGCGATGAAAGCCTGGCGAAACGTGCTCCTGAGCAACAAGAGCTTTCGCACCGATAGCTTGATCCAGGAACAAACATTTGAGTATCAACTTCGCTTTGTCGATCTCTATTCCCGCCTCGGCGGAGCGGCCTTTAAAGCCCAGGCCACCGGCATGCTGGTGATGCCCTCGCTCGATCCCCCCTTCGGCGGTTGTTGTCCAGTTGGCCTCACCTTCTGGATGAATACCTTGATGGAAAAGGAATCGGACAATCCTCCGCAGGCCGAGCAGCCGAAACCAAAAAATGGTGGCGAGAATCAATCGCGATTCAAGATGAACTGGGATAATCCTCTGCTGGGCGGGCCATTTGATGGTATGGACGAGGACGGCTTCCCCCTGGTTACGGAGGAAACTCGACAGGCAGTGCTCAAGCGGTTTTTCCCGACGTTGTTCGTCGGTCCCCAGCAAGCAGGCGGCACCCCTCCGGGACCACCTCCTACACCCACCAAAACGCCCTGACAAGACATCATGACCGATGTCATCCTGAGCGTGCTGGCCCACCCCGACGACGCCGAGTTTTTGTGCGTCGGCACGCTCCTTCGTTTGGCTCGCGAGCACGGGTGGCAAGTTCACATCGCCAGTATGACGCCCGGCGATTGCGGCTCCGTCGAGCATGGTCCGGAGGAAATCGCCCGCATCCGCCGGCAAGAAGGCGCCCGCGCCGCTGCCCTCATGGGAGCGACGTATCACTGTCTGGAAGAACGTGATCTGCTCATCTTCTACGAAGAACGGCCGCTCGAACGGATCACGCGCTTACTACGAACGGTGCGTCCGCGAATCGTACTGACACACAGTCCCGCCGACTACATGGTCGATCACGAGATGACGAGCTTGCTCGTCCGTGCCGCCGTCTTTGGCGCACCCGCCCCGAATTTCCTCGCGGGGCGCGGCCATCCACCCGCTCTGGACGACATTCCTCATCTCTATTATTGCGATCCCATCGAGGGCAAGAACGCACTCGGCCTCCCCATCGAGCCGTCTTTTCGGATTGATATCAGCGGTGTCATCGACGCCAAGGCCGAGATGCTCGCCGCTCACGCCAGCCAGCGCGATTGGCTGCTAAAGCATCACGGCATGGATCAGTACGTGCAGTCGATGCGTAACTGGTGCGGCGAACGGGGCCGGCAAGCGGGAGTTGCCTTCGCCGAAGGGTTCCGTCAACATCGTGGCCACAGTTATCCGCAGGATAATTTGCTGGGCCAACTCCTCGGCTGCTGATACCCATCCCCGCGAACGCCGCGCCGCGATTTGGCACGCTTCCTGCGCTAATCCGAAGGCCAGAGCAACGTTTGCCGCATAGAACACCCCCTGTATGATCTGACGCAGAACGTTTCACTGCTTTGATCAGAGGTCATGCGATTAGCGAGGAATGCCCGTGAGAGTCGCTTGCTCGATCGATTCTCCGCACGACCCAGCCCTAGCCTCCGTCCGTGTGTGCCGGATCTCTGGCTCTGGCTCCGCGTTCCAGTCGGACGTGTTAGCCGTCGAGGAGCCGCTGGAGGTCCGCCTTGAGTGCGATGGCGGCGGGAGACGCGTTCGCACTCCCGTTTCGATCACCATGCGCACTCCAGGCCACGACCAAGAGCTGGCGGTTGGGTTCCTTTTCACTGAGGGCATCCTCGTCGAGCGAGAGCAAGTAGCGACTGTCCGCAGTTGTGGAACCGGCAACGTTGCATGCGTCGAGTTGCTACCTGGTGTCGCCGTGGACCTTACCCGACTGGAGCGCCACTTCTATACCGCATCGAGTTGCGGCGTCTGCGGCAAAGCGTCGCTGGAGGCGCTGCGAATCGGAGTCCGCCATCGGCTTCTAGCCGGCCGGCCCCTGGTCGATGCGAGCGTTATCCAGCGCCTGCCCGAGGCGCTGCGGGCGGCGCAACCAGCCTTCGACCGTACCGGCGGCCTGCATGCAGCGGCCTTGTTCGACTCGGCCGGCAACCTGCTCTGCTTACGCGAAGATGTCGGCCGGCACAACGCTTTAGATAAGCTGATCGGCGCACAGTTCCTCGCCGGGAACACGCCCCTGTCAGAGAGTGTGTTGTTGGTCAGCGGCCGAGCCAGCTTCGAGTTGGTGCAGAAGGCAGCGGTCGCGGCCATTCCCATCCTCGCGGCCGTCGGCGCTCCATCAAGTCTGGCGGTGGATCTCGCTCAGGAACACGACATGACACTACTCGGCTTCGTGCGGCACGACCGCCTCAACATCTATACCGGCGCCGAGCGTGTCCATCTTCAGCCGAGGTAAATTACGATGTTCCGTCTTTCGCTCTCCTCCCACCCGCGGCCGTCCCAGGAACCATTCAGCCCGCAGACGGCGGCGAAAGCCTCGCGCCTCCGCGGCGCCACCGTTACCGAAAGTGTCTGCCCCTACTGCGCCGTCGGCTGCGGGCAGCTCATTTACACCAAGGGCGGAAAACTCATTGACATCGAGGGCAACCCCGAAAGCCCTATAAACGAGGGAACACTCTGCCCCAAAGGGGCCAACGCCTTTCAGCTTGCAGTCAACCCGCACCGGGTCACTCGCGTCCTGTACCGCGCCCCCTTCTCGGACCACTGGGAGACGCGCACGCTAGACTGGGCGCTGGACCAGATTGCGCGCCGAGTCAAGGACGCGCGCGATGCCGACTTTACTACGCGCTCGGAGTCAGGCCGCTTGCTCAACTCGGTGCGCTGCATCGGCACTCTCGGCGGGGCCACGATTGACAATGAAGAGAACTACTTGATCAAGAAGTTGTTCGGCGGCGGGCTAGGAGTAGTATCGATTGAGAATCAGGCGCGGATATGACATAGCGCATCGGTGCCCGGTCTGGGCGCCTCGTTTGGCCGCGGCGCGGCTACCAACTATCAGCAGGACCTCGCAAACAGTGACTGCATCCTGTTCATGGGGTCGAACATGGCCGAGGCCCATCCTGTTGGTTTCCGCTGGCCCATGAAGGCCAAGGAGAAAGGCGCCACCCTGATCCACGTCGACCCGCGTTTCACCCGCACGTCCGCACTGTGCGATGTCTTTGTTGGGATTCGGGCCGGCAGCGACGTGGCATTTCTCGGCGGCCTCATCAACTACGTCCTGAACAATGACCGCTGGTTCGGGGAGTACGTCCAGAATTACACCAATGCCGCATCGATAATCCAAGAGGGTTTCCAGGATACCGAGGATCTTGCGGGCCTCTTCAGTGGGTATCACGGTAACGGAGAGACCGGCGCTTATGATGCTCAAGCAGGTCATTGGGGGTACGAAGGTTCATCACGAGAAGAGGCGGATCCTGCTCGCCGTCGCCCCGAAGCCGAGAAGGATTTGGGTCAGGAGAAAATGCTGAAAGAATCCCACGGGATTCAGAGTCATGACCTCCAGGCAGGAACACACGCGCACTCCACCCCCTGGAAGCACCTGACCCACTCAGCAGGAAGCGAGCTGTCGCGCGACCCGACCTTGCAGCACCCGCGTTGCGTTTTTCAACTCCTCAAGCGCCACTTCGCTCGCTACACGCCGGAGATCGTCTCGCAGATGTGCGGCTGCACCCCAGAGGAGTTGGAACGGGTGGCGGAATTGCTCTGCGCCAACTCCGGGCGCGAGCGGACGAGCGCCATTGTCTATGCTCTGGGGTGGACGCAGCACACTACGGGAGTACAGATGATCCGCACCGCCGGCATCCTGCAATTGTTGCTTGGGAATATGGGCCGGCCGGGCGGCGGCATCATGGCCATGCGCGGCCACTCCACCATCCAAGGCTCGACCGACCTCGCCACCCTGTACGACGTGTTGCCCGGTTATCTGCCGCAACCGACCTCGGACAAGCAGCATGAGACTCTGGACTCCTACGTCGCCCACGAGGGTCTAACTACCGGCTACTGGGCGCATTTCCGGAAGTTCATCGTAAGCCTGCTCAAGGCCTGGTACGGCGACGCCGCCACTCCAGAGAATGATTTTTGCTTCTCATGGCTTCCACGGGTGGACGCCGACTACTCACAACTGGCTTACTTCGATCGCATGACGAGGGGTGAGGTCAAGGGGTATTTCCTCTTCGGTCAGAACCCTGGCGGTGGTGGACCCAACGCCGGCCTGCACCGGGCCGGTCTGCGCCAACTCGACTGGCTGGTCGTAGCAGATTGGTTCGAGATCGAGAGTGCGGTCTTCTGGCAGAGTGACCCCAGTGGCCCTCCGCCCTCCGAGATTAAGACCGAAGTGTTCTTCCTACCGGCTGCGGCCGCGCCGGAGAAGGAGGGTAGTCTTACCAACACCCAGCGGATGCTCCAGTGGCACGAGAAGGCCCTCGACCCTCTGGGTGATTGCCGCACCGACGCTTGGTTCGTCTACAACCTCGGTAGGCGCCTCAAGGAGCTATACGCCGGTTCGACCGACCCGAGGGACCAGCCGCTGTTGCGCCTCACCTGGAACTATGATTTTGCAGAGCGGCCGCGTCTGCCCGACGGTACGCTCAGCCGCATCGAGGGCGAGCCGGATTTGGAAATGGTCCTTCAGGAAATCAATGGCTACGAATCGGCAAGTCCGGCGGGCCGAGCCGGACAAGGAACGCCGCTCGGCTCGCGGCGCCTACTGAGCGGTTTCGCCGAGTTGAAGGATGATGGCTCGACGGCGTGTGGCTGTTGGATCTACAGCGGCGTTTTCCCTGAACTTGGACGCAACCGCGCCCGCGAGCGCAATCGCACTGATAATCCGCTCCAGCCCGAATGGGGCTTTGCCTGGCCGGACAATCGCCGGATCTTATACAACCGCGCATCGGCCGCTCCTGACGGCCAGCCCTGGTCGGAGCGAAAAAAACTCGTCTGGTGGGATGCGGCGTCTCGGCGCTGGGTGGGACTCGATCGGCCGGATTTTGAGCCGGACAAGACGCCCGATTACGAACCTCCACCGGGCGCGACGGGCATGGCGGCCATCGCGGGCAACCAGCCGTTCATCCTCAAGCCTGACGGGGTCGGCTGGCTGTATGCCCCCGCCGTCAAGGACGGGCCGTTGCCGGCGCACTATGAGCCGGTCGAGTCGCCGGTGGGAAACCTGCTCTATCCAAAACAAACATGCAACCCGACGGTGCGACTGTTTGAGGGGCCTCTCAATCTCATCGCCCATACGCCGACGTCTGAGTATCCCGTGGTGGCGACCACGTTCCGGCTGACGGAGCACTACCTGAGCGGGCCGATGAGCCGCTTCAATAGCTGGCTCAACGAATTGCAGCCGGAAATGTTTATCGAACTAAGCCCGGAGTTGGCCACGGAGCGCGGCATCGTCCACGGCGGCTGGGTCACGGTGCAATCGGCCCGCGCTCGCATTGAGGCGCGGGCGATGGTAACGCGGCGTCTCAGGCCGCTTTCAATCGAGGGCCGCGTTATCCATCAGATCGGCATTCCATTCCACTGGGCCTTTGCCGGGGAAGTTGTCGGCGGCAACGCCAATGATCTGACTTCGCTGGTCGCCGACCCAAACGTGAGCATGCACGAGTGCAAGGCATTCGCCTGCCAGGTCCACGCCGGTCGCTTGGACGATCGCGCTCCGCGACCCACGAAGCCGCTGGCGGCCTGGCCAACGCACGACCCGATCCCCGATACGCCCGCCGCCGCCCAGCCCGAAGGAAGATTTGGACATGGCCATTAGAGAAAAGGAACTGGCCGCCTTGCCCTCGAGCGGCGGACCGCCCCTAGGCAGGATGTCGGCGGTGCTGAACCGTCTCCTCGGCCCATTCCGCCGGGGCATCCCTCCGCAGCCCCGCCAGACCACAGGGTTCTACACAGACACGACTGTCTGCATCGGCTGCAAGGCCTGCGAAGTCGCATGCAAGCAGTGGAACCAACTCCCCGCCGACGGGTTTAACTGGACGGGCAACAGCTACGACAACACCGGAGAATTATCGGCCACATCCTGGCGGCACGTGAAATTCATCGAACAGTTCACGCAGTCTCCCACAGCTAATGGCGAGCAGTCCGCCTCCCGTGTGTCGCTGGATATAGTCCCCAGCGAGCCCCAGAACAACCGATGGCTGATGATGAGCGATGTCTGCAAGCACTGCATAACGGCCCCTTGCCAGCAGGCTTGCCCAACGGGTGCGATCCTTCATAACGAGTTCGAAAACGTTTACATCCAACCCGATATCTGCAACGGCTGCTCGTATTGCATCGCCGCCTGTCCCTTCGGCGTCATCACCCGCGCCAGCTTCGACGGTCATGCGCACAAATGTACGCTGTGTTACGATCGGCAGAAGGACGGCCTGGTGCCGGCCTGCGCCAAGGCATGTCCGACGGCGTCGATCCAGTTCGGCCCCATCGAGGAGTTGCGCGAACGCGCCCGCCAGCGAGTGGAAGAACTGCACCGCCGTGGCGTTCCTACTGCTTACTTGTATGGGAACACTACCAGCG